>Ga0193743_1001237_pt1 | contig 19080 bp, 15 predicted proteins | sample L2c2metaG_FD_143038 | JGI IMG/M metagenome (GOLD analysis project Ga0193743, IMG submission 143038) | Soil microbial communities from a riparian zone of the East river system, Colorado, United States - L2c2 | ecosystem: Environmental > Terrestrial > Soil > Riparian zone | place: USA: East River... | reverse complement strand
AGTCCATAGCAATCAGAACAGTTCCTTGAGCAAGCGCGCGCCAAACCCATCCACTATGCGAAACTGAAGAAGACCAAAAGCAGATCTGGCGCCAGCCTGGCCCTGCATTGGGAAAAACCGCCTTCGCAGGCCTGTAGCTCAACGGTTAGAGCAGGGACTCATAATCCCTACATTACGGTTGACCACGGTCCGTTACGATAACTTTCGGCAGCGAGCATCGGTGTCGAGTAAGGGCCCATAGCTCAATTGGTTAGAGCAGAGCACTCATAATGCTTTGGTTCCAGGTTCAAGTCCTGGTGGGCCCACCAGATCTCCGTTCCCTCAAGCGAGGTACGCTGACGGTACAGCGAGGAATTCGGATCGCACCGCATTCAATTGGATCAACACTTCCAGGCTTACACTCGATAACCGAACGGTCAGACGAGACAGCCGGCTGCGGATTAGGTTGCTGCTCTGTACTTCAGTTGGAAGAGAACCGCGTGTACCCGCTTCTTTAATTCGACATCCTTTTCCAGGGTGCGCTGCAGGGAGTCGATAGGCACAAGATTTTGACTTTTTGACTCGCTCGTAGCCTTAGGCTCATGGAGCCTTTGCGGAAAGTAATAGAATCCCAACGCGTCGCTCAACGACGGCCCTTGTCCGGACTCTATCCATACGTCGGCGACCCGAATTTCACTGTCCTCGTAAAGGATACGAAAGCGATCATTGGCAGCTTCGGTTTCTGCAGAAGAGGCGCTGAGTGGTTGAGCTAGCGAATCTGTCTTGAGTCCGCAGCCGGGATGCTTGAGTTCCACCCTCAGTCCGGAAAACAGACGGTTGCTAAGGTTCTGCGTTCTGTAGAGGCCAGCAGGCGCAATGCGCATTGCAACAGGACGAAAGTCCTTATCTTCTTCGTGTTCAATTGGATTGTCTACGCCCGGAGAATATGTTTTGCTCCTGACGCTAACGGGAAGATAGAGCACGGCGGGACGAGTGAACGCATGCATGGCCTGACTCGAGCGAGGCGGAATTATTGCTTCCAGAACTCGTACGTCATCGCTCTCATACAACAGCGAATAGTTTTGAGGAGATTTACTCAGGCCATCATCGCTGCCAACAGGGATTGGCTCACACGCCTGTCCAAGAGCGTGTTGAGCGGCGCATAAGAGGGCTATCAAAAGGTGGACGGCCGCCAAAGATAAACGATTCGCTTCTATCCGCCTTGTTCCCATGATCTCTCCCCTCAGATATCGGCAAGCCTGATCTAAAGAAAGCCTATTTCTTGAACGCCCGCAATTCCATGTTTCTGTAACAACATTCCCACCTTGCCTTGTGTAAAGTTGGGAACGTAGGCAAGAAGCGCGTAGGCAAGATCCTGTGGTTCGCCGGGATGAAACTGTATCAGGTTGACCTTACAGAAGTCTGCGAATGTTCCTAAATGGTACCAATTCCCGTGTTTCATCGAATATGAGAGAGAATTGACGTCCGCTCCATCAATACGTCTGCAGCCATGCCGATAATTTGAAGACGGCAAGTCCCCCTCAGGATCAGCCAGGTTCCTAAATCGATCCCGCGAATCGCAGCAGTTGCCCGTTGGATCGCAAGTGACCTTCCCTGGCGAAGACCACAAGGCTCCTCCGGAAAAGGGACCCAAACCGTAGGTTTTTAACAAACCTTCGCCACTACGATGGTGAGATCGTCCTCCTGTTCGATCGAACCCGCCCAATCCGCGACAGCATCGGCAACCGCATCCACAATTACCGATGCTGTCGCCTTTTCATCTCTCACTACAACTGCCTTCAAACGGTCGACGGAGAACTGCTCTTCAGATGCGTTCTCCTGTTCGGAGACGCCATCCGTATACATTGCTAGAACATCTCCCTCTTCTAATGGCACAACGGAGTTGAAGTACTGCGCGTCAGGAAGAATGCCCACAATAGGCCCTGCCTCGGAGAGCATCCTCGTCTCTCCCGTCTTTGGCCGTATCAGCAACGGTGGATTATGTCCTCCACATGCATATTCCAGTATTCGCTGTGCGTGATTCAGCCGCGCATAGAAGATGGTCACAAAGGTCGAAGGCCGCGTAACCTGCTTCAGCACGTCGTCCAGATCTTTTAGAATCGCTGCCGGACCACTCAGCTCTTTTGCACGAAGCCGCAACACCACCGCCAGTGACGGCATCAGCAGGGCAGCGGCGGCGCCTTTACCTGAGACATCCGCAATCACGATGTCGATCACATCCTCCGAGATCGGAAAGAAATCGTAATAGTCGCCACCCAACAATCTTGCCGGGTGCATCATCGCTGCAATCTCTAACCCCGGAACCGTAATTGGCTTTGGTAGCACTTGTCGCTGCACCTGCGCTGCCAGCATCAAGTCGCGACCATATTCGTCCCGCTGGCGCTCGACCTCCTGCTCGAGCTGGGTGCGCTGCCTTGTAATCAGCGTCACCAGAAAACCCACAACAAGAAACCCTACCAGATCGATAACGTTATGGACCGCTCGCAAAGAGATAGTGTCAACCGGAGGCCCGAACATATCCTGCAGCAGGGTGCAGGCGATAGAAAGTCCGATCGTGATCGGCCACGCGTTGACGATTCCGCTCAGCGCCAGAGGGAGCACATAGAGATAACCGAGCGAGACATCCGCCTTAACAGACCAGTCCGTATAGGCTACGGCTGCAATTGCAAGCGCGACCACCAGGTTAAACAATCTCACCGTCCGGTCACGAACCTGTTTTGCATGCTGCCGCCCAATTTCTTCCTCTGCTGTGCGCGTAAACGCCATGCTACTTCTCTCCTGATTGCGCAGGATACTCACGCCATGCGCGTCCCCATCATCGCCTGAATACTACAGGCGGGCGCGGATGCCGCCAAGAACAATCAGACAACGGCACTACCGCGGCTACTTCTGATTGCGGACCGATCAGAACGGACGTTATTGATTTGTTCGATGGTGAAAAGAGCGCCGGTACCTGGCGGTGTTGAACCGCTCAGGTACCGGAACGAGAGAAAGAAGGCAGTAGGAAGGATCGACGTGAACGCGATACCTTCCGCTTTCAGGGAAGATCTCCCAGTGGAACAGCAGCCGGTCGATGGGAGCGCCAGGGACCGGCTGTGAGGGTTACCGAGTCGGCTTGTTCAAAGCAAGCTCTGTGTTATTGGGTGCGGGGGTATTTGCCGCGAGAATTGCTTCCTTTTCCGCATGGCCCTTCGGAAATTCGAAACCGTTTACGTCGTTCGGCAACCACATCTGGTAGAGGAAGTACTTGCTTCCGTAGCGGTGGAAGATCACCTTTCCATATGTGGATGGGGTGCGCGTTTGCGCAGCGATGGCGAGCAGGGCTTGAGATTTGCTCCCATCTTTTTCACGCATGACAAGCAGGTGGTCTGACAATGTCTGGATATCGTATTTCCCAGCGGGCATCATTTGCGAGCCACTTCTAAAGTCGAACGGGATGTTGACCACGATATGCGCCTGCCCCTGAGCGATAGCAGAGGGTGCCGGTGCAAACACAGTGAGAACGGAGGCAAAGACGAGAGCTGAGGGAGCAATCAGGGACTTGAGAGAGTGGAGTTTCATGGCGGTGTCTCCTTTATGACAGTGGCTTTGACTCCATCTGTCTTACTGGTTAATGCGAAGACCAGATGAAATCGCGCCACTGCCACGAATAATTTTTCTAATCGTGCATGGACGATGGAAGGAGCGGCGTAAAAGCCTGAAGGAGTACACTCGTTTCCAAAGTTGAACATAGGACCTCCGCCGATATGCAAACGAGCAGAGATGTCCCTGAACACGATGTGACGTTGCTTCTCCAGAGGATGAGAGTAGGCGATTCTAGCGCTGCGTCAGATCTTATGCCGCTCATCTACAAGGAATTGCACGTGATTGCTGCGAGGCACATGCGGCACGAGCGGCAAAATCACACCCTGCAGTCCACAGTCCTGGTGCACGAGGCGTTTCTTCAACTGGCGGGAACCAGCAAGGTTGACTGGCAGAGCCGTGCGCATTTTTTTGCACTTGCATCGCGAGCGATGCGCAGGGTTCTTGTCGATCATGCCAGGGCAGTGAATGCTCATAAGCGACCCGGGGCTCATCAGCAGGTGGAACTTGACTCCGGACTGGGAGCTTCTGAAAATATCGTCGATCTACTTGCGCTGAATGAGGCATTGGATCGGCTTGCGACCTGGGACGAGCGTCAGAGCCAGATTGTAGAGATGCGATTTTTTGCTGGACTCGACTTTGAGGAGATCGCAGAGGTGATGGGCATCTCGGAACGGACAGCGAAACGGGACTGGACGATGGCCCGGGCATGGCTTCACACGGAGCTGACGAAGGACCCGCATGGTGCCCCATGAATCCCGAGCGGTGGCGCGAGATCAAGAGTATTTTCGATGCCGCGGCGGATCTACGGGCAGAGGAGCAGCTGAGCTATGTGCGCGGCCTGGCTGGTGAAGACAAGGAACTCGAAGCGGAAGTACTGCGACTACTGCGAGCGAACGCAAGCACAAATGGCTTCATGGAAAGGCCTGCCGCGGATCTACACACCTATATCAAACCTAATAAGGATGAGGCCGTTCTAGAGAAGGGGAGGGTCTACGCGAGACGGTTTGAGATCCTGCGATTCCTTAACCGTGGCGGCATGGGCGAAGTTTATGAAGCTTGGGATACGGAGCTCGACGAAACGGTCGCGCTCAAGACGATCCGTTTGAGGATCGCTTCAAACATTGATGTGATTGAACGCTTTAAGCGCGAGGTCAGGCAGGCCCGGGAGGTCTCTCATCCGAACATCTGTCGCGTACACGAGTTGTTCAGCGCTTCTCTGGAGGATGGACAGCTACTCTGGTTTCTTAGTATGGAGCTGCTGAAGGGAGAGACTCTTCGGGAATGGATTCGGCTCCGCGGCCCTCTTTCCTCCAACCTCGCGATGAGCGTGGGCAGACAGATGGTTGATGGGCTCAGCGCCGCGCACGCGGCTGGCCTGGTGCATCGCGACTTCAAGAGCAGCAATGTCATCCTTGTTCCCGGAGCCAATGGTGGGATGCGGGCAGTGATCACCGATTTTGGACTCTCCCTGAAGATGTTGAGAATGCGAGAAGGATTGACTGAACCGGGAGGACTCGGGACCCCCGGATACATGGCTCCTGAGCAGGAGGAGGACGGGGAGGTAGGTCCGCTCGCCGACCAGTATTCGTTGGGCGTTGTCCTGTGCGAGATGGTGACCGGTTCGCTTCCCAAGTGGTCAGGGCCCAAGGGATCGTCTGATAGAGACTTTCTGGATCTGCACGGTAAAGAGTTTCCAGCTCGATGGGAAGATGTTATTCGAAGATGCCTGCAGCGAGAGCCAGCGGACCGCTATCCCGTAATCGAAAAGGTAGCGGCCGCCTTAGCTCCTCCAGGGATCTTTGGTACTCCACGGCGTATCGTCGCGGCAGTGCTGTTGATGGGCGTCATGGTCGGTGGAGGCGTTCTATGGTTTAGAGGCAGGAACAAGTGCCGGATCTGTGAGATCGTCCAACTGACTCCGGACATCGAGCAGTCGGAAAGTCCTAGCCTGTCGAGAGATGGTCACGTGATCGTCTATTCGTCCGATCGCTCCGACAGCGGAAATCTGGACATCTTTCTCCAACAACTTCCGAGTGGGCGACCCTTTCGGTTGACGAGCGACTCTGCGCGGGACGGAAGCCCAAGCGTATCGCCAAATGGAACGGTCGTAGCCTTTCGTTCCGAGCGGGACGGAGGTGGGATCTATCTGAAAGACGTTCACGGGGGAAAGGAAGTCCTGCTCGTTCCACGCGGCCGAAATCCCCTGATCTCGCCCGACGGTCAGAGCCTGCTGTACTGGAGCGGCGATCCCGACCCCAGCGTCGCATCCGGTAAGATCTTCCTGCTCCCTTTGCGAGGGGGCGAGCCTGTCCAGATTGCGAAGAGCTTTCAGGATGCGCGTCTTCCAGTCTGGAGTCCGGATGGAGGAGCCATTATGTTTTTGGGATGCGAGAAAGCAGACAAGGTCTTGTCCGGATGCTCGGAGTGGTGGATTACAAGCCGGGATGGACGCAGGATCGTGAATACCCACGTCATGACACGTCTCCGGAGTGACGGCCTCATCATGTCGCAACTCGCCGGAATCTTCTGGGATAAGAGCGGCCTTGTGCTCGGGTGTGGGCCCGGGGGCCTGCAGACTAATTTGTGGACGATCAAGCTCGATCCGCAGACATGGACGTCTGTAGGTGCGCCAAGGCAACTTCTCAAAGAAAATGCCAGGGACCTGAGTCCCTCCATCGCGAACAACGGAGCGATTGCGTTCACGCGCATGTCAGGCACACTCCATATATGGCGAATCGACCGGGCATCGCATTCGGGTGAGGTCTCCCTGTCGAAGATTACGGAGGATACGCAGATCGACAGCTCTCCCTTCATTTCAGAGGGGGGAAGATGGCTCGCCTTCACGCGAGGAAGGGGGAGCCAGCGAAGCATCTGGGTCAGGGACAACCTCGAGGCCTCCGAGTCTTTACGGGTAAATGCCGGCATGCCTACCCATTCGCCGATTGTCGATAAGACAGGCCAACTGCTGGCCTATGAACAGAGTGATCTCCCGAACGAAGTCACCTCGATCAGCATCAAGGTGGGAGAGGATCCGGTGCGGCAACTCTGTCGAGGATGTGGCGCGCCGACGGGATGGTTCGATACCGATCGGGCTTTCTTCTATCGAGAGGGCATGCCTTCCGTGATCAAGATGGCGGATCCGCGCACGGGCAAGTCATGGGTTGTGCTGCAGGAAGGTGGCGCAGAACTGAGCGATTCCAGTTGGTCACCCGCAAACGAGATGATGCTATTTACCGAGACAAAAGGTGATCGTAAGCAAATGTTTGCAGTGCATCTTCCCCGATCTACCGCGAAGGTGGAAGGAGAGTGGATCCCCATTCCGGATACAGGTGTTTCTCCGGAACGTCCACGTTGGTCCGGCGATGGTCACACCATCTTCTACTTCTCCAACAAGGATGGATTTTCCTGTATCTACGGGCAGCCTTTTTCCCCTGAGAGAGCGGAATCGGCAGGGACTTCGTTTGCCGTGGCTCATTTTCACAACCAGCGGGCCTCGATCGACAACGTGTTCCAGAAAGTGCGAAATCTTTCCGTGGACGGGGATTCGATTTACTTCAACCTGGGGGAGCAGAGTTCGACGATCTGGCTCGGATCGCTTGTGAACCGATAAATAAAGTCCTGATAGCGCAGCACGCGAATCTTTCCTGGGCTAAAATAGCCAAACCCTGGGGATCCGAAAATTCTACTTCTGGAGTGGAATGATGAGTGAGAGCGCGGGGAAAACTCCACAACCAAATGAGTCTCAGCCTGCAAAGCAAGGGGCAGCCCAGCCCCACCAACCATCCGCAGGGACCGCAAATCCCGTCGGCCGATACGAACCCGTCGGCGGATACGCAACAGAGGGCTTCCTGAGGATCAATGTGCCCCGGGAGGCAAACCTAGATCAGATCAAAGCCGCAGTGAATACGGCACTGGATGCGATAATCGACGTTCCGTTCTTTCAGTGCTGCCCTCCTCAGGCCGCGGAAACACGTGCGCTAGAGACGCGGATGGCTCCGTGCGAGATTCTGTGGATATGCATGAGACAAGAAGGCCCGTAGAGGATCTGAGTACACGGGCTCCGTCGTCGATGAGGGCGAGTCATGCATTGTTGTCTGATTACAGCTCCAACTGTTACTGAGTTTCGAAGCCAAGGAGAGCTGCTAAGCGATGCGGTGCAGTCAGCTGCTTCTCTGCCGCAGCTCGGCATTTTGAGCGTTGCTGCCGTGCTCGAGAGATGCGGAGATATCCCGCATCTCATCGACGCGAACACAGCCTATATGGAGTACGCCAATATTCCGGGCGCGCTCCATGCCGACACGTTTGCGGAGTATCTTGCGGAGATCGCCGTTCGCTCCAACGCTGACCTGTACGGGTTCAGTTCGATCTGCAGCACGTACCCATTGACTGTCCGTGTGGCCCGGGCCGTGAAGAATCTTCGCCCACACGCGATGATTTTGTTTGGCGGACCTCAGGCTTCGGTCGTGGATGAAGCCACCCTTGCGGCCTTTCCTTGGATTGACTTTATTTTGCGAGGCGAAGTGGAGCAGAGCTTGCCCTGTCTGTTCCAGGAGCTTCACCGCGATTATGACTTCTCTCAAGTCCGGGGACTCACCTATCGCGATGGAACCGCGGTGAGACGGAATCCCAACGCTCCAGTGATCGAGGACCTCGATGCTCTTCCACCTCCGGCGTATCATCTGTCGAAGTATCTGACGAAGGCCACGGCAGCCTCGATCGAACTCGGGAGGGGATGCCCGTTCTCTTGCACCTTTTGCTCCACCAACGATTTCTTCAGGCGGAACTTCCGACTTCGATCTCCTGCAAGAGTGCTGAAGGAGATGAGGGAGATTGCAGAAGTCTACGGTATCCGCCACTTCGACCTGGTACACGATATGTTTACCGTCGACAGGAAGCGTGTTGTTGCATTCTGCGGGGCGATGCTTGCCAGCGATGAGGGGTTTACGTGGGACTGCAGCGCCCGTACGGATTGCGTCGACAGGGAACTGCTGGAGCTCATGGCCCGAAGCGGCTGTCGGAGCATCTTCTTTGGAGTCGAGACAGGCTCTCAGAAGATGCAGCGGGTGATCGACAAAGATCTCGATCTCGATATTGCAAAGGAGATGCTCAACATCGCCGAGCAGCTTGGAGTGAAGACGACGGTGGCGCTCATCACGGGCTTTCCTGAAGAGGATTGGGAGGATGTTCGCGAGACGCTCCGAATCTTCACCCATGCGGCGCGGCACGCGCGGTCACGTCCTCAGTTGAACATTCTGGCTCCACTCGCTGGTACGCCGATTCACGCGGCTCATAAAAACGAAATGGTGCTTGAGGACCTATGTTCCGATATGTCACATCAGGGGCTTACCCAAAGTCACCAGGACCTCGTATTGATCCGAAGCCACCCCGAGATCTTCCCAAACTTCTACATGATCCCGGCGAAGAGTTTAGATCGCGATGTACTCTTTGAACTGCGCGAGTTTCTCAGTATGGCGGTCGAGTGCTTTCGCTGGCTGCTCTGTTCAATCGACCAGGCGACGGATCTGCTGAGCTTTCACGAGGAGTGGCGCATCTGGCGGATAAACCTTCGTGGAGACCTGGTCGGGTCTGATCTCCGTCGATATTATGTCGGAAATCTCTTTCGAGGGGATTTCCTCCGTTTCATGAGTGAGCATCGCCTCCTCGCGAATCCTTCCGTCCGTACCCTGATGCGCGTAGAAGAAATCATAAGGACTGCGGGAGAAGCGCCTAAGCACACCCAAACCGAACATATCGCCGTTCCCGTGGGTGAGCCACTGGAACCGGCAGACGTCCCCTGCACCAAAGGCACCACTCGAACGCTGAAGCTTGAATACAAGTTGGAGGAGATCGTTACATCGATCTCGGCTCTTACGGAACCTGAGCCACAGCCGGAAGTCTTCTATGCGACTCGAGTCGATAACCACGGTACTCTTCGGTTAGTCGAGATCTCGAACTTGCTAGCGGCCGTCATCAAAGTATGCGACGGCAGACACACGGTATCCACAGTCCTCGAAACGTTAGCGGACAATCTCCCTCAGTTGGAAGTAGAGACACGGAGCTATGTATCCGAAAGACTTCTGAATGGAGCACATGCTGCAGGCTTTGTAGATATCTATCGGCCTTGCTGAGTGCCGAGAGGAGTCTGAGATGTTAATGACAGAACAGGAAGTGATCGCTTTAGCGGCTAAGAAGACCGACATAGCAGCAAACAGGATCACGCCAGAAAAGCGTTCCTCCGGCAAGAATAATGACGTTTTCGAATCTTGCGCGCAACATCGGTGGCTCTGCGGGAACATCCTTCTTTTACGACGATGCTGGCGCGTCATCAGCAGGTACACCAGCAATACCTGGTGCAGCACATCTACGGCAGCAGCCCCACCTATCTTCAACAGATAGGGTCACTAAGCCGTCAGTTGCTGACGAACACCACAGCTCTGACCGATGAAGTCATGTCTTCAATTGAGGAAACGCTGTTACTCTGAGCTTTGCCCCAGCATACGGGATCAGGATTAAAGTCTCCTCCTGCTCGTCACTATGAACGGGGCTCAGTGGAAGGGGGTTAGCTACTCCATCCTCTGAGCGCCACTTCGTCAAACGCCGGCCCTTGATGCTGATCTGCACTGGCGCGTCGGCCGCGGCAAATGGCCGAGGAGGAACCGGTTTCTCAATCACCTGCAAAGAGGCCGCTGAGCTCTCGTCGACGGCAAGACCGTAATTCCATCCCCGAGTGGGAAAGACCTGCCAATCAGCGGTCATCCCACGATCACGGAGCTTCACCCAGCTCTGTCCCGGATCGAGTGAGAACACCAAAGGGCCTCGCTCGACCGCGACTGAGTTTTGGAACCATCGCGAAACGCGCGGCTGCATCGGTAGCTTCAGCACGATACGGTCTCCGGGCTCCCAACTTCTGCGCACTTCGGCGAAGGTGCCGGGCTTCGCAAACGTCGAAACGTTCTTCCCGTTTACTTCAACGGATGCCTTGTGGGCCCAGGCAGGTATGCGCAGTAGGATTGCGAACTCCATCACATGTTCAGGATGGACCGTGATCGCGATCGTGTCCCGAAATGGATAATCCGTCTCTTCGGTAAGACGTACGGTAGTTCCACGAACCTTCGTCTTCACCTCACAAGGAGCATATAAGGCGGCGACTAGGCTGTCGTCACTCCGCGCCATCCAGAGGCTGCTTGTGAACTTTGGCCAGCCCTGGTGAAAGTTTGCCGTGCAGCAACCAAAATGAGGTTCAAGACCGTACAGATTCGCCTCGGGACCGTTCGTGGTCCAGGGCTTTGAATTAAGGCTGCATTGAACCTGGTTCGATTGCTGATCATATTGATGAGCCCACATGTCGTCTGAGAAGGTACCCGGCAGAGCGTTGAAGGCGAGTTTTTCGATGCGGTCCCCTATCTCTGCCTTGCCAAAGGCCGCGAGAACCAGCTCCAGCGAAAACATCGTTTCGACGACGGAGCAGAGTTCGGTACCGTGGCTGGGATCGGTGCCTCCAAGGTGCTCATCGCAGGTGAAGATGCCATTCGGTGCACCGTGATATGTATCGAGTGCGCCCATTTGACGCTCGAAGCTCGTCGCCGCGAAACTATCTCCGGACATCCGATACAGCACAGCAGCCACTTTGAGTGCTTGTGAATTGTTGACTCCGTGTGCCTCCATCGCGAGATCAGGATTGCTCTTCTCTTGTTCACGCAGTACTTCGCGAGTGACCGGAGTGGTCAATGGAAAATTTGCAAAGAAGCCACCCCAATCGAACCCTTGCTGCTTGAGAAGCTCGCAGAGCTCAATCAGTTTTGGGTCGCCGGTCTTGTCATAGAGCCATTGGACGACGAAGACCTCATCCTGCCAGCGAAATCTTCCCCAGCTTTGCAATGGACGCGACGGCAACTGAGCCAACTGATAGTGAAAGTACTTTGTGAGTGCGGGCAATACACGCGGATCCGCAGTAACCTCATAGAACTGCGCCAGGACCTTCACCATGACCATGCGAGGCCACCAGTCGTTGTTTTTTGCTGGCCCGATCATGCCCTCGGGTGTCTGATGTGTGAGCGTCCATTCAACGAAGCGCAGAACCTTCGCCTTGAGCACGTCATCGTCCAGCTGCCAGGCCAGCGGAAGAAGACCATCAAGAAAATAGGGCCCTCGCTCCCAGCTCTCGCCAGTACCACCCAGCCATCCGCTGTTGCTGCCTACGTCTGGCCAGAACTCGTCGAGATGGCCGCCCATTCCATCGGCCTGAATCCGCAACTGCCGGCGAAGCCAGCCCGAGGGAAGCACCTCGCCTAGCGGAAGGAGGCGGAAGGTTGCCGCCGTTAGTTTTTGGGGAGCCGTAGGAGCATCGGCGTCAGCCAAAGCACGAACTGATCGCGGAAGAGCGAATCCTACGGCAGAACTCATGGCGCCTTTTAGAAGGTCACGTCTGCTTGTTCCAGATATACGTCGTCTCATCATCGTGATTTTGACAGGGAGAAAGACGCGGCGATCTCGACTATTCGGTCTATAGACTAAACGGCAACAATCGCCAATGCATCAGAGAGAGATAATTCCCCGTTGAATCGCAAAGGTGGCGGCCTCTGTTCGATCGCTCACGTCCAGCTTGGCGAAAAGATGAATCGTATGGTTGCGAATCGTGCTCTCGCTTGTGCCCAGGATCCGGGCAATCTCACGGTTAATCAAGCCGCGAGCAATCAGCTGCAGCACTTCATGTTCCCTGGGTGTCAGCTCAGGGCGTGGCGCGCGCTCTGCAATGAGTTCCGCTAGTTTCCCCGGAAGATAGTTTTGCCCGGCGTGGGTCTTGCGTAGAGCCGCCGTCAGCTCTTCCCGGTCCACGTCCTTGAGCACGTAGCCACAGGCCCCGGCTCGCATCGCGCTGTAAACCTCCTCCTCCGAGGCATAGCTTGACAGGATCAGAATGCGGGCGCGCGGATGTATCGCCCGAATCTGCTGGATCGCGAACATCCCGCCACCGCCAGGCATTCGCAGGTCCAGCAGCGTAATGTCGGGTCTGAACCGCCTGTAGGCCGCAACCGTTGAAGGCCCGTCATTTGCTTCTCCGACGATCTTCATATCCTCTTCCGCGCTGAGGATCGTCTTCAGCCCCGTGCGAAAGACTAGATGGTCGTCGGCAACAAGAACACTAATCATTGGTCGTGTTTACCCTACTCTCGCGGCTGAACCTATGTCGAGTATGTTTCTTCCGAGCGCTAAACCACCGGAACAAGGGCCGGCCTGGATGCAATGGCATTCTAAGCCGCAGTGAGGTCCCGTGAACGCCGGATTCAATCGTAAGCTCCGCCCCAATCTGGTTCGCTCGCTCACGCATTCCCGCAATGCCGAAATGTCCTTCGCCCAGCGATCTCGCGTGATCCGGGTCAAAACCGCATCCATCATCGATCACTTCAAGCAGAAAGCGCTCCGCCTGATAATCAAATCGAACCGTCACCGAATTCGCATGTGCATGCTCGACAATATTGGCCACAGCCTCTTGCGAGATACGAAGAATCTGCGTGGATACTTCGTCCGAGAAGGGATGCACTAATCCGCATTCCTCGACAAGAAGCCGAAGCCGCGACGACTGGGTGAGCTGCTTGAGAAGGCGCTCCGCCGTGGAAGCAAGGTTTTGGTTGCTGTGCAGCGTCCGCAGCGTGGCGATCGATCTATGGGCCTCGGCTCGGCTTCTACGTACCATCTGGAGGGCCATGATGAGATGCGCATTGGAGATTGCAGACCTCTTCTCCATCGTTCGGTCCAGGCTTTGCAGCTGCAAAGCAATACCTGCAAATCCCTGGGCCAGGGTGTCGTGGATCTCGCGCGCAATACGGGATCGCTCCTCCAGAATCATCTGCATTCGCGCACGGATGTTACGCATATGAATCCGGTATCCAATCCATGCAACAACTAGAAGTGCAAAGAAGAGAATGACAAGATGACGTGGACTCCACCAGGGCGCTCCGGCAAGAACATGAATATCCTGGGGGTCACGCAGCAGAATGACGAACGGTCCTGTATCCAGGACAACCGTTCCCTGCTCGACCGCGAGTACGCCAGTGCAGCGCACTGTAGCTCCCAGCTCGGGGATCTTCGCTGCAGGTACCGTATCGCCATCCAGCGCGCAGGTAAAGAGTTGGCTGCCACTCTCCATTGTGAGCCGCAGACGCGATCCGGAGTCGGATGCGACTTTGATAAGACGTCCTTCTGTAGAGACGAGCATGCCGTTGTAGGCGCCCTCAGCTGCGTCATCAGGCGACATCGCAAGCGGAAGCGGAGTAGAACCGGCCCACAGCACTTGGACCGTGGCATTGCGAATGATTGGTATACCCAGGCGCTTTTCAAGCTGACCTGAGACTTCTACTTCATCACCAAGGCTGGCATTGACCCCGGAAGGGGCCTCCACGGATATTGCGCCGGTCTGGTCCTGCACGATCATTTCACGGCCAAGATAGGTCACGCTTCCACGCAGAAACGCCTGGCTCTGCGGCGGCGATTGATCCAGAAGGCTTCTTATCGAGGTAAGGGATGACGAACCTTCCGAACTCGATTTGGCAGTTCGGGAATCAGCGGAACTCCACGCAGAGATCGTGAAGAGAAGGAGGGCCGAAGTCAGCCGATACCGCAGCGTCGTATGCATGGTAGGAAAAGCGCGCGAGTTAAACGATGCCCGCGCATGCAAAGAGTACATCGCATCATAGAGGGACGCAATGTTGCCGCACCTTTTCAATTGCGCATAGAACAGCAAACAGGCATTATGAATCGACCATGTCTTGGAGAAGCAATGCTGCACGAGCGTTTCTGGTGATAGCGCTCGTAGTAATCGTCGGCGCAGGCACATTTCAGTGGATTCTCCACTCCAGCGACTTCCCGGAGCTCTCGGCGTCCAGCATGGATCAGTGGCATTCCTACGGTGGAGACTGGCACATTGCAGACGGAGTCATTACCGACCGTATCGATGGAAGAGGCGATAAGATCATTGCCGGTCCCAAGAACTATGGCAACTACACAGTTACCGCGGAAATGCGTTTTGACTCAACCTCCGGTGATCCGCAGTTTGGCGATGCAGGTCTGCTCGTAAGGGTTCAGGACCCTGCCATCGGAGTCGATGCACACCGCGGATTCTATGCAGGTTTGCGGCTGGACGATCACACACTGCTCATCGGCTCGCAATCGTTCACCTTTCGCGAGATGGCAACCGCGCAATTCCCGCACGAGATACGGACGGGTAGATGGTATCGCCTGACCTTCGCATCCACAGGATGTACCTTTCACGCCAGCGTCGAAGATACAGAGACCAGTGACCGCACGGAGGTCTCCTACGTGGAACGCTCCTGCTCGCCACTGCAGGGACAGATTGGTCTGCGCAGTTACTATGCAAAGGCATCGTGGCGACGTTTGAAGGTTAAGCTCATCCGGTAGAAGAAATCTTACGGAGCAATGTGACGGGTTTCGGGCGCATCAATGTTCGCTTTCGTAATTCGAAGGGCCTCGGTCTGAATCAGCTTTTCTACCGGATGTCTTTCAAGAGCGTCATGCATCGCATCGACTGCAAGTCGCCCGATCGTCGACGAATCGCATGCGATTGCCGCACTCAGCAGGCCCGAGCGCACGCCATCCAATGATTCACCTCCATTGTCCACGGTAATACTGATCAGATGGCGTGACGGCGGAATCTCTCGAAGAGCATTCAGAACGCCGTGCGCTGAAAAATCATCGGAGGAAAAAACAGCGTTGATCTCCTCATGCTGCGCCAGTGCCTCAAGCGTCGTCCGTCGAGCACGCGCCCAGTCCGAGAGACTATAGCGTGACATCACGATCCGGGCACTGGGAAGGAAGCGTGCGAGCGCCCGCCTCAGTGACTCTTCGCGTTGTGCCGTCGCCTGCAGTGTAGGACTTGCCCCTACAACCAGGATGCGGGCGCTCGCGCCCACTGTCGTCGCAAACTGCTGTGCGGCCATGAAGCCAATCGCCTCATCACTACAGCCGATCGAGGTCACATACTCCGCCGGAGGCACCGCGACTGGTGTATCGACAATAACGACAGGAATACCAGCCGCATAGGCCCGGCGGACCCCCTCTGCCAGCACCAGCTGGTGAGAAGGCGCCAAAATAATACCGTCGACATGCTGCTGTACAGCATCGCTTAAAAGTCTGGCCTGTAGCTGATAGTCTGCTGCGCTCTGGGGATCGGACCACTTCAGCGCATACCCGTAGTGTTGGGACCGATCGCGAACACTCTCGGCGAAGTGGCTCCAGAAGCTTGTGCCTCCTGTACTCTCAATCACGGCAATAACGGGTGTTCGTTTGCGATTCGAACACGAACTTAGGGATGCGCAGAGCAGCATAACCGCAACCGTTGACAACCAGCGGCGGTATCGTCCGAAACTTGTCCTAACCGAAACTCTCCGCATTGCTATGGCCCCTTCACTTCTTCCAGCCGAAAGCGATCCAGGTTCTTCTGGCGTTCGGTGTTAGCACGTCGTACGGCTTCGAACTGTTTACTCAGTTCCTGAACGGCAGCACGGTCTCCCATGCGACGTGTGGCCAGCAGTTTCTGGTAGAGCGCCTCCTGATCGTTCGGCTCGTCTTCAAGTGCACGTTCTGCCTGCTCGGCCGCAAGTTTTGGTTCATTCGCCCTCAAATAAAGTTTGGCAAGCAAATCCCGCGCAGGCACATAGTGAGGATCAAGTACTGTGGCCCGCTTCGCTGCTGCGATCGCGCGGCCTAAGGCCTCCTCACTGTTCTCGCTGGCCTGTGAAATCTGTTCCGCAAGAAGATATTGCAGTACCGGATCGTCCGGATTCAACTTCGCCTGCCTCTCAAAGAGTTCCCACGAATCGGCATCGTTGTACTGCTGTGTCTTTACGATTCCAAGCGCATCGACACTGAGTGAAAGCTTTGGATCAAGTCTGTGGGCATGTTCAAAATCCTGTATTGCCGAAGGAATCTGCGCCGTAATTTGCGCCTTCAAAACACCTCTCGCCAGATAGAGCGGAGCAGAGTCCGGCAAGCGTTTCAGCCCAGCATCGACCATCGAGATTCCTACCGGAAACGATTTGTGTATAAAGGCGATGTTTGCAAAGTCTACGTAGTTCTGCGCGTTATCGGGAACCAGAAGAATTGCCCTGCGAAGCAAATCTACCGCCCGGGGAGTATCGCCCAGACTTTCCGCAAGATACGATCCGAAGCTCAGCGCAGGCGCATAAGTCCCTTCCTTTAGAAGAGGCTCCAGTGTAGCCAGTGCCTCACGATCATTACCAGTTCTGGACTCCAGCCATGCGAGGGCATAGACATAGGCTGTCTCAGGATGTGTCTTTTGCAACTCCCTATATTGCGCCTGGGCTGCCGCATAATCGCCTGAGGTTGCCAGGCACGCCGCTTCACCTTCCATCCACTCTGCCTCGCCCGAAAACACCGAACGGCTGGCCTCAAAGTGGGGCAGGGCAGCCTTGCAGTTTCCGGCACTGCGCAACGAAGAGGCAAGCATAGCGTGTGCTGGTTGATTGGTGGGTCGGATCGCGATGACCCGCTCCAGAATCGGAATCGCTTTCTTGTCCCTTTGCAAATAGCGCAATTGTGCTGCGCCTTCAAGGGCAGCCAGATTCGTCGGACACAATGTGAGGGCATGATCGAATGCCTGCAGAGCTTCGGGCTGACGGCTCAGACTATTCAAAGCCATACCCTGTAATGAATAAAGCCTGCAGTCCTTCGGATATGTCTTGAGCCGCGTCGTAACAAGGTTCAATGCCTGTTCGTTCGAACCGCTTCGAAGCAGCTTAACGATGTCATCCATCTGTAGAGCACTCTTTTGGGACTGTGCTACCCGAAGACCGGCTGCGATCGAGAGTACGCACAAGAGACAAAGCCGCAGCCCTGCTGTCCCAATCTCGATGCGAAGAAATTTTCTCCTCGGATGCAAAACGTTCAGCCCCAGATGGTCTCCCTGCGAAAACGCCGAGAGCTTCGGTGAGTTTAACACCTGTACGAATCCATGCCGAAGGCACGGCGGGCGGGAGTTCTCCATACCGCCCATGGCCCAATACTAGAAGTTCAGCCGTCCTCCCACCAGCATATTTCGAGCAGGATAGGTCTGGGTACTTTGAGCGAAGTTGCCGTCCTGCAGGTTCGTGGTGACATTCTGATAGTTCACGCGATTCATAATGTTGAATACATCAAGTCGAAGTTCGAAGTTGATTCTCTCCTTGATTGTCGTAGTCTTCTTAACCGTGAAATCGATGTCGGCATAGCCAGGATTTCGGAACTGGTTCGGAGTCTGGTTCCCCTGCACTCCTATGGTAGGCAGCATAAAGTTTCCGCAAGGCAGAACTCCGCTGGGGCACGAGGCTAACACGCCATTTCCGCTGTGATAGTCGGAACGCTTGCGGCTTTGCTTATACGAGACGACATTGGGATAGTCATTGTTGTTTCCATCCGCGTTGAAGTCTCCACTACCAGGAGCAAACGCCAGGTTTGCCGCTGTCGGGGGTAAGCCGGGATTAATCAGCTTCGCCGAGAACGCAGCTCCTGTAGTAACAGTGAAAGGAACTCCGGTCTGCAAAATAGAGAGCCCGGAAAGTGTCCAACCTCCCAACGCGCGTTTGGTAAAAGCATTACCTACCTTGTCGCCCGGTAGATCATAGGAAGCCCCTACAGAAAGACGGTGGCGAACGTCATAGGGGGAGTTGGCATAGAAGCGAGAGATCCCAAATCCTAGAGGATAGTTCTGCCAATCATCCAGAGAGTGAGCATACGTATAGGAAGCTGTTACAAAGCCACGCCGGACAAAGCGTCCCCGCGCAGCTATCAGCAGTCCACTATAGTTACCGAGCGAAGCATTATAGGCATAGTTGATGCTGCCAAAGCTCGTGTTGAGGCGCGTCTGCCTTCCCGTACACGCATTCGTCGATGCATCGCAGGTGATGTGCTGAATCAGATCGCCCGCATACGCGTTCACATCGTTGCCGTAAGAGGTCGCACCGGTATTGCCGCCACCCGCAATCAGATTTCCGGAATGTGATCCAACATAGCCGATGCTTGCCACGAATCCCGGCGTAATCTGTCGCTCGACCGCAAGAGAGAAGTTCATTGTGAACGGACTCTTCAAATTGCCGTCGACGCCACCCACACTGATCTGTGAACCGGCTATGCCTCCCTTCGCGTCCAAAGGCTGTCCCTGGAACGCTGGATAGATATAGCCAAATGGATAGGTATTCTGCGCCGCGTAACTGAATACAGGTCGTGCTGTAGATCCGTTATTGAAGAAGGTGGGACGTACAAATCCGGGCGGATTTGCGCTCAGCCCATTCTCTGAATTTCCCAGCGTGAAGTAGTCGTGATAAAGTCCGATGCCGCCGCGTATAAGCCACTTACCGGAGTCATCGGGAGACCACGCAAAACCGCCTCGCGGGCTAAACACCCAGTTCATCGAATTGTGGAACACATGGCTCTGCTGCGTCATGATTCCGTTGGCCACCTGCTCTTGCGGATTGGCGCCCGAGC
>Ga0193743_1001236_pt1 | contig 19097 bp, 19 predicted proteins | sample L2c2metaG_FD_143038 | JGI IMG/M metagenome (GOLD analysis project Ga0193743, IMG submission 143038) | Soil microbial communities from a riparian zone of the East river system, Colorado, United States - L2c2 | ecosystem: Environmental > Terrestrial > Soil > Riparian zone | place: USA: East River... | reverse complement strand
GGACTCTTTTCGGCTGTACCCGGCAAGCCCGCTTAAGCCACAGCTGCGGTAGCGCGGAGGCATGGCGAAATCACAATCGCCCATGTCCTGCTCTCGCTGGTCGACATGCCCGGTTCCAGCTTTCAACAGAAAATTGTGTTGCGCGGCATTTCGGATCGTGTCGGCAAGCCGCCCACGGGTATCAATGATCCAGGTGTATCTAATGATTCGGCCGAAATCTCCGTATCTACAGCCTGATCCTCCTGAATTGCCCGAGACTTGCGCTCAATAGGTGCATTTCTATGTCTAAATAAAGGAGTAGGGCAGCACTCGACATGGAAGCGAATTGTACATCGAAACGCGCTAACGAGGTCAGCCTCCGCCAGTGCTTTCGCATACCTCCGGATATGAAGACTACGCACCGCAAGACTACTTGATCCCGGAATGGACCAAGCCAACGACGCCTGAGGCGATTCTTGACCGTTGGGCCAACAGGCCGCTGAATTTCGATCCAGGCACGCGCTGGCAATCAGCAATACGAACTATGTTCAGGTCTTATGAAGAATTTACTCATGCAGTGAAGTTGAAAAATGGCAAGCCGACGCACTATGCGCTCGGCCTGCAAACTGGCGAGATGGCCGGGACTCCGATGCGGACGCACAGCGGAGAAGTCTCGGGGTTCTTGTCGATGGATAGCGTGTTTCCGGGAAAAAACCTGGGGATCGCGGTGCTGTTAAATGAGGACGGCGTGGATCTGATTAGCGCGGTGATGCGGGAGACCGTGAGCTTGCTGTTGCAACCGCCCGAAGTGGATGAGGAGCGTCAGGAGGCGGCGGTCCGCAAAATTGTGACAGACTTACGGACAGGTCAAATCGACCCGGCGCTTTTCACCGGCAACGCAAATAGTTACTTTATCGAAACTACACTCAGCGATTACAGGACCTCCTTGCAGTCCCTGGGGTAAGCTGATCATGCTGACCCGCCAAAGTGACAACTTGCGCGGCGGCATGACTCATCTCAATTACGGGGCCCGCTTTGAACGAAGCTCGGTAAGGCTGAACATCTACGTCACCCCGGATGGGAAGTTCGAGCAGTTTCTGTTAGAGGAGCACTGATGGCTATGCTCGATTGGCTTCGCCGTGTTTGTTTGAGCTTTCCGGAGACCACGGAAGGCGTGCAATGGACGGATGCGTTGGTCTTCAAAGTTGCGGGAAAGATCTTTGCTATTGCGGCGCTCGAACCGGGAAACAAGTATTTTCTTACCCTCAAATGCCCGCCCGAAAAATTCGCCGAGATGGTGGAGCGTCCTGGAATTGCGCCCGCGCCTTATCTGGCGCGGGCCAAGTGGATTGCCCTCGAAGAGGAAGACGCGGTCACCCGGAGTGAACTCAAAGAAATGATCGCTGAATCCTATCGTTCGGTGGTAGCCAAGCTTCCCAAGAAACAGCGGGAGGTTATTGCGGCGTCGTTGGGGTAGGGACACCGGGGGTTGCGGCGGGAGGCGCACCGATTTTAACCCCAATTACTTCCCCGGAAACGACCAGTTCCACGCGGCGGTTAAGCTTTCGGCCACCCATGGTGTCGTTCGGAGCAACCGGATAGTTTTGGCCGTATCCCACGGAGGTCATGGTTTGCGTGCTAACGCCCTGACTCATTAGAAAATCGCGAACGCCGCTGGCGCGCTGTTCGGACAGTTTCTGGTTGAACTCGGCCGTGCCGGTGCTGTCGGTATAGCCTTCCACCTGCAGATTTAGGCCGGGATGCGAAATGACAATGCCGGAAATCTTAGCCAGTGCTTCGCGGGCGGGCGGTTTCAGGGTGTACTTGCCGGTATCAAAGAGCACATCCTGCATATTCACCACCAGGCCGCGAGGCGATTCGTGCGTCGGCAGAACAGAGTTAAACTGCTGCAGCAATTGCTGGCGCAACTGATTCTTCTCGGCTTCGGCCTGTTGACGGAGCCTATCGGCCTCGGCTGCGGACTGTTGGGCCTTGGCGGCTTCGGCATCGGCTAGTTTAGTCGCCTGCTCCGCGAGAGCGCGCTGAGCTGCTTCCGCGCGCGCCTGCGCTTCAGCAAGTTGTTGTTGGCGGGCAGAATCAGCCGCTGCTTGCTGTGCGCTTAAAGACACTACCCGGGCATCCGCGGCGCGCTGTTTCTCGGCAGCCTCGCGGGCAGCCGCGTCGGCGCGTTCTTTCTGCAGGGCCAGATCCGCCTGCCGCCGTAGAGATACCGTGCGCGCATCCTCCGCCTTTTGCGCCGACTCCCGGGCGGTCATGATGGCCGGATTCCACTGTTTCCTAGCGCGGTAATCTTCCGCTTGCTTACGGAGTCTGTCCGCATCCTGGTAGATGTCGGCGGCAAATTCGTCGGCCTTGGCATACTTCGCAATCTGGACAGCGTTGATCGCCTCGTAGACCTGCAGCGGGCTCTTCTTGTCCGAGTTCAAATCTACCGGCTTCAACTGGCTTTGGGGAATATGATATTCATATTGGCCGCGCGGCAACAGTTCGTACCTTGCGTCGACGACATCGATTTTGCCAATGGTGTCCTTACGCGCGATGTTTTCCATCACCACCACGTCACTCGGCTGCCGCACGGCGAAATATGGCTCAGCCGTGATAATTAGCCCGAACGCCTGCAGCCCCGTAGTGATATCGGCTTTAAAACTCCCATCGGAGTTCACAACCACTTCGCCCAGATTAGACGGGTGGCCGTCGGGCGTAATCCCCCAAAGAACGTAGGTAAGAAATAGCGGGCCAAAGCTGTTAGCATCAGGCAACCCCTTGACGTCGAGCTTGATTTCCATATGCCCCAACCGGCTATTCACCTCTGCCGTACCTTTGGCTTTCGTGGCAAGCGACGTGCCCTGAAAGTCGATCTTGGTCCAACCGCTACGATTGCGATAACTGACGGACGCAATCGAACGGGAGACCACTTGAACCTTGAAAATCGGATTCGGCTCAACCGGCCCTTTTTTTGTATCCAAATTTTGTGTTGGATTTGCTTCCTGGCCAAAGAATGACACCGGCACAAGAAGAGCGAGCAACGCAGAAGTTAACAGCTTCATAAGCAAACCTCAAACCTTCACCTTCATAGACAATGCTCCAGATGCAATTGTAGCCCCAAATTCAACCCATTGATTCTATTAGAATTGCGCACTGGGACTTTCCCTAGTTCGGGGTAGTTTTTGCTGGAATGTGGCAGATAGCGGAGGAGTGTCGGTACTATCGTAGGGTGACTTCGCAGCAGCCTCTTGCCGTTGAGGCGCCACCCCTGAAACGATCTTCTTCCCCGTTAGTTCCTATTTTTCTGATTGTTGCGGTGGATATTTTAGGCTTTACGATCATCCTTCCGCTCTTACCCTTCTATTCGGAAAGACTAGGCGCCTCGCCGGCAATTGTGGGCGCCGTCGTATCCATTTACGCAGTATTCCAATTGATCGCCGGACCGATACTGGGGCAGCTTTCCGACCGCTTTGGACGCCGGCCCGTCTTGCTGCTGAGTCAGGCGGGGACGTTGGCCGGCTTCTTAATTCTGGCCTGTTCAACGCAGCTGTGGATGGCCTTTTTATCCAGGGCGATTGACGGCGCGACTGCTGGCAACTTGACCACCGCGCAGGCTTACATTAGCGACGTGACCAAGCCGGAAGAACGCACCAAAGCTTTCGCAATCATCGGAGTTGCCTTCGGATTTGGATTTCTGGTCGGACCGGCCATTTCCGGATTCCTGGCTCACTACGGCTACCAAGCGCCTATATTCGCAGCAGCGGCACTTTCGCTGACCAGCATTCTGTGTACCTTTTTTCTGCTGCCGCGGCGGGAGATTTTGCATGAGCAGGCATCCGGTGAAGCCGGTCCTGGCGGCAAGCGCTTGTCGTTAATCTCCTGGGGCAGCTATGCCAAATATTTCCGGGATCGCGAACTAGCCCGGCTGCTGATGCAATGGCTGCTGTTCTCGTTGTCGTTCTCTACGTTCATTTCCGGATTCGCGCTGTTCGCTGAGCGCCGTTATCACTGGAACGGACACACTGTCGGCGTTCGCGAAGTCGGCTATCTCTTCGCGTTCAATGGATTACTTGGCATTTTCATGCAGGGCGGCGTGGTGGGGCGTCTGGTGAAATGGCTAGGCGAGAAGCGCGTGGTGCAAATGGGCTTTTTGACCTCGCTGATTGGCTATGCGGCCATTGGCTTTACCCATAGCATCGGACAGCTGCTTTGGGTAATGGGCTTTGCCTCCGTGGGCGGTTCGGGTCTGCGCCCGGCGCTTACCAGCATGGTGACGCAAAAGGCGGGCAGACGGGAACAGGGAGTCATTATCGGACTGACACAGTCGTTGATGTCGGTAGCGCAAATCACCGCGCCGGTGATCGCGGGACTACTCATAGGTCATGAGTTGCTGACCTGGTGGGCGATTTGGGCCGGCGCGCTTTCGGGCCTTGCGCTGTTCTTTTTTCCCCGCGTGAAGCCGGCCCGGCCCGCTTCCTCCTAAAACCCAAATGCAGCAGCTTCGACTGAGGCGGCCGGAATGGATACTGACCGGGTTCTTCGCGTATGTCGTGCTGCTCGCGCCTTTCTTTCGCGACCGTACCGAGTTGGGCATCCAACCATTGCTTGTGCTGGGCACTGTGCTGGCTTTCTTTTGGACGCTGTGCCAGTTGTCCAGCGGGCGCCTGGGCAAAGGCATCGAAGTCGCTCGCGACTGGCTGCCGCTGCTGCTAACGCTGGTTGCGTTTCGCGAAATGGAGCTGTTTCTCACGCGGAATTACAATCTTGCCTATGAAACCGCGTGGATTCAGCTGGACCAACTCCTGTTGAACGAGTGGCGGTTACGCGCGGCCATAGAAAGTCTCGGCAAAGCACTGCCTTTCTATCTCGAGATTTGTTACCTGTTGGTTTATGGGATTTCGACTTATTGCCTCGCCGTGCTGGTCGCCGAACGCGCGCATACGGGCAAAATCGACCACCACGCAATCGATGCGTTTTTGACGGTCTACTTGCTCGGGACACTAGGTTCGTATGCGCTTTTCCCTTTTTTTCCATCCGAGCCGCCACGCTATGCTTTCCCGGATGTTGCTCCCCCGGCCGCGATGACTTGGGCCAGGCAATTCAACCTTTGGATCTTAAGCAGGGCGACCATTCACACGGGCGTTTTTCCCAGCGCGCATGTTTCTGCGGCATTCTCTTGCGCCTGGGGTATGTTTTTTGTGAGGGCGCGGCGCCAGCGCTTGTGCTGGGCCCTGGTGGCGTATGCAGTCAGTGTTTCGGTGGCAACGGTCTATGGGCGCTATCACTACGCCGCCGATGTGCTGGCCGGGTTTGCCGTGAGCCTGGTAGCCGCGGGAATTGTGTATGGGAGCAGGAAGTATGCCGGTCGTAAGGGTTGAGATCGACGTTCATGCACCCATGGACCGCTGCTTCGATCTGGCGAGGGACATCGATCTGCACATGCGCTCCACGTCCGGAACAAAGGAAAAGGCAGTGGCCGGTGTGACAAGCGGGCTGATTGGCCTGGACGAAGAAGTGACCTGGGAAGCGACACACTTTTTCATCCGGCAGCGGCTGACCAGCCGCATCACCGCCTTCCACCAGCCGTACGCTTTCCGTGATTCGCAGGTGAGCGGCGTTTTCAAGCGCTTCGACCACGATCACCGGTTTTCGGTACGCGGCGGTGTAACGAGAATGCAGGATGTTTTCGACTATGAATCTCCACTGGGCTGGCTAGGTAAAGTTGCCGATTGGTTATTTCTGAAGCGCTACCTGCGGCAGTTTTTGTTCAAGCGCGCGCTAGCCATCAAGCAGGCGGCTGAGAGCGAGTTGGCTATTTAGAGTCCCCTTGCCGAGTTGCCGGCGTTGAAACCGCCAAGGGTCGCCCTGAGACCTTCGCCAAACTGCCTCTTATTTGCGTTAAAGCGGTTTTTCAGGCAGGGTAGCCGTGTAAATATGGAGATAGGAAGCTGCTATGAGCTTGACCCTAAAACTATCCGACGAGCAAGCCACGGTGCTGCAAGCAAAAGCCGCCGCCGAAGGTCTGTCTCTCGATGAATGGATTCAGAAGCTCGCCCAACCTGCTCATCAGCCGGCTAAAGCCAGTGCAAGCCAAAGCGACCAGCCACGCCGCCACATCTCCGAAATCATCCGTGAGAACATGAGCAAGGTTCCGACTGAAATCATGGCGACCATGCCGAAGGATGGAGCCAGCGAGCACGACCACTACATTTACGGCCTTCCCAAAAGAAACCCGTGACCGTGGTTTTCGCCGACACGTTTTACTGGATTGCCTTGACCCTTCCAGCGGATATGGCCTATGAGCAGGCCCAACAGGTCACGGATAACGTAGTTACGACCGAAGAAGTTCTCACCGAATACCTCACATTTTTTTGCGCCGCGCCGGAATACTTGCGTCGGGAAGTGGCGGCTAATGTCGAAGCCATGTTAACCGATCCGGGAGTGCGCATAATTCCGCAGAGCCACGCTTCCTTTATTACGGGTTTTGAATTGTATCGCGCACGTCCCGACAAGGGTTACAGTCTGGTCGATTGCATTTCGATGCAGACTATGCGCAGGGAAGGCTTGACGGATGTCTTGACCAACGACAAGCATTTTGAGCAGGAAGGGTTTCGCGCTTTGTTCCGGGATTACTCCTAAATGGTGCGTATCGACGGCTGGTATAGAAACTTGCTTGCTATAAGGCGCGAGGCATAGGCTATGCTGAAACGGCTATGGTATTACGTTTACCGACAGCCCGACAGCTCGCCTCCGTGCCTGATCGCGAAGCCTCAAATTAATCAGACCCATGTTCCACATTAGGCCAGCCACAGCAGCGGACGTGCCAGTGCTACAGGCATTGATCGACGCGTCGGTTCGCGGCTTGCAAACTCTCGATTACACGCCCGCGCAGATCGAAGGCGCGCTCGAAACGGCGTTTGGGGTCGATAGCCAGCTCATTGAAGACGGCACGTATTTCGTGGTCGAAAGCGCATCGTCCAACGGAGATTCGTTGACCGTGGGGTGCGGCGGCTGGAGTAAACGCAAGACGCTGTGCGGCGGCGATCACGCGCCCTACCGGGATGATGAGATGCTGGACCCGCAAAACGAGGCCGCTAAGATTCGCGCCTTCTTTGTCCATCCGGATTGGGCAAGGCGCGGTATCGGCACGCTTCTTCTTTCCGCTTGCGAAGCGGCGGCCAGCGCGGCTGGCTTTACCCGCTTTGAGATGGGCGCCACGCTCACGGGCGTTCCTTTGTATCGGGCCAAGAACTATGTGGAACAGGAACGCTTCGCCATGCCGCTCAAGAACGGCGAGTCCTTGCCGATCGTGCGCATGCGGAAAAACTTGTAAGCAGTTTGCTCTAACGCCGCTCCGGTTTCAGGCCGCTGCCGCCGCTGCGGATTTCTTCTCCGGAGTTTTTCACAACCCACGACTTATTGTCGGTGGATTCGGCTTGCTCAAAATGAATGTGACTCCGGCTGCGAAAGACGTTTGTGGTGCGGTAGTAAACGGTGCGGCCCCCTTCGTCCCAGGTGCTTGAGTACACCCAGTTGTCGCCCTGAATTTCGAGGTCGCCGCGTCCGGCCGCGCGTCCCTCCGGTCGTACATTTTGTGTGTAATAGCGTCCCGGCTTACCGGTCGGTATGAAGATGAGCAGGGCGCCGGGCCCTCCGTTCACGCTTTGATCGCAAACGAAAAAGTGGCCCACCAGCGAACACTGGTTGACCAACTTCTCAGGAGGGGCATCCGGCAGCTTGTCTTTCCGGGTGACCTGCCAGGAGCCGTTGTACAGCCATAAGGGTGTGTACGGATCAGCCGGAGCCGCTGCCGCCGCGTCGGCCAGGGTGCACAACAGCACCAGCCCCGCTATCAGACCCGGATAGACGCACTTTGGATTCCCACGCTTTGTCATGCTATCGTTCAATTTCGCACACCTATTCGTTTTCGTACCCAGGCGTGCCGTGCGTCCATGGCCAGTTCCGTAGAGACCGAGTTCACAGTCGAGACACAGCTCGTAACCTTCCCGTCGTTGGCGCTCGATTGCGGTATCACGCTCGTCAATGTCGACGTCGCCTATGAAACTTACGGCACTCTAAACGCCGCGCATAGTAACGCCATCATGGTGTTACACGGTTTTTCCGGCGACGCGCATGCCGCTGGCATCCACAAGGAAACCGGCCAGCCGGGCTGGTGGGCCGCCATGATCGGGCCAGGGCTGGCCTTCGACACGGATCGCTATTTCGTCATCTGCTCGAATGTATTGGGCGGCTGCCGCGGCACGACCGGTCCGAATTGCCTGGACCCATTAACGGGAAAGCCGTTCGCCATGAGCTTTCCGGTTATCACGATTGGTGATATGGTGCGGCTGCAGAAACTACTGATCGACCATCTGGGTATTGAGCGCTTGCTGGCAGTGGCGGGCGGCTCCATGGGAGGCATGCAGGCGCTCGAATGGGCGGTTTCCTACCCCGGGGCGGTTGCGGCTGCAATTCCTATCGCGTCTACGTCACGGCACAGCGCGCAGCAAATTGCGTTCAATGAGGTAGGCAGGCAAGCCGTGATGGCCGACCCCGATTGGAACGAGGGCAACTACTACACCGCCAAGCCTCCGGCGCGCGGATTAGCGGTGGCGCGCATGGTGGGGCACATTACTTACATGAGCGACGCCTCCATGCGGCAGAAGTTCGGCCGCCGGTTGCGTGATAAAGACGTGTTCGGCTACGATTTTTCGGCGGATTTTGAGGTAGAGAGCTATCTGCGCTATCGCGGGAGCCAGTTTGTGAATCGCTTCGACGCCAATTCCTACCTCTACATCACCAAGGCCATGGATTATTTCGACCTGTCGGCCGGGCATATTTCCCTGGCGGCGGCGTTCGAACAGACGCGCACGCGTTTCCTGGTGCTAAGTTTCACTTCAGACTGGCTTTATCCCACGTACCAGTCTCTCGAGACCGTGAGCGCGCTACGCAGCCGCAACATCGATGTGGCGTTTTGTGAATTAGCCTCCACTTATGGTCATGACGCGTTCCTGCTCGAAACCAAAGAGCAAACCGAGATGATCAGTGGTTTTCTGGACAACGTTTTCCGGGAGATCAGCGTAAGCGGAGCGTCGCGCGGGGGTTTTGCAGCCCAAATGGAGTCTGGGATTCCGGCCAGTTCCGCGCCGGCGGCTGCCACAACCAAAAGCAAGGCGGAGGCAGCACGGGCCAAGGGCGTTTTGGCGCGGCTCGATTATGCCATGATCGCCGAGATTGTCGAGCCCGGTTCGCGGGTGCTGGACCTGGGTTGCAGCCAAGGCGAACTGCTGGGCTGGCTGCGCGACAACAAAAACGTGCACGCGCGCGGCGTAGAGATTGACCCGGACAAAGTCCGGCGCGCGATTTCGCGTGGTGTTTCAGCCTATCAAGGCGATATCGATCAGGGCTTGGCCGATTACCAGGACAACACGTTTGACTTCGTGGTCCTGAGCCAGACCCTGCAGGAAATGCGCTACCCCTTGCGCGTGCTGAGCGAGATGTTGCGAGTGGGCCGGCACGCCATCGTGTCCTTTCCCAATTTCGGCCACTGGACCACGCGCCTGTCCCACTTGCTCAGTGGCCGGTCGCCCCGCACGAAACTGTTTCCGTACGATTGGTACGAATCGCCCAATCTGCACTTCCTCACGATCGACGACTTCGCGCTACTGTGCCGTAAGCAAAATTGGATCATCGAGAGGCAGATCTTCCTGCACGGCGACCGGATGATCAACAAGGCCGTCAATTTGTTGGCCGAAGTGGCGGTTTTTTCCATCCGAACGGGCGCTTAAAAAAAATTCCATTTATGCCATCTTCCGTAGACGAATTCGTCAGGCAGAATGAAGCTCGCTTTCTAGATGAACTTTTGGCTCTGCTGCGCATTCCCAGCATCAGCACACTACCGGAAAATAAACCGGACGTCGCGCGCGCTGCCCAGTTCGTGGCCGATAGCTTGACGGCGGCGGGCCTTGAAAATGTGGAGATCATTGCAACCAAGCGGCATCCGCTGGTCTATGCCGATTGGCTGCATGCGCCCGGCAAACCCACCGTGTTGTGTTACGGGCACTATGACGTGCAGCCGCCGGATCCACTGGAACTCTGGGAATCGCCTCCCTTCGAACCGAGTATCCGCGACGGCAATATCTATGCGCGTGGATCCTGCGACGACAAAGGACAGATGTACATGCACGTCAAAGCCGTGGAAGCGGTGCGGCACGCGCATGGCGGGCAATTGCCGCTTAACGTTAAATTCCTGATTGAAGGGGAAGAGGAAGTCGGCGGCGAATCGATCACGCAGTACCTACCCGGGCATACGGCCAAATTGAGCGCGGATGTCGCGCTGGTGTCCGATACGGAGCTGTTTGCCGACGGCGTTCCCACGCTTTGCATCGGGTTGCGCGGTTTGATGTATCTGGAGATTGAAGCGCGCGGGCCGGCCCGTGATTTGCACTCCGGAATGTATGGCGGCGCTGCGCCGAACGCCGTGTATGGCTTGATTGAACTGCTGGCGAAGGCCAAGGACCGGGATGGCCATATCCAGATCCCCGGAATCTATGAGGACGTGACGCCGCCGGCCCCGGCCGAAGTCGAGAGCTGGCAAAAGCTGCCGTTTTCTGAAGAGGAATTTCTGCGCTCGGGCGTGGGATCGACGGCGCTGACAGGGGAACCGGAGCAATCCGTCCTGGCGCGTACCTGGGCGCGGCCCACCTTCGAAGTGCATGGCATTGCCGGCGGCTTTACAGGAGCAGGCTCCAAGACCGTAATTCCCGCCAAAGCCGTGGCGAAAGTCAGTCTGCGCCTGGTGCCGGACCAGAAGCCCGGCAAGGTGTTGGAAGCTGTCAAGAAGTGGGTTCAAGATCAGACGCCCAAGGGCATTCAAACAGAGGTCCGGCTCTTAGGCTCCGGCCCCGCAATTTCGGTCAATCCGGACCACCCGGCAATTGACGTTGCCGCCGAGGTGTTCAGTGAAATGCTAGGGCGGCCCACTGTGTTTACCAGGAGCGGAGGCTCCATCCCAATAGTCGGCGAGTTCGCGGAATATCTACATATTCCAACCGTTCTCATGGGCTTCGGCCTCCCGGATGACGGGCTGCATTCTCCTAATGAAAAATACCGGATATCGAACTACTACACCGGTATCCGCACCATTGCCCGTTTTCTTGAGCAATACGCCAAAACACGCTAATTGGAAGAAATTTTATTTGCCGTCCAGCCGTCCTTGGTAATACACCATACATTTTCAATCGGACGGTACTGGCCTGTGTCGTTAGTCAACGAACGCATGCCGGGCTGCGCGAAAGCGCAGAAATGATAGATGGCATCATCCACAATTGCAATTGACGTAGAGCGGGCCGAAAAACCCGTCATTCCGCAGGCGGATCACGTTGTACGTTCAGCCGGCGTTATCTCCGCTGCGATCTGTTCGCGGAAGGCGCGCTCTCTTCACCGCCACCCTCGTCATCATGGGCTTGTTCGCGCTGCTGGGTATGCTGCTCGCGCCCCAGCTGGTTTGGCTGGCTCCAGGTTTTGCCGCCGTTCCAGAGAAATTCGATTTAGCGGTACGGCTGACGCGCATCATGTTTCCGTTCTTGCCGCTGATCGCTCTGGCCGCGCAAGCCATGGGCATGCTGAACTCGAAGGGCAGTTTCGGCGTCCGGGCGGTTGGGTCCATCTTTTTCAACCTCGGAGCAGTGGGCTTCGGCCTGCTGCTCGGATTTGTGGCGGGCCCTTGGCTTGGCATTCAGCCAGTGGAAGGCATGGCGTACGGAGTAGTGCTGGGACTGGTCGCATCCTGGATTGCGGCAGTGCTCCCGGCCGTCATTGGGAACGCGGCCGTACAGATGAACGTGATGGTAAACACCAGCTTCGCGGCTGAAGGTTCCATTGCGCGGGCACGATGGCCCGGTAAGCTGGCTCGCTTATGCTGCCACTGGGACTGTTTGCAGTGGCGTTCGCCTCCGCCATGCTGCCAAGCCTGTCCAGAAGCGCTGTCGCGGCGAACTTTACAGAATTCCGCAAGACTCTTTCCCGCTCGCTTGGCATGGTTTTTCTGCTGACGATTCCCGCTTCCATAGCCCTGATCGTCTTGGGAACTCCCATCATCGGCGCGGTCTACCAAAGCGGACATTTTCAAAGCTACGATACCAGGCAATCAGCGCTGGCCCTGCCTTGCTACTCAACCGGGCTGGTCGCGTATGCGTCGGCGCTCTGACGACGGCATTCGCGGTGTCCTTGGAGTGCCTGTGCCTGGCGGAGTGCTTGCGGCGCAAACTGGGCGGACTCGAATGCCGCTATTTGCGGGATTGCTTCCTCAGAATCATCGCGGCTTCCCTGGCAATGGGCATTCCGCTGTTCTTTGTGGCGCGGCAGTTTGCGAAACATTTTCCGGCCACGCGCGCGGCCTACTGGACCGAATTGACGGTGGAAGTGCCTCTGGGTCTACTGCTGTTCTTTCTGGCGGGACGCCTCTTCGGCGTGCCGGAAATCGGCCTCTCTTCGTATCTGCCGGCAACCCCCTTCTTGCATAGACTAGCCGGTACGCGTGCTAAAATCTGAAGTTAATGCTTCACGAGCTTGCTCTAGCGCTCCGTCTCCAGGCGCTCGATCGCAAGATCGCCACTCTCGAAAACGAAGTTGCGACTCTTCCGAAACACATCGCCGAAATCGAGCGGCGGCTTGAATCGCACAAGCGCAAATTAGAGGCCGACCGCGCGGCGCTCGCCGCCAACCAACGCGAACGCAAGAAGCTGGATGGCGACGTTCAATTGCACCAGCAAAAGGCCTCCAAGCTGCGGGAGCAGATGGCGGGCGCGAAAACCAACGAACAGTACCAAGCCTTCCAAAAAGAGATCGCCTACATTCAAGGCGAAATCCGCAAATCCGAAGACAAGACTCTGGAGTTGATGGAGCAATCGGAAGCGCTCGAGAAGAACGTCAAAGCCGCCGAAGTAGAGCTCAAGAAAGAGCAACAGCAGGTAGAAGCCGAGCAAGCCAGGGCGCGCGAACGTACCGCCGGTTCTCAAAAAGAGCTAGCCGCGGAGCACGCAGCACGCAAAGAGGTTTCCCAGCAACTGGAGCCCAAATTCTTTACCGAATATGAGCGCGTTCGGAAAAAGACCAAGAACACGCCCATCGCGGACGCTACGGAAGGGCGTTGTAGCGCCTGTCATATTTCTTTGCGCCCGCAGTTTTTCCAGGATCTGCGGCGCGGCGACAAAGTGATGTATTGCGAAAGCTGCGGCCGTCTTCTCACTTACAACCCCATTGTGGATGTGGGCGCGGATGTCGCGGCTTCCCGGCAACTTGCCTAGCCGGCCATTCACGCTCCTGTAACAGAATCAATTCGAGTTTGATATGCTTCCGACATCGGACGAGCTGTGCGGCTGGTCCGAACAAGCTTGTTTGTTGGAGGATTACCCATGCGGGTCTTCGACAGTTCCGATATCCGGAACGTAGCTTTGATCGGACATGGCCATAGCGGCAAGACATCGCTTGCCGCCGCCCTACTGTTCACCGCCGGCGCCACGGAACGGCACCTGAAAGTGGACGAGGGCAACACCATCACCGATTTCGACGAGGAAGAAGCCGCTCGCAAGATGAGCATTACTTCGTCAGTGGCATCGCTGCCCTGGCAGAAGAACAAAATCAACGTCATCGATACGCCCGGCTACAACCTGTTTCTGAGCGACACAAAATCGGCTATGATGACGGCCGATGCGGCGGTGGTCGTACTCGACGGCGTAGCGGGTATCGAGGTATCGACCGAGAAGGTCTGGAGCTTTGCGGAAGAGTTCGGGCTGCCGTGCGTGCTGTTGATTAATAAGCTGGACCGCGAACGTTCGTCCTTTGAACGCGTCCTGGCGGATATTCAGCAGCGCTTCGGCCGCGCGGCTGTCCCGATTCATTTGCCGCTCGGCTCCGAGAAAAACTTCACCGGCATCGTGGACTTGATAGGAATGAATTCCTACTGCTACAAGCCCGGCGGCGACGGAAAAGGGAAAGAGGCCGAGATACCTACGCCTCAGCAGGAGAGCGCCTCTACCGCCCACGAAACGTTGGTGGAGATGCTGGCCGAAGGCAACGATGAGTTGATGGAAGAATTCTTCGCGACCGGCACCCTGCCCGTGGAGCATATCGTCAGCGGGTTACGCCAAGCGGTGCGCGAACGGCGCATCCTCCCGGTGCTGTGCGCGGCAGCCTCACAGAACATCGGTATGGACCTGCTGGCGAACTTTATTGCGGAGATTTTGCCTTCACCGTTAGAGGGCCGCGCCCTGCCTGCCCTGCAGAACGGCAACGAGATCGAAAAGGCCATAGCGCCGGGAGAAGCACCCGCTGTCTTTGTGTTCAAGACCGCGGCCGATCCCTTTGCCGGGCGAGTTTCTTATTTCAAAGTGATTGCCGGCGCCGTCAAGGAAGATGCCCACTTGACGAACATGCGTTCGAACGTTAACGAACGTATGGCGCACATTGCGACTCCCTTCGGCAAGCTCATGCAGCCCATAACCGAATTGCGCGCGGGGGACATAGGCGTGGTAGCGAAGCTCAAGGATAGTCTGACCGGCGACACGCTGTGCGAGAAGGCGAACAGCGTGGTGCTGCGCGCCGTCGATCTTCCGGAGCCATCCATCGCTTACGCAATCTCAGCCAAGTCGCGCAACGATGAAGACCGTCTGAGCATGGCGCTCGGCAAGATTCTGGAAGAAGACCGCACGCTGCGGTTCTATCGCGATCCGCAGACCAAAGAATTTCTGCTGGCGGGCAACGGCCAGCAGCATCTCGAAGTGGTCGTGAGCCGTTTGAAGCGCCGCTACGGCGTGGAAGTGGAGTTGCGCGCCCCGAAAATTCCCTACCGCGAAACGGTGCGCGGCAGCGCCAGCGTGCAGGGCCGGCATAAGAAGCAAACCGGCGGACACGGGCAGTTTGGCGACTGCTGGATCAAAGTAGAGCCCTTGGCGCGCGGTGAGAAATTTGAGTTCGTCAACGATGTCTTTGGAGGCGCAATTCCGAAGCAGTACATTCCCGCCGTGGAAAAAGGCATTGTGGACGCAGCCGCGCAAGGCTTTCTGGCGGGCTTCCCGGTGACCGACTTCAAAGTGACGGTTTACGACGGCTCGTATCACGACGTGGATTCCTCGGAGATGGCGTTTAAGCTGGCCGGGCGCAAAGCCTTCCGCGCCGCCATGCAGCAGGCAAAGCCAGTGCTGCTGGAACCGGTGATGCGGGTAGATGTGGAAACCCCCACGGAATTTGCCGGTGACCTGATGAGCGATTTTAACGGACGCCGCGGCCGCATCTCGGGGCTGGATTTGAAAGGGAACATGCAGTCCATCCGAGCGCAGGTGCCAATGGCGGAGATGCTGAATTACCAGAACGATTTAATTTCGAAGACGCAGGGCCGGGCTTCTTTCCACATGGAGTTCGATCATTACGACTACGTACCTGCTGCGCAAGCCGAAAAGATCATTCAGGAGGCGAAGATGCACTTGCGGCAGGAGGAAGAGGAGTAGCTTCTATTCCGTAAACCGGTGCGCGATGGGAAAGCGCCGGCCGACGCCAAAAGCCTTCGAGGTGATGCGCAAGCCAGGAGCGGCCTGTTGCCGCTTGTATTCATTGCGATCCACCTTGCGGACGATATCGCGCACCAGGTCCTCCGAGACGCCAACGTTCGCGGCAATCACGGGAACCGGCTCGTAGCGCTCGATATACCCCTCGAGAACCGCGTCCAGCACGGAATACTCCGGGAGACTATCGGTATCTTTCTGGTCCGGGCGAAGCTCCGCGGATGGCGGCTTGGTAAAAGTATTTTCGGGAATCGCCGCGCGTAGGCCGCGCCGTAATCTGCGCGTGTTGGCGAGACGGGCCAGCCGGTAGACCATGGTCTTCGGGACATCGCTAATGACAGCCAGCCCGCCGCACATATCGCCGTACAGAGTGCAATAGCCCACTGCGATCTCACTCTTGTTGCCAGTGGTCAGGACCAGCGAGCCGAACTTGTTCGAGAGCGCCATCAGCGTCACGCCGCGCAGGCGCGATTGTAAATTCTCTTCCGTGGTGTCCGCGCTAAGACCCGTAAACAAGGGGCTGAGCGTTTTCATCATGGTCTGATAACCGCAGTCGATGGAGACGACTTCAAAGCGGATACCCAGGTTTTCGGCCAGCGAACGGGCATCCGCCAGACTATGATCTGATGAATGCGGACCCGGCATGCCCACGCCAATCAGATTTTCTTCGCCCACCGCTTCCGCGGCGATAGCGGCGACCAGCGCGGAATCAATACCACCGCTCAATCCGACCAATACACTGCGGAAACCGCATTTGCGGATGTAATCGCGGGTGCCCAGAACCAGCGCTTCGAACACCGCCTCATCACCCATCAGGTGGTTGGCATGGTCCTCGCCCTTCCCGGTCACGGTATCGAACAGGACTAGATCTTCCTCGAATGACTTGGCTTTGGCGGCTAGCTCGCCCTTTGCAGTCATGGCGAAACTGGAGCCATCGAAAATCAGTTGATCGTTACCGCCCACCATGTGCACATACACCATCGGCAGACCGAAGCGCTGCGCCGCCGCCCGAAAAATCGCCTCTCGCTGGCCGCGCTTGCCCACATTCCAAGGCGATGCGTTGATCGAGACGACCACTTCCGCGCCCTTCTGCGCCAGCTCCTCCACCGGATCGCGCGAATAACGGCGCCGTTCCCAGAACTGCTTGTCGTTCCATGCGTCTTCGCAAATAGCCACCGCCACCTTGCACCCGCCCAACTCAAAGAGGCCTTGCGAAGCGGCCGGTTGAAAGTAGCGCGCTTCATCGAAAACGTCGTAATTGGGAAGCAGCATCTTGCACTGCTTGCCGGTGATGCGGCCATTCTCAATAATGGCGGCGGCATTCTGCGCCCCGATCGCGGAATTCTGAGGCGAGCGCGCCACGTAGCCGACTATCAGCGACACATGCAAGCGGGCTGTTTCCCCGGCCAACGCTTCCAGCACTTTGGCGGTACGGTCGAGGAATGAGTGTTTTTCGACGAGATCACGGGGTGGATAGCCGGTAAGCGCCAATTCCGGGAACACGACCAACTCCGCGCCGGCTTGTGCCCCCTTTCGCGCAAACTGCATAATTTTGGCGGCGTTCGCTTCCAAATCCCCAATCGTGTTGTCGATTTGTGCCAAGGCAATACGCATGGGAATCTTCATTGTAAAGGTCCACCCTTTCCCCAGCACGAAAGCGGTAAGGTGGAAGAGGAGGTGCTTATTGATGCGCTTCACTATTTATGCCGGTTTTCTCACCGCAGCCTGCGCGGTTTTGTTGCAGGCTGGACAACACGGCGCGATGGGGGGCGGCCGCGCAGGCTCGCCCGGCAGTTCGGCAGGGTTCCGCTCAGTGATAGGCGGAAGGCCGTCTGCATCACCCGCCTTCCGCCCTTCGACCGGGTTTACCGGCCCGCCTTCGACGGGCTTTACCGGCCCTCCGGCAACCGGTTTCACTGGTCCGCCTGCCACCGGTTTTTCAAACTTCAATCGCGGCGGATTTGGGTACAATCGCGGCGGACTTGGGTACAACCGCCCTTCTAACTCACGCTTCGGAAGAGGCTTTGTCCCGAATCGGCGCAGCTTCTACACGCCTTTCCTATTCGGCTCCTACGTGAACCCGTTCTACTCTTCATTCGATTACGGGGCGGGGTCTTACGGCTATCCGGCCGATTCGTCGGATGAGCAAACAGCTGAGGTAACGGCAAATCTGTTGGGAGAACAGATTCAGCAGCTGAGTGAACAGGTTCAGCAATTAGGTGCCCAGCAATTAGGCGCGCAGCAAATGAACGCCCAGCAAGGCTCTTATCCCGCCGCCCCGCCCAGCGCTCCCATTCCTGATCCCAGCCCCGCGCCAACCCCTGTCACCGTAGTGCTGCGCAGCGGGCAGAAAATTCAGGTGCAGAACTACGCCGTGATGGGCGATAGCTTTTGGGATTTCAGCCGCCAGCCAGCGCGCCGGATTCCGCTCTCGAGCATCGATGTTGGCGCCTCTACGAAGGCCACCCAGGCGAGTGGCGGGGAATTCCCGGCCTTCTAGGCCCTTACTACCCGTTTTGCGTTAGCTGGCGGTTAGCGTTTTGCGCAGCAGGTCCATGATGGCTTGCGTTGCGAGTGTCCTGATCCGGTTTCGATCGCCGCCATAGCGGACCCGGATCACTCGCGTGCCTGCTGCGCTGGCCAGTCCGAGATACACCGTACCCACCGGATCGAAGTCCGTTCCACCCGAAGGACCCGCGTATCCGGTTGTGGCCAAACCATAGGTTGCTCCGCTGCGCTTGCGTGCTCCTTCGGCCATGGCCGCCGCCACCTGTTCGCTGACCGGTGAATACTTTTCGATCAGAGCTTTGGGAACACACAGAATCTCCTGTTTCTGATCTGCGCTGTAGGTCACGTAGCCAGCCACGAAGTAATCCGAACTGCCCGGCTGGTCCGTCAGGCGGACCGCCACCATCCCGCCCGTGCAGCTTTCGGCCACGGCGACCTTTGCGTGTTGCTTCCGTAGAAGGCGTCCTATCACTGTTTCCAACACGTCGTCCGCCGATTCACTGTACACGCGTTCGCCCAGCAACTCCGCAATCGGGTTGCCCACTTCGCGCAGCAAGGCGTCTGCTTCGGCTTCCGTTTCGCATTGCGCCCGCAGGTGCACGAAGAGATCGCCCAGCGAGGAAAGCACCGTGGTCACCGGATTGGTGTATTTGCTGTACACCGGCGCGATCAGGGTGTCCAAATCCGATTCGCCGATGCCCGTAATCCGGAAGGTGCGGATACGGATGACGCAGGGCGGCAACACTGGGCGCAGGCGCGGCGCCAGTTCATGCTCCACCATGGGCTTAAGCTCACGAGGAGGTCCAGGGAGCAGGGCCATTGCGCCCCGGTTGGTGGACAGGAATTGCCCAGGCGCGGTGCCGTGCGGATTCGCCATGGCCTCCGCGCCCTCAATCAGGTAAGCCTGCCGCAGATTGTTCTTCGCCATCGGCCGGTTGATCTGACGGAAACGATTGATGAGGGCGGACTCCTGCTCCAGCGAGAGGACCAGCTTGCGCCCCAAAGCGGTCGCCGCGGCATCCCGTGTCAGGTCGTCTTCGGTGG
>Ga0193743_1001235_pt1 | contig 19098 bp, 21 predicted proteins | sample L2c2metaG_FD_143038 | JGI IMG/M metagenome (GOLD analysis project Ga0193743, IMG submission 143038) | Soil microbial communities from a riparian zone of the East river system, Colorado, United States - L2c2 | ecosystem: Environmental > Terrestrial > Soil > Riparian zone | place: USA: East River... | reverse complement strand
CACGCAGCGCCCAGAACAGGTCGGCGTGATCGGTGTGGTTGGCCTCGACGATCTCGCCGGCGCCGGTGACGACGGTGAAGCTCTCCACATAGTCCGAAGCGAAGCCGTGGCTGCGCGCCAGCGGGCCGAGCCCGCCGCCGACCAGCAGGCCGACGACGCCGACCGTCGGGGCCGCGCCGGAGATCGGCAACAGGCCGTGCTCGGCCGCCGCCGCGACCACGTTGCCCCACTGCTGGCCCGCTCCGAGCGTCGCGGTGCGGGTCTGCGGGTCGACGGTCAGCCGGTCGAGCCGCTTGGTCGTGATCATCAGCCCCGACGTGATCGGGACTTCGGCACCGTGCCCGGTGCCCTGCACGCTCACGTGCATGCCGTTGTCGCCGGCGTAGCGCACCGCCGCCGCGACGTCTTCGGCCGACGTCGCGCCGACCACGAGTTGCGGTGTGTGCGTGGCCGCGGTGTTCCACGCGGCGACCTCGTCGGCGTAGCCCCCGTCGTAAGGGGCCAGCACCGGGCCCGTCACCTGAGCCGAGAGGGTGGAAGTCATGAAACTCCTCCGATGGCGTGGTATCTGTCCCGTCCGTTGTAGCCGCCGGGTGCGACATTCCCACTACCATCCTGACCGGTGAGGGGAGTCGCGTGAAGCCAGTTGAGCCGGGTCCCATGCTGCCCACCGACCCCGACGTCGACCTCGAAATCCCTGCTCAGCGCCGTGAACTGCACTGGTCCACGCTCGCCGCCGTGTCGGCCGGTGGAGTTCTCGGCGCGCTTGCCCGCTATGGCATAGGACACGCCTGGCCGACCCCGGCGGGCGGTTTCCCCTGGGCGACCTTCCTGATCAACGTGACTGGTTGCCTGCTGATCGGCGCGCTGCTGGTGCTCGTCACCGACGTCTTCACCACCCACCACCTGCTCCGCCCGTTCCTCGGCGTCGGTGTCCTCGGCGGTTACACGACGTTCTCCACGTACTCGGTCGAGATCCGGAACCTGATCGTGGCCGGCGCACCCGGCACGGCCGCGCTTTACCTGCTCGTGACGCTGGCCGCGGCATTGGCGGCGGTCTTCGCCGGCATGACCGCGGCCCGGTTCGTGGCCTGGCTGGTGGCCACGTGACGCTGCTGTTCGTGGCCCTCGGCGCGGCGGTCGGCGCACCCGCGCGCTACCTGACCGACCGCACGATCCAGCGCCTGCACCGCGGCCACTTCCCGTTCGGCACGCTGACCGTCAACATCGTCGGCTCGTTCATCCTCGGCCTGGCCACCGGCGGGACCAGCACCACAACCGGCGTGTACGCCCTGGTCGGCACCGGCTTCTGCGGCGCGCTGACCACCTACTCCACGTTCGGCTACGAGACCGTCCGCCTGCTGGAGCAGGGCGCGCCGCGCCGCGCGGTGGGCTACGCCGCGCTAAGCATCGCGGCCGGCCTCGGCGCGGCGGCGGCCGGCGTCGCGATCGGCCTCGACGTGTGGCACTAGCGACGCGTTGCCGGCGGCCACCCCGACGACGAGCGTCACCAGACCGAACCCGACCAACGCCAGGTACGGGACCCGGAAGCCGCCCGTCAGGTCGTGCAGGAAGCCCACCGCCACCGGGCCCACCGAGGCCAACAGATAGCCGACAAAGAACGCCATCCCGGACGCCTTCGGGGTTTCAGCCGGCGTCGGCGCGATCTGGCCGACCACGGTCAGCGCCAGCGCGAAGTTGGCGCCGACCCCGATGCCCAGCAGCGCCGCCCACACGGCCGGCGCGCTCAACGGGGTCACCCCGATCAACCCGAGCGGCACGATCGCGAGAAGCAGGCCGACGACGATCGCCGGCCGCGGGTCGCGACGGGCCAGCGACGGCGCGACCAGTGCGGCGACGACCTGGGTGGCGCTGAACACCGCGAGCAGCCCGCCCGCCTTCCCCGCCGACCAGCCGAGGTCGGTGTAGCGGGCGGCCAGCCAGGCCAGCGGCGCGTAGTAGAGCAGCGACTGCCCGCCCATGTAGAGCGTGACCATCCACGCGCCCCGGTCCCGCCACGGCGACCAGTCCGGGTCAGCGGCGGCAGCGGCCGCAGCGGCTGGGGCCGTCGAAGGGCGGACCAGCAGCCAGACCACCAGCGCCAGCACGGCCGGCACCGCCCAGATCGCGAGCGCCGCCCGCCACGAGCCGCCCAGCGCGGTCCGCAACGGCTCGGTGCCGCCCGCGCCGATCAGCGCGCCCGAGATCAGCGCCATCGTGTAGAGCCCGGTGACCGGTCCCACCCGCGCCGGGAAGCGGGCCCGCACCAGCGCCGGCATCAGCGCACCGCCGACGGCGATCGCGACGCCGGCGAACACGGTCGCGGCGTAGAGCAAGCCTGTGCCGGCGAGCGGCCGCACCGCCGTCGCCACCGCCACCAGGGCCAGCGCGAACGCCATCGTCCGGCCGGTGCCCCAGCGGTCGGCCGCCCACGCGGCGGCCGGTGCGAACAGGCCCATGCAGACGACCGGCACCGACGTCAGCACCCCCGCCGCGGAGCCGGAGAGCCCGAGCGAGTCGCGCACCGAGTCGACGATCGGCGGGACCGACGCGATGGCCGGGCGCAGGTTGAGGGCAGCGAGCAGCACCGCCGCGAGCCAGGCGGCGGCCGGCCAGCGGCCCGTCACGGGAACGGGAAGCCCACGTAGTTCTCCGCCAGCGAAGTCGCCGCCGCCCGCGACGACGTCACGTAGCGCAGTTGGGAGAGTTGGAGCGCGAGGTCAAAAGGGTCGTCGCCGGTCGGGTGCAGCATCGACGTCATCCACCAGGAGAAGTGCTGCACCCGCCAGACGCGGCGCAGGCAGGTCTCGGAGTAGGCGTCCAGGCCGGACCCGTCGCCGCTGGCGAAGAACGAGGTGAGCGCATCGGCGAGCACCTTGACGTCGGCCACCGCCAGGTTGAGCCCCTTGGCGCCGGTCGGCGGCACGATGTGTGCCGCGTCGCCGGCCAGGAACAGCCGCCCGTGTTGCATCGGTGAGACGACGAAACTGCGCATCGCGGCGACCGAGCGCTCCAGGATCGGCCCGTCGGCCAGCGACCATGCCGCGTCGGACCGGGCGAGCCGGGCCCGCAACTCGCTCCAGATCCGCTCGTCCGGCCACTCGTCGAGGTCTTCGTCGGGCCGGACCTGAAGGTAAAGCCGGGTCACCGTCGGCGAGCGCATGCTGTGCAGCGCGAAACCCCGCGGGCTGTGCGCGTAGATCAGCTCGTCGGACGACGGCGCCGTCTCGGCCAGGATCCCGAGCCAGGCGTGCGGATAGTCGCGCTGGTGCACGGTCAGCACGCCGGAAGGGATTGCGGCGCGGGACACGCCGTGGAACCCGTCGCACCCGGCGATCACGTCGCAGCGCACCACCTGCCGGTTGCCATCGGCGTCCAGATAGGAGACGGTCGGCGTGGCCGAGTCGAGGCCGGACAACTCGACCTGCGACACCGAGAAGTGCAGCGGGCCGTCCCAGGCGGCGATCAGGTCCTTGACCACCTCGTGCTGCCCGTAGATGGTGATCTCCCGCCCGGCCAGCTCGGTCAACGGGATCCGGTGCGCCTCCCGTTCGAAGAGCAGCTCGATGCCGTGGTGCACCATCCGTTCGCGGTGCAGCCGGTCGGCCAGCCCGAGCGAGGCCAGCAGGTCGACCGTGCCGTGCTCGAGAACCCCGGCCCGGATCCGCGCCTCCACATAGGACCGCGACTGCCGCTCCAGCACGACGCAGTCGATGCCGCGCGCCCGGAGCAGGTGGGCGAGGACGAGGCCGGCCGGGCCGGCCCCGATGATGCCCACCTGCGTACGCGTTTCCAAGGTCAGCCCCACACCTCTTGCGCGGTCTCGACGATCAGGGCCAGCTTGGCCACCTCGTCGTCGTAGCTGAGCACGTTGCCCTCGACCGTCGAGGAGAAGCCGCACTGCGGCGAGAGGCAGAGCTGCTCGAGCGGCACATAGCGGCTGGCCTCGTCGATCCGCCGCTTCAGCGCGTCTTTCGACTCGAGCTCGCCGCGCTTGGTGGTGACCAGGCCGAGCACCACCATCTTGCCCGGGGGTACGAAGCGCAGCGGCGCGAAGCCGCCGGAGCGCTCGTCGTCGAACTCCAGGAAGAACCCGTCGACCGCGAGCTCGGAGAACAGCGCCTCGGCGACGAAGTCGTAGCCGCCCTCGGCCGCCCACGACGAACGGAAGTTGCCCCGGCACATGTGGGTGGTCACCGACAGCCCGGCCGGCCGGGCCTCGATCGCCGCGTTGATCTGCTTGATGTAGCGCAGGTGCTGGTGCTCGGCGTCGTCGCCCCGCTCGCTGAGCTGCTTGCGCTGCTCGGGGTCGTTGAGGTAGGCCAGGCTGGTGTCGTCGAGCTGCAGATAGCGGCAGCCCAGCTCGGCGACCGCGGCGACCTGGGCCGCGTACGCCGCCGACAGGTCGGCCCAGAACTGCTCCTCGTCGGGGTAGACCGCCGGATCGATCGACGCCTTGCCGCCCCGGTAGTGCACCATGCTCGGCGACGGGATGGTCAGCTTCGCGGTCACCCCATCCTCCACAGTGGAAGACAGGAAGGCGAAGTCGTCGCCGAAGATGGTCTTCTCCAGCCGGACCGGGCCGTCGACCGCCAGCGCCGCCGAGGTGAAGTCGAGGTCGCCCTGCTTGTTGTGGAAGTGCACCCGGATCTTCTCGTCGGTGCTGTGAATCCCGCCGAGCTGGTAGATGAAGTCCATGTGCCAGGACGTACGCCGGAACTCGCCGTCGGTGGCCGACCGCAGCCCGACGTCGCGCTGCATCCGCACCACGTCGCGGACCGCGTCGTCTTCCACCGCCCGCAACTCCTCGGCGGAGATCGTGCCGGCGGCCCGGTCGGCACGAGCCTTCAGCAGCCGATCCGGCCGCAGCAGGCTGCCGACGTGGTCGGCCCGGAACGGCGGCGTGTCGCGCAACGTCATCTCTCGCACCTCACTGAGAAGAAGGTCTAGAACGGGTAGGCCGGGATGTCACCGCGCAGCGTGATCCAGCGCTGATCGGTGAACGCGTCGAGGTTGCCGGCGCCACCGAACCGCGCGCCGGTGCCCGAGTCGAGGACGCCGCCGAACGGTGCCACCGCCTCGTCGTTGACGGTCTGGTCGTTGATGTGCACGATCCCGCTCGGGATCCGCTCGGCGAGCGCCAGCCCGCGCATCGCGTCGCCGGTCAGGATGCTCAGCGACAGCGCGTAGGACGAGTCGGCGGCCAGCGCGGCCGCCTCGTCGAGGCTGCCGAACCGCACCACCGGCGCGACCGGGCCGAACACCTCCTCGGCGTACGCCGGCATGTCGGTGCGCACCTCGTCGAGCACCGTCGGCCGGTAGAAGAGCCCGTCGTGCTTGCCGCCCGCCACGAGCCGGGCGCCGGCGTCGACGGTCGCGGTGACCAGGGCGTGCACCTTGTCGCGCTGGCCCTCGTCGACCAGCGGGCCGAGCGCCACCTGACCGGTGAACGGGTCGCCGACCGGCAGGTGGTCGGCGTGCTCGGCGAGCGCGGCGACATAGTCGTCGGCGATCCGCTCGTGCACCAGGTGCCGCCCCGCGGTCATGCAGATCTGGCCCTGGTGCAGGAACGATCCCCACGCACCGGCGGAGACCGCCCGCTCGAGGTCGGCGTCGTCGAGCACCACGAGCGCCGAGTTCCCGCCGAGCTCCAGGTGCACCCGCTTGAGGTGACGGGCCGCGAGTTCGGCGACCCGGCGCCCGGTCGCGCTGGACCCGGTGAACGAGATCACCCGGATCGCTTTGTCGGCGACCAGCGCCGAACCGGCCTCGGCGCCGCCGGGCAACACGTGCAGCAGCCCGGCCGGCAGCCCGGCCTCGGCGAACACCCGGGCGATCGCGAACCCACCGCTCACCGGGGTACGCAGGTCGGGCTTGAGCACGACCGCATTGCCCAGGGCCAGCGCCGGGGCGACCGAGCGGATGGACAGGATCAGCGGCACGTTGAACGGCGAGATCACCCCGACCACGCCGACCGGGACCCGCTTGAGCAGGCTCAGCCGCGGCTGGTTGCTCTGCAGGATCTCGCCGACCGGCCGGTGGGCCAGCCCGGCCGCTTCGTAGCACTCCTGGGTCGCGACGCCGACCGCGAAGTCGCCGAGCCCGGGCACCGCGCCGGTCTCCCGGACCACCCAGTCGCGCAACTCGGCCGCGTTGGCCTCGATCAGCGCACCGGCCCGGCGCAGCACGGCCGCCCGCTCCTCGAACGTCTTGGCCGCCCAGTCGCGCTGTGCCGCCACGGCGGTCGCGGCCGCGTCGGCTACGTCGGCGGCGTCGGCTACGCCGGTGCGCCCGAGCGACGCCCCGGTCGCCTTCTCCAGGATGTCGGCCGTGCCACCCGACGGGGTGCGCCACTCGCCGGTGAAGACCTTGCCGTCCCATTCCTGCGGGTCGAAGAACGTCATGCCGGTGCTCCTTCGGAAGCTGGTGCCTTCACTTTCCTGATCCGCGCGTAGACCTGGCTGCGCAGCTCGGTGAAGCGCGGGTCGGACCGGGTGGTGAGCTGGTCGCGGTCGGCGGGCAGGTCGACGGTCAGGTCTTCGGCCACGGTGGTCGGCGAGGCCGACAGCACGATCACCCGCTGGCCGAGGTAGACCGCCTCGTCGATGTCGTGGGTGACGAACAGCAGCGTCACGCCCAGCCGCTGCCACACCGAGCGGACCAGGTCTTCGAGGTCGGCCCGGGTCTGCGCGTCGACGGCCGCGAACGGCTCGTCCATCAGCAGCACCTTCGGCTGGAAGGCGATGGCCCGGGCGATCGCCACCCGCTGCTGCATGCCACCGGAAAGCTGCCAGGGGTAGGCACTGTCGGCATCGGACAGTGCGACCGCCGCGAGCGCGTCGGCTGCCAGCTTCCGGCGCTCGGCGCGGGCCATGCCCTGGGCCTTGAGCGGCAACTCGACGTTCTCGCGCACCCGCAGCCAGGGGAAGAGGCTGCGGCCGTATTCCTGGAAGACGACCGCCAGGCCCGGTGGCGGCGCGGTGACCGGCGCGTCCTGCACCCGCACCTCGCCGGAGGTGGCTGGCAGCAGGCCGGCCAGCACCCGCAGCAGGGTGGTCTTGCCGCAGCCGGACGGGCCGACCACGCAGGCGAACTGTCCTTCGGGGACGGAGAACGTCAGGTCGCCGACCGCGGTCACCCGCCGGCCGTGCCCGTCGTACACCTTGTGCAGGTTCTTGACCTCCAGCATCAAAACTCCCGTTGTCCCGCGCGCTGGCCGTGGTACCAGCCGAGCAGCGACCGCTCGGCGAGTCTGAACAGCAGGGAGAGCACGATGCCGATCAGCCCGAGCAGGAGCACGCCGCTCCACATCTCGGGGATCTGGAAACCCCGCTGGAACTGCAGGACCGTGAAGCCCAGGCCCTCGTTGGCGGCCATCATCTCGCTGATCACCATCAGGATGATGGCCAGCGGGAGGGCCTGCCGGGCACCGGTCACGATCTGTGGGCTGGCCGCCCGGAGCACCAGGTGGCGCAGGCGGAGCAGCCCGGTGATGCGGTAGGTGCGGCAGGTGTCGCTGAGCACCTCGTCGCGGGCGCGCACGCCCTCGATGGTGTTGAGCAGCACCGGCCAGACACAGCCGAATACGATCACCAGGATCTTGGTGCGGTCGCCGATGCCGGCGAGCAGGATCGCGATCGGCACCAGGACCGGCGGCGGGAACGCGCGGAGGAACTCGAGCACCGGCTCCAGCACCTGCCGGCTGGAGCGGGACAGGCCGATCAGCGCGCCCAGCGCGACGCCGAGCAGCACGGCTAGGAAATAGCCGGCGAGTAGCCGCCAGAGCGACGGGAACACCTGCTCCTGGAACATCTCCCAGGTCCAGGTGCGGCCGAATGCGTCGACGATGGTCGACAGCGCCGGCTGGTAGAAGTCCTCGCTGCCGGCCGAGTCGAACCACCAGCCCGCGACGAGCACGACGGGCAGACCGATCGCCAACAGGATGCGCCAGAGGATCCTCATGCCGCCCCCTTCTCGGCTCTGTTCGCCGGATGCCAGGAGAGCAGCGCGCGCTCGCCGCGCCGGATGACGAGGTTGATCAAGACCCCGAGCACGCCGGTCACCAGGATCAGCGCGTAGACGGTGCGCACCTCGTTGCTCTGCTGCGCGGTGTCGATCTCCTTGCCCAGGCCGGGCGAACCGATCACCAACTCGCCGGTGATGGTCAGGATCAGCGCGACCGCCGCGGCCAGCCGCAGGCCGGTCATCACGTAAGGCAGGGCGCTCGGCCAGACCACGTAGCGCACCTTTGCCCACGGGCCGAGCCGGAACGAACGGGCGGTGTCGAGCGCGACCGGGTCGACGTCGGCGACGCCGTGCATCACCTGGATCAGCATCTGCCAGAACGCCGCGTAGACAACCAGCGTGATGGTCGATCGGGGCGTGGTCCCGTAGAGGACGATCACCAGCGGGATGAGCGCCACCGACGGGATGGGCCGGAGGAACTCGATGGTCGTCGCGGTCGCCGCGCGCAGGATGGGCAGCGAGCCGAGCAGCACGCCGATGACGGCGCCGGCGACCACCGCGATCGCGAGCCCGCTGGCCCAGGTGGTCAGCGTGCGCAGCAGCGCCGTCCAGAACGAACCCTGGTCGAGTTGCTCGACCAGGGTCACCAGGATCTGGCTGGTCGGCGGCGCGAAGTCGATCGGCACCACGCCGATCCGCGGCGCCACCTCGAGCACCAGCCCGAATCCGATCAGGCCCAGCGCGCCCAGGGTGACCGACCGGTATCGCCGGCCGGTCACCCGCGGGCGGCGCGCCGCGACGGAGACCATCAGGGAAGCAGCCCCGCCACGTCGGGCTTCTGGGTGAGCAGGCCGTCGGTGACCGCGGCGGTGGCCAGTGCGTCGACCGACTCGCGGTTGATGTCTGCCGGCCACTTGGGCAGGGTCATCTTCGCCCGGGTCGCCGGATCGATCTTCGTGTAGGTGCCGATGATGTCGCGCACCTCGTCGCCGTGCGAGTCGGCGTAGGCCAGCGACTCCTGCATCGCCTCGGTGAAGCGCTTGACCAGGTCGGGGTTCTCACCGGCCAGCTTCGCCGAGGTGAAGTAGAGCGCGACGGTCAGGTTCGGTGCCGCGTCCACATAGCTCGATGCGATTTTCCGCATGCCGGCGGCGATCGCGGCCTGCTGGAACGGCTCGACGACGAAGATGGCGTCGACCCGGCCCGCCTGGAGCGCCCCGACCTGCTCGGGGAACGGCAGTTCGGTGAACTTGACCTGGCTGGGGTCACCACCGTCCTTCTTCACCGACGCGCGCACGCTCGTGTCGACGATGTTCTTCAGCGTGTTGGCCGCGACCGTCTTGCCGACCAGGTCCTTCGGCGACTGGATCGGGCTGTCGGGCTTGACGAACAGGCCGGCGAAGTCGTCGGCGACACCGGTCGAGTTGTTGCCGTTGCAGACCACCTTGAGCGGCGCGTTCTGCGACTTGGCCAGCAGCAGCGAGACGGCGTTGCTGAAGCCGAACTGGTATTGACCAGAGAGGACGGCCGGCACGATCGCCGCGCCGCCCTGGGCGGTGGTCAGGGTGAGGTCGATGCCGCGCTTGCTGAAGAAGCCCTTCTCCTTGCCGAGGTAGATGGGCGCGACATCGAGGATCGCGATGACGCCGGCGTTGACCGCGTCGGGCTTCCCGGAAGCCGCGGGCGCCGCGGAGTTGTCGTCGGATGAGTCACCGCACGCGGCTGTGGCGAGCAGGGCCACCGCGGTGAAGAGTGCAATCAAGGGGCGTCGCATCGGAACTCCATCCACGTCAGGGGTGAGCGGAGAAGGCGGGGGTGTTCGGATAGCGCACAGATGTACATCCGGAAACCTAGAAGAGCGCCGCACCAGAAGTCAATGCTTGTCATTGTTGACGGGCGAAGCGCGCGGTTCCTAGTCTGGCTGCTGAACGATTGTTCGTATAGCGCACAGACTGGGAGCCGCATGGCCGAACTCGTCAGCCTCGCCGAGGGTGTGGCGGAGCTGGTCCACGACGGCGACGCGGTCGCGTTGGAGGGCTTCACCCACCTCATCCCGGTGGCCGCCGGCCAGGAGATCATCCGCCAGGGCCGCCGCGACCTGACGCTGATCCGGATGACCCCCGACATCGTCTACGACCAGCTCATCGGCGCCGGTTGCGCGGCCCGCCTGGTGTTCTCCTGGGGCGGCAACCCCGGCGTCGGCTCGCTGCACCGGTTCCGCGACGCCGTCGAGCAGGGCTGGCCCCGGCCGATCGAGATCGAGGAGCACAGCCATGCCGGCATGGCCAACCGCTACGTCGCCGGCGCGTCGGGGCTGCCGTTCGCGGTGCTGCGCGGCTACGTCGGCACCGACATCGCCCGGCACACCGCGACGGTCGCCACCGTCACCTGTCCGTTCACCGGCGAGGTGCTCACCGCCGTCGCCGCGCTCAACCCCGATGTCGCCGTGATCCACGCGCAGCGTGCCGACCGGCGTGGCAACGTGCAGATGTGGGGCATCACCGGCGTGCAGAAGGAGGCGGTCCTGGCCGCTTCGCGATCGCTGGTCACGGTCGAGGAGATCGTCGACGACCTCGACCCACGCCCCGACGCGGTGGTGCTGCCCGCGTGGGTGGTGACGGCGGTGGCCGAGGTGCCGCGCGGCGCCCACCCGTCCTACGCGCAGGGCTACTACGACCGCGACAACGACTACTACCAGTCCTGGGACCCGATCAGCCGGGACCGCGAGACGTTCGCGCGCTGGCTCGACGAGGTGACCCAATGATCGGGTGGACCGCCGACGAGATCATGACCGTCACCGCATCTCGCACGCTGGCCGGCCGCACCTCGTGCTTCGTCGGCATCGGCCTGCCCAGCACCGCCGCCAACCTCGCGCGCCGCACCTGCTCCCCCGACCTGGCGCTGATCTACGAGTCGGGCGCGATCGGCGCCAAGCCGAGCACGCTGCCGCTCTCGATCGGCGACGGCGAGCTCGCGGAGACCGCCGACGCGGTGGTCAGCGTCCCGGAGATCTTCAACTACTGGCTCCAGCCGGGCCGGGTCGACGTCGGCTTCCTGGGCGCCGCGCAGATCGACCGCCGCGGCAACATCAACACCACGGTGATCGGCGAGTACGCGCACCCGTCGGTGCGGCTGCCCGGCGCCGGTGGCGCGCCGGAGATCGCCGCGTCCTGCAAGGAGACCATCGTGGTCGTGCGGCACCGCCCGCGCACCCTGGTCGAGCGCCTCGAGTTCATCACCTCCCTGGGCTTCGGCGACGGCCCGGGCCACCGCGCGGCGCTCGGCCTGCGCGGCCGCGGCCCGGTGCGGGTGATCACCGACCTGGGCGTGCTCGAACCCGACCCGGAGACCTGCGAGCTGACCCTCGCGCACATCCATCCCGGCGTGGCCGTCGACCAGGTCCGGGCGGCCACCGGCTGGCCGCTGGCCGTCCGCGCCGAGTTGCCGGTCACCGAACCCCCGACGGCCGTGGAACTGGCGGCACTGCGATCACTGACGACGAGGTCGTCGACGAGAGGAGGCGGCAATGGCGCGGCCTGACTGGACCCCACCGGTGCCTTACCGGAGCCATGCCGAAGACGAGCAACCGCCGCTTCAGTGGCCGGTCTACGGGTCGACCACGCTGCGCAGCCCGCGCCAGCCGCTGGTGGTGCTGCCGCAGGGGCTGACCGAGCTGACCGGCCCCCTGCTCGGCGAGGGCCGGGCCGGCGCGCTCGACCACGACCTGACCCGGCAACACGAGGGCGAGCCGCAGGGCGAGCGGATCGAGGTGTTCGGCCGGGTGCTCGACGGCGACGGCCGGCCGGTGCGCGACACGCTGGTGGAGATGTGGCAGACCAACGCAGCCGGCCGCTACCGGCATGCCGGTGACCGGCACCCGGCGCCGCTCGACCCCAACTTCACCGGCGCGGGCCGGGCGATGACCGACGGCGAGGGCCGCTACCGGTTCGTCACCATCAAGCCCGGCGCCTACCCGTGGCGCAACCACCACAACGCCTGGCGCCCGGCGCACATCCACTTCTCGCTCTTCGGCCAGGCGTTCACCCAGCGCCTGGTCACCCAGATGTATTTCCCGAACGACCCGCTCTTCGACCAGGATCCGATCTTCAACTCGGTTCGCGACCCGGCCGCCCGGCAGCGCCTGGTCGCCGCGTTCGACCTCGACGCCACCACGCCGGAATGGTCGCTGGCCTACCGCTTCGACATCGTGCTCCGCGGGCGCGACGCGACACCGATGGAGGACGCATGAGCGAGCGCAGCGAGCGAATCAGACGGCTCAGTCAGCCGGTCATGCCCTCCTCGCGAAGCGAGGCACGCGCATGACCACCCCTTCGCAGACCGTCGGACCCTTCTTCGCCCTCGGTCTGCCGTGGAGCGACGGCCCCTACGCGGTGCCGGAAGACGCGCCGGGCGCTTTCTGGCTGCGCGGCGTGGTGGTCGACGGTGCCGGCGAGCCGGTGCCGGACGCGCTGGTCGAGACCTGGCAGGCCGACCGGGCCGGGCGCTTCGACCATCCCGACGATCCGCGCGGCGCGGTCGCCTCGCCGGGATTCCGCGGTTTCGCCCGCTGCCCGACCGACCCGGAGGGGCGCTGGGCGATCCGCACCGTCCGGCCGGGTCCGGTGCCAGGCCCCGACGGCACGCTCCAGGCGCCGCACATCGACGTCTCGGTGCTCGCCCGCGGCCTGCTCGACCGCCTGGTCACCCGGATCTACTTCCCCGACGAGGCGGCCAACGCCGGCGATCCGGTGCTGTCCCAGGTCGACCCGATCCGGCGGCAGACGCTGGTCGCGAGGGAGTCCGACGACGGTCTGGTCTTCGACATCACCCTGCAGGGCGACCATGAGACCGTATTCTTCGCCTTCTGAGCCCGGCCGGGCGGCCGGCGCCGGGCTCTTCGACGGGATCCTGGCCCGCGGCGCGGTGCCCGCGGCCGTCGCCGACGACGCGTGGGTGCGTGCGATGCTCGACGTCGAGTCGGCGCTCGCGGCCGCCAACGCCGCCGCGGGCGTGATCCCGGCCGCGGCGGGCGAGGCGATCGTCTCGGCCTGCGTCGAGCTGGCACCCGACCCCGCCGACCTGGGCCGCGCCGCCGCCGCGCACGCCACCCCGGTCGTGCCGCTGGTCGCCGCGATCCGGGCGGCGCTGCCGGCGCCGGTCGGTGAGTTCGTGCACGCCGGCGCGACCAGCCAGGACGTGCTCGACACCGCCGCCATGCTGGTCACCGGCCGGGCGCTGACCGCGCTGCTGTCCGATCTGGACGCCGCCGCCGACGCGGCCGCCGGGCTGGCCACGACACACCGCGACACCCCGATGGTCGGGCGGACGCTGCTGCGACAGGCGGTGCCGACCACCTTCGGGCTGACCGCCGCCGGCTGGCTGACCGGGCTCGACGCGGCCGCCGAAGGGCTGCGCGGTTATCAACCCGCCGCCCAGCTCGGCGGCGCCGCCGGCACGCTCGCCGGGCTCGGCGCGGCCGGGCCGGCCGTGTTCGCCGACTTCGCCCGCCGGCTCGGCCTCGGCGCGCCGGAGCTGCCCTGGCACACCGAACGCAGCCGGATCGGCCGGCTCGCCGGTGCGCTCGGCGTCGCGGCCGGCGCGCTGGGCAAGCCCGCCCGCGACATCACACTGCTCGCGCAGAACGAGGTCGGCGAGGTCGAGGAGGCTTCCCCCGGCAGGTCAAGCGCGATGGCGCACAAGCACAACCCGGTGGCCGCGGTCAGCACGCTGGCCGCCACCGCGCAGGCGCCCGGGCTGGTCGCGACCCTGTTGGCCAGCGCCGTGCAGGAACACCAGCGGGGCGCCGGTGCCTGGCAGGCCGAGTGGCGGCCGCTGCGCGAGCTGCTGGTCACGGTGGGCTCGGCCGCGGCGTGGCTGCGGGCCGGCCTCACCGGCCTGGTCGTGCACGCCGATGTGATGCGCGCCAACCTCGATCGGGCCGGTTGGCACACCGAACGCGGCGCGACCGACCCGATGGGCAGCGCCGGCCATTTCGTCGACCTCGCACTGGCCCGCTACGCATCCCGGAGGACCGATGGCTGACGACGGTGCCGGCGACGCGGTGCGCCGCGAGGTGCTCGGCGACGCGCACGTCGACCGGGCGGCCGCCGCGACCGCGTTCAGCGCGCCCTGGCAGGAGCACGTCACCGCGCACGCCTGGGGCGCGGTATGGACCCGGCCGGAGCTCGACCGGCGCACCCGCTGCCTGGTCACCATCGCGCTGCTGGCCAGCCAGCACGCGAGCGCCGAGCTGGCGATGCACGTACGCGCCGCGCTCGGTCAGGGTGTGACTCCGACGGAGATCCGCGAGGTGCTGCTGCATACTGCGGTCTACGCCGGTGCGCCGGCGGCCAACACGGCGTTCGCGACCGCCCAGCGGGTGCTCGACGAGCTCGGCATCGAGGAGGCGTCGTGACGACGGTGCGCTCGGCGGACTTCGTGCAGTCGCTCGAACGCGGCCTGGCGGTGATCCGCGCCTTCGACCGCTCCCATCCGGAGCTCACGTTGAGCGAGGTCGCGGCGGCCACCGGCGTCACCCGGGCCGCCGCCCGGCGGTTCCTGCTCACCCTGATGGACCTGGGCTACGTGCGCACCGACGGCCGGTTCTTCTCGCTCAGCCCGCGGGTGCTGGAGCTGGGCTACGCCTACCTGTCCAGCCTGTCGCTGCCCGAGGTCGCCGAGGCGCACCTCGAAGCGCTGGTCGCCGAGGTCAACGAGTCGTCGTCGGTGTCGGTCCTCGACGGGCCCGACGTCGTCTACGTGGCCCGGGTGCCGACGTCCCGGATCATGACGGTGACGATCAACGTGGGCACCCGCTTCCCGGCGTACGCCACGTCGATGGGTCGGGTCCTGCTCGCCGGCCTGCCCGACGACGACCTCGCCGCCTACCTCGACCGCGTGACCATCGACCGGCTCACCGCCCGCACGATCGGCGGTGTCGGTGCGTTGCGGACCGAGTTGCAGCGGGTCCGCGCGCAGGGCTGGGCCCTGGTCGACCAGGAGTTGGAGCAGGGCCTGCGCGCGGTGGCCGCCCCGATCCGCGACCGCGCCGGCCGCACGGTGGCGGCGGTCAACGTCTCCACCGCCGCCAGCCGCACGACCCTCGAGGCGATCCGCCGCGACCTGGTGCCGCCGCTACTCGCCGCCGCCGCCCGGATCTCGGCCGACCTGCCGGCCACACCGCGCGCGGAGCGCCGGATCAGTTAGGGGCGCCGCGCTGATCCGCTGAGCCGCCTGGTCGACATCCGGCTCCGGGAGATCAGCCCCGCCTCCTCCAGCACCTTGAGCTGTCAAACCGAGCAGGAAAAGTTGGCGGCGCTGTGTCGAACCGGCGTGGGTCTTTACGACGCGTCGGTGAACGGAACAATGACGTGACCGATAGGAGACACCGCGATGCGTTTCATGCTGATGCTCAAGGGTGACCCGCCGCCCGGTGCGATGCCGCCGCCGGACCTGGTGCAGGCGATGCACGAATACCACGCCGAACTCGAACGCGCGGGCGTGCTGCTCGCGGCCGAAGGGCTCTACGACAGCTCGCAGGGCGCCAGGGTGATCTACGCCAAGGGCGACCGCACCGTTGTCGACGGCCCGTTCACCGAGGCCAAGGAGCTGATCGCCGGCTTCTACCTGATCGAGGTCAAGTCGCTGGAAGAGGCGGTCGAGTGGGCCCGCCGCTGCCCGGTCGACCGCGCGATCCCGCCGGGCGTCGACCTGGAGGCCGTCGTCGAGGTCCGCCGGGTGGCCAACGCGGCCGACATCCCGACCATCAACGACGAGCAGGCCGCCCAGTCCGAACGCTTCCAGATCAGGCGGGATTAGGGCGTTTCGGTCTGGGCCAGCAGCAGCGCGCGCTCGCGCGTGTTGTGGGTCAGCGACGCGGCCCGGGTGAACTCGGCCCGGGCCTCGTCGGCCCGCCCCAGCTTGGCGAGCAGGTCGCCGCGCACCGCGGGCAGCAGGTAGTAGCTGGGCAGCAGGCCGCCCGCGATGATCGCGTCGACCAGGTCGAGACCGGCGGCCGGCCCCTCCGCCATGCCGACCGCGACGGCCCGGTTGAGCTCGACCACGGCCGACCGGGCCAGCGGGGCGAGCGCGTCGTAGAGCGCCGCGATCCGCCGCCAGTCGGTCTCCTCGGGCGTGCGCGCCCGGACGTGGCACGCCGCGATCGCCGCCTGCAGCGCGTAGGGCCCCGGTTGTCCGCCGATCTCGTCGACCCGGCCGAGGGCGGCCAGCCCGCGCCGGATCAGCAGTGGGTCCCAGCGCGCCCGGTCCTGGTCGAAGAGGCGGACGGCCTCGCCGTCGGGACCCACCCGGGCCCGCAGTCGGGACGTCTGGATCTCCATCAGCGCCACGAGGCCGTGCACTTCGGACTCGTCCGGCATCAGCCCGGCCAGGATCCGGCCGAGCCGGAGGGCATCCGTGCAGAGCGCCGGCCGCGTCCAGTCGTCGCCGGCGGTGGCCGCGTACCCCTCATTGAAGATCAGATAAATCACTTCGAGTACGGACGACAGCCGCGCCGCACGCTCCGCCGGCTCGGGCACCTCGAACGGGACGCCGGCGTCGGCCAGGGTGCGCTTGGCGCGCACGATCCGCTGCGCGACGGTCGGCTCGGCGACCAGGAACGCCCGCGCGATCTCGGCGGTGGTCAGCCCGCCGAGCAGCCGCAGGGTGAGCGCCACCCGGGCCTCGGCGGCCAGCACCGGATGACAGGCGACGAACACCAGCCGCAGCAGGTCGTCTTCGATCTGCCCGGCCGCGGCGGCGTCGAAGTCGACTTCGACCGACTCGGGCAGCGCCCGGCCGATCTCGTGCAGCTTGCGGGCGTAGCGCTCGTTGCGGCGGATCAGGTCGACCGCCCGGCGCTTGGCCACGGTCATCAGCCACGCGCCCGGGTTGCGCGGCACGCCTTCGGCGGGCCACTGCTCCAGCGCGGCGACGAGGGCGTCCTGTGCGAGCTCCTCGGCCACGCCGACATCGCGCAGCATCCCGGCCAGCCCGGCGATCAGGCGCGGCGACTCGATCCGCCACACCGCCTCGACGGTGCGTCTGACCTCGTTCTCCGTCACCAGCGGCGGCACGGCGACAAACCTACCGCCGCGGCGGCCGGGCTTGTTGCATATCTGTGCGTATGCCGCGCTCCCAGACCCGGCGCCCACCGGAATGAGCCCGCTGGCCCCGACCGCATGGTGATCGGCGGCGCCGCCGCCCTCGCCCCGTCACCGCCGCCTGTCGACGCCGACGCCCTGCGCTAACGACGCAACGACGCAAGCCGATTGCCGACATTGTGCGCAGCCATACACCAACGAACGGAATACGGCTTATTGGGATACTCTCCTTTGCACATTGACAGCCACCATCGCATCAGGTCACTGACCTACAGATACTGCACAATGTATTGTGCCTGATGCCCCACCCCCAGAAGGAGCAGGTCGTGGAGGCGCAGCTCATCCCCGGTGAACGGCGCACCGCTCACCAGATGGTCCGCGACTCGCTGCGCCTCGCGATCCTCGACGGCACCCTGCGCGCGGGCTCCCGTCTCGTCCAGGCCGACATCGCGGCGCGGCTGCAGGTCAGCACCACGCCGGTCCGCGAGGCGTTGCGGGATCTGGCCTCCGAAGGGTTGATCCGGCTCGACGCACACCGCGGCGCGGTGGTCCGGGAGACCAGCCTGCGCGAGGTCCGCGAGATCTACCTGCTGCGACGCCTGCTCGAGCCCGAAGCGGTGACGACCGCAGCGGACGCGATGGGCCCCGACGTGCTCGCCGTGCTCGAGCGGCTGCAGTCCGAGATGGACAACGTGCCCGACCTGGGCCGCTGGGTCGCCCTCAATCGCGAGTTCCATCGCCTGCTCAACGGCGCCGCCCGGCTCGATCGGCTCGCCGAGATCCTCAACCATCTCGACGACAACGCCGCGGTCTATGTCAACCTGGCGCTGCGGGCCACCGACGCCGACCACCGCGACAGCACCAACCGCCACCACCAGCGGCTGCTCGAAGCGTGCCGCGACCGCGACGGCGAGGGAGCGGCCAAGCTCGTGGTCGAGCACCTGCAGCAGACGCTGGCCACCATCGAAAGCAGCCTGCGCTGATACATAATGCACGGTGTGCTTGACGGGCTGGACCTTGCGAAGCTGGTGCCCGGGCCACAGCGACGGACCGCGCACGAGCTGGTCCGCGACACCCTGCGCCGGGCGATCTTCAGTGGCCTGCTGGCCGGCGGCACCCACCTCGGCCAGGCCGAGATCGCCAGCCAGCTCGCGGTCAGCACCACCCCGGTCCGCGAGGCCCTGCGCGACCTGGCCGCCGACGGGCTGATCCGGATCGACCCGCACCGCGGCGCCGTGGTGCACGATCTCGACCACGACGACCTGCGCGAGATCTACGAAATCCGCGAAGCCCTCGAACCGCTCGCGATCCGCCGGGCCGCCCGGCACATCACGGCCGACGAGCTGGCGACGGCCGGCGACCTGCTGGGCCGGATGGACCGGGAGACGGACCCGGCCGCCTGGTCGGAGCTGAACTGGGCGCTCCACGCTGTGCTGGGCCGGGCGTCTCGCTCACCGCGCCTCTTCTCCCTGGTCACCAGCGCGCAGGGCAGCACTGCCCGCTACGTCGGCGAATCGCTGAAAGCGCACCCCGAGCGGCTGGCCGAGGCCAACGCCGAACATCGCGCGCTGGTCGGGGCATTGGCCGGCCACGACGCCGACACCAGCGCCAAGCTGGTCACTGTCCATCTGCACCACACCCTCGCCCAGCTCCTCGACGACTAAACCCATCAGCGCACCGGGAACTGCTCGTCGAGGTCCAGGTTCAGCCGCACGACGTTGACCCGCTTCGCACCCATGAAGCCGAGCGACCGGCCGTCGGTGTTGTCGTCGATCAGCCGCTGGATCGCCGCCGGCGTGGCACCCCGCACCCGCGCCACCCGGGGCAGTTGCAGTTGGGCGTACGCCGCGGTGACGTGCGGGTCGAGCCCAGAACCACTCGCCGTCACCGCGTCGGATGGCACCGCGGGGTCGCTGGGCGCGTCGCCGCGGATCGGCGTCAGCACGCCCTTGCTGTAGTCGTCGCCCGGCACGGCGCTCTCCACCGGCACCCCGCCGTAGGTCGCGGTGAACGGCGCCGCCGGCCGCGCCTG
>Ga0193743_1001234_pt1 | contig 19099 bp, 13 predicted proteins | sample L2c2metaG_FD_143038 | JGI IMG/M metagenome (GOLD analysis project Ga0193743, IMG submission 143038) | Soil microbial communities from a riparian zone of the East river system, Colorado, United States - L2c2 | ecosystem: Environmental > Terrestrial > Soil > Riparian zone | place: USA: East River... | reverse complement strand
GGGGTTCGGGTTCCTACGATCCGGAAACGAACCTGACCTTTTGGGGAACTGGCAACCCGAACCCCGGCTGGAACGGCGACCCGCGCACTCCGGGAGACAACCTGTATTCGGATTCCGTGGTGGCGCTGGACGCGAATACAGGTGAGTTGAAATGGCATTACCAGTTCACGCCCAACGATGAGTTCGATTGGGACTCAGTGCAGGTTCCGGTGCTGGCCGTAATCGATTGGGAGGGCAAGCCCCGCAAGGTGATGCTGTGGGCCAATCGCAACGGATTCTATTACGTGATTGACCGGACCACGGGCAAATTTCTATTGGGCAAAGCGTTCGTAAAGCAGAACTGGAACGTCGGGTTCGATGAAGTGGGCAGGCCGTTGAAGGCTCCCGGATTCAAGGCTACGTTCGACGGCACTTATATCGAGCCGGGCGTGCAAGGGGGAACCAATTGGTATTCACCCTCGTTCAGCCCGCACACCGGCCTGTTCTACATCTCCGTTTGGGATAACTACTCCGCCGTTTCCGCCAAAGCTAGCGCGGTATGGAAGGAAGGCGAACGCTATACAGGGTCACGTCCGGGCGGCCGCATCATGGCTCCGTTGAATGGCCGTACACCTTCGCCGCGCGGCCCTGGAACGTATCGGGATGAATCAGAAGGGTACGGGGCGGTTCGAGCCATCGATCCGAAGACGGGCGAAAAGAAGTGGGATTTCAAGATGGCGGACTATACCGACAGCGGCATTCTCACGACCGCTTCAGACGTGCTTTTTGCGGGCGGGAAAGACGGCGAGTTGCTAGCCCTGAACGCGCACGACGGGAAATTGCTGTGGAGCGTGAATCTGGGTGGAACCATTGCCAACGGGCCTATGACTTACTCCGTAGATGGACGCCAATACGTGGCGGCCGCCGGGGGTTCCGCGCTCTATGTTTTCGCATTACAGGATTGAATGGAAACTATGTCTCTGATAGCGCGCGTGCTTCCGCTGCTCCTTTTAGCCGGCGGATCTTTACCGGCCCAGGTGACGTCTGACCGTCTGTTGAACGCCGATCGTGAACCGCACAATTGGCTGACTTACGGCGGAGGTTATGCGAGCCAGCGCTACAGCTTGCTGACACAGCTCAACCAGAGCAACGTCAAAAACCTGAAGCTGAAGTGGGTCTACCGGCCTAAGTACCTCGAAAAGATGGAAGCCACACCGCTGATAGTGGACGGAGTTCTGTACACGGTTCAGAACAGCGAAGTGGTGGCTATGGATGCGGCTACTGGACGCGCGTACTGGACGTTCCGCTACGCAGTGCCGCCTGCATCAAATCAGTACTTGATGGTAGTGAAGGGTTTGGCAATAGCCGGGGATACGTTATTCTGGGCGACCTATGACGGCCACTTAATCGCCATTGATTCGAAAACCGGCCTGGCGTTGTGGCATAAGACACTGTTTGACTGGCACAAAGGCTATCAATTGAACGTTGCACCCCTGGTTGTGAAGGACAAACTAATTCTGGGTCCAGCCACCAACGAGGAGGGCGCGAACTGCTGGGTGGCCGCTTATGACGCGAAAACGGGTAAAGAGTTGTGGCGCTTCTACACCGCGCCCATGGCCGCGGAAGAACCCGCGGCCAAAACATGGGCGGGCGAATCCTGGAAACATGGCGGCAGCCCCATCTGGGTGACAGGCTCTTATGATCCGGAAACGAACCTGACATTCTGGGGCACCGGCAATCCCAATCCGGGTTGGAATGGTGACAATCGTCCCGGTGACGACCTTTATTCTGATTCGGTGATCGCGCTGGACGTGGACACCGGCAAGCTGAAATGGCATTACCAGTTCACGCCGCACGACGAGTTCGATTGGGACTCCGTACAAGTTCCCGTGCTGGCCAAGATCAATTGGGAAGGCAAGCCCCACAAGGTCATCCTTTGGGCGAACCGGAATGGGTTTTACTACGTGATTGACCGCACCACCGGCAAGTTTCTGCTGGGCAAAGCGTTCGTCAGGCAAAACTGGAACATCGGTTTCGACGAAGTCGGCAGACCGATGAAATCCCCTGCCCTGGTGCCTAAGCCCATGGGCGGCCCTTATGTGGAGCCCGGTACGCAAGGCGGAACAAATTGGTACTCTCCGTCCTTTAGTCCAAATACGGGGCTTTTCTACGTTTCCAGTTGGGAAAATTATGGCGCTCCGTCTGGGAAGGGCGAGGTTGCCGAATGGAAAGAAGGCGCCAAATATGCGGGTAATATGCGCCGTCCTGCGGGCGCGGCGCGTGGCGCAGGGGGTCGCGGTCCGAGTCCGGCTTTTAAGACGGAGGAGGAAGGCTTTGGTGCTGTCAAAGCCATCGACCCGCGAACTGGCGAATTGAAATGGCAATTCAAACTGGTCGACTGGACCGAGAGCGGTGTGCTGAGCACCGCTTCGGACTTGGTCTTTGCGGGAAGCAGGGAAGGTAATTTCTTGGCATTGAATGCCCGGGACGGCACGCTGCTCTGGAAGGTGAACTTAGGAGGAACCGTGGCCAGCGGTCCCGTAACTTACCTTGCGAATGGCCGCCAGTATGTGGTGGTATGCGCGGACAATGCAATGTACGCGTTCGGCCCACCCGAATAACACAACGTCTTAGAAAAGCCCATTGAACGCCCCCCCTTCGTTTGGGGAGTAGCAGAACTGCGGCTACGCAGGACCTACCTTCTGCCAGCAGCCACTCAAATAGTGGAAAGGTTTTAGTAAAAGTTTGACATCGCCGATTCGCAGGTGTATGCTCCACTGAGACAAAGTCTCAAGACGGTCATTGCAATAGGTCTTGGTTTGGGAAAGGGGTATTCCATGTGCGAGCATCTTTCATCACACCGAGCGGCACACGCGCCATTCGGCAAATTGTGGTCCCCAGTCTGGGGAGCCATCGCGGTCACCTTGTTGTTTACGCTTTTGAATCAGCCTGCCAAAGCCCAGGTTCTCTTCGGCACAATGGTCGGCAATGTGACGGATTCAAGTTCCGCCGCTATTCCTACAGCCACCGTTAAGATTACGGAGATGACACGGAATGACGTGCACACGGCACAGCCAAACGAAAATGGCCAGTATTCCGTTGTCAACCTGCCGGCAGGCGTATATCGCGTCGAAATCAGCAACCAAGGGTTCCGTACATTTATTGCTTCCGACATTCTTGTCAACCAGAACAACGTGGTTCGGGTTGACGCACAGCTTGAGGTCGGCTCGCAAACAGAGACGGTGGAGGTCAGCGCCCAAGCCGCTGCGCTTCAGACGGACCGCGCTGACGTGCATGCAGAAGTGAGCACTCACGTTTTGGAAAACATACCGCAGCCTAACCGTACCTGGCAGAGCCTGTTATCAACGGTTCCCGGTTCCACGCCGCCCAACGGACAACTCAGTGGTGGCACGAACAATCCGTCGAAGTCTATGCAATTCTCTTTTAACGGCCAGGGCACCACTGCCGCGGCAGTCCGTGTTGAGGGTGTGAGCGCCATGAATCCATGGGTAGTGCAATATACGACATTCGTGCCTTCCGTGGAGGCGATTCAGGACGTAAACATCGTCACCAACGCCGCCGATGCCGAACAGGCATTTGCAGAGGGCGCCTCCGTCAACATCCGGCTGAAGAGCGGATCCAATCAGACTCATGGTGCGGCGTACGAATACAACATCATCACCAAGTTTCAAGCGAATAATTTCTTCAGTAACCTTAATGGCGCAAAACGGCCGCATTTAGTGGATAACAATCCCGGCGCATTTATCGGCGGCCACATCATCAAGGACAAATTGTTTTACTTTGGCGCTTACGAAGGAAGTTACCAAAACGGAGCAGCTTCGGGAGTCCTTTCGCTTCCGAATGCCACCATGCTTTCGGGCAATTTGAGCGGATCCCCGCGCGCTATTTACAACCCGCTGACCGGAAACGCCAATGGAACAGGCAGAACACCGTTCCCTGGAAACATCATTCCAACGAATATGTTTGATCCGGTTGTGGTAAAACTGCTTCCTCATTTTCCGGCAGTCACCAATCCGAACTTGTCTTTGAATAATGACTTTGTCAACCAGAGTTACGTTTACAACCTTCACAAGATAGACACGAAAATCGACTATGTCGCATCGCAAAAGCTGCGGATTTCCGGACGCTACGGGTATCAACCGTACTACAACGTGCAGCAGCCGATTTATGGCGAGTTTCTGGGTGGATCCGGCGGTTTGTCGACGTGCGGAGCTTGTAATTACTTGCAGCACGGCGCAACATTGGCCATATCCGGATCGGCAACATACGTCGCCAGCCCGACGTTGGTTTTCGACGCCACGTTTGGCGTGACGCAAGCGCACCAGTTACTTTTCCCCACGAGATCGGATGAAAGAGCTGGCCAGCAACTTGGGATTCCCGGCGCAAACACCGGCCCTCTCCCTTGGGCGGGAGGCTTACCCAATTTCGCCATCGCTAATTACGTTACGTTCGGCTACTCCTATCCAGCTTTGGAGTATAAGGACCCAATCTTCGAATACAACGCCAATGCAACGAAGACTTTTTCGTCGCACACTCTTCGTTTCGGTGTCGACATCATTCGCCAGCATCAGAATCACATTGAAATCCGGCCAACGATATTTACCTTTTCCGGGAACGCAAGCACCTTGAACGCTCCTGGCGCCCCTAGCGCAAACGAATACAACGCAATGGCCGACTTCCTTTTGGGTCAGGCAACAACGTTGGGAAACTATGTGCAATACATCTATCCGTTGACGCTTCGCACCTGGCAGATTTCGATGTACGCGCACGATCAGTTCCAAGCGGGCCGTAAACTCACCATTAACTATGGCGTGCGCTATGAAAGGTACCCGGTTCCCACGCAGGCAGACAAAGGAATCAACCACTATAACTTCACCAATAACACGATGATGGAATGTGGCGTGGCGCTAAACCCACTCGATTGTGGGATTCACGTCTCCAAGAAGCTGTTTGCTCCTAGCATCGGAATCGCGTACCGCCTCACGGAGAACACTGTCATTCGAAGCGGCTATTCGCTATCGCCCCAACAGGACAACATGGGGAGAAACCTGATCCAGGGCTATCCGGATGAAGCTCAATCCACCATCAACGGCGCTACTTCATTCACCCCGGCCGGGACGGTGAGTGGAACAGGCGCGCCCGTCATTCCAACGCCGCCGTTTGTCAATGGCATAGTAACTGTGCCGCCGGGTACAGGCAACCTATTTACAAATCCGACGAACTTCCGGCGTGGTTATATCCAGTCTTATAACTTCACCATTCAGCGGCAGTTTAAAGGCGACATTACTGCGCAAGTAGGGTATGTGGGTGGACATTCGGTGAATCTTTTTACCAATGTCAACTTCAACTACGGTCAACTCGGCGGAGGCGCCGCAAGCCAGCCATTGTTCAGGTACGGCATTACGGCTAACGCGACGAACAACATACCGTTCTTGTCGGACAAATACAACTCCCTTCAGTCGAGTTTTCAGAAGCGATTCTCCCACGGACTGACGGTGCAGGGGCAGTTTACCTATTCACACGATATCGGCGTGCAGAGTGCGACCACGGCCATTCTCGTCCCGCAGTACAGCCGGCGGAATAGCTATGCCACCGCAATAGACCGGACATTCAACTTCACCCTTCTCGGTAACTACGAACTGCCTTTCGGAAAGGGTAAGCCGTACCTGCGGAGCGGCGTGGCGGCATTCATCACCGGTGGATGGAGTGTCAACGGAATTTTCACCCGCTTCTCCGGCACGCCGTTTACCGTCACCTCTTCCGCCGGATCCTGCAATTGCCCAGGCAATTCGCAAACAGCGAACCAGGTTCTGCCGGATGTTTCCTTCATTGGCAATGGCATCAACGGCGCGCCCTATTTCAATCCGGCGGCATACGCGCCGGTGACGACCACTGCGTTCGGAAATTCGGGCTACAACACGCTGCGAGGACCGGGAGCAACCAATCTGGATCTGAGTTTATTCCGGACTTTCTCTATATCGGAACGCTTCAAAGTTCAGATACGCGGCGAATCGCTTAATATCAGTAATACGCCCCATTTCGCTAATCCAACTACCGCCAATTTGAACGTATCGAACTACAACCCCAATTCACCGAATCTGGGCGGCTTCGGCCAAATAACGCAGACAGCGCAACTATCGCGGTTACTGGACCAAAGATACTTCCGCTTCGGCTTCCGGATCATTTTCTGAGACATAGCTTTTATCGCGTCAAAGCCCGGCTCGCAAGAGCCGGGCTTTTTGCTATGATGCGCAATTCATGAAGGCCAAGAAGAAACGCCCTTCTCCCACGTGGGTTTCTGTTGCGCGGCCTGCGCGCATACCCCGCCAATATTGGCTCGCTGGCTTGGCGCTGATCGTTCTCACCCTGCTGGCATTCTCCAATTCGTTCCACACCGGCCTGGCGCTGGACAATCAGATGCTGATTGCCGGAGATCCGCGCATCCGGGAGTGGAGCAGTCAAAACCTCGGACAAATGCTGCAACACACGTTTTGGTGGCCGAACGGGGAAGCTGGCATCTACCGTCCGTTCACCACCGTTACGTTTCTCTTCAATTACGCCGTTCTGGGTAATGGCGTACAGCCAGCCGGCTATCATTGGATCAATTTCCTGCTGCACGCCATCAACGTTCTACTTGTTTTTACTCTGGCGCTACGCCTGGTTCGCGGCTTTTCAGTAGCCGTCACTATCGCCGCTCTGTGGGCTGTGCATCCCGTCCTGACCGAATCGGTGACCAACATCATCGGGCGCGCCGACTTGTTGGCGGGCATGGCCGTCCTGGGCGGCTTTTTGATGTATTTGCAGAGCTCGGAGACAACCGGCAGGCGCCGCGCCGCGTGGCTGACGGGACTGATGGGCGCCACGGCGATTGGGGTGTTTTCGAAAGAAAGCGCCGTGGTTCTGCCGGGTGTGCTTGTTCTGTATGAAGTGACTTGCCATCAACGTAAGCGGCTCCGCGCGCTGCTGTATGGGTGTTTCGCCACACTCCTGCCCATCGCCGCCATGCTTTGGCAGCGCGCGCTTGTGCTGGCCGTCTCACCGAAGGCGGAGTTCCCGTTTGTCGACAACCCGATCGCCGGAGCGGATTTCTGGACTGGCCGGTTGACTGCTGTGAAGGTAATCGCGCGTTATCTTTGGCTGACAGTATGGCCGGCGGACCTTTCCGCCGACTATTCATATTCCGAGATACCACTTGCGCGCGGCAGTTTCGAAGACTGGATCGCGTGGATCGCCATCGCGGTCACGGTATGCCTGATCGCGCTGCTCTACCGGCGCAACCGCCTGGCGTTCTTCTTCGCGTGCGCCGGCTTTCTCAACTTACTGCCCGTTTCAAATTTATTGTTTCCCCTCGGCACGATCATGGCTGAGCGCTTTTTATATCTGCCACTTGCGTGCTGGCTGGCGTGTCTCGTTATCGTGATTGACTCCGCCACGAATCGAGTCCGCTACGCGCCGGTTTTCTTAGCTTTGATCGCCACTGGATTCGCGGTTCGAACCTGGGTGCGCAACCTGGATTGGACGAACAATCTTACGATGGCCACCGCAATCGTCCAAACCAGTCCTGGCAGTTTCAAAGGTCACCGGCTGCTGGCTGCGTCGCTTTTTGAATCGGCCCCTGACTACTCGAATATCAACCACGTCCTGGACGAAGCGACTCAAAGCCTCGCGATCCTGCAAACACTGCCGGACCATCTTGACGTATCTACGCCGTGGAATGAGGCGGCCTCTTATTACCTTGCCCAAGGCGATTCCTTGCATGGAAGCGCGCGCGAGCCCTATCAACAGGCAGTGCGGATCGCTCTCCGGTCCATCGCGATTGAGGCAGCGTCGCGCCACGGCAATAAAGCCGCGGTAGTTTACCGCATACTGGCCTCCGCGTATCTACGTTTGAACCAAGCCGCGCAAGCGCTTCCCGCGGCAATCCAGGCACAAGCGCTCGATCCGTCAAACGTCGAGGTATACGGGCAAATCGCGGATGCCTATGTGCGGCTGTCGCGCGGAGAAGATGCGGCGATTTCGTTGGCGCAAGGTATGTTTGCAACGTCGAACGGAAGTTTGCGGGAAGACCTACTGAAGCTATATCAAAGCGGCGTCGACACGAAAGGCTGCGCGGTAGTCGCGGGTCCTAGAGGGCCCGCCCTCAATCCGGCGTGCGATATCGTTCTAAGAGATCTGTGCGCGGGCGCCGCGCGGGCGCACAGGCCTGATTTGCTTGGGCAACTTCCCTGCCCGCCTAAATATCCTTGAGCAGTTCATCGATAATCGTTTGCACCGCGGCATAGGGATCGGGACCGTTGGCCCGCGTGGCTTCGATCGAGTAGAGCCCTTTGTATCCCAGCTCCTTCGAAATCGCTATGGCATCGGCTTCGCTGTAGCGTTCCGGGTCATAGTGCGCGTGACTGCTGCCGGAGGAAAGCGGATACATGGCCCGCAACCCCGCGTGCCGCGCCGTTTCATCGGGGAAGTTACCAGTATCGGGATTTGCATGAATACCGGCGGCTTTGACGACTTCCACAATCACCTCCCAACTTGGATTCGTAGGCGTAATGGCGCGGCCACGCGGCTCCAGCGTGACAAAGACGTTTTTTGTCTTTCCATAGTCGCCGATCGTTTTCAACGTAGAAATCGCGGCCTGGCGCACCTCGGGAACGAGGCTTCCATGATTCAACATGACACGTGGGCAGCCGAGTTCCGCGGCGTGATTGATCCATTGCTTGGTGAGGTCAATGGTTTCCACCCGGAGCACCGGTTCCGGCGAGGAAATGTTTAAGATGCCGAATTCCAGACAAATCTGATTCATCTGTGAGTTCGTCTTCTTCAAGCGGCCGCGAAACTCTCTCAGGTAAGAGGATTCGGTGGAAGGAAAATGTGTGTGCTGCAATTCCACGTGATGCACGCCATAGCGGTCGGCATACATCTGCGGTACATCCAGGATGTCAAGAGTTCTGGCGGGATCATCCGGATGAGCCGCGCTCTTCAAAACGCTATTGAAAGAAAGCGTCATGATGGAGATGCGGTCCAATTTCGACTTATCCGGCTTGGGTCTTTCTGGGGTTTGTCCCCAGCTTGTCCCGGCAACGCCAACGGCCATCGCGGAACCGATTAAAAATTCACGCCGTCTCATGATTTTTTGCCGCGCCACTCCGCGGCCAAACGGTTCAGCATACCATCGGGAAACTCGCCATCATAAAATACTGTGCGGTAGCGCAGCGTCAGCGGTTGATTGGCCGGAATGTTCAAGGGCTTGAGCGCCGAAATGCAGGGATTCAGAAACGACACATAGCGTGGTTCGTGCCAGGTGGAGCGCGGATTACCGGGATGGTCAATCAAAGCCGCTGCAACAGTCGCGCCGGTGTTTAACGCAATGGTGTAGCTGTACCAATCGGCGGCGGGCCAGTTCAGGTCCGGCTTCAACGGGTCGGAATCCGGCAGCGACACTTTGCCTTTGGCATCGGAAAGGTAGGATTGGCCGTCCTTCCGGCAGCGCACGACGAATCCGGTGAACGCCGCCCGGCCGATGCTCCAGTCGGCATCGGAAGTTAAGCGAAACAAAAAGTCGAGAACCCGTGCGCCTGGCTCTTCGTGCACCTGTACTGTGGTGTTTTCGTCCAGAACCTTCTCGCCGTCGATGGTCCAGTCGTTGAGGACCGATACCTCGGCGGATTTAGCGTCGGAACTCAGCAAGCGGATTTCGCGGTTCACAATAATGCGGCCCTTGGTGGCGGCAAAATGATTCCAGCCCCAGAAGTCACCGTGCACGGTCCCGCTGTTGCGCTGAAAATCCATATTTGCCCACGCGAGAAATGTGCCGCGGTGATCGCGATGATCGGAAGGCGCGATGTCGGTCACGCGTTCGCCGGAAAGCGTATTCACCGGATGAAAGCAGCAGGCATTGAAACCAGCCAGCGGCACGCCATCCGGCTTTCGCGTCAGATAGGTGAACACCGTCTTGCCGTCCGGCGCTTTGAGCGTCAAGCCTGCCGGATCCGGTTCCAATGTCCAGGCTTGGGATTGAGTTCGAAAAGGAGCGCCGAGGGCCGTTGCCCCAAGGGCCCCCACGAATAGCCGCCGGTTAATCGACATATTGGATGTTAGTCCGGAAGCGCGAAAACGTACAGCGAACCTTCGCCGGTACCCACAATATATTGTTTCCCGTCGACAGCATAACTAATCGGTCCGCTGGCATTGGCGCCGCCCAGGTTGACGTGCCATAGCATTTGACCGGTCCGCGCATTCAGGGCCACGAAGTTCCCCTCCATCCCGCCGCCGAATACCAGGTCGCCGGCAGTGGAAAGGACACCGGACTCCGTATAGCTGACCATCTTGAAGTCCCACTCCTTGTCGCCGGTTTTGGGATCAATGGCGCGGATCGTTCCAAACCCTTCGTCTTCCGTCTTGTAATTGGAAAGCGCTCTATTGCTCGGGCGTCCGCCCGTGGGCGTGGTGGGGCGAGGGCCGGTTCCGGTGTAGCGCTGGCCCTCCTTCCAAACGCCGGGATCACCCTTCGGCGATGGACCGCCTGAATTCTCCCAGGTTGGAATATAGAACAGCCCCGTCTTTGGGCTGTAGGAAGGGGGATACCAGTTGGTTCCGCCTTGATTGCCCGGCTCGATTAGTGTGCCTCCCATTGGTTTGGGCCAACGCTTTGGATCTTTGATCGGCCTGCCTGCTTCGGTGAACCCAAGTTGCCAGTTTTGCTTTACGAAATTCTTTCCCATCAGAAATTTTCCGGTTGTCCGGTCCAGCACATAGAAAAAGCCGTTACGGTTCGCCCACAGCATTAACTTACGCGGCTCGCCTTTCCAGTCCATGTTGATCAGCACCGGAACCTGGGTCGCATCCCAATCGTATTCGTCTCCCGGTGTGAACTGGTAATGCCATTTCAGTTTGCCGGTACTTGCATCGAGGGCGATGACGCTATTGGAATAAAGGTTATCGCCGCTTGTGGAAGAAAGGTTATCGCTGGGTAGCCTGGGATCTCCGTTCCAGCCCGGGTTCGGATTACCGGTTCCCCAGAAGGTAAGGTTCGTTTCCGGGTCATAGGCGCCGCCGTTCCAGATGGGCGCTCCTCCATGCTTCCAGGAATCGCCCGCCCAGGTCTTGGCTTCGGGCTCATCAGCCGACATAGGCACGGTGTAGAATCGCCAGAGTTCTTTTCCGGTTTTGATATCGTAAGCCACCACCCAGCAGTTGGCGCCCGCTTCATTGGTCGCCGGCCCCAGGATCAGCATGTCTTTGACCACGAGCGGAGCCACGTTGAACTGGTAGCCTTTTTTCCAGTCAGCTATGACCTTGTCCCAGATCACTTTTCCGCTCTTCGTATCAACCGCCAGAAGATGGCAGTCCACGGTCGCCCAAAACAGGGTGTCTCCCGCCACCGCCATGCCCTTGTTCACTTCGTAGGCGTTGTAATACGCCTTCGGATCCAGCGGGTGCGGCAGCTTCCAGAACATACGTCCCGTAACGGCGTCCAGAGCCACCGCTTCCAGGGCCGTACCGGTGTACATGATGCCGTCCACCACGATAGGCGTGTTCTCCATCTTAGACTGGTTATTGCCAGTCTTCATATAAGTGGGGTGATACACCCACTTCATTTGTAGATTATTCACGTTCTCGCGATTAATCTGCGTCAGCGGGCTATAGCGATTGCCCGCATAGCCTCCGGAATAAGTGAGCCAATTCTGAGGTTCACTGTCGGCGTGGAGAATTCGGTCAGAGGTGACCTGCGCGGGTAGTAGGCCCGCAGCAAACAAGGCTAGCAGGAGCAAGCGATTAGACATGGGCTTTTGATCCTGGGTAATATCATACGCCGTCCCGGACCAAAATGGTACTCCGTCTTAAAAAGAATCTTCAAATCCGCGCGATTTTATAAGACCACATCTTAGACGCAAGCCACGGCGCGCCCCTGGTAGCGCTTATGGAAGGCGCCATCCTTCATAATGGCGAGCAGGGCGTGCCGCTGCTGCAGGAGGCTGAGATCCAGCAGCGGATTCCCATCGACAACGATCAGATCCGCAAGGTAGCCTTCGCGGACGCGCCCCAGTTTCTCGCCTGTTTCGCCGGCCCACGCTTCCCCGCTGTAAGCGGTGGCAGCCCGCAGTGCTTCCCATGGCGCAAATTCGAACAGATTGACGAAATGCTCCAAATCGCGCGATTCGGTGCCGTGCGGCAGCCAGGCGAAACCGTAGTCTCCGAAGGGCAATATTTTGATACCGGCAGCGCGCATCTTACGCATGACCTTGATGCCCTCTTCGAGTTCACGCTTGTTGCCGATCATCTCAGCCACATCGGTGGTGATTCCCCATTCCGCAGCCTCGTAATTGGTGTTGTAGCGCGCCGCGATCGCGGGTGAAACGTAATGCCGGCGTCTGGCCGTGGCCAGCTTTTCGATGGTTTCGTCGGTCGCGAAGGTGGCATGAAAGATGAATTCCACCCCAAACTTGAGGCACTGGCGGACGGAGGAATCGGCATGCGCGTGCGCGGCCAACCGCTTGCCGACGTTCTGCGCTGTTTCCGCAATGGCTTTGACTTCGTCATCTGTCATCGGGTTGTGAAAGCCGGGCATGCGAGGGAAACAGAAGCTATCGCCGGAGTTGTTGAACTTGATCAGATCGACACCCTCGCGAATCAGTATTCGAGTGACTTTGCGAAACTCGTCCGGTCCGTCGCAGATAATCGATATCGACGGGTGCTGCTGATTGAGTTGGTTGTCATCCGCCAACCCGCCGGTGACAGTGAGTTCGGGAGAGCCTGCCAGCAACCGGGGCCCCGGGATCTTCCCCGCATTGATTTCATTCCGGATCACGATATCCAGCCGCGGTTTCGCGGAAGCCGCTCCAATGGCCGCTGTGAACCCCATATCGAGCGCGAGACGGGCGTTATGCATCGTCCACAGAACGTGCTCCTCCACCGGCAGCGCGGTGAGTTCCGCTACCGTTGTGCCGTTGTTGTAGGTCAGATGCGAGTGTGTGTTGATCAGGCCGGGCATCAAAGTAGCGCCGCCCAGGTCAATCACTTCACGCCCGGCTCGCGGCAAGCGCTCATTGGGAGCCGCGACCGACACAATGCGGTTGCCTTCCACCGCTACTTCGCCTGGCCGTAGCGTCTCTTCAGCGCCCTCGAATATAACGGTATTAGTGAACAGTATCCCTGGCATGGCGCTCTCGGTTAAGCGGCTTTCTTCCGGTTCCGGGCGGCAAACAGCGTCATGGCGTAATTCACCTGCTTGGGACGTTCCACCGTGGCCCAATGCCCGCACCCGGCCAGTATTTGAAGCTCCGCGCCGTCGATCGCACTGGCCAATGCGCGCGCTATCGGAATGGGCCCTGTGCGGTCTTCGTCTCCGGTGATCAACAGCACCGGACAGCTTATCGCCGAGTGGTCCGCGGCCTGCGCTTCCGCCAAAGCTTCACAGTTGCGCGCATACCCCTCAGGGTCTTGTGCCATCAAGCTCTCACGGACGAACGCCACCGCAGTGGGCTGGTTGATTTTCGTGTCCGCGGACGTGGCTGCGGAGGCGATTGCATCGGCAATTCCACGCATGCCTTCCGAACGTGCCTTAGCCGCTCTATCCCGCAGTGCGCCTCGCGCCGCTGCGGGCGGTTCGGATAGGGCTCCAATCAAAACCATGCTGGCGACCACGTGTGGCGCTTTCGCTGCTAAATGCTGGCAGATGATGGTGCCCATGGAGTGCCCCGCCAAATGCACGCGCTTCTCACCCGACTGTGCAATCACAGACAACAGATCTTCGACGTGACTGGCGATGGAAATACCCTCGGCAAGTGGAGATCTACCCGAGCCGGCGAAGTCATAACAGAATAGCCGCTGGTCGCGCTTCAGCACCTGTGTTTGCGGATACCAGGTATTGACGCTGCCGCCCAGCCCATGCACCAAAATGAGCGCTTCTCCTTTTCCGGCCAACTCTTCCAGGAATAGCTTCCGGGTTGTTGCGTCACTCATATGTTTGCCTTGTAGTTCCCCTACGAACTAATTTCGGTGCTACCCTACCGGAGGGTAATATACTAGCTCTCGAAAACTAGTCAAGGAGTTTCTAGGCTTTGCGAGTGAGCCAAGCGCGATGCGGTACTCATCAACCGTTTATCCGGAAGTGAAAATGTGGGTGAACGAGATGGGATTTCCCGTAAGCGTCATTTTGTAGTTTATACGTGTTGATGCCTTGTCTACGAGACGCTATTTTGAGGCAAGCTCCCCCGAGGCGTTGTTCGCGCTAACCGCCCCCCGACGCGCCAGGTTAGACTAACAATCTACTTTGTTTTCCAAAGAGGATACGCCTATGTTCGTACGATTTGCCAGACTTGCCGGAGCGCTGGCGGCGGGCTTGTTTGCGGTTGGTGCGGCGGCACAGCAGCCGAAGCAGTTCACCGCTGCTGACTATGCGCACTCAGAGAAGTTTCTGGGCCCTACCTTGAACCCCCTGGTTTACCACAGTGTGGAGCGACCCACTTGGTTAGAGGACGGGCGGTTCTGGTACCGGGATGTTTCAGCGGAGGGGACACAGTTTGTGGTGGTAAATCCGGCGGCAGGCGTTAAGGGACCAGCGTTCGACCACGCCAAGCTGGCGGTGGGACTGGCGGAGGCGACGGGCAAACCGGTGAACGCGCACAAGTTGGCCATCACGGGTCTTGAGCTGGCGGATGGCGATAAGACCGTCACCGTAACAGTGGCGCGCAGCCGCTACAAGTGCGACCTGAGCGGGGCCGGAACCTGCGTTGCCGTGAAAGGCGGTGCTCCTGCTGCGCCCGGCGTGGGACGCGGAGGCCGGCCGGAAGCCGTGACGTCTCCGGACAAGTCTAAAGCTGCATTCATCCGCAACTGGAACCTTTGGATTCGCGATGTGGCTACGGGGAATGAGACGCAACTCACCACGGACGGAGTGGAGAATTACGGGTACGCGACCGACAACGCCGGCTGGACGCATAGTAACCGGGCGATCCTGGCATGGTCCGCCGATTCCAAGAAGATTGCGACCTTCCAGCAGGACCAGCGCAAGACGGGCGAGATGTACCTGGTGCCGGTGGTGGTGGGACATCCGAAGCTGCAAGTGCTGAAGTATCCGTTGACCGGGGATGAGAATGTAACGATGATCGAACGGGTCATCATCGACGTCGATTCGCGAAAAGTGCTCCGGTTGAAGGCGCCTCCGGATCAGCACCGTTCGACGCTGTGCGATGACGTGGCCTGCGGCGAGGGTTGGCCCGACACGCAGTGGAGCGGAGACGGCAAGACGCTGGCGTTCGTTTCGACCTCACGCGATCACAAGCAGGAGTGGTTCAAGATAGCCGATGCGACGACCGGCGATGTCCGCGAGGTAATGAGCGAAACCGTGGCGACGTTCTACGAGAGCGGCAACGGCAGAGTGAACTGGAAGTACTTGCCTGAATCGAACGAACTGCTCTGGTTCAGCGAGCGCGATAACTGGGGTCAACTTTACTTATATGACCTGACCAGCGGGAAGCTAAAGAGCCAAGTGACTCATGGCGACGGCAACGTGACCGAGGTGCTGCGGGTAGACCAAAAGACGCGCACGCTGTGGTTCGTGGGTGTAGGTAAAGAGCAAGGGCGGGACCCATACTACCGGCAGTTCTACAAAATCGGGCTGGACGGGAAGGGATTGACGCTGCTTTCGCCGGAGAATGCGGACCACACGATCACGCTTTCGCAGGATGGGAAGTATTTTGTGGACGCCCATTCAACGCCGGAAGCACCTGGAGCCGCAGTGGTGCGGGCGGCGGCGGACGGGAAGGTGGTGCTGCCGGTGGCGACGACGGACATTTCGAAATTAGCGGCCGCAGGGTGGGTGCCCGACGTTCCATTTACGGTGAAGGGCCGCGACGGGAGCACGGACCTGTACGGCATGCTGTGGAAGCCGGCGACGTTCGATGCGGCGAAGAAATATCCCATCATCAACTACGTTTATCCGGGGCCGCAGACAGGCTCCTGCGGGAATCGCAGCTTTGCGGCCACGCGCGGAGACAGGCAGGCGCTGGCGGAGCTGGGGTTCATTGTGGTGTGTATCGACGGAATGGGAACGCCCGGGCGCACGAAGAAATTTCACGAAGCGTACTTTGGCGATCTCGGCGATAACACGATTCCGGACCAGGTAGCGGGCATGCAGCAGCTGGCGGCGAAGTATCCTTGGATCGATCTTCAGCAAGCGGGCATCTGGGGGCATTCGGGTGGCGGCAACGCGACGGCGGCGGCGATGTTCCACTATCCTGATTTTTTCAAGGTGGGGATTGCGGAGAGCGGCAATCACGACAACCGCGTGTATGAGGACGACTGGGCGGAGAAGTGGAGCGGGCTGGTGGTGAAGAACGCCGACGGCACGTCCAACTACGATTCGCAGGCGAATCAGAACTACGCCAAAAACCTTAAAGGGCGCCTGCTTTTGATGCACGGCACCATGGACGACAACGTTCCGCCGAACGAGACGCTGCTGCTTGTGGACGCGTTGATCAAGGCAAATAAAGATTTCGACCTCATCATGATTCCGAACGTTCCGCATGGCTATGGCGTGGCCGGGCCGTATGTGATGCGGCGGCGCTGGGATTATTTCGTTCGCTACTTGCAAGGCGGGGAGCCGCCGAAGGAATACCAGATGAAGCCGCAAGCGCCAAATCCGGAGGCGGCCGGGACGGAGGATTGATGGGTTGGGGGATGCAGTTGGCGAGTTTTCCCCTATTTCGTGAAAAGTCTGTTACGCTGAAGTGGACCTCAATGTGGGGGCGCAACGGCTTCGACGGGATTGAATCGTTGTGTGAAGGCGTGTCGGGTTCCGAGCTCCCGTAAAACGATCGGAAAACAACAACTGCCAACAATCAGCAGTTTGCTTACGCTGCTTAAGTAATTAAGTAGCCGCTTCGGCCAATGAGTCTGCGCGTTGGCTAGTAAGCGTCATTTTGCAGAATAGGCGTCAGACTTCGGTCCGGAGTCATGTGCCGAGATTAATCGGACTAGGCGGTTGTCGCTCTGCTGGTTCTTTAGGCAGCCGCTGAAACTATAGAACCGGATACACACGTAGGCTTTACATGGCGGGCTTTTTCGGACGCGGGTTCAACTCCCGCCGCCTCCACCAAACATTCCCATAGAAAAGAAAGAACTTAGCAAACCAGCCAAACTCTTGTACACAATTTGTACACAGGTTGCGTTGAGAGCTGCGATGATCAGATCATCACAGCATGACCTACGTCTATGCCCGGCACCGCCTCAGGATGCCCCCATGGGGATAAGCCGTCCTTTCGTCGCTGCAAGTGCCCAAAGTGGATCTACCGTGACCGTGAGCGAATCAGCGCCAAAACCCGCTCATGGGAAAAGGCTGAGGCTTTCGCTAAAAGGCTGGATGAGGGCGATCCCTTTGAGGACGTCATACCCAACGACGACCGGGTGACCATAGCCTCCGCCGTAGACTCCTACCTCGACAATGCAGTGGCCGGAGGTGGAGGAGGCGAGACTCAAAACAAAAAGATCCGCACCTTCAGGGGGCCGATTTCGGCGAAAATTGCGGAGACGAAAGAGAAGAACGCGAAGCACTCCCCTGCCCTACTCGTCTGGTCTACCGGGCGCGGCCTAAAACACATCGAAGAAATCACCCTGGCGCACATGGTCCAATGGCGGGCAACCTGGGTAGGCACCTCAATCACGAGGTCCAAGCGACAAGGAATGGTTTGCGGGTTCTTTTATTTTTGCATCCGGATGGGATGGATCGTCGTTAATTCGATGATGGGGGTTGGCTCGATAACCATCAAGACTCCCCCAACCGGCTACTTTCCACGGAAGAGTTTGCAGCGTTCCTTGCAAAAATCGAATCGCATACTGATCGCCGGTGGCCGGAGTCCGATCGCATCCGGCTGAAGACTCTCACGCTCCTCATGCGCTGGGCCGGTCTAGCCATAAGGGACGCTTGCACGCTGAAACGGGAACGACTCGGGGCGGACAATAGCGTGTTCCTGTACCGGGCAAAAACGGGTCACCCAGTTCGAGTTCTTCTCCCGCCCGAAGTTGCTGAGGCCCTGCGCAACGCCCCCCCAGGTCATGCATCACATCCGGACTACTTTTTTTGGTCGGATAACGGTCTCCCTAAATCTGCGGTGGCCGACTGGCAACGGGTTTACCGGAGAGTGTTCGCGACGATGAATTTGCCCATCGACCCTGAGACTGGAAAAACGAAGAGGGCACACCCCCACATGTTTCTGGATACTTTTGCCATTGAGATGCTGCTCAGCGGTGCCAGCTTGGATCAGGTTGCCATGCTGCTTGGCCACAAATCGGTCAAGACGACCGAGAGGTCCTATATGCCTTGGGTCCGCGCGCGGCAAGAAATGCTGCATGCGACCGTAAAGAGGGCCTGGGCAGTTTGATTGCGGTGCGCTCCTGATACACCCGGTCGAGAGTCGATTGGGGTATCCGGAGCGTAGTGTAGCCTCTCTTACGAGAAGTCTCGGGTCGAGCGATGCGGAGTACGCCGGGCTCATCCTCAAAGATATCCCGGATAAGATCAGTTCCCACGTGCCACATTTCAGCGACTTCCGCCACGCTGTAGTGCTTTTCGGTAGCGGATGTCGCCTGGGCGATAGGTGTCACATAGAGTGATACCTAGGTCCACGGAAATTCCCGGAATTATTTTGGGTGTTTTAGGCCGGTACCGAACAGCGGGGGAATTATCAGAATCGGCCTGTATAATAATGACCCGGTGCTGCCGCCGAGTCGCCTCAAAGCAATACTCCACTGGAGGTACTCCAGCTTTGCGATCTCCATTTTCGTCAGCGGCGTTTTCGGCCTTCCATTCGCCAATCAATTTGTACTTTCTTATGTCTTTTTGGTTCTGACGCTGTTCATTGCCGCTGGGTCGTGGCTCACCTCCGACTTTGTTGTTCGCAAACGGCAAACAACCGGGCTTTTGCACTTACCAAGAGGGGGCCACGTAGTCACATGGAACAAGACTTTCAGACTATGGCAATTGGATCCTATCGTCACTCTTGTCCAAGACAGCAAACAGTCTGAACTGAGCAAAAGAAGAAGCCCCCCTATAATTGCTCCAGCGTCGAACTGACTTTTGAGCGAGCTGTTCGGCAGCCGAATC
>Ga0193743_1001233_pt1 | contig 19104 bp, 17 predicted proteins | sample L2c2metaG_FD_143038 | JGI IMG/M metagenome (GOLD analysis project Ga0193743, IMG submission 143038) | Soil microbial communities from a riparian zone of the East river system, Colorado, United States - L2c2 | ecosystem: Environmental > Terrestrial > Soil > Riparian zone | place: USA: East River... | reverse complement strand
AGATGCTTTCAACTTTTGTACTAAGTATGTTATTTCGAAATTCAATTTTGATTACTGCTTGTCTTTTGTCTTTTTTTCTTTTTTTTTTTACAAATTGAATAACATCCATACCATAAATTATGATAATATTGGTTGCGATTGAGATTACCGAGAACTTCAGCACTTCAGCAAAGCTGCGAAATGAGCTAAGAGCTTAGCGGCCTATGACACATAAGTCGGCATCGATCGGGTCTACAATGGAAAGCTATCCATTCATCTGGAAACTGAACTGTGCCTACGGAGGACTGTAGATGTCGGGTAGGTAGCTTTGGCCTGTTGACTGGGGCCTCCTATCTAGTCCTCTGTAGACGCAGTATTGCTTACCATAGGAATGCATAGGTTGGCCTATGTGGTCTACGCGACATCACGCTCTGTTGATCATGTTGATTCCTATTTTGGAACAGTGAAAACGCAACAATTTTAGGTCTCTTATTCTGAAACTATAGGAGGTTATAAACAAGTAATGAGAGTGTAATATAGTCATCAATATGGCTGTTATTAAAATGAATCGACATCAATGACGGTCGGAAACCGACTATTCGTGTGTTCGAACTTCGAAGGGAGTACTACTATTAGCGATCACCACGTGATGAGTTTATGCTAGCTTCCGATAATCTGGCTCAACCGCTGACCCAAGTATACCAAGAACAAACTTCCGACCAACTTCCGACATCTCAAAGTGCTATCAAAAACAACAAAAAAAAAAAAGAAAAGGAGCTCGCATATGCTGCGTGCCATGTCAACGGCCCTCACTGACACGTACTACTCGTACTCACCATCCTGGCAGCAACTTATCTTGACTGAAACATCAGACAAGAATAATACTTACAACGCAAATACTAAGCCTTCTTTCTTTACTGGCTTCTTGCCCCAGGATTTGACAAAGTTGGACAGACGGCGTGTCGTGTGAATCACGTTATATCTTTGACTTTGAATTTCATTTTGAAATTCGAAATTCAGTCCAAATTGCAAAGCACCTTTCGCTTTCGACCGCAAGAGAAACATGGAAGAACCAAGGTGCGAAGAAAAGGTCGCAGTGCCTGAAAACCCTATCATAAACGATACAGCCGTTGACATCACTCGTACGTTTTCTTCATTGAGTATTTCAAAAACCCCTTCTAACCGAGGTTCAACTATGGTGCTTGAAGCTCCATCATCATCAAGTCCATTTAAAGAATTGAGCATTCTCGACCGACTACTCACACCATTTGTGTTCATTGCAATGGTTGTGGGGGTTGTAATTGGAGAATTCGCCCCCAGCGTCCAAAGGACTCTGAATACTGCCAAATTCCATGGTGTATCTATCCGTGCGCAATTTCCACCATTTGATGGTAATGATTGGTAAATTTCCCCCAAATTTATTATAGCTATCGTCATCGGCCTGATAGTTATGATGTGGCCTGTTTTAACCAAAGTCCAATACGAGAAACTTCCACATATTTTCTCGACTTCAAGAATTTGGACTCACATCGGGATATCCATATTTCTAAATTGGATCATCGGACCCTTTTTGATGCTTGCGTTGGCATGGGCAACCCTTCCGGACCTGCCTGACTACCGTGCGGGCGTCATTATGGTAGGACTCGCGCGTTGTATCGCGATGGTCATGATATGGAACGACCTCGCTCGAGGAGATCCACAATACGGCGCCATCCTCATCGTCATCAACGCCGTCCTACAAATTATCTTATTCTCCCCCTTAGCGATTCTGTTTCTCAACGTTATTGGTGGTAATGGACAAACGGCGGTTCACGTTGCTTATGGCAATGTGGCCATATCCGTGTTAATTGTAGGTGAACACTCTCATACACCATACATCATGTTAACGCCTTGTGGTTCTAGTACCTTGGAATACCACTCGTCGCCGGTATTATAACGCGTTATGGAATCATCTTTCTAATAAATAAACAATTCTTCGAGCGGCGATTCCTACCGTTGTTTTCTCCCCTTGCGATGATCGGATTACTGTACACCATCCTCATTCTCTTTGCCTATCAAGGTCATAGCATCATTCATAACTTGGGACCGGTTTTTCGTGTGTTCGTTCCTCAGATTCTCTATTTCGTGATCATGTGGAACTCGACATTTTTCTTCATATACTATCTCTCTCGGAGAGAAGGATCAGGTCCTCGAAAATTTGGCTACGAGATGGCAGTCGTTCAGGCTTTCACGGCAGCTAGTAATAATTTTGTACGTTGGCATACTCTTCAAACCACGTTCCACTCGCTTATCATGGCTGCATGCGCAGGAACTTGCTATTGCCGTAGCCATTGCGGTTTATGGAGTTAACTCGGAGCAGGCTTTAGCGGCAACGATAGGACCCCTCACCGAAGTTCCAGTTTTACTTGGTCTTACTTGGGTTGCCCTTTATCTACGACATCGATTGGATTGGGATGGCCCAAAGAGGAGGATGAACGTAGAATTCGAAAGACAGTCATCAGGTTCAGTGCAATACACATGATAGATCTAGAGTCTAAACACTGCCTATATCTAGCATTTAAATACAGCTGTGAAGGAGTTTTTAGATCTCAAATATTGTTACACAAGATGGAAAATACTGTCGTATCTCGATCAATTCAGGTGGGGTTGACCTGTGACCACTGACCTCTTAACTGAAAATTTTGATTTCGGATACCCGAATAAAATAATGTCCTTCACAACGCTGCCTGCCGAGACCCTGAAATTAAGATTTTAATGTGGTTGACGTTCAAAATCTTAGCTGACATTAAGTAAATTTGTAGTGAACATTATCTCGCCACCGACTCGCCACATTACATGTTTAAAACTGCAAAAAATTGGATTAGGACCTCCAATATACAATTTTCCAAGCAAATTGCAAGCTGTGGTCGAATTATTAGGTTCAAGTCTTCTTCTGCCGGCGTTTGCTTGTATCAGTTTGGTGGTACAAACAGAACCTTTTATGGTAGAATTTTACATTCCGCTCTAAGAAGACAAAGAGGGCGTTTGCAATTTTATTGCTCAACAACGCCTGGTGCAGTCGACCTGAAAAATTGGGAGCCTCTTCGTTCGACCTCAACTTAGTTTTATTTTATTTTATTTATTCGCCAACCACCAACTATCCTTTTGCCTCGATGTTGCCACCTTACCTCCACCCTCAAGTTGTCTTCTTTCACTTCTGCACCCCAGGTATGCATAGGTTCAATCTAGGATACATTGATCAAAGGTACCCATTTTTTCGGCACAGATCGTGCTTTTGGGTAAGCTATGAACGTATATGAACTCTTTCAGAAAGCTTTCTGTATTTCGTGTGACAGAACTGTGACCACATGGATTATTCTCAAAGATATGGTTGATTAAACATCGGGAGATATATTTCATGAGTATCATGTTGATCTGGGGGGGAAAAAAGAGACTTTGAGGGAAAAAAATTGGATTGTAATCTTGCATATGGTCCTCGAGACGTGATACATCTTCGGCACTGACTAATCTCTGGGATCAGAATTTCTCTGAGATTCTCTCTTTTGGTACCTTTGTCCCAAGCCCTTCTGCGAAGTCGGAGCAAGGAACCTAAGGTCGATTGACCTCTCAGTTTGCTCCGAAACCAAGCAACACCTAATTACTGGGAACTTTGTGAAGTTCGCGTGGTGTGCGCAATCGATCCATCGACGCAACTGTTTCACAGCTTTGAACGCGATTACCAGCCGGCAGGTCTATCTTCGATTTGTTCTGAACTGTTCTGAAGTCCCTGAGACCGCCCATACTTAATCACTGGTCAAGTATGTTGTCTCTTCTCTAAATTCTTGAACTCTTCTGATCGCTTCTCCTCTCTTCTTTCCTTGTTCTTTGATATTAATTTCGGTCGCTGCCTGTTGCTCTTCACCCTCGCGACGTGAGGTAATCTTCATTTCATTTCATTATTTTATCTGTGTTTTCAAAAGCTACTCCATCGTAAGTATATGGTGTATTGAAAGAGATCGATAGAGATAGTACGAAGGCACCATAGTCGTAGCAAGACAGGACACAATCAAGAAATTGGTATCGAATGAATTCATGTTCCTATGGTGACATGTATTATTATCATCCTCCATCTATTTCCAAACGACACTCGACATTCGAGCTATCCCAAATTTAGAGAACTGCCCTCATGATTGCGCCTCAAGTACGTTCATTATGGATTTTCATTTCCAGTTTCGAGAAATAGTCAACTCAAAGTCTCAAACCCCACCTTTTTGCCATGGCGACCATGGATAAATAAACACCAGAGTGGAATATATGAACTCCCTTCCTCCTGAAAAACCGTATCTATTGGTTCTTTTTCTCTTTCTCCGAAGTTCTTTGTCGACCAGGCCATGCTCAACATACCAGATTCTACTCTCCATAACTATCATGACTCCGTATACCCTCCCCAGTGCAGATGGCAGCGTCTCGTCAATCCTCGATCCACATCCATGTATGAGTCGGCCCCTACACGTCGTGAACGCAAGTCCGAACTATGCCTTCCTCGGTCGGGGTCAACGCTTAATGCCCACCAACGCTTGCCTTCCTCAGGATCAAACCTCTCGAACTTGGGGAGTTATAAGGTATATACATGTTCTCCTCGTTGACTTTCATCTTATCCGACACGCGTTGAAGTCACAGCTGCCAGTAGTGAAAGGTCCTAGAGCCTATCATAGGCCACCGCGCGACCGGATCATGACGGTGTCGTGTAGAGAATCCAATCCAGCGTCAAGGACACATACTCCGGCTTTGACGAATAGCGCTCCTCCCGCGGTACTCGCATCCCACCGAATGTCAGAACCATATCTAGGCGGCCGCTCGTTATCGCCATCCTTCCTAGATCTTACAGATTCGTCGGAATATCACTCACCGTCGGATACCCCCGCTCCAACAATGACTTCTACATCCCGTGTCAAACGAAAAGGGAAACCGCCGCCTTTGATTCTTAGAGATTCATTTCATTCCACTGTTTCTCTATCTCCTACCTTACCCCCTCCTCCAAACGATGCTAAGGCGGCACCTCTACCACCCATGACTCCGTTCACTCCCATTTCTCCGCGATATCAGATGCCATCAGAGAAGGAACAGCTTCGTCGACGATTGCTTAAACTTCAGCGTACTTTAGGCGAGCAAATTACTCCTGGGTTGGTTGTCCGACCGAAGCCCAGTTCTGAAACTACGGCTGGCCCGCCGGATAATTCCAAGCGAAGGCAGACCTTTATTAAGCCTCAGCGACGAGGTGGTGCCTCTTTTAATGCAACTTTCGATCATTTTCCAATAAGGTCTACATTGTGCGATCCCGCCGCCCAAGACCTGCTTCACCTAGATTCTAACTTTTTGAACAACCCGCCCCTCACACACAAAAGAAAAAATAGCGCCCCAGTACCTCCTTCTCCCAGTGTTTATTCTCACAGGAATTACCTCCCAGAAACTGTTGCTCTCTCACCAATGACGCTGACGGCATTCGCTGGATCTGTTACATCAAGAAGGGTTACCTCCACAACCCCGTCTCTCGATTTCGTGCTTAGCTACGATGTTCAGTACTCGTTGTCTGAAGACGAAGAAGACGGAGACTCTGATACCCCGCCAGTTTCTCCTTTCGATGACTCATACTCACCTTCTCCTGTACAGTCTGACTACAACTCTCATACCGATGAAGTGAAAGCTACCCCCGTCAATATGCCATACCTGGCTCTGAATCGGACTAGACTCCCCACTACGCCAAATACGCCTGGCATTAGGCGAAAAGAGCGTAGACACGGTTGGAGTGGTGAATGGAATCAACCCCACATTCAAGACGTTATCGAGAAATTGCGCATTTTATAAACGAACCGTTCTGCTCTTCGACTTTCTTTGCTGCCACAATCTTCACTTTTAAAGAACAACATTTTTTCACCACCACTTGGCATCTATTGTCCCAAGCACTTTTTATTCCAGGAATATTTTACATTACAGTATTTGCGATTGCTGTATACCCTTGAACAATTATTATACAAACTCGGAATTTTGACACATATATTCGCGCAAAAACTGCATAATCCTGAGGCCTGGTGGGTTGATCCATTGCGAATTCAGAGTGTTGACAAGACTTGGATAATGGCACGCGATCGAATACTTAGGGACAGAGGACAGGTCAAACAATACTCCAGTCCGGCTTACATGTCCAAGCCAATAACTTGTGAGCCATAGGGGTAGACAACTTCCCAAGACAAAAGGAGATTCAACGTTCCTTGAGCGGGAATGTTACAAACCCAAATAAACTCCCCATCCTTGCCAAGTAAACTTGGGTCAACATCCGGCTCATCAGCGCCTTCCACTGAGCGACTGCCTGACTCCCAACTGTGACTGCTTGAGGAACAGAATAAAGACCTTTCTTGTTCGGCTGTGGAAGGACGAGCGGCGGATTTGTCATGTTGACAACCATTTTCGAATTGTCAGATACAGGAATTTGGTCGAGAAGTTTGAGACCGGCCACTGATACTGATTTGGTGTTGTAGAGCGTTATACGTTGATCGAAAAGGTACCTAGTAGTCTTGCCAATGAGGATCGGTCCTGAGCGACTCGTTTTCTTCGTCGGTGGATGATATACGATTCGGATTGTTAGGTCGATCCTGAAAAGAAAATATTATTATACACGTGATGATGAATGTTCTGGGCATGATCATGATACACATACCCTAATGGACAGTTGAAAATCTCCTGGGGACTGACAATAGGAACGTCTGAGCGTGAAACGAAGCTGCCATCGACATAAATGCTAGCAACACCGCTTAAAAGCGTGTAGTCGGAGTCGTTTTTGATCTTAGCCTACAGCGGATCCCCTCAATCCCAATCACACTTATAGTTAAGAAGCCAACGTTTACTCACTGTCAAATGGGCCTTTGTATCTTTCTTGGGGATAGATATCCAGGACATCGATGCATCCAATAGCAGTTCAACGATCGTGACGTTGTGAGAATCATCATCGCTCGGAATGGAGATCAAGCCTGGTACAGAAAAGCTTGCGTTTATATCACCTTTTGAAGATACGAGAAAATCGCGATTGACAATTGGTACACTTGACACAGAACCGTCTTCATCATACTTGGACTGGGGAATCGAGACACAAGAGGAGTCAGAAGATCGTCTGTCAGACCGACGCCGTACAACACGTGGCTCGAAGGACCTCGACCTCGACCTAGTCGCCATCATTGCTGGCGCCTGCATTCCCATGGAGTAAGGAAATATGACAGGTGGCCGATATGTTGAAAGCGTCCATGGCGTAAGTTCGGAAATCCTAAGTCCAAAAGTTGGTGTAGCTGTTTCGAGAGTCAAAGACACATCATCCCAAGCCCGTGCTCATGAGATGAATATGTCTGAATCAGAGTGCAATATAAGCCTGGGGTGGCATACCTCTCCCGTGCTTTGAAGAATTACTGCTTTATAAACCAGAGTGACCGGTTTTTCTTCGGTGTCCATGTTGACGTATATGTCGTACGTTGCAGTCCAGATCGCGTTGGATACACCTAATGGAAGAGGGTTAAATAACTTCAAGTCATTGTCACATAGTATTGTAAAGCATCGCACCATATACAAGGACTACCTCCACATCGATATTTTTTTCTGTCACAATCGTAATTGACGCACATAGCCCGAGCCGCCTGTGTTTATTGCCTTTCACTTCATCGTCCAACCTTTGATGCTCAGCTTGAATCTTTTGCTGTAAAACCTCCAACTCTTCCTCCAGATATAGCAACTTTTCGTCCACCTCCGCATGAACAGATTCAAGTTGACTCGTGGTTTTGACAAGCTCAATAGTGTCCACCTGATCGATGGTCAGGCTGTTGTAGAAAGAGTCGATAGCCTCGATAGCCTCTATTTTCCTATTCAATGCTTTTTGAACGCAAATTTTCTCCTTGCGCAGATCTTTTAGCTTCGGCGTGGATTTGACAGTTGGCACTGGCGCCTGCAAAATCGCAACTTCGTGGATTGTACAAGCGCCCCGTCCTTCAACTCTGTAGTGATCCAATTGTTCGATTCCAAGAGCTAATAGTACATGCAGATGACACACACGGACCTCAAGGAATCCTGCACCAAGGTACTTGGTAGATCGGAAATAACGACTTTGTTGTCACCTGCCTTCAACTTCACCTTATAAACACGAGTAATTTCTGCCAATCCCGAGTACAAGCTAACAAGTGTGATCTTGCTGTCATGAATCGAGGAGACTTCGATTATATTTGTGGTATCAAGCATTTTTGTCGATCCCAAGCTTCGAGGGGAACTTGAAAGCACTGGATGCCACAGGCAATTGCGGGGGGCATTTGACCCTGAACTCTGAAGTCTGCTTCCAAGGCCCGCCTAGTACTCAGAATCAATCCGTCAGCAGTGCTGCCTTGTACGTCTTTTTATCGCTCGCCATTATTCTAGATGACACTTTATATTTTAGAACCACCGACCTTGGAAATCCCCTCAAGAACCAAGATGGCGTACAGTGCATGGCCATAAAGTATGTGATGCTTGTCTATGAACCTTTGTTCCTTACATTTACCCTTAGCTACTTGGGCCCGTTCGTGTTCACGCGCATACTTCTTCCTCTCCTTGAATCCACTGCAGCGAACGGAGACGACGCACGGATCGTCAACGTGAGCCTCCTTGTTCCTTGGCGTCGCCCGTCGATTGACCCCCCATATAGGTCGGATCCGATGGTCATAAAGACGTTACCCACCTGGATTATGGTTTTAAGGGAGCTTGGAATCGTATTCTATGACTGTCAGTAAGGTGTAGTGAATACCTCATGCAGCTGGGCTCACTGTATCGTGACAACGTTGGGAGTAGGGACCAGATGAATTTATTCTAAACTCGCTGTTCACCTGTGGACAAATAATCTCGCGAAACGGCTTACCGCAGAGAACTCCAAAGTAGTGGTGCTGCTAGTACATCCCGGTGCCATCCCGGTGCCATCCTAGCGTAGGTCTTCCTCATTCTCTGCTTATCTTCCATCTTTGTGCCAGGATAGCGCCATCCGCTCTCTGCAAATGCTGTCCTTCTCACCCTTTTAGATATGTTTCCTATGGATGATGAAGCACCCCAAGAATAGGGAGCGTTCGCGTCGGTGCTTGCGGCGTATACACCATGCGACAACCCACAGATCTCCCATGGCGCATACATCTTCCTGCCTAATGTCGGGTGCCTTGGACGAGGAGAGGCAACATCAGTTATATGATTTACGGAGGCAGCATGGAAAGATTTCCTGGCTTGTATGGTTTTTCTACATCGATGTATGTTCATAAACTGAGACTTGGAGCTAGGGTTAAGTTTCCAATTCGCCAGGAAATTCTAACATTGCTAGTTATAACACTTTGGTAATATTTATGTAACTCTTTGCTGTAATTTAAACCGTCAACAACCGTAGGGTTTTCCAGCAAGCCTAGCTACTTAGGCTGCTGCACTTGGTCAGGAACTCTCAAATCGAAACGATCCTCTCAGCTTTCTACCGCCAATACTGGTAATCATCCTCCGGATCTTATAGTAAGTAATCGATTTGTAAATATACTACGAGAGCTGGAGCATGATTTGACAGCTAAATGCCCCATGCGCCCGTATTTGTACAAACAACCACATTTGGTAACCAGGAGAGCGACTCCACACCTTGCATCATTATTGATTGGCGGTTGCACCACTCATGATCGAACTACGGCGCCGTTTCTACCAAATGTGGTTGTTTGTACAAACGCAGGCGCATGGAGGCGCGATTTACGAAGGTGCCTAGGGTTTGCATTTAGCTGGAATGCTGTACAAAAAAACCGCGAAATGACCAATTGGTGAGGAACAGGAGTGCATCCAGGTACTTGAGCACTCGAGAGAGTATACAGTACGTGGGGCAGGCTACGAATATGGGGATAACAATTGGGACAGTGACTCGGAAGGGCAAATCAAACACGACTGGCATCGACAGTCTCGTCTGGCCGGAGACAAACATATCCTCACGCTATTCTTCTCATCATGCCTGCTTCACCCATCTGAACACTCACACTTACTCATGTGCTCTATAACCACCTGTAGCACCTCTGGATAGCATCACGAGTACCGCGGCTTATGAACTACTCCAGTTGGAGCAGATTTTTCATCAACTTTTTAATTGCTACAACTTGACTTGCAATGGCCTTGGTCCGGATCTATGCAACTCTTTAGCTCCTCGTAATCAGGTCGGCGGTCTCCCCTCCAACTCGCCCTCTGCCTTCAAGTTTGCCATCGACTTCGGCAGCACCCTCTCATTCGAGCGCTTGCAATATGGGTTAGTATCTCCCCCGACGCCTTCAATGTAGTGGGGCGCCAAAATGGTGGATTTGGATATCTCTTCGCCTCGAGGAAGGTTTACTGTGTGAATGTGGCTGTGAACGCCTCGTGTATCACGTACTGACTAAAGTTGCACTGTTCTCTGCCTTACTTCTTGCACTAACCCCCATAGTTTCCCCGCTTCATATAGCACTCAAAAACTTCGTAGAAACCTGTCTCAGCAGACGCACCGTGTAATCATCCGATGGCTTGTACTGTTAAGACTGTCTCTGATTCAAAGTCTGTGTCCTGTGTCTTTCGCTCCCTTAGCAGGCTCTAACAAATATAATCATTAGCGCATCAATCCGAGAGGAAGTAGAATCACCATCAGCTACCAGGTCGGAGTGGTATGTTATGTCCTATCTAAAACGATGAATTTCCCTCAATCGGCGCACAGGAGAGTTTTATCCGCGAGAGATCGAGGTCCGTCTTCTTATCATCACCCAGCAGAAATAGCTGATGCTAAATGCTACGATTCAGATCAGTTGGGCAAGATGGAGAATGTCGAAGAGGAAATCGCATTCCACCGCGAAGCACTCAGTCTCTGTCCTCTTAGCCACCCAGAACGTCCCATGGCCCTCAACAACCTCGCTACTGCTGTTTTTAATCACTATGAACAATCAGGCAGGATTGAGGATCTGGAAGAGGCAACCACATACTTCCGTGAAACACTTATTCTGTGTCCTCTCAGCCACGCACAGCGTTCCAAGGCCCTCAACAACCTAGCTGATGCTCTTGTTACTTGCCACAAGACGTCGGGCAGGATAGAGGATCTCGAAGAGGTGATCTCATACAACCACGAAGCACTCAACCTCTCTCCTCCTGGCCACCCAGATCGTTCCATGTCCCTCATCAACCTTGCGAATGCTGTCTTTACTCGCTATGGCCAGTTGGGCAGCGTGGAGGATCTGGAAGAGGCAATCTCGTACTACCGCGAAGCACTTACCCTCCGTCCTCTTGGCCACCCACATCGTTCCATGTCCCTCAACAACCTTGCGAATGCTGTCGTTACTCGCTGCAGGCTGGGTAGGCTGGAGGATCTGGAAGAGGCAATCTCATACAACCGCGAAGCAGTCACCTTCTATCCTGTTGGCCACCCAGATCGTTCCATGTCCCTCAACAACCTTGCGAATGCTGTCCTCACTCGTTACGAGCAGTTGGGCGGGATGGAGGATCTGGAAGAGGCAATCTCATACCACCGCGAAACACTCACCCTCCATCCTCTTGGCCACCCATATCGTTCCACGTCTCTCATCAACCTTGCGAGTGCTGTCCTCACTCGTTACGAGCAGTTGGGCGGGATGGAGGATCTGGAAGAGGCAATCTCATACCAACGCGAAACACTCACCCTCCATCCTCTTGGCCACCCACATCATTCCATGTCCCTCGTCAACCTTGCAAATGCTATCCTCACTCGCTACGAGCAGTTGGGGAGTATGGAGGATCTGGAACAGGCAATCTCATACTACCGCAAAGCAGTCGCCCTCCATCCTCTTGGCCACCCACATCGTTCCGCATCCTTCAACAACCTTGCGAAGGCTGTCCTTGGTCGCTACGAGCAGTTGGGCAGGATGGAGGATCTAGAAGAGGCAATCTTATACAACCGCGAAGCGCTCACCCTCTATCCAGTTGGCCATGCACAGCGTTCCATGTCCCTCGCCAACCTTGCGAATGCTGTCCTCACTCGTTACAGGCAGTTGGGTGGGATAGAGGATCTGGAAGAGGCAATCACTTACCACCGCGAAGCACACAACCTCCATCCTCTTGGCCACCCACATCGTTCTATGTCCTTCATCAACCTTGCGAATGCTGTTGTTGCCCGCTACGAGCAGTTGGGCAGGATGGAAGATCTGGATGAGGCAATCTCATACAACCGTGAAGCACTTGCCCTCCATCCCCTTGGCCACCCACATCGTTCCACATCCCTCAATAACCTTGCGAATACTGTCGTTGAGCACTACGAGCAGTCGGGCAGGATGGAGGATCTGGATGAGGCAATTTCATACAACCGTGAAGCACTCACCCTCCATCCTCTTGGCCACCCAGGTCGTTCCGTGTCCCTCAACAACCTTGCAAATGCTGTCCATACTCGCTACTCGCAGTTGGGGAGAATGGAGGATCTGGAAGAGGCAATCTCATACCACCACGAAGCACTCACCCTCCGTTCTCTTGGCCACCCAGATCGTTCCGGTTCCCTCATCAACCTTGCGAATGCCGTCCTTACTCGCCACTCGCAGTTGGGTAGGATGGAGGATCTGGAAGAGGCAATCTTGTACAACCATGAAGCACTCACCCTGCATCCTCTTGGCCACCCAGATCGTTCCATGTCCCTCGACAACCTTGCGAATGCTGTGCTCACTCGCTCCGAGCTGTTGAGCAGGATGGAGGATCTGGAAGAGGCAATCTCATACAACCGTGAGGCACTCACCCTCTGTCCTCTTGGCCACCCATATCACCCCAGGTATCTCAACAACCTTGCGAATGCTGTCCTTGCTCGACACAAGCAGTCGGGCAGGATGGAGGATCTGGAAGAGGCAATCTCATACTACCGCGGAGCACTCACCTTCTCTCCCTTTGGTCACCCACGTCATTCCAGCATTCTCAAAAACCTTGCGAATGCTGTCCTTGCTTCCTATGAGCAGTTAAACAGGATGGATGATCTTGAAGAGTCCTTCAAGTTGTTCACACAGGCAGTACATGACTTGGTTGCCAGCCCCAAGCAGCGGCTTCGTGCTGCTATACAGTGGGCAGATGCAGCACAACGTCATCACCACAGCTCTGTCATACGTGCCTACACAATGTCAATTCATCTTCTCGATCGTTGCTTGATTGCTTTCCCTAATGTTCAGTCCCAGCAAAAGTTCCTTGCCAGTGCCAACATATCAACATCACTTGCCTCCGATGCTGCTGCTGCTGCGATTGATACAAACGATCTCGAGGCAGCAGTTGAATTACTTGACCTGGGCAGAGCCATACTGTGGTCAAAGATGGCAGGCTATAGATATCCACTTGACCAGCTTCGCCAAGTTAATAGACAGCTCGCAGATAACCTTCAGACATTAGGTGGCCAACTTGAACATCTTGCGTTGTCGTCGGAATCTCATCCCAGTGAGAACCCCACGTCATTAGCTCATTTGGAGGCTCGAATGCAGAGATATCGTATCCTTTCAGAAGAGTGGGAGAAACTGGTTGAACAAATTCGGACAATTGAGGGTTTTAGCAACTTCTTACAAGCTATTCCATTCACCACCCTTCAAACGGCTGCTGCAGAAGGGCCCATCATCCTCATCAACATCAGTAAATACCGCTCTGATGCCATAATCCTTCACATCGACAGCCCCCCAATTCTTGTCACACTTCCTAATGTAACGCCTGAGCATCTTACGGATCTAGGTGAAGCACTTATTCTTGCACGAGATCCTGGTTCTGTGACGAACCCCTCGAAACTTATTCTTCCAATCCTGCGCGATCTGTGGAATAATATTGTTTCTCCTGTACATGATTGCCTGACTCGGTTGGCAGTACCGCAGAAGAGTCGTATCTGGTGGTGCCCAACATCCGAATTGTGTGCTCTACCCCTCCATGCTGCAGGTCTATACCAGCCCAACCAAAAGAATCTCCCTGACATCTACATATCTTCTTATATACCAACTGTATCTGCGCTACTTACTGCGAGATCCAACATGATTGGTCAATCCATTGTCCCCAAGCTACTTTTCATTGGTCAACCTGGCGGCAGACTGGCAAATGTCCGAGACGAAATTGATAATGTTGAACAGCTTCTCGGTGACTTCGGCATGGGTGTCACGGTCATAGCCGGTGCGGATGCAAGCCGTGAAACAATCCTCCATGGTCTTCAGCAACACTCCTGGACTCACTTTGCTTGTCATGGCCATCTGGGAGACAATGGCCAACCATTTCATGCATCATTCCAGCTTCATGGCAGCAGCCGCCTCACTTTACTCGACTTGATACAGGCTAGACTTCCAAATGCAGAATTGGCATTCCTATCTGCATGTCACAGTGCGGCAGGAGGTGCCAGCACACCGGACGAGACCATTCACCTGGCAGCTGCTTTGCAGTTTTGTGGATTTCGAAGCGTGGTAGGGACTTTGTGGGCAATGGAAGACCGAGATGGGCCAACTATTTCAAAGGCATTTTATGAGTACATGTTCCGCAAACCGGGAAATAAGGCAGACTTCAGAGATTCGGCGGAGGCGCTCAGCCTGGCTATTCGGACGATGAGGAAAAACCGTGTGCCTTTGGAACGCTGGATCATGTTCGTTCATATTGGTGCTTGATGACTTATGTTTCCACACCGCCACAAATTTTCAGCCGCGGTTAACCTTGGTAAGTATTTTCTGGCTCAGGGATGAAAATTGCCTCATTCTATTCCTTTCTTAGAATTTCTTCCATCCATTCGAATAACTTTTGGAGAGCTGCTGCTCCATGGATACGATCTATCACGATATGCTTTGTTCAAATTACTGGCATGATGCACATTCGGATTTTGCTGTTTCGTATAATCCCCCTCTATCGTACTTGCTGTCACCTCTATGATATTCATTGATTTCCGTGATTGTCTATGTATAATACTCATGACCGGTGTAAACTGTTCGCTTTCTCCTTCGCAAGCCTGTTCGTATTGCAGAAGTGTTATTAAATAATGCCTGTGAAGTCACGTTGGTGTATCCGACGAATACATCTAAGTGCTATCAGTAAAACAACAACGTCCTTTCCAGGAAGTATATCGATTAGGATCCAGAGACAGGTGTATCTGGGCTTAGAATGTCAGAGAGGAACGGACCTTTACTCGGACCGTCCAGATTATCGGCTGGTGCTGTATGTATATCTATTTCATGCTTGTCAGATGATTTTTGATATCAAACGATGATGAGAACTTACTTTGCACATCAGTTTTTCACAATGGAGGAGCGCTTGTTCTGGCTAATATTATATATGGCCCAAGACCTCATAAACAATTAATTTGTAACTATACAATGGAGAGCTGGGGAAGTCGGGGGCGTGGCAAGTGGTGGAACACCAAATTCGCATGATTCGAATGCTGTATAAGAAAAGCCGCGCAAAGCCTACATGATCAATGAGCGAGAAACAGGACTGCTTATAGGTAGTTGAGTACTCACGAGTGACTATACAATACTGATCCAACATGAAAACGGAGATGATAAGTTTTTTCTTCTAGGGACGGTGAACGCAATATGGAAGGTCGGTATCAAGACGACGTGGAGGGAAGAAATCTTTGGAGGTCGTCGGTAGCTCCTTTAGCTCCTGCTGAAAAGGACTAGGACATGAGTAGACGAACATTTCGATCTGCATGAAGGGGGAGTGGCATTTCGAGAAGGTCAAACTGTATAAGCAGGCTCAAATGACGTTGAAAACAAAGGCGTGGTGAACCTCACCAATTAGAAAATGACACCTCCAATGGAGAATTTAAGGCGTTACTTGAACGCCAATATCAGACGGCGTACGAGGCAGAGAGGCAGAGATATGAACAATTGAAGGACGTACAAGGGGCTTGGTTGCCCCTGCTTTACAACTGCCATGTTTGCATTCAGCGGGGAGATGGGATTATGGTTAATGGGCAGCTTGTCGAGTATATTCCTTCCGTTTCTCTTCGTGATTTCGATTTCGTCAGTACATGGACGACTCGCGTACCTCCCCTCCATATTGACCTTTTGAAGCGAATCTGTGATAAAGCTGTGACATTCGTGGATCGAGTTTCCGACTTTGACATTCTCAATTTGGATGTTCGGCTGGACAACTGTTATTTAACATCAGAAAGACAGAATTCAGTTGTATTGATTGACCTGACTCTTTGTCGTTTGAGGCTATCGGACGAGACAAACGAGGTGTGTAGAGGCGCAAAGCAATCTGAAGATGAATCGGGTCGATATTGTTGAGAAAGGTGGGAGGTGAGGTGGGAGAGGGCATCTGGTGGAGCAGAAGATACGATAAAGAAGATGGATATGATGGTGTTTAGTTGCACGTTGAGTATTGCCAGTGGTAACCAGATCGATTTAAATACCGACGAGCCTTTTCGAACCCTGGTTTAGCGATACACATCGGAGTACAAATGACCTTCCCAGTCTTCAAAGGAAAGGTTGTTATCGTTACAGGGTCGAGGTCCGCAACCATTCTGAAAGTGAACCGCACTGACTGAATTGAGTAGCAGTAGCATCGGTTTCGCAAGTTTGCAGCATTTACTGAGACTGCGGGCTGAAATTTGTGCCATTCAGTGCAGTTAACGTCGTCAGATCCTTATGTCGCGAAAAGGTCTACATGGCTGTTCCGGACGAAGGCCAAACGAAAGAAGCTCTTGAGCGTGTAGGGCGCGAACCTGGTCTTGGCGAAGTGGTCTGACATGAACCCGACCTGAAGGATCTTCGTACTGCCAAAGCCTCTGCACAATCTTCCACGGAGAGGCTGGATATCTTGAGTTAGTTCTGTCACTTTCCTTCACGCGACGTTATGTAAGTACCCAGTACATTTGGAGTACATAGATCTGCATCAAATTATTTGAAGCAGTCGGGACCATAGGTTATAGGCCAGACTGAGGTTAGCTGGGTTGGCCAACATGTATCAAGGCCATTCCTTATTTATATAAGTCTAAGAATAATCGACCAACAAATGCCAGCAATTGTAAAAATTTCTGTGACCCCGCATTTCCTCTCTTTTCATCGTCCCACTTACTGAATGTTTCAAACCCCTTTTACCGCATCACCTGGAGTTCTGGAAACATCTTCATCCATATCCTCCTTGTCGATCTTCTCAGGAGGTAGAGAGGAGTCTAGCGCTTTCTGTTCTTCCAGGCGTTTTCGTTCGCCTACCACATTTTTACGAGCTTCCAATCCCCCCTCATATCCAAACCATGTGTACTGTTTACAATGTGGTCCACGGAGCAACAAAACGAAAAGCTGAAACGCGTAAAATGCCATGTTGAGCGTTGCAGCTGCACGCCAACCAAATTTGACAAAAACTTGGGTGCCGACAGATGTTCCGATCACTTGACCAAGAAAAAACTGACAGAGGAAAAAAATTAAGCGTTCAGTTCAGTAAAGTATAAATCGAGAAGTTATAACACTGCTCACCGATATGATGGAGACTGCGTTGATTCTCGAACGAGCAGATATTGAAATTCTGGCAAAGGTGACGCCCGTAAGTTAACAGAGCCTAACCAAACAAAAATGACGTGGCCTTACCCATAGATGGCTACTGTGAGTGATACTTGAATCATCTGAAGAAACACATCAAAGCCTATAGTGGCAATTACAACAGCAGCAACATGGATGCCGCCAGCACCAGTTTGTATGGCTTGGAAGAGGAGGCCCATGACCATCGCGAATAGCGTCGCGTACCATGGGACGAGCTTGTCAACACCACGCCCCACGAACGGCCCCGCTGCTACACTAGCCATCCCAATTAAACCGAAAAGACCGATCACCAATCTAAAATACATCGTAAGGTATCACCAGCGTTATCCAGCAGAAAGTACCCACGTGGAATAATGGAAGGGCGGTCCACCAAGAAGGAACGTCAGCGTAACCCAGAAACTACTGAAGGCGGCACTTGAAGCCATAGTGATGAGACACGCCTGTATCAGAATCGGTTCTGTGACGGCAAGCTTGCCCATTGTCCAAAGAATATGCCAGTAGGTCAAATCTTTGTTTTTTGATGGATAATCTGGAAGCATCAGATAGCTCCCTACCAGTACAAGAGCCTGCACTCCGATGGCAAAATAATAAACCACACGCCACGACGTGAATTGTGCAATGATTCCAGCCATAACTCGAGCTATCAGGATACCGAAAAGCAGTCCCGAGATGACGACGGAAATGGCAGAAGCACGCCGTTTCTCTGGTGCCAGATCGGCAGCAAGTGGGATAAGAATTTGTGGAGTGACGGTGACCACTCCTACAAGAAATGAAAGAGTTTCAAAGACGACAAGACTGCTTGTTACGGCCAGTCCTACGGTCAAGCCTGTGGATATCGCCACAACGCAAAGAATCAACTGACGACGGCGCATAAGATCTCCGAGAGGGGATATCAGGAGTAAGCCTGCGGCGTAACTGTTTTCTCAAGTTAATGACGCAGTCAAAACTAAGCTTCAAACCGGTAAACTTGCCCAGATTGTACAAGAATAGGAATTCTGGACACAAATAGGTTTGAAATCAAATGATAAACCCCGAGTCTACGAAGATCCACTCACCGTGAAACCTCACTAAATGACACTTTGAACGCTATCGATAGCTGGACTGGTAAAATTTCAGCTCTATCCTTGAACGTCAGAGAAAGCAAAGCTTACTGAGCAAGGGCTGGCAGTAGTAGAGATTCGCAACAACTATAGTCAAGGTTGTTATGCCTTGAGCAGTCAAACGCCGAATAAAGGGAAATTACTCACTAAACATGCTAGCAAATCCGAATGCAATGTTTAGCAAAAGTCCAAAGTGAAAAGGTTTCGTAGGATCATATCGTAGGTGTCGTGGAATGGGTATGAATCCAAAGTCCTTCGCTAACGGGATTTCAGAATCATCTGACTGAGAATGTTCCAGTTTTTCATCCACCCCCCCTTGCGAAACAGGATCAGTGGGCGATGCTGGGGAGGTCATAGCAGTGGAAGAATGCAACAAGGTTTGCAATCAAAACCAAAAAAAAAAAAACTATTTATGCATGATTTCCAGAGCAGCATAACGCAAATCAGGAGCTATCAGGAGGTGCGCTCAATTGTTGAGCACCGACTTGGGTTTTGGAAAATATTTACTGCTTCCCACC
>Ga0193743_1001232_pt1 | contig 19107 bp, 15 predicted proteins | sample L2c2metaG_FD_143038 | JGI IMG/M metagenome (GOLD analysis project Ga0193743, IMG submission 143038) | Soil microbial communities from a riparian zone of the East river system, Colorado, United States - L2c2 | ecosystem: Environmental > Terrestrial > Soil > Riparian zone | place: USA: East River... | reverse complement strand
CAACTCCAGGCGGATGGGTACAGCCGTCGCCGCATCGGGCATTGGATATTTCCGAGATTCCTGGGATCGTCGAAGATTACCGCAAGGCGGCTGCGCGCGCAAAGTCGGCGGGTTTCGAAGGAGTTGAACTGCACGCCGGCAATGGCTATCTAGTGGATCAGTTCCTTCAAGACGGAAGTAATAGGCGGACCGACGCCTACGGTGGTTCCATCGAGAACCGCTCGCGTTTCCTACTGGAAGTCGTGGAAGCGATCACATCTGTCTGGGGAGGCGATCGTGTCGCAATCCGTATCGCACCCGGCGGCACTTGGAACCATATGCGCGACAGCAATCCTGCTGCTCTATTTACCTACGTTGCAGAGCAACTGAACCGATTCGGTCTTGCCTACCTGCACATCATCGAACCACGCGTTAAAGGAAACGTGACCATCAATGAGGTACAGGGTCCGATTGCTGCCGAGCAGCTGCGGAAAGTCTTCAAGGGAAAGATCATCGCAGCGGGTGGCTTTCACCCCGATACCGCAGAAGCTGCGATTGCGAACGGCTTCGCTGATGCCGTGGCCTTCGGACGGCACTTCGTAGCAAATCCCGATTTGCCGCTCCGCATAAAAGAGGGTCTAGCACTCACAAGATATGACCGGGACACGTTCTACACCTTCGACGAAGTGGGCTACAACGATTATCCTTTCGCTAACGCATTGGCGTCTCGCTAGGAGCTGCGCCTTCATGAATAGCGACCAGGTCGACAACACGTCGTCAGCGTTCGACCACGAGCTGAACGAGGCTCTCGCCAACGCCAATATCGCGGATGGTTACGAACAGTTTCTTGCGATCTTCGATCGGTTCTTTGCGGAAGAGGTAGAGGTGGCGAGCGATGGCCATTCGACCGGGCTCGTGGGGAAAGCGCGCCTGCTCCCCGTCCTTTTTAACTTTTTCGCGCCGCTTCATGTGATGGCCGAAATCGGCGGTCTCGCCGTTACGCTTCGGTATTCCCCGATTCGCGGCGACAAGCGTGGAGAGCGACATACCGAGTGGTCGCTCGATCTGCTCGGAATTCTCGGAAGATGGGTTCGGTGGAAGGGTTCTCATGTCGTCTACGAGCGTCATTACGAACATCGCCAAATCGGAGAAACGCCGACTATCACTGATCTTCACTTCACTGCACCTGCACTCAGGATCGCAGCTACAGCCAGGCCATCGTGAACAGCGGGGCCGACCAGACAGTAAAGGAAATCTCAATGACTAAAGTCGCTGAACTTACGGCTCCTAAACGTGAAATCCTGGTTGTCGGACCTTACGGTGTTCTTGGCACGGGGGTTCTTGATGCGGCAGCCGCCGATCCCTCTTGGCGTGTCACAACAGCGGCTCGACGGCCGGCCCCGACCCATCGTCCCAATACCGTAGATCGGCACATCGCTGTCGACCTAATGGATCGCGAAAGAGCGGTCAAGACATTTGCTCAACTCGATAGTGTGACCGACCTGGTGTACGCCGCGTACGTCGAGAAACCTACCATGGCCGAGACCGTCGAGCCGAATGCTTGGATGCTCAAAAATACACTCGACGGCCTCGGCGCTCGCAACGTCCCACTTCAGCGCATTCTGCTCGCTGGCGGCGCCAAATCCTATGGATTCAGTCTCGGCGCCTTCAATGCCCCAGCTAAAGAGACTCAGCCTCGCCTGATCGCGCCGATCCACTATCACCAGCAGGAAGACATTACAGCCGCTTGGGCGGAGAAGAACGATGCAAGTTGGACAGTTTTGCGCCCTCACCTTGTGATGGGGCCGAGTTTGAATTCTCCGATGAACCTTGTGACCAGTCTTGGCGCCTACGCCGCAATGAGTCGCGAGTTGGGCGTCCCGCTGAGATTTCCTGGACGACAAGCAGGATGGAACACGCTCCAGGACACCACGGACGCAGAGCTGTTTGGGCGTGCGACGTTGTGGGCACTAAGCGATGAGAGGGCGAAGAACCAGATCTTCAACGTCTCGAATGGCGATGTCTACCGATGGCGTCAGCTGTGGAATGTCCTGGCGGAGTTTTATGGTCTCGCGGTTGCGGAGCCGCTGGCAATGTCGACCGTTTCCGAAATGAGCGAAAAGGCTCCCTTGTGGGGCAAAATGGTTAACCGCTATGGGCTCCACCCCACTCCGTACGATCAGATCGCAAACTGGGCATTTGTTGACTGGATGCTCAACTTCGGTGAAAAGACGATCCTGAGCACGATCAAGATTCGCCACGCCGGTTTCGCAGACTCGATCGACACTCATGTAAGCTTCCGGCGTCAACTGACCCGGCTGCGGGAGATGCGGATCATTCCTTAAAGCGCAAGGCCGCCGAATGGGAGATTCGCGAGAACGGAAAACGCCACGGGCCCCTCATGAAGAATGCACGAGGCTCAAGAAAGCCACTGCGGCAATAGAGCTGTTTGGCTACAGCAAAGACCTTGATAGGAAAAGGGCTTCGACGTTAGCAAGCGACTCAGCGATGGTTGCGAACTTGCCAGAACGCTCTGCGAGCTGTGTTCGTGCTTCGTGGTTAGCTACTAACTTCGGTGATTTTGGAAGACCTCTTTGCAGCGCTTCGACACAGCTAAACGCGCTCGGTTCCGACAATCCACCTTGACGAGAAGTCGTTTTAAACCGGCCAATGTTCCAAGTGAGGGATGGCACTGAGCGAGGCAAAGCGATATTCTTTTTTCGTTCGAAGCTAACTTTACCGGAGGGTGAAGGCACAGGTTTGCAGAACGAATCTTGGCAGGACGAGTCTGCGAGCAAGGCCTTCACACGCGCCTTGATTCTCTTTATCGCACTGCCTGAGGGAAAGGACAACCCAGAGCCGGGATAGTTCCGTTAGACCGCCTGCCGCGGCAATGCCCGTTGTGTCGAAAGCACACGATCATCGGCCACGGGAAGCGACTTCGTTCAACTCACGATGAGGGCCTCAAAGCTGTTTGGGTGCGACGCGGTTTGTGTCGATCATGCCGGAAGGCGTTTACGATCTTGCCGAACTGGCTGGCTCCGTCTGCGCACTACACACTGCATTGTCGCCAGCAGGCGTGTGAGCGGATTGCTGCGGGCTGTGCGCTGGAACAGGCAGCACCGCACTGCCAAGATCCAGCGCGTTTGCCTGATCCTTCGACCGTGCGCCGCTGGGCGCAACGGAGATTGCTCTGCCTGTGGTGGTGGTTCAAGGCCGGCACAACATACGAACACTTTCTGCCGTCACCCACCATCCTTGCCTGGGATTTGAGCGGCCTTTGCCGTAATCTCCCGCTAGAGGCAAGAAGTCCATGAGGCCGCGAGCTCTCGACGAGTTAAAGCAGCAGATTCCGCTGCTGGATTATTTGCAGTCGCAGGAGTGGCGACCCGCGCGGGCGCTCAGCGGTGGCCGCTGGCTGGGATTGTGTCCGTTGCACACTGATCACAAGCCCAGTTTCCTGGTCGATCCACAGAAGAGTTTGTTCTACTGCTATGGCTGCGGCCGTGGCGGTGACGTAATTCGCTTCGTCGAACTCTACCACCAGGTGAGATTTCCACAAGCCCTGACGTTGTTGCGAAAGTGGTGTGGTGTAGCACCTTTGCTCAACGCCGTCATCGATTTTTATCGCTTTCAATTGCACCGCTATAACGAACCGCTGGCGTATTTGGATCAGCGCGGACTCCGTTCGCCGGAGGTGATCGAACACATGCGGATCGGCTACGCTGCCGGCGGTGGCTTGCGAGGTTGGCTTACTCAGTTGGGATATCCACTCGCTGTCCTATGCTCTGTCGGTCTGATCACGAAGGCTGGGTACGACAGCTACATCCGACGCATCATCATCCCTCTGGAAAGCAATCTCTACGGCCGCAGCATCCGTAGCTCGGCACCAGCGCATCGCTTTTTACCTGGATCGAAAGGCGGCTTGTATTTGTGGGAGCAAGTTCGTCGCTGTGCGGAGGTGGTTCTAGTGGAAGGCCTCTTCGACTATGCCATGGTGTGGCAGGCCGGCTTTCACAACGTCACATGCTCGGTGGGAAACCATCTCAACACCCGCCAGTTCCAGCAACTGTGTGATGGCCCACGCACTGTCTATCTGGCGTTCGATGCCGACGTCAACGGCAGTGGCCCCCGCGCTGCACAACATCTTTCGCGCCGTCTCTGGGCACAAGGAATAAAGGCCCCTCGAGTTCAACTGCCCGCTGGGCACGATCCGAACAGCTTCTTCGTAGAAGGTGGCAATGCAAGCCAGTTCCAGTCGCTGGAGGCGGCTGAACCATGACGTTTTGCGTACTTCACGAACCGTCTCCGGACAAGACACGTTGCCCTTATCGCGTCGTCGTGAAGACAACAGGACGTGAGATTGGCTGGATCAATCAATATCTCGACTACGAAACCCTGCGCCGTCTCACGGACAACACCCTGCGCAGTTATGCGCACGAGTTATTGCACTTTCTCCGCTGGTGGGAGAGTGTTCATCACACCGACCTGGTCACCAAAGATTCACTCACGCAATCGACGCTGCTCGACTATGTGCGATTCCAATCCGCTCTGCCGCGTCCGTTGTCCGGCGGCACCATTAACCAGCGCGTTGCCATTGTCGATAAAGCCTTACGCCACTTGTTCCCGGAGGGTCCTCAGCAGATTGCTCCCGGATTCCAGCAGTCCTATTGGCAACGGGCGCCCATGGGGCTCGGCCGACCCCAACTCGCCTTGAGCCGCTTGCGGGTGAAAACCCCGAAACGAACCATAGCGCCACTGTCAGTGGATGAGGTAGCGCGGTTTTGGTCTAGTTTTCGTACTTTGCGGGATCTCGCCATTGTGGGCTTGATGCTACTGCAAGGACTTCGCTCCCAAGAGGTCCTGAATCTGAATCGCGACGATCTGTTGTTGGCGGAAGCCCAGATTCGCGTGCACGGCAAGGGTAGTAAGACGCGCTTCCTTCCGTTGGCTCCGGAAGCAACTCAGTTGCTCGATCATTATCTGCGGCTGGAGCGGCCCGCTCAGTCCACTGATGCTTTGTTCGTTTCTCTGAAGGGCCCGGCTCGTGGCGCCCGCATGACCCCCGCGGGGATCCGCTCCCTGTTTCGCCATCATAGCCAGGCTACCGGCGTCAAAATCGCCAATCCACATCGTTTCCGTCACACGTTTGCCTCGGATACCTTCGTCGATTTCGATCGTGGCCTGAATGCAGCCATGGCGAAGCTGCGCCAAGCCTTGGGAGACTCCGCGGATAATCCACGATTTATCGAGACGCAGGCCCGGCGGGGATATCGATTCATAGCTTCCGTCAAGGCTCCAGTCGAGACGATGGCAGTTCCGGGCCCGTCTCCACCCCAATTGCGCCCCCCACAGCGCATCCTCATTCGGGTCGCGGTCGCAGCACTGTCGCTGCTGCTGATCGGCGCCGGAATACTCTACTACGATTTGCATCGACAGCAGAGGGGCGCCCTATCTGTATCTGGCGCTCTGCCGCCGCCGGTTCCGCTCACAATGTATCGGGGCTTTCAATGGGCGCCGACCTTTTCGCCCGAGGGAACCAGGGTCGCTTTCGCTTGGGATGAGCCAGGTAAACAACTGTCTAACATCTACGTCAAGCTCATTGGCGCGAGCGAGCCAGTGCGCCTCACCACCGGTCACGACGGGGATTTCGCTCCGGCCTGGTCGCCGGACGGGCGCTACATAGGGTTCCTCAGGGGCTCACGGGCCGTCCACCACTGCAGTCATGCTGATTCCGTCACTGGGCGGACCGGAAAGAGAGTTGTCGCGCCTACAACTGGATGCAGAGCCGTATTTCGATCACAGAGGATGGCTACCGGTAGCGCCTCTTCTAGCCTGGTCTTCGGATGGCAAGTGGTTACTTGCTGCTCAAGACGCCGGTCCGGCGGACGTGGCTCGAGTTGTGCGCATCTCGGTCGAAAGCGGCGAAAAAACCGGAGTACACCTGTTTGCTGATTCTTCCGATAACAGTTCCCACGGCATACTTTCCCCTATCGACGCCGGATTCACTCTTTCACCGGACGGCAGGACGCTTGCGTTTGCTCACTCAGCGGAACCTCCAAACAGTGGGTTGTTCGTGGTGAACTTGTCCCCTGATATGCTCCCTATCGGCCAACCCAGATCACTTCCTTTCGACCGGAGTTACTGCGGAGGGATAGCTTGGTACCCAGACGGTCAGAATCTGGTGGTCTCGTCCGATCGGCGAGGCTCGATGGAATTCTGGAAAGTTGCCGTTGACTCGCGACACGAACCTGCCCGCTTAGACCTGAGCGATGCGAATCCTGGAGAAATAGCGGTGTCGAAGACCGGCCAACGTCTGGTGTTCACGCATTATTCAGGCGATTCAAACATCTGGCGCGGGGAACTGAAAAACGCTCACCTTACCGGCGGTGTCTCCTTGATCGCGTCAACTAGAGGCGAACGCAGTCCGGCCTATTCATCCGACGGCAAACGCATCGCTTTCGAATCGGACCGAAGCGGAAATGAGGAGATTTGGATATCGAGCGTGGACGGCTCCCAGACACTTCAGTTAACGTCATTTGGGAACGCAAGGGCGGGCAGTCCAAGATGGTCGCCAGATGACCGACAAATTGCATTTGATGGTTACGCGGCGGGAAAGTGGGATGTTTACGTAATCCGTTCCGAAGGGGGGCAAACCAGTTCGCTTTACGCAAGTGTCCGGGTCGAGCATCAGGCCTAGCTGGTCGCATGACGGAAAATGGATCTACTATTGCGCTTGGCAGAATAGCGGTCCCCAGATATGGAAGAAGGGCGCAGCAGGCGGTCCCGAAATTCAGGTGACAAAAAACGGCGGGTGCAACCAAGCCGAATCGCGGGATGGGGTCTACGTTTACTATTTGAAAGCGGACAGCCGTGCCCTTTGGCGAGTTCCGGCCGGTGGCGGAGACGAAACAGAGGTACTTGCCTTGACACACGGAACAGAGTTCGCGATTGGAAGTTACGGCGCATATCTCATGGAGACGGTAACCCCGGCAGCGTTGAGGTACCTCGATTTCGCAAGTGGAGGCATTACAGTCCTTGGTATGGTTCCGGGACGTATTGATGCTGATCGTGGACTGGCCGTTTCTCCCGACGAACGTTGGCTGCTGTACGGTGATACTGAGCTTGCGGGAAGCCAATTGATGCTCGTCGAGAGATTCCGGTGAAGAGAGCGGGGAGGACATTCTCACCAAGCGCACCGGGAAATCGAGCAAGGCGATGCCTGCTTAGCGTCGGGCTTCGTAGGCACGGCCACTTTTTATCGGGACACTAACCGAAACCACGGCGGGCTATTTACAAACGCAAAATCAGAATTCGGTTAGCGGTTGGTCGGCAATCCGTCAATTGGGACGGGACGAGCACGGGACGTCCCTTTGGCGACGGCCAATTTCCGGCCCGTGCGTAAGCTCGGAGCGAGACAGAGGGGGCACCCGGGATTAACTACAGGTTCGCGCCGAAAGCGAGCAAGCGGCCGTCGCAATCCTTCACTACAAATTCGCGCGAGTGCCACGGCATGTTGGCGAGTCCCCGAGTGAATTCCACGCCGCGGGCTGCGTACTCGGCGTAAAGCGCGTCCGCATCTTCAACGAACAGGTAAGCGTCGAGCAGTTCGTCCGCATATTTATCGGGATTGGCTGTGGGAGGCTCGGCGCGGCGGAAGTGAATCGCCTGCTCGTCTCGGGAAGCAATGGCGTAGACCGGCGGATTCTGCCACATGCCCCGACATTCGAAGCCAAGCTTGTCCTTGTAATAGGCGATAGTTGCTGGAATGTCCGTAGTGAAGAACTGAGGCGCGATCTGACGAATCATGGAGCCAAGTGTCGCAAGCTTGCCGTGTGTGAATGGGGGAATCGCGCGAAGCGCGTCCGATTCCCATCATGAGTTGTGTCCGAGCCGTCGGCCACTCGGAAAGTATGGTCGGCTTTTGCGGTTGTGGTCGAAATACAGGGTTTGCTCCCACTGGGAGTAAAACCCCACTTTTCCCGCACAACCCACAGGTGATCGCATACTCTCAATATGCCCCGATCTGGGACTCTTGCTTTCTTTGCAGCAATCGTATTGAGGGCCACTTTTATCGACGTTGTCTCGACCTACGTTTCGCGTTCATGCTGGCGCGCCACTCTTTTGCGAACAGCTTTTCATCAGTAGTAGCACCCATGGTCTGACATTACCGCGCAGTCCTGCTGTGCTCTTATTTGCTCACGAGGCTTAATCAACCGTCTCTTCGAAATAGTCGCTTTGCGGCTGCTGCATCCCGTCGGTCGGTCAACAAATCAACGGTCTGCCCGGTGAAATCGCCGGCTCGGGAGACGTACCGAAGCTAGAACGAAATGAACGCCCCCGCAAACGTAGTAATAGTTACACTATTTACCTAAAGTTCTATTACACTTATCCATTAGGACAGAGGCAAGTTTTTTTTAGTTGCTGGTAGTAGTGTAGGTACTCGGCGACGCGGGCGCGGTCTGTCCGGGGAGGCGGAGGGTGTTTGGTATGAGTGTTGAATGGCCCCGGTCATGGCCGCTGCGTTCTGCGGGTGATGATGACCCCGTCGACGTTACCGCTTTAGCAGCTCAACGTGCGACTTCCAGTTTTGGGCGCTTCGCCGCCCTGGCAGCAATCATTGGAGCCTTGATGCAAGCCGCCGTGTGTCCCGCGAAACTTCCTACCGTGGGAACCTTTATTTACCTGTCGCCGGCCGGTACGGATAGTTCCGCCTGCGGTTCTTCTGAAACTGCCCCTTGCCAGACGCTGCAGCAGGCCGTGGATCGCTGCCGGGGTGTCGCTAGCTGCATTATTGTTGCCAGCCATGGGTTGTATTCACCACCAGCGCCCGTTCGCATTACGGGCCCAGTCCAGTTATTTGGCAGTTGCTCTCTGGCCGGAGCCCCGCTGACCCGCTATCGAACAATTCTGCGAGGGCCCACTTTATTCGTCGCTTCCAATGGAGCTCCCGTCCAGGTCAGCGGATTCACCATCCTGGCCGATGCAAATTCGCTGCCTCCCGGTACCGCCAGCGTAGCTGTGACGGTCGACGGTTCGAATCTCACACTCGACCAAACCATCATCGTCAGCGCAGCGGGAGGCAATGGCGCTCCGGGGAAACGTGGAGCGGCAGGAAGTTCTGGCAATCCGGGAAATAACGCGATGCAGCGGGACGGCATGGGCGGAACCGGCGGCCCTGCGCTTGCCTGCGCCGACCCTGGGCATGAGATGCCCGGAGCCGGGGGAACCGGCGGACCGGTCAACGTGGTGGATAGTTCGGGGAGTATCGGCGAGAGCTACTGCAACCCGGTCAACAGCCGCCCTGCCCAGAAAGGCGCGGATGCAGGTGCAGCCCAAGGAGGAAACGGTGGCGGGACGGGCCAGGCGGGCTGCGACTGCGTAGGCGGAGTGATGGGCGCGACCCCAACACCAAACGGGAACCCCGGTAACATTGGCAGTCCCGGGGCCCCAAGCGCGACCAGCGCGGCGGCCGCCGGCGACATCATCGGGTACTTCAACTCGAGTCTGGTTTGGGCTCCCGCGGCGGCAGGTGGAAGCGGCGGCTGGGGCTTACCAGGCGCCGGTGGCGGCGGCGGCGGTGCCGGAGGCTTCGCCTCAATATATGAAGATGCGGGTCACACCGACTATGAAGGACAAGCCGGTGGTGGCGGCGGCTCCGGTGGCTGTGGCGGACTCGGCGGAACCGGCGGCACCCAGGGTGGCGCGTCCTTTCCCATCGTGTTTCGCGCTTCCACGCTAATGAATTCCGGTACCAACGTCATCGTTCCAGGACCCGGCGGGAATGGTGGCCGCGGCGGCGAGGGCGGATCTGGTACCGCAGGCGGAGGACCCGGTCAAGGATACACCGGGCACTGGCGCATGATCTTTGGCTGGCGTGGCCGTTGCCAAGGAACAGCACCCGGGGCGGGCGGCCCCGGCAACGACGGTGGAACTGGTGGCGCGGGAAGCGCCGGAGCGGGCGGCAACGGCGGTCCTTCGTACTCGCTGGCTGCCGTTGACTACAGTGGCGCACCACCGCCTCCCGCTTGGAAGTATTACGTGCCGCAACCCGGTCCGGGCGGCATGCCGGGAGATCCGGGCGGTGGCAATGGCGCAGCCGCACCCTCAAACACTGGGCACCCTGGCGCATCGGGAATTCTGGGGGCTTATACCCACGTGTCTGCCGGCGCGCCCAGCAGCGGCGCCACATCCACAGGCCCCGGCAAACACCCCTTATCGAGTGCCGAGAACCCGCAGCCCCCCAAGTCAAACCGAATAACCAGGAAAAGCAATGATCGCTAAGTCAGCACTCTGGCTTCGTGACGTGCCGAGTGCCGCGCTCTGTTGCGTCGTCCTCAGCCTGTTCACCTGCGCTTTGCAGGCTCAAAACCTCAACTGTCCTGTAAGCCCCCTCTCCAGCCCCGGCAAGAGTTTCAAGGATCAAACACTCAAGAATCCAAATTTCGCTCACCAGAATTTGCAAAACGCGGATTTTTCCAATGCCACTCTGATAGCGCCTTTCTTTACAGGTGCGGACCTGACCGGCGCCAAATTCGTCGGAACCACCTTTCAAGCAGACCCCGCCAACCCGCTCGCTAGTCCGAATTTCCTGTTCGCCAAGCTGGATAGTGCTTGCTTCATACACGCTCGGTTTGAAGGACCGACCGATCTCACCGGAGCCTCGCTGAATTGTGCCGATTTTTCCGAGACCGATCTGACGACTGGCGGCGGAAACGCTCTCTTCGGCGAGCTTCCGTTAAATGTCGAGCGCGGCAGTAATGTCTGTCGAACCGCCTTCCGCGGCGCCACCATGAGCTGCGAATTTATGAATGACTGGCAATATCTCGACTTGACTGGCGCCAACGTCACTGCCTGCCTGTCGCAGATGACCAAGCTGGATTTCACCGATGCCAAGATGCCATTGGTCAATTTCCAGAACGGAATACTAAACGGAGCCATTTTCACCGGCGCAGACCTCACGCAAGCCGTGTTCAGCCAGGCTAGCCTGCAAGGCGCCAATCTACAGAACGCCAAGCTTTACGGCGCGAAGCTAAACGGGGCCAATCTCGATGGCGCCAATATGGGCGGTGTCTACCTGACCAAGCCACCCGGAGTACCCAATGCGAGCGTCGCCAATCTTAATGGAGCGTTTATGCGCAACGTCAATTTATCACAGGCGAGGCTCAGCGACGCGGACTTAGGGTCGGTAAGCTTTTACAGCATCTCGCCGGTGGGAACAGGCGTATGCACACCTGACAAAAAAGGCTTCACCAAGGATTGCGCCACGGTTTCTGGGACATTGTTGGACAACACCCAATTCGGCGATGCGTATCTCTTTGGTGTGGACTTTACCAAGGCGACAGTACATGGAGTCTTCTTCAAAGGGGCGGTCCTGGCCGGTGCTAATTTCAATGGCGCTAGCGTCGCGCCCGGCGATTCCGGACAGGATTCAGGCTTCGAGCAAGCGTTTCTACAAGGCGCCAATCTTGCGGGCATTAATCTGACAGGCAGTATTTCTTTCCAGGACGCCTACCTGGATTTCCGGCCCAACGGAAACACTATGTCTTTTCAGCTCGACGGGACACACACCACCTTTCCTGGGTATTGGAACTCGCCTCCCGGGCAGCCCGTCTGCGTGCAGATGGTCTACAACAATCCGACGACCGTGCCACCGACGGATTCCACGACGACGTGCCCTGACCACCTAGAGCATCCTGGCGGATGCGGCCCGGCTAATCCGGATGGAAGTAATGCGAACTGGAAGAGCGCCGTAGACATCAGCACGTACGCCTCCTATCGACATGACGCAACCTACACAAAGGCTCCGGTCAATGGCGTTCCGAAGTGCAGCGCGGACTTTCTGTGGAGCCACAGCCAAATTCCTTAAGTTCCGAATACAAATCCATATTCACGGAGAAAAACCTTGTCCTACACTTCGTCGAAGCGCAAAGCGCTCCCTTCCGCTGGTAAGCAAACTGCGCGTGCGCGCACTCCCAATTCGCCGCGGGCGCGCATGAACTCTCGGCGGCAGTTCCTGAAGGCTACTTCCGGCGGCGCCTTGCTGTCTCTCACGCCGCTTGTCTCTTCGGGACAATCCGCTCCTGCTTCCACTGAGATGCGGACGCTGTTTTTCGATCTTTCCCACGAGCACCATCAGGGACACAGGTACTACTTCGTTGCCGGTAAACAGCGCCACCAATTGCAGCCCTGTAACGGTTTTCATCCCGCGCTGCTACAGGCGCGCCTGGAAAACAGTGTCATCCGCATGCTGCCGGATAGCGCTCTCACCCATGTCGTCGAAGGTATTCAGCTGCCCCCCGCTGTACAGTTTAGCTACCTGATGAAGGATCCTGACATCGCGACCGGAACGTACGGGGTCTCGGCGATGTATCTTCTCCCTCCAAAGAGCTCCTTTGCCTATGCCTATGAACAGGCGCGAAAAAAACTGCAGCCCGGGCAGCCGCTGAGGTTATCCGCCAAGCGCAAAAAGTATGGCCTTGCGCCTGCATCCACACTGCAGGATCTGGTCGACGAGCAAGATGTCATCGACACCACGCAGTGGGCGACTACGCTTGCGAATCTCCATCCCGAACTGTTATCCGCTGACCCGAATTCCGCCGCTCATATCCAAACCAACCACATCCAAACCTCGGATTCCACCACCACCCTGGCCCAAGTGCTCGCGTTTGCCGGGCCTGCTGTTCCCGCCCAATCCCTCACCCTGGACAATAAGACCGGCTGGGCAACGTTGGTTCCGTACACCGAGGATGACCAGAAGACGCCGATCAAAGCCACGACCGGCCACAACAAAGGCTTGATTCTCTACGACACCAAGTGGCAGCCCGCCATTAATGTGCCTTACATCAGCGACGTTATGACTGTGGCGTCGAATGGCGTGAAAAACGACACGACCTTGGGCGTGGACGTCACTCCTGATCGCGGCAGTCTATCCACCGGCGACTTAACTGGCACGATCTGGTGCCGCAACGATGGCGTGACCAGCATCTCACAGGACGCAACAGCACCTGATGCCAATCCGGCCAACGCAAAGTTCACGCTTTCGAATGTTACGCCCAACTACAACGGCTACAGCGTTGTACTCAGCACCGCTAATTCGGGCAACGGCTATCAGATCAATCTCCAATACAAAAATTGGTATTTGCGCTGGCTGGGACTGTTCATCCAATTTCTCGATTCCGATGACAATGTCCTCCCTGCCTCCGATTTCCCCGACATCGGCAGCGATCCTTTTTTCAACACAAAGAACAATGAGCTGTGCGTCGGTTTTCTCACGCCGGAGTTCACTATTTTTGGTATTCCCACGCAGCCGTCAGGCAATACCGTTCAATTTACTTTCCCGGCTAAAGCATCCCGCGCGAAGATTTTGGCCAGCGGATTGGGGTTCGGTTCGCATACGTACCCGGATACAGAGTTGCTCGGCGTCATGATGACATCGATCTTCAATCTGAGCCTCCCGGCCTTTTTGATGGCCTTGGGTGTTGCCGCGGAGTTAGATGTCATCCTAAAGGCAGTCATCATCCCGTTCGGCACTTTGATCGTGCAGACATTGTTTACGGACTTCGAGGACTTCACTCTGGCTCAGATTGGAACGATCTTCTGGAGAGCAGTGGTTCGCGGGCTTGTCGCTCCCGGCGGTCCCTTGAAACCGTTTTTGGAGGCTTTCGGTAAGTACTTTCTTTTGGCCGAAATCACCGACAATATTCCGTTGATCGGCGCTATATTACAAGCCTTCGGCGCTCTGGTCGCCATTGCTGAAATTGACGAGACCGCGTGCGAGGTGATTCTCTCCCCTTGGACCTACGAGTATGACCTCGTTGCCACGTATAATCTGCAATTCAGCGTGAGCCCGGATCCCGACGACCACTCGGGTTTCCCGGCGTCAGCGGTTTCTTATTTAGTCACCGCAATCTTCGACAATGGAACCCCGCACGTGCAGCAGGGAACGATAGACCATAGCAAACCGACAGATAAGATCAACCTCCAATTTACTGGCGTACCGCTGGGCGGTAATGTGACCTTGACCGCCGCCGTTTACGAATCGGACGGAACGCAGGTGGGTCACGGCACAACTGGCGCCATTGCCAATTCGCCGCCTCCGGATAAGTCCGCAATTCCTGGAATTACCATCAAAGAAAAGCGCCTCCCCGTGCAAGGCGTCACGTATCAACATGACGTGAAAACTACGATCGATGCGCAAGGCAATCATAGTTGGGCTTGTGCTCCGGCTCCGCTGCCACCCGTGAACTCATCGGCATGTCAGCCGGCGCCCGGAAACATATGTAGTTATCGGGGAATCACTTACAACAATTCCCTCGACTATGTAGGTTATGTCTGGCAATCCTATAACGAAAATGCCTGCAATCCGGGAGGCGTGGGCCAACTGGATCAACTGGCGAACATCCCGGGTGTGAACGGTTCCAACGGTAACGCACAGAATGGCTATGCAACCATTCCATGCTCCTTGCAGGGCGCTGCGCTCATGGCTTACGATCCACTGGGCAGGCTGGATGTCAATTATTACGTTGACACCACGAATAACATTAATATGCTGCGGCAGGTACAGCTAAAAAATAATCCACCATTCGCCGATCCACGAAGCCGCGAGTCCTGGGGCAAATTTAACCTGCCGCCGGACGACATCCTGATCCATCCGGCCGGGACCATTATCACTATCAACACGGGGACCAGCCGCTTGGAATCGTTGAAGATCCCGGCAGCGGCTCTAAGCGATGCCGATGCAGCCGTCAGCTTACAGGCCACCCTGCACGGCGGCCAGGGTGACCGTCCTGGTCTGTTCCATTCTCCAACAGCCGCGACAATTACCTCGGACGGCGTAATTTTGGTCGTGGAACAGGGAAACAACCGCATCCATGCGTTGGATGCCTCAGCCAATCCGGTGCCTCTCTTCTCCAAACAGCCGCAAAAATACTTCCTGGTACTGGAAGCCACCGGCGGTCCTGGAACGCGATATCTAGACATCGCCGCAGAATTCAGCGGCTATATCTACGTATTGTCCTACAGCAACTCGATCTACCGTCTCGACGTCTATGATCCGAACCGAGCTGACAGTACCCCCATCTCGACCACCATGGGTTTCAATGCCGCCAAGGTCACGGTGGATTATTGGCGCAACGTCTACTCATTGAACTATGAGGTCCTGAAGACAGATGGACAACTTCCGCCCAATAAAATGACGGAACCGTCCATCAGTCGCTGGCTCCCGACGACTTCGCCTTGTGACACCCTCGTACCAGCAAACCCATCCGGAGGCGCCACGGGTCATGGCCCTGGCAAATCAGTGAAGAGCCCGGTGCGCCTGTTACGCCGCGACTTCTGGCGCATCCAGAACAGCCGGGTTTAATTGTGAAGTTTTAGACGGGCGGATTGGGGCTCAATCTATTGATGGAGAAGAGATTCTCCATTACGCGACGACGCGAACCAGTTCGGCGTGTCCATCACAATCAAGGTCCGTACGCCCTGGACCCTTGGAGCGTCTCCTCTTCCCGTCATGGCTGTATGCCGCGGGTACCTTCGCCCCGGCAGGAACATCGAATTCGAACATCGCGACGGAATCTCCCGATGTCAGGCTCTCGACTAGAAATCGGATCGCCCCCCGATCCGAATTTCTTCGGGTTTGTCCGTCATCATTGAATTAACCCTCCCCTCCCCTTTCTCTCAGCACTAACTCCCTTGAATTTTATCTCTGACCACCCGCTGCAAGCCTCATGCCGCATTCGCAATGGCCCTGACTTTCACCAACGATTCTAGGAAATCAGATTAGGACGGTCGCCAGTCGGGGACTGAGAAACACTAGCACTTTATCGGAAACGGCCCGAAGACGAGGGCCGATAGGGCGAGAGATAGGTGTCGGGCCGTTTTCGATAAAGGTGTTTGAAGTGAGCCGCTCGTTGCGGTGGACGCGGCCAGCTATGGATAAAGTAACTGGTTCTGGTACCGCGGAGCGTGTTGGATCACCGCATGAATAGAGGGAGGCGACGGCCACCGGGTGCGTTCGTAACCCGCAGGAAGGTCGTGGAGCAGTTCAGGGGAAAAAGGATGGTCGTCTATTGGGGCAAGTAGACACACGTCGACCGCGCGCATTGAGAGATATTTTGAGTTGGCCGTTCTGATGCTGGCGCTACGAGCTGTCGACACTGCGTTTCCAGCGAGCAAGCAGACGAGCGAGTTGCGGGCTGGTGAGGTGTTCAACCGGTTCCATGGTCCCGCCGCAGAGCGGACAGGACCAACACGGCCTCAGAGGTGGCTTGTCGATGTCAGGAAGAGATCGGACTGGATCTTCTGCAACGAGGAGTCGTCGGCAGACAGAGATGTGCTCTCGCCGGTTACGATTAGCCAAGATGCCGAAATGACGTATGCGGACAAGGCCGCGAGGAAGAACATGCAGCAGGAATCTTCGTAAGAACTCGTCGGCGGTGAGAGTCATCTTGCGTTGCTTGTTGCCATGTGCATAATCCTTCCAACGAAATGTGACATTGCCATCGGCAAAGGAAAGCAACCGATGATCCGAGATGGCGACCCGGTGCGTGTAGCGAGCTAGATAGTGCAACACGTGCTCTGGCCCACCGAAAGGCCGCTTGGCATAGACGATCCAGTCCTGCCGAAACAAGGATCGAAGGAACTGGCAGAATGGTTTAGCGCCAGCTAAGTTCCGCAGCGCTCCGTGAAACTGCAAGCGATGGGAACGGAACAAACGTTTAAGTCCATCGTAGAACTTACCTCGAAAGACGCGGCTCAGAACCCGAACCGGGAGAAAGAACCCGTGGCGTTCAGGAGCAATCCAGCGCGAGCCATCCGCCGAAAAGCCACCGGCCGGAACGACGTAATGAACATGTGGATGGTGATGGAGTGTTTGGCCCCAAGTATGCAGAATGCCGAGGAAGCCGATCTTGGCGCCAAGATGTTTTGAATCGGCTGCGGTTTCTAGCAACGTTTCCGCGCTGGCCCGAAACAGCAGGTTATAGAGGAGACTCTTATTCTGTAGGACGAGCGCGGAAAGTGCTTGCGGCAGCGTGAATACAACGTGGAAATATTCGACAGGAAGCAGTTCTTCCGAGCGAGCGGCCAGCCAGCGGTCACGAGCCTGCGTCTGGCATTTTGGGCAATGCCGGTTACGGCAAGAATTATAGGAGATGGCGCGATGCGAACAGTGCGAACACCTGTCCAGATGGCCGCCTAGGGCGGCCGTCCGGCAGTTTTGGATAGCCCGGAGCACCTTCAAATGCTGCCAGGCCAGATGAGTCCGGTTGCGTTCAACAAAGCGATTGCCCGTTTGACGAATGATGTCGGCCACCTCCAGGGTGGGCCGCTTCATCTCTTCTTCAACTGCCTCCGCGAACGGGAAACGTGCGCCAATGCATCCACATCCATGCGGTCCAATGGATTGGCGACGGCGGTTAGATGCCGGTTCGACAAGTGCAGGTACACAACAGTGTCCTGAACATCCTGATGCCCAAGTAGGACCTGAATCGTTCTTAAGTCCGCACCCGCTTCCAGCATATGTGTCGCGTAGCTGTGCCTCAGCGTATGCGGGCTAACGCGCTTCTTGATGCCTGCTTCCCGAGTCGCTTTCCTGCACAGCCACCAGATCACCTTGTCAGTGACCGGCTGCCCCACACGCTTTTGCTGGTCGCTTGGGAAGAGATATTCCATGGGCTTTTTCCATCGCCAATATTCGCGCAGAACTTCTAACAGCTTGCCACTCAATGGAACCTCTCGGTCCCGCCCACCTTTGCCATTCCGAATACGAATCATCATGCGCTGGCTGTCAACATCCTCTACTTTGAGCCGGCACAACTCTGAACGGCGAAGCCCTGCTGAGTACAGTGTCAGCAGCATGGCGCGATGCATCAGATTGGTGGTGCATTCGATCATACGTTGCACCTCTTCCTTGCTCAAGACCGTTGGGAGCTTCAGCGGAATCTTGGGGTAAGGAATGTGCTCCGGCAAGTACCGCCGCCTGAGCGTCTTTACATACAGAAACCGCAACGCGGCTGCGCGTTGGGCCACGGTGTTGGGCGAGAGCTTTCGATTCTTCAGCAGATAGACCTGGTACTGCCGAATATGCTCTGGACCTAGCCTTGCTGGCGAGCGACCGAAAAACTCGGCGAACTCTTTCACCGAGCGAACGTAGATCCGTGCGGTAGCCTTTGAATAATTACGCCGCTGGAGTTCTTCCAGCATTAACTGTCTGAGTCGGGTCACAAGACCTCCTTGTGACCCATAAAGTATCGACTTGCAAACAGATCATGAATGCTGACCCACCGGCACGCGTAGCGTCCGCCGCAACGAGCGGCTTAGTTCAAACAGGGTTGTCGGAAAATAGCAAATGCGCCGGAATGTTGGTGGAAACGGAAAACGGCCATCCCCGCCTTTCAGCTTGTTTTTTACTGCCTGGCCAGGTGTCTATCAAACCGGTTCCGGGCTCGCTTGCACTTGCCCGATCCTTTCTGTCAATTCCTTTCCTGGTTTGAAGCCAGCATCCCGCTTAGCAGCTATCTCTATCGTCTCTCCAGTACGAGGGTTCCGCCCTTGCCGGGCTTTCTTGTCCTTTACGACAAAACTGCCGAATCCCCGTAGATCGACTCGCTCATTACCCCGCAGCTTCTCCGCAATTGTCTCTAACACCGAATCCACCACGGCCTCTACTTCTGCCTTTCCCTGACCCGTCTTCTTTGATACAGCCTCGATCATTTGTTGTTTTGTCATTCGCCTCTTCAGTGTATGTGCCCGCCCCTAAGATGAAATTAGAATGTGCGGGCGCTATGGCTGGTGGTCAGATCCAGAATGGGCTTCGGTGCAAAGTTGGATCTGGACGATGCGACCTCGGGTTTCCAACACTTCGGATCAGGCGGCCAGCACGGCATGCCAAAGTTCCGGCATTGTGGCTGAGCGGCCACCCAATGTATCGGTCTTAAACTGCTGCTTCTGAATTTTCTGCACAAGCTCGATGCCGCTGATCGTGACTGCCGCACTCTCGAACCGTTTGAATCCGAGCATCGGTCTGATTCGCTGCTTGATTCGCCGATGGTCTTGTTCAATCATGTTGTTTAAATACTTGCTCGATCGCACCCGGACACGTCTCGGCAACCGAGCTTCCCACTTCAG
>Ga0193743_1001231_pt1 | contig 19140 bp, 20 predicted proteins | sample L2c2metaG_FD_143038 | JGI IMG/M metagenome (GOLD analysis project Ga0193743, IMG submission 143038) | Soil microbial communities from a riparian zone of the East river system, Colorado, United States - L2c2 | ecosystem: Environmental > Terrestrial > Soil > Riparian zone | place: USA: East River... | reverse complement strand
GTCCGTACCGTCGGCCCCGCCTGACGCGCAACGCGAGTCGAGCAAAGCATCCTAGATCGGCTGACACCGACTGCAACGAGTTCGCCTCACCGAATTCGAGTAGATCTACTCACCCTGCGCAGGGCATGTTTTGAGCTACGCTTCGCTGCGGAATGGGCGTCGATCTTGTTTGCTTCGGCGCCCCCAGAACGGTTCACAGGAAACTGAAGGAGTTAACTCATGAGAGCATCGGCGCTCACCGGTGTGGCCGCGGCATTCACTGCCCTGGCCGTCGTGCTGTCCGGCTGCGGCTCGGACACCAAGACCGCAACGTCCAGCAGTTCGAGCACTGACAGCTCGAGCAAGTCGTCGACGTCGAAGAAGCCAACGGTCGAGGCCACTCCCGAGCCGGATGCTACGGGCCCCAACCCGAGCATCGCCAGTTACATCACGGACAGCGGCATCACCGAATCACCGGTCCACATGGGCGATCCCGGCTCGCCGACGATCAACCTGCCGGTCCCCGAAGGCTGGGAGCCGGCCGGCGAGAGCACTCCGGAGTGGGCCTACGGCGCCATCCTCTACACCGGACCCGAGGGCGCGGAGTACACCCCGAGCATCGTCGCCCTGGTGTCGAAGCTGACCGGAGACGTCGACCCGCAGAAGATCATCGATCTCGCACCCGGCGAGCTGAACAACCTGCCCGGGTACAAGCCGCTGAACGAGGGTGCCACCAGTACGCTCGGCGATTACCCGGCCTTCCAGCTCGGTGGAACCTGGGAGTCGGAGGGCCAGACCAAGATCGTCGCGCAGAAGACGGTCGTCATCCCCGGCGCCGACGGCCTGTACGTCCTGCAGCTCAACGCCGACGGTCTGGAGAGTGAGGCCGAGCTGGTCGGCGCCGCTACGGACGTGATCGACTCGGATACCACGATCACGCCCTGACGTTTCACGAAAGGCGCCGCCGAAGTGCTCAGCACTTCGGCGGCGTCTTCGTTTCAGCTCTCCCGGATCCCGTCGAGGCGCTTGGAAGCGGCCTCGAAACCCTGCACCAGTTCGGCGACGATGTCGGCGACCGGTCGAATCTCGTTCATCCGCCCCACGATCTGACCGACGGGCATCGCGACGGTCGTCGGATCCGAGGACTCGCTCATCCGCTGGTGCGCCTCGCTGACGAGGATGTTCTGCAGCGGCATCGGCAACGGTTCGGGTGCGCCCTCGGCGTCCCAGGCTTCGGTCCAGCGGCTCTTGAGCAGGCGCGCGGGCTTGCCCGTATAGATGCGGCGGCGCACGGTGTCGCTCGAGGTCGCCGCGAGCAAGGCCTGCTGAATCACGGACGTGCCCGCCGCGGTGCGCACGCCAAGGTCGTACTCGGCCGCCGTGAGGAACGCCGAGCCCATCCACACGCCTTGCGCACCGAGGGCGAGCGCCGCGGCGACCTGGCGGCCGGTACCGATGCCGCCTGCCGCGAGCACGGCGGTTTTATGGCCAAGCGCAGCCACCGCGTCGCACACTTCCGGCACCAGGACCATCGACGCGATCTCGCCCGTGTGACCGCCCGCCTCGTGGCCCTGGGCGATGACGATGTCGACGCCGTTGTCCACGTGTCGCTGTGCGTGCTTGGCGCTGCCCGCCAGCGCGGCCACCGGAACCCCGGCCGCGTGGGCCTGGTCGATGACGTCCTTCGGCGGGGAGCCCAGCGCGTTGGCGATCAGCTTGATCGGGTGCTTGAGCGCCACCTCGACGTGGCTGCGGGCGACCGAATGCAGCCAGCCCAGCACGCCTTCGGACTTCTCTTCGTCCTCGGGCAGCGGCGGCACGCCGAGGTCGGCGAGTGTCTTGGCGACGAAGTCCCGGTGGGTCTGCGGGATCAACTTGTTGATGTCCACCGAGGTGCCCTCGGTGGGCACCTTGGCCGGCATGACGATGTCGACGCCATACGGCAAGCCGAAAGTGTTCTCGTCCATCCAACCCAGCACGGTTTCGAGGTCATCGGCGTCGTTGAACCGCACACACCCAAGCACTCCGAGCCCGCCGGCCTTGCTGACCGCGGCGGCCACCTTCTCCGACGGGGTGAAGACGAAGATCGGGTACTGGATGCCGAAGCGGTCACAGAGTTCGGTGCGCATCTATTTCTCCCGTCGCTTCGCTCGCCCCATCAGGTACCGGCTCCCACGTGCTTGGCATGCACGTCGTCGGCCGGACGTTCCTCGGTCTGGTCCTTGGCCCAGCGGTAGTCGGGCTTACCCGCCGGAGAGCGCTTCACCTCGTCGACGAGCCAAAGGCTGCGCGGCACCTTGTATCCCGCGATCTCCTTGCGGACGAAGGCGTCGAGATCGGCCAGCGTCAGTAGGGTGCCGTCACGCGGCTGCACGACGGCGGCGACGTGCTGGCCGAAGCGCGGGTCGGGCACGCCGACCACGAGCGCGTCGAACACGTCGGGATGGCCCTTGAGCGCAGCCTCCACCTCTTCGGGGTAGATCTTCTCGCCACCGCTGTTGATCGACACCGAGCCGCGACCCAGCATGGTGACGCTGCCGTCTGCCTCGACTTCGGCGTAGTCGCCGGGGATCGCGTAGCGCACGCCGTTGATGGTCTGGAACGTCTCCGCGGTCTTCTTCTCGTCCTTGAAGTAGCCCACCGGGATGTGGCCGCGCTTGGCGATGATGCCGCGCACGCCCGAACCAGGCACCACCTCGTTGCCGTCCTCGTCGAGGACGACGGTGGTCTTGTCGATGGTGACGCGTGGGCCGCCCGTGTGGGACTGACCCTTGGCCACGATGCTGGTGCCGCCAAAGCCGGTCTCCGACGAGCCGATCGAGTCGGTGATGATGCGATTCGGCAGCAGTTCGAGGAACTTCTCCTTGATGCTGGTCGAGAACAACGCCGCGGTGCTGGCCAGCAGGAACAGTGACGACAGGTCGTAGGTGTTGCCCTCCTCCTGGTGCGCGAGCAGCGCGTCGAGCAACGGTCGGGCCATCGCGTCGCCGGTGAAGAACAGCAGATTCACCTTGTGCTCGTGGATCATCCGCCACACCTCGTCGGCGTTGAACTCCGGTGCCAGCACCACGGTTTGGCCGGAGAACAGGGACATCCAGGTGGCCGACTGCGTCGCTCCGTGGATCATCGGGGGGATCGGGAGCCGGATCATCGGCGGGTTTTCGACAGCCGCCTTGGACAGGTCGTACTCGTCGGCGATGGGTTCGCCGGTGGCGAAGTCGGTGCCGCCGAACAACACCCGGTAGATGTCCTCGTGGCGCCACATCACGCCCTTGGGGAAACCGGTGGTGCCGCCCGTGTAGAGCAGGTAGATGTCATCGGCGCTGCGCGGCCCGAAATCGCGCTCGGGCGAACCCTGTGCAATGGCGGAGTAGAACTCGACGCCTCCGTAGCGGCTGAAGTCGCCGGCTGGGTCCTCTGTGCCGTCCTCGACCACCAGGATGGTCTTGACGTTCGGGGTCTCGGGCAGCACGTTGACGACCCGATCGGCATAGCGGCGCTCGTGCACCAGCGCAACCATGTCGGAGTTTTCGAAGAGGTAGCGCAACTCGCCCTCGACGTAGCGGAAGTTGACGTTCACCAGGATGGCGCCGGCCTTCACGATCCCGAGCATCGCGATGACGATCTCGATGCGGTTGCGGCAGTAGAGGCCGACCTTGTCGTCCTTCTTCACCCCTTGGTCGATCAGGTAATGGGCCAGGCGGTTGGCCCGCTCCTCCAGTTCGGCGTAGGTGACCTGTTCGTCCCCCGAAATCAGGGCGACACGGTCAGGCACGGCGTCGATGGTGTGTTCGGCAAGATCGGCGATGTTCAGGGCCACGACACCAAACTAGAACGTGTTACATTTCGAGACAAGTCTGTGGTGACGACGCTGGGAGGCGGATATTCGTGAGCGACTCCAAAAATGGCCCCGACGCCCTCATTGAGCAGCGCGGACACACTCTGATCCTGACGCTGAACCGGCCCGAGGCGCGCAACGCGCTTTCCACCGAGATGCTCTCGATAATGGTCGAGGCCTGGGACCGCGTGGACGAGGATCCGGAGATCCGGTCGTGCATCCTGACCGGAGCGGGCGGCTACTTCTGCGCGGGCATGGACCTCAAGGCCGCGACCGCCAAGCCGCCGGGCGACTCGTTCAAGGACGGAAGCTACGACCCGTCGCGCATCGACAGCCTGCTCAAGGGCCGCAGGCTCACCAAGCCGCTGATCGCCGCCGTCGAGGGCCCGGCCATCGCGGGAGGCACCGAGATCCTGCAGGGCACCGACATCCGCATCGCAGGCGAGAGCGCCAAGTTCGGCATCTCCGAGGCCAAGTGGAGCCTCTATCCGATGGGGGGTTCGGCGGTGCGACTGGTACGCCAGATTCCCTATACGATCGCCTGCGACCTGCTGCTGACCGGACGGCACATCAAGGCCGCCGAGGCCTTGGCGATAGGCCTGATCGGGTATGTGGTGCCCGACGGCGAGGCGCTGACCAAGGCGCTCGAGATCGCCGAGGTGATCAACAACAACGGACCACTTGCGGTGCAGGCGATTCTGCAGGCCATCCACGAGACCGAGGGCCTGCACGAGAACGACGCGTTCAAGATCGACACCCAGATCGGCATCAAGGTGTTCCTCAGCGACGACGCCAAGGAGGGCCCGATGGCATTCAAGGAAAAGCGCGCGCCCCACTTCCAGATGAAATAGGGCTAGCCGAGCACCTTCTTCGTCGGCGTGAACACCACCGGCATGGCCTCGGGCCCGCTGACGAAGTTGGCCGGCCGCAGCGGCACGTCGGCGCCCTCGGCCAGCCGGAGGTCGGGCAACCGTTCGAGGATCCGGCTGGTCATCATCGACAGCTCGAGCCGGGCCAGTTGGTTGCCGAGGCAGAAGTGCGAGCCGAATCCGAAGGCCATGTGGCTGTTGGGATTCCGGTCGATGCGAAAGTTCTCGGGATCGCCGAACTGCGCCTCGTCGAAGTTGGCCGACTCGAACATCAGCATGATCTTCTCGCCCTCGTGCAGATCGGTGCCGTGGAACGTGGTGTCCGCAGTGAGCGTGCGGCACATGTTCTTCACCGGCGAGGTCCAGCGCAGCATCTCCTCGATCGCCCCGGGCAGCAGCTCCGGATCGGCCACCAGCCGTTCCCACTGATCCCGGTGGCGCAGAAGCTGTTCGGTGCCGCCGGACAGGGTGTGGCGGGTGGTCTCGTCACCGCCGATGAGGATCAGCAGGGTCTCCATGACGATCTCGTCGTCGGACATCTTCTGGCCCTCGACCTCGGCGTTGACCAGGATGGAGAACAGGTCTTCGGTGGGCTCTGTGCGCCGCTTGGCGATGATGTCCATGGTGAACGCCGTATATGCGGCGAAGGCCTCCATCACCGCCTGGGCGGTCAGCTCGTCGATGTGTGAGCTGAGCCCGGTGACCAGATCGTCGGACCACTTCAAGAGCAGCTCGCGGTCCTCGGGGAGTACCCCGAGCATGTCGCCGATCACCGCCATCGGCAGGGGCGCGGCGATCTCTCGGACGAAGTCGCACTCCCCCCTCTCGCACACCGCGTCGATCAACGTGTCGCACAATGTGCCGATGGACGGCACCTTGTCCATCACCCTCTTGCGGGTGAAGCCGGAGTTGACGAGCTTGCGCCGCAACAGATGTGCTGGATCGTCCATGTCGATCATGTAGGGCATGCCGGGCGTCTCCGGCCGGATGCCGCCGGTGTTGGAGAACAGCTCCGGGTTGCGTTCGGCGTCGAGCACGGCCTGATAGGTCGATGCGGCGGCAAGCCCTTTGCGGTCCCGGAACACCGGCTGGTTGGCCCGCATCCATCGGTACGCCCCGCGGGCGCCACCGTCGGCGTAGAAGGTGCCGTCGGTGAGGTCGACGTCGGGTTTGGTCCCCGAAAGAACGGAAGTCATGCGATCTCCTTGGCGTCGCCGAAGGTCATCTCGACGTTGTTGGCGGAACTCGAGATCATCGCGCGCTTCGGGAAACCCAACGACGAAAGTTCCTTGGCATACGGGTGTTCGCCCAGGCGCACACGGACCCCACCCGGCCGATAACGGACACCGGAAAGCCGCATCTCCCCCGCGGTTTCGCGGGTGACGCCGTCCAGATGTGAGTACGTGGGATGCACTTGCGTCTTTGACGTAAGGGCCGACGGCACGCGCAATCCGGGCCGGAAGTCCATACCAACCGCGAGTTGTCCGTCGATGCTCACGTCGAACCCGAAGTGATGGCCGTCTCGAACCGTGAAGTCCGCCATCACCTTTGGATAGCCCCAGATCGACCGCCCGGCCTCCAACGTGAACGCCTGATCGACGGGTAGGTGGTGGATGAAGGCGCCTGCGGACTGCAATGCGCGCAAGCTCCAACTGCCCGGGGCGCGATCCGAACCTGGCGGGTTGACCATGACGTTCGTGCCGTACTCGAGGTACTGTCCCAGGTCACCGTCGACGTAGTGCATCAGCATGAGCACCACGACAGCGCGGCCGGGTCGATGACGGCAGACCTGCAGACCGCTGTAGTCGATCATGGCTTGCGCGGCGTCGGCGTCCACCGAGAACATCGCCATGTGTTGGTTCGCGCGGCGGATCTCCACCGGCATGGTCAGCACGGTGCCTGCGATGGTGTGCTGCGAGGGCGTGGTGTCGGTCACACGCCAAATCTAGAACGTGTTCTAGACACCTGGCAAGAAAGTGTCTACCTGTGCCCTAGACAAGCCCTGCCAGATCGCGGATCTGTTCCGGCGAGCGGGCGCCGATCACCATCATGGTGACGCCTGCGGCCTCCCATGCCTTGATCTGCTCGCGCACGTAGTCGAGGTCGCCGACGATGGCCGAATCGTCGACGAGTTCGTCGGGGATGACGGCGGCGGCCTGATCCTTGCGGTTGTTCCTGAACAGCGCGGTCACCTCGTCGACCACCTCGGAGTAGCCCATCCGGCGGTAGACGTCGGCGTGGAAGTTGGTGTCCTCGGCGCCCATCCCGCCCATGTACAGCGCGAGATGCGGCTTCATCAGCTCCATGATGGCGGGCCGGTCGTCGGTGACCACCACCTGCGCCGTTGCACAGATCTCGAAGGTCTCCCGGGTGCGCCGGGCGCCGGGCCGGGCGAAGCCCTCGTCGAGCCACTCGTTGTACATGTCGGCGATCCGCGGCGAGTAGAAGATCGGCAGCCAGCCGTCGCAGATCTCGGCGGCCAGCGCGACGTTCTTCGGACCCTCGGCACCCAGCATGACCGGGATGTCTGCGCGCAACGGATGAGTGATCGGCTTGAGATTCTTGCCAAGGCCGGTGGTGCCCTCACCGGTCAGCGGCAGCGGGTAGTGCGGCCCGTCGCTGTGCACCGGTGCCTCGCGCGCCCAGACCTGGCGCAGGATGTCGATGTACTCGCGGGTGCGGGCCAGCGGCTTGGGAAACTTCTGGCCGTACCAGCCCTCGACGACCTGCGGTCCGGACACGCCGAGGCCGAGGATGTGCCTGCCGCCGGAGAGGTGATCCAGCGTCAACGCCGCCATCGCACACGCGGTCGGGGTGCGCGCGGACAGCTGGATGACCGACGTGCCGAGTCGCATTCGGGTGGTCTCGCGGCCCCACCACGCCAGCGGCGTGTAGGCGTCGGAGCCCCACGCCTCTGCGGTGAAGACCGTGTCGAATCCGGCCTCCTCGGCCGTCGCCACTAGTTCGGCGTGGTCGGTCGGCGCCTGCGCGCCCCAGTATCCGAGCTGGAGTCCCAACTTCATGCCGACCGTCCTCCCCGAGCCTGCGAGCCCGTTCTTGCCACCATTGTTAGAACCTGTTCTACTCGATGCCGTGAGCGCCAGCCAAAGCAGCCCGGCCCAGATCGATGACCACGAGCCGCCCCTTTCAGCTCCGTTGAAGCTGTCATTCGACTACACCCGTTCAGTGGGTCCGGTCCTCGGCCGGTTCTTCACCGAACTGCGCGGACGACACGTCGTCGGTGTGCGCGGCGCGGACGGCAGGGTGCACGTACCGCCTGCCGAGTTCGACCCCGTGACCTACGAACCGTTGACGGAGATCGTACCGGTGGCCAGCGTCGGAACGGTGGTGTCGTGGACGTGGCAGCCCGAACCGCTGGAGGGTCAACCGCTGGACCGCCCGTTCGCGTGGGCGTTGGTCAAGCTCGACGGGGCCGACACCCCGCTGCTGCACGCGGTCGACGCGGGTTCGTCGGATGCGATCAGCACGGGCGCGCGGGTGCACGTGCACTGGGTCGACGAGCCGGTGGGCTCGATCACCGACATCGCGTACTTCACGCTGGGCGACTCCGAAGAGGAGGTGCCAGATGTGACGGATGATCGCGATCCCGTCACCCTGCTGGTCGTCCCGAGCGCGATCGAGATCCAGCACACCGCGTCACTGCCCGAGAGCACGTTCCTGCGTGGTCTCGAAGAGGGCAAGCTGATCGGGGCCTACGCCATCTTGGACGACGGCAAAAAAGGGAAGGTGTACTTCCCGGCGCGCGAGGCCGACCCGGCCACCGGCAGGCAACTCACCGAGTTCGTCGAGTTGCCGGACAAGGGCACGGTGACGACGTTCGCGATCATCAACATTCCGTTCGCCGGTCAGCGCATCAAGCCGCCCTACGTCGCGGCCTACGTGCTGCTCGACGGCGCCGACATCCCCTTCTTGCACCTGATCCTGGAGATCGACGCCGCCGACGTGCGGATGGGCATGCGGGTCGAGGCGGTATGGCGGCCTCGCGAGGAGTGGGGCCTTGGCATCGACAACATCGAGTACTTCCGGCCGACGGGTGAGCCCGACGCCGAGTACAACACCTACAAGCACCACCTGTAAAGGCGGTGACGAGCGCTTGCGCGAAGAACAGAGGATCTGGACATGACTTTTCGTGACGTTGCCGTCGTCGGCTTCGCGCATGCCCCGCACGTCCGCCGCACGGAAGGCACCACCAACGGCGTCGAGATGCTGATGCCGTGCTTCGCCTCGATCTACGAGGACCTCGGCATCAAGCAGACCGACATCGGCTTCTGGTGCTCCGGGTCTGCCGACTACCTTGCCGGACGGGCCTTTTCGTTCATCTCGGCGATCGACTCGATCGGCGCAGTGCCGCCGATCAATGAGTCACACGTCGAGATGGACGCCGCCTGGGCGCTGTACGAGGCCTACATCAAGCTGTTGACCGGCCAGGTCGACACCGCGCTAGTGTACGGGTTCGGCAAGTCGTCGGCCGGCGTCCTGCGCCGGGTCCTCGCCCTGCAGACCGACCCCTACACGGTCGCCCCGCTGTGGCCGGACGCGGTGTCGACGGCCGGACTGCAGGCCCGCTTCGGGCTTGACTCCGGCAAGTGGACCGCCGAGCAGATGGCACAGGTGGCGCTGGACTCATTCGCCGCGGCCGACCGGGTGGACAGCGAGAAGCCCGCGAAGAGCATCGACGAGCTACTCGCCAGGCCGTACTTCGCCGATCCACTGCGGCGCCACGACATCGCGCCGATCACCGACGGCGCCTCGGCGATCGTGCTGGCCGCAGGTGACAAGGCCCGCGAGCTTCGGGAGAACCCGGCCTGGATCACCGGGTTCGAGCACCGCATCGAAACCCCGGTGCTTGGCGCGCGGGACCTGACCACCTCACCGTCTACAGCAGCCTCGGCCAAGGCGGCCACCGGTGGCGACGCCGGCTCGATCGACGTCGCGGAGATCTACGCGCCGTTCACCCATCAACACCTGATCCTCATCGAGGCCATCGGGTTGCCCGAGTCGACCAAGGTGAACCCGTCGGGCGGCGCATTGGCGGCCAACCCGATGTTCTCTGCCGGTCTGGAGCGCATCGGCTTCGCCGCGCGGCACATCTTCTCTCGCTCGGCGCAACGGGTGCTGGCGCACGCCACCAGCGGGCCTGCGCTGCAACAGAATCTGGTCGCCGTCCTGGAGGGAAAGAACTGATGGCTGGAAATCTCGCCGCCGTCCTCGGCACCGGACAGACCAAGTACGTCGCCAAGCGCAAGGACGTGTCGATGAACGGCCTGGTGCGGGAGGCCATCGACAAGGCACTCGCTGACTCGGGTTCGACATTCGACGACATCGACGCCGTGGTGGTCGGCAAGGCGCCCGACTTCTTCGAGGGCGTGATGATGCCCGAGCTGTTCATGGCCGACGCCGTCGGCGCCACCGGCAAGCCACTGATCCGGGTGCACACCGCCGGGTCGGTCGGCGGGTCGACAGCGATCGTCGCCGCCAGCCTGGTGCAGTCCGGCAAGTACCGCCGCGTGCTGGCCATGGCGTGGGAGAAGCAGTCGGAGTCGAATGCCATGTGGGCGTTGTCGATTCCAGTGCCGTTCACCAAGCCGGTCGGCGCCGGTGCTGGCGGCTACTTCGCGCCGCACGTGCGGTCCTACATCCGTCGCTCCGGTGCACCGAGCCACATCGGCGCCATGGTCGCGGTCAAGGACCGGCTCAACGGCGCCAAGAACCCACTGGCCCACCTGCATCAGCCCGACATCACGCTGGAGAAGGTGATGGCATCCCAGATGCTGTGGGACCCCATCCGCTTCGACGAGACCTGCCCATCGTCGGACGGCGCCTGTGCGCTCGTTATCGGTGACGAAGAAACTGCGGATCGCCGCGTCCAGGAAGGCAATCCGGTCGCCTGGATCCACGCCACCGCATTGCGCACCGAACCGCTGGCCTACTCCGGCCGCGACCAGGTCAACCCGCAGGCCGGCCGCGACGCTGCCGCGGCGCTGTGGCGCGACGCAGGCATCACCAGCCCGATCGACGAGATCGACGCCGCCGAGATCTACGTGCCGTTCTCCTGGTTCGAACCGATGTGGTTGGAGAACCTCGGCTTCGCGGCCGAGGGTGAGGGCTGGAAACTGACCGAGGCCGGCGAGACCGCGATCGGCGGCCGCATCCCGGTCAACGCATCCGGCGGCGTCCTCTCGTCCAATCCCATTGGCGCGTCGGGCATGATCCGGTTCGCCGAGTCGGCAATTCAGGTGATGGGCAAGGCAGGCGACCACCAGGTGAAGGGTGCCCGCAAGGCGCTCGGCCACGCCTACGGCGGTGGCTCGCAGTACTACTCGATGTGGGTCGTCAGCTCGGACAAGCCATGACGATGAAGTACACCGTCAGCGACGGCTGGACCAGCGCGATGATGACCTGCGACCAGTTGGCCGAGACGATCGGGAAGCTGAACGTGCTGCGGGCCGAGTACGGCCGCGCCGATGAGCCGTTCGAGTTCCAGGCCGTCTGCATCGACAAGTTCGGCGTCGACGGGCACCGCGCCCTCGCGGCGGCCGGGATCACGGACAACATCGTCATTCCCTGGATGTTCGACGGACTCGGCTTCGATGCGCCGTTGGAGAAGAATTCGATGCGCCGTTGGAGAAGAAGAAGGACTCGCTGAAGCGATTCGCCGACACCTACATCCACTCGGGATGGCAGCAATGACTGGATCCGATCCGCTCCTCGCGTGCGCAGAAACCCCCGTTCATCTGGCAGGCAAGCGGTCCCGCGAGGCCGCCGTGGCGCGGGACAAGGAGGCCTGGCTCGCGCTGTTCGCCGACGACGCCATCGTCGAGGACCCGATCGGGCCGTCGCATTTCGACCCGGAGGGCAAGGGACACCGCGGCAAGGCGGCCATCGCGGCGTTCTTCGACATGGCGATCGCGCCAAGCCAGCTCGAGTTCAACTTCGTCGACACCTTTCAGTGCGGCAACGAGGAAGCCAACGTCGGCCACATCGTGATCGTCGCGCAGGGGTACCGGGTCACCGCCGAGGGCGTGTTCACCTACCGGGTGAATGACGACGGCAAGATCGTCGCGCTGCGTGCCTATTGGGAACTCGACCGCGCTACCGCGAGCGCCGCGCCCGTTTAGCTGCGCGAACAGACGCAAAGGTCCCCTATTTCACGCCAAAATGGGGACCTTTGCGTCTGCTGGCGCCTAGGAATCGGGAACGGGCTCCATACCTGCGAGGTACCGCCGCGCCAGGTCCTGGTAGGCGCCGGGATTGACGTTCACCCACATCTCCGCGCCGGTACCGGCGATCGGGCCGCGCACCTTGGCAGGCGCACCGGTGACGAACACCTCGTCGGGGATCTTCGTTCCGCCCACGACCAGCGAGTGCGCCCCGATCAGGCTGCGCCGGCCGATGACCACACCGTCGAGGACGGTCGCGTGGTTGGCGATGACCGCTTCCGGCCCTATGTGCACGCCGTGGATCACGCAGCTGTGCGCGACAGTGGCACCAGGGCCGACGTCGGTCGGGATGCCGGGCGGCGCGTGCAGCACGCTGCAGTCCTGCACGTTTGCCCCTTCCCGGACGATGATGGGGGCGAAGTCACCGCGCAGGACCGCGTTGAACCACACCGAGGCGCCCGCCTCGACGTGCACGTCGCCGACCAATACGGCCGTCGGCGCGACGAAGGCAGTCGGATCGACGATCGGAGAGCGTCCTTCGAATGAGAACATCGGCATCAACTAGATATACCGCAGGTAGATGCGCCAGCATTGCGCGATGGGCTGCAAAAACTGTAACGTGTTCTAGTTAGAGACCAAGGAACGGGAGGCCCACCGTGACTACCGAAACCGCAGGAGTCCGTGAGATCGACACCGGCGCCCTGCCGGATCGGTTCGCGCGAGGCTGGCACTGCCTCGGCCCTGTCGCCGAATACCGGGACGGCGAGCCGCACTCCGTCGAGGCGTTCGGCACGAAGTTGGTGGTGTTCGCCGACTCGCAGGGCGAGGTCAAGATCCTCGACGGTTACTGCAGGCACATGGGCGGTGACCTGTCCCAGGGCACCATCAAGGGCGACGAGGTCGCCTGCCCGTTCCACGACTGGCGCTGGGGCGGGGACGGCAAGTGCAAGCTGGTGCCCTACGCCAAGCGCACGCCGCGCCTGGCCCGGACCCGCTCCTGGACCACCGACATCCGCAGCGGGCTGCTGTTCGTCTGGCATGACGTCGAGGGCAACCCGCCGCCGCCCGAGATCCGGGTCCCCGAGCTTTCGGAGGCCGCCAGCGACGAGTGGACCGAGTGGAAGTGGAACTCGATCCTGATCGAAGGGGCCAACTGCCGCGAGATCATCGACAACGTCACCGACATGGCGCACTTCTTCTACATCCACTTCGGTCTGCCGACGTACTTCAAGAACGTCTTCGAGGGCCACATCGCCTCGCAGTACCTGCACAACGTCGGCCGGCCGGACGTCAACGACCTGGGCACGTCCTACGGTGAAGCGCACCTGGATTCGGAGGCGTCGTACTTCGGGCCGTCCTTCATGATCAACTGGCTGCACAACAACTACGGCGGCTTCAAGGCCGAGTCGATCCTGATCAACTGCCACTACCCGGTGAACCAGGATTCCTTCGTCCTGCAGTGGGGCGTCATCGTCGAGAAGCCAAAGGGCCTCGACGAGAAGATGACCGAGAAGCTGGCGACGACGTTCACCGATGGCGTCAGCAAGGGCTTCCTGCAGGACGTCGAGATCTGGAAGCACAAGACCCGCATCGACAACCCCCTGCTGGTCGAGGAAGACGGCGCGGTCTATCAGATGCGCCGGTGGTACCAGCAGTTCTACGTCGACGTCGCCGACGTCTCGCCGGACATGGTCGACCGCTTCGAGATCGAGGTCGACACCACGGCCGCCAACGAGAAGTGGCACGTCGAGGTCGAGGAGAACCTCAAAGTGCAGGCCCTGGAGAAGGAAGCCGCGGAGCAACCTGCGACATGACCACGCACGACGAGCGGACACAGGCGCCAGACGTTGACCGGCTGGCCCGCTCGATGTTGCTCCTGCACGGCGCGCACGACGATGACGATCATCCGGCCGGCAACGGACCGAGCACTCGTTCGTCGCGCAAGGCACCGGATTTCGCCGAGGACCCGCAGCGGGCCGCAGCGGTGCGGGAGGCGACCGCGCGCGATCGCGAGCGCTACCTCAATGCCGGGCTGGCGCCCGTCGACTGCCGGTTCTGCCACGTCACCGTGGCGGTCAAGAAACTCGGTCCCGGACACACTGCCGTGCAGTGGAATTCGGAGGCATCGCAACGGTGCGCGACGTTCGCCGAGGTGCGGGCGAGCGGCGGTGACAGCAGCCGTAGCCGCGCCTGCCCACGGCTCGCCGACAGTATCAAGCACGCCGTCGCGGAGGGTTGCCTCGACGAGGTCTCGACCGCCCCGGCTCCCGGCGACGGCTGACTTCAGTGCACGAGATCGACATCCCCCAGGCGATCGTCGATCTCGCCGTTCAACGTCGCGGCCGTCTGCGCCTCTTCGAGCATGTCGATCCCCAGCGCACCGCCCACTTGATCATCGACATGCAGGTCGGATTCACGACGCCCGGTGCTCCGGCGGAGATTTCCAATGCCGTTGCAATCATTGAGAACGTCAACACGCTCAGCGCGGCCTGTCGTGAAGCCGGTGTTCTGAACATCTTTGTTCAGAACACGATCGACGACGAAAGCAAGTCCACCTGGTCGAACTGGTTCGAGGCGTTCTGGACGCCGGAGAAGCGCGTCGGAATGTACGCCACCTTCGCGGAAGGCAGCCCGGGCCACGCATTACACCCCTCGATCGAGACCGAGGACAGCGACCTGCGGATCAACAAGTACCGGTTCGGTGCATTCATCAAGGACACCTCAGATGCCCACGCGTTGCTCACTTCTCGGGGCATCGACACGCTGATCATCACCGGTTGCGCGACGAACATCTGCTGCGAATCGACGGCGCGCGACGCCATGATGCTGAACTACCGGGTGTTCTTCGTTTGCGATGCCACGGCCACGCACACCGACGCCGAGCACAACGGCACCTTGGCCACCATGCTGCTCACCTTCGCCGATGTCATCAATGTCGAGGACATGACGTCCATGCTGACCGCGTAGCGGTGCAACGGTGACTCATGTCACATTCGTTCATGTCACATTTTGCCGAGTTGGTGTGTCTAAGAGGTGCAACCGCCAACAACAAGGAGTGCACCATGGATGCTCGCTTGAACCTCTTCGACAACCCGACCGCAGGCAAGGTCCTGAAGCACATCACCTCGGCAGGCAGGGTGATCACGGGCTCGCCGCTCCCAGCCGCGACCCAGCAGTTGGTGGCGCTGCGCGCCAGTCAGATCAATGGCTGCGCTTTCTGCACCGACATGCACACCAAGGACGCCGCGCACGCCGGGGAGACCTCGACGCGAATCAACCTGGTCGCCGCCTGGCGGGAGGCCACGGTGTTCACCGAAGCAGAGCGCGCTGCCCTCGAGCTGACGGAGCAGGGCACCCGCATCGCCGACGCGGCCGGTGGGGTCACGGACGAGGCCTGGGCGAACGCCGCCAAGCACTACGACGAGGACCAGCTCGCCGCCCTGGTGTGCCTCATCGCCTTCATGGGTACCGTCAACCGCTTGAACGTCATCGTCCAGCAGCCCGCAGGCGACTACCAGCCCGGCCAGTTCGGATAGGTGGCTACGGTGACCCGCGATGCCGCGGGTCGAAGTTCGAGACTGGCGGTTGCGGCGCCTCGACCGCGAAGTCGGTGTCGGAGAACGTGTAGCGGTACCACGGTTCGTCGTCGCAGCGTCCGAGTCGGTGCCGAAGATTGTTGAACGCCCCGTAGACGGCGCGGTACGGCTGCCCGATGAAGTGCCGAAGGATTTCCTTCCACGTGCGGGGAGCCTCGCGGATGAGCGCCGCCATCTCTGCCGTCAGCTCCTCCTCCGTCAGGACGACGACATCGGGCGGCGGATCGCCGAGTTCGAACACGGTGCTGCGGTCGAAGTGCGACCGCACGAACTTCGGACTGATCGGGATGGTGCAGTCCAAACCGATCTTCGAGGCGGTTCCCGGCGCCGCGTCCTCGGCGATCATCGGGTCGACCGTCATGGTGTTGCAGTTCGGGATGGTCACCGTGTCCAGGTGCGGCATATAGCGAAACGCCATCGCGAACTGCACAGCGTTGTCATCCCAGATGTCGATGTCCTCGTCGAAGACCATGGCGATCTTCGGCAGCCCCTGCTTCGAACAGGTCAGCATCACACCGAGCGCCTGCTTCGAGTCGCCCGCGCCTCTGGTGTTGATCTTCGCGTAGGCGATGTTCGACAACCCGCCGAGTGGAGCCCGAACCTCCTTGACGTCGATCCCAGCCCGCGGCGATGCGAGCATGCGCCGGCTCTTGGCATTCCGACGTGGTCGTGCCACTGCGTGTGCTGCGTCAACGGCTCAAGACGGGACCGGCTCCCGCGCCAATCCCGGCAACCGATGAACTTCGCCGCAAGGTGCAGGCGGTGGAGATCGAGGCCGAGCTGATCGAACTGCTCGAACTCGGCCGGCTCGCTACGACGTTGGACGGGGCGCGCGCGCCAGGTGATGCCGCAGCGTGTGCCGCGGCGGCGATGGCGATGGTCGTGCGGTCGCATTGCGGTGGCGACACCGACGGTGAGGACGACAGTGCAATAGCCGCGATCGCTACTGCAGCGGCACGTCAGGAAAGGTCAGTCAAGTGAAAGTTGCCATTACCGGCGCATCTGGCGCGATCTACGGGATCCGCGCACTGGAGCTGTTGGAGTCCGTGCCGGAGGTAGAGACCCACGTCATCCTGACCGCCTCGGCACAGCGCACGATCGCTCACGAAACCGCCTACAGATCCGACGCCGTTCGCGCGCTCGCCGACCACTTCCACAACCCTCGGGACATCGGCGCCGCCGTCGCGTCGGGATCGTTCGTGACGGCGGGGATGCTGGTGGCGCCCTGTTCCATCAAGACGCTGAGTGGAATTGCGCACTCCTACAACGAGAACCTGGTGGTACGGGCGGCCGACGTCTGCCTCAAAGAACGTCGGCGCGTGGTGCTGATGCTTCGGGAAACCCCGCTGCATGCCGGGCACATCGACCTAATGGCTCAGGCGACACGCAACGGCGCCATCATCATGCCGCCGGTCCCCGCCTTCTACGCCTTACCGGTCACGCTGGACGACGTGGTGAACCAGACGGTGGGCCGCGCGCTCGAACTACTGGACATCTCACTACCGGGTATCAAACGATGGAACGGCGTCAACGTCGACGACAACGTCGTTCGGGCTGATCACCTTCCGTCATAGGCATACCCAACTGCTAACCTGCCCCGCTTCGGGCCGGAATGCGGTCACCGAACAGACGCAGTGCGTTCTCCGAGCCAACCTGCCGTCGGACCGCGTCGTCCATCGGGTAGGCGGCGAGGAAGTCTGCGCCCGCCTTGTTGTCGTCCATCGGGTAGTCGACGGAGAACATCACCCGCTCGGCCCCGATCACCTCGAGGGTGCAGGCGAACGCTGATGGACAGAAGTTGCCGCTGGTCGTCACATGGAAGTTGGTCCGAAGGTACTCCGATGGCAGGCGCTCGAGTCGGTGAACACGCGCCGACGTGTCGCCTCCCAGCCCGTAGTACCGGTCGACCCGGTAGGCGGCGAACGGCAACATCTCACCGAGATGGCCGAGGATCATTTGCAGCCGCGGGAACCGGTCGAACAGCCCGCTGTAGATCAGCCGCAGGGCGTGCGTGCCGGTCTCCGCCGCGAAACCCCATGACGCGAGGTGGAGACCGTCGCTGACGTAGGGCGCAAACCAGGCGTCCATCACGGCGGGATGCGGCGTCGTCGGATGCAAATAGATCGGCGCCGCCAGTTCCTGGGCGCACTCGAAGAGCCCGAGATAGGCAGGGTCGTCCAAGTAGCGACCTTGGCAATGCCCGTTGATCAGCCCACCGACGAGACCGAGTTCGCTGACCGCACGGCGTAGTTCGGAGGCCGCGGCGTCGGGATCCTGAGTCGCCAGTGTTGCGAATCCGCCGAACCTGTCGGGCTTTCCGCGGACGGTCTCGGCCAGGTCGTCGTTGGCGCGGCGCGCGAGGTCGACCGCGCGCCGCACGTCGGTCTCGTCCTGCACGCCGGGGTCGAACAGCGACAGGATCTGGAAGTCGATGCCTGCGGCGTCCATCTGCTCCAAGCGCAGCTCGCCCCGGTCATAGAGCCGCTTGTAGGCAGTGGTGTTGTTCTCCCGCAACCAGCTACCGACGACGTTGTCGGCACTGACCGGGTCCCACGCGTAATGCTCCTCCAGAGCGATCAACGACATGGCTCCTCCGTTCAAATGGTGTGGCCGAGAACTCCGGCAACCTAGTCTGACGGACATGTGCGACCAGGGTGACCACGATGGCACGAAGGGCCTGTCCGCGATCTCGAGGAGAGCGGTCCTTGCGGCCTCGCCGGCCGTCTTCGGCGCCGCCGTATTGGGCGCATCGGCTCCCAGCTCCGCTGCGCCGTCGAAGTTCCCCGAGGCTCCACCGCCGATGCCCGAGAATGCTCTGGTCACGCTCGGCGTGCAAGCCGGACCGCCACCGGTCCCCAACAAGACCGGAATCTCGTCGGCGCTGAAGATCGGCAGCGACGTCTATCAGATCGACTGCGGCCTGGGCTCCCTGAATGCCTTCACCAACGCGGGGTTTCGATTCGACGACCTGAAGAGCATGTTCATCACTCACCTGCACACCGACCACATGGTGGACTACTTCAGCTTCTTCCTCTCCGGTGGCTATACGGCCTCGAAGGGTAAGGCGCCGGTGACCGTTTACGGTCCGGGGCCAGCGGGCGGACTGCCGCCGAGCCGGGTCGGCAACTCCGATCCCGCGACGATCGACGCAGGAGACTCAACGCCGGGGCTCGCCGCCACCACCAATGCGCTGCAGCAGGCGTTCGCCTACACCAACAACATCTTCATCCGCGACATGGGGACCGACGACATCCAGGACTTGGCCGAGGTCATCGAGATCGCGGTGCCGCCGGGGTCGGACTACCTCAACAGGTCGCCGGCAACCGCTCCGTTCCCCGTCATGTCGGACGACAACGTGACGGTCACCGCGACGCTGGTCTCCCACTACGACGTCTACCCGGCATTCGGGTTCCGCTTCGACCTGAAGAAAACCGGTGTGTCCGTGACCTTCTCGGGTGACACCACCATATCCGACAACCTGATCGCCCTCGCCAAGGACACGGACATCCTGGTGCACGAGGCGCAGTTCAGCCTCGACGACGCGTACTACCACAACAGGTTCCCGCCCAACTACCTGGTGAACTCGCACACCTCGGCAGAGCAGGTCGGTGAAGTCGCCGCGGCAGCCAACGCCAAGCACGTGATCCTGAGCCACTACGCCCCCACCGACCTGCTCT
>Ga0193743_1001230_pt1 | contig 19160 bp, 12 predicted proteins | sample L2c2metaG_FD_143038 | JGI IMG/M metagenome (GOLD analysis project Ga0193743, IMG submission 143038) | Soil microbial communities from a riparian zone of the East river system, Colorado, United States - L2c2 | ecosystem: Environmental > Terrestrial > Soil > Riparian zone | place: USA: East River... | reverse complement strand
TCTGCGCCTCCGCAACACGCCCCCTTTAAGTCCCTGATTCGATTGCCCCGCAGGTCCACTAACGTACCCTATAGTCCGAATTCTGACGTGACCCCATGAACTGCATTTCATTCGAAACATGGAAGAACGCTTCTTCGATATCCAAAAATCGGAGGCAGCGCAATCGCCAGTGGTTTGATGTCTACGGCCGGAGGTCTTGTCTTTTATGGTGACGGCTCAGGTAACGTCGTTGCTGCCGCTGCAAAATGATGGAAAGTTGCTGTGGCACTTCAATACCGGGCAAAGCTTTAAAAGAAGTCCTATGGTTTATATGGTTGACGGACATCAGCGTTTTGCCTTCACCGCAGGACAAACTGTGATTTCCTTTGGCGTTGATCTCCCAGACCACCCAGCATTACGCCAGATAATTCTGAAAACAACAGCCAAGTCCAATCTCGGTCTTCGCTATTTCCAGCCGGATAGGCGAGGGATTGTGGACATTGGATTTCAGGGTATCGAAATCTGACGATTCAGCCAGACGATATTGTCCCAGCTCAACGGCTTCTCGACACCCGCTGTAAACTTCGCAAAGCTGCCACCGCTGATCTTCAGCGAAAACGATTTCACCTTGTCTGGTGGATTTGTTGTCGTGTTGCGCAGAATTTCCAGCATCTGTTCCTGATGCGAAATCTCTGTATACGACGGCGTCTTGGCTGAGTAGAACTTCGCATCTTGTGCGCGTCCGCTGCGATTTCCCGAACCCCGTTCATAGCTGATGTGCATCTCAAGGTGTTCGCCGGACTTCGCCTCGAAGATCCAATCTTGCGTATCTACCATCGCTCCACTGGCATTCGTGGACGTCGTGCGTTTCATCTCGTGCGTCGTGGCCAGCAAATAGTTCCTAAAAGCGCCAGGAGCATCCTCAGCCTCGTCGGTAAGCCCGCCAAGAATAAGTTGAGCGTTCGCACCAGCCGCATCTTTCACCGGAGCGGAAAGATAAACCAGCCTGCTGTTGCCCTTGCCCACTGGTTTTCCGTCCGGTCCATTTACTGTAATGCGATCGATAAAAATTAGGCGAACATTACAGTCCTTCGCCGGACCCTGCGTCGCAACCAACGAGGTGAACCCTTCGGGCAGATAAGGCTTAATCACCTCATCAGGAACTTTCAGGTCAAGTTGAAAGCGCACTTCCATGCTGGCTTCCTGGTAGTTAGCCGCTGACGGAGCAGCGGGACCTTGTGCGAAAACCGAAGCAGCACAGAGCGAGAGTGCAAGGCATAGGCGAATCTTCATATTTGTTTCCCTTGAGCTTTGGATAGGACCACTGAAGTCTAAATCGCGAGAAAGAAACGATCAAGATAAGTACATGGAGGGCGAAGAAGAACCAGACCCTGAGCTGGCCGAGGCCTGCTAACAAGTTCTTTCCCTCATGAGGGTACACTCGGAGACGTTACACATCTCTATCAGCGTCGCGCCAGCTGCTGCCGATATTACCTATTACCGAACGGGTCGTTGTGTGCCTCGTGCCCACTTGTTTCGCAAGATGACCGGATATCGAGAAACCTTGAGTGGATGGAAAAGCAACTTTCGAAGCGTCGGCAGTGACTGGTTCATGACCATACTTCAAGTTCCGGTATTGAGTGAGTGTCCTGAGTGTGCATCCATGCTCTTCGTCGGGGACCTGGTTCCAATCGTAGTGTTGCATCTTATCGAGCCGCCATTTTTGTTGGAGAATGAGCTGCGGGAGAGGAAGGTGTCATATCGGCGTCAAGATCCCCGAGGATGAACTGGATTCCAGATAGGAAGTATTGCGCCAGTTCGGGCGACTTGAACAGGGTCGCGTTGTGGCCGAGAATTGAGAAGAAGACCCTGCCGTTGCCGTAGCTCTTGATCCAGCTCACAGCATAGTCGGCATCAGGACGTGCGACCGACGAACCCGGTACATGAACGACGCCCTGGTTCATATTTGATTTCGCAACGTCGATACTCAGCAACTCATGTAGCTTCGTGCGGGAGTAGGGGGGATTGGGGAAACGGAAATACTCGTCCTCGTAAAGGAATTCCTTTCCGTTGAACCCCGCGGTGAGTTTACTCTTTGGGTCGGTAATTTTGACCCAAGCCTGTTCGGTATTGGCCCGGTGAACTCCGCGACGGACGCCAATCATGTTTGAGAACTCCGGCCAATCCATCGAAGCGTGACTCGTTCCGTGATTGCCTGCCAGGCCGCCGCCCTCCCGCACGAAATGTGTCAATCCTTCCCGTACCTCTGGATCCACGAAGATCATGCCGACCGTATTGTTCAAGAAGATCGCATCGTACTCTTTGATGTGCGGATACTTCAGGTTATCTAGGTTGTTATCGAAGACAGTCTCGTAGGCGCCCGTCTGCTTTCCCATCTGTTCAATTGCAAAATTCTCAGCAGGAATGGAACGATGCCCGCCATAAGCCACGTTGAGATCGAGAACTAAGAGTTTACGAGCCTTCTTCGGCTTCACAATGGCTTGTTTAGGGAGCGCTGCTTCAATAGCGCTGCGATCTTCGGTCGTAAGGCTGGCGGGGGTACGGATAGCAGCAGTTCGGGAGATGCCATCGACTCTGTCCGACATTACGGGCCGTAGGGCCTCATCAAAGGTCTCGACAGATTTGTCGAGAGTGCCGGCGTGGCTGCTGATGGTAATAAGGGAAGGCTTTATCTGCTGATGATACATCGTGAGTAGCAGCTTGCTGATCTCAGCCACACCGCTTCCTGGAAGAACATCATGACCTCCCTTCCCGCTGCTGCTTTTATCCCTCAGATTCAGGATCAAGAGCCGGTCCTTCAATTGCGTAACCGCATCTACAGGCTTCACCCCATGTTCCAGCCATTGGCCAGTGTCCCCGCATACACCCAGATGAGTCTTCGAGCCAATAGCCGCAAGAATCTCTTTCGGCATTCCGCAGATCGCAATCTGCAACTTGCTTTCCTTCGCCAGACGATCGACCAAGGCCAGATCTCCAGGAAGCTGATCAGTCACGACTGTTGTGGCTTTCAACGTCTGTGCGAGGCTTAGCACAGACCGGATTGAACTCTCATCCGGTCCCAGAGACGGGACATGGTAGGCCACTGCCTCTATATTCATCGCAATCAGCTTTTCCGTGACCGCTCTTACTTCGTCGGGATACAGTTTGTCGTCAACGTTCTTTGGAATCTCCATGTCGAACTTCTGATTGCTAAAGATTTCAACATTGCCAATGCTGAGACCGTCAATCTTTTCTAGCGCGTCCGCCAGATAAAGGTTTGGAAACGCATCGGCACGGATCCCGATCTTCCATCCAAGAAGGGGAGACGCTGCCATCCGCATGTTGGACCATGACTCCCAACGCTTGGACTCGGTACCCCGCATCGGCGGTGGGGCAGAGGTTCTACGATCGGCTGCGTCCAACGAGCCAGGCGCCGGAGCGGCTGGTGCGGCGGATTGCGCGAATGCGGCGGCGGTCGAAATTGCGACGAGTGAGAGTAGGTGGATTGACTTGCGCATGATGAGTCCTCACTAGACTGAGCCGTTGATCTAAGCCTGCTTCAGGGCAGGGTCATGGATTATTTGTGGGATTCTGAAGCAAAGGCAAACCCGGATCGTTAGGGTGAGTTGCCAGCGGATGAACGGTGATGTTTAAGACAGGAAAGAGAGGAAGAGAAGCGAGGGCCGCATGAAGATCGTCTACTGAGTCAGTCGTCCAGATACCCCAGTTAGCGCGCCGGCCGGGAACGCGCCACAATCGACGCAGGATGCCCATCCCCGCGAGCTGCTTCGCGCGGGCCGCCTCCTGCTGCAGGAGTCGGTCAGCATCTTCGCCCGTCCCAATCAAACCAACTTCCATATGCACTAGAAAGTCCACGTTAGATCCTTGCATCAGAAACTCGCTCCTTCAGCAGCGCACTGAATTGCTGAAGGAGTTCAAAAACGCTATTGCCCAAACGCGAGAATCAGATTGCCTGGCGCGCCAGCTTCGAAGCCTGTGTATCCAGAACTGACAAAGACCATCCCGTTTGCAACGGTAGGTCCTGCAGAGCCGATCGAGCCGCCCTTGCCTTTCACACCATTCACCGTCGGCAGGTCCTGCGTGGTATCAAACTCCCAGATTGGTGTGCCATCCATGGTTGTAAAAGCGCGCAGCATGCCGTCAAGGCCGGCGGTAAACACCACGCCAGGAATCACGGTTGCCGCCGCAGTGAAGCCAGAGTGATTCCACATCGATTGCTGAGCCGGGATGGAGCGATACCATTGCTCAACTCCGTCCGTCAGGCGCACCGCAACTACTCCGCCTGCAGGCGTGTTTCCTCTCATACCGCCACGCATGGGGAAGTAAGCGTACTGTTGATCGGCCGCACCGCCAAAGACAATCTGTCCCCGCGAGATGTCCGACTTCCAGACGAGTGCGCCTTTCTTGTCGGGATCATGCGCCCATGCCATTCCTGACTTTTGGCCGGCTACGACCAGGTCCTTCCCGTTAGGAAGCGTAACCAGCATCGCTCCAGCAGAGAAGTCCCAGTCCGGCCCCTCGGATGAGGGGCAGTAATATGTGGAGGGCATGGCAGGACGCTGTGTTGCAGGAGCCGCATTCTTAGGAGGAACTTCTCCTTGCGGAGTCAGTGCAGCGTTACTCAATGGCGGGAAGTTTGCCGGTGATCCAGCATTGTGTCCGCAGCCCGTATGCCACACATCCTCCGGTTCGTCCTGCTGAACCCACAGAACGCCGCCGTTGTTCATATCAAGAGCCATAATGGCGTCTGAGCGGCCCACATCAGGGCCCGAGAATGTATTCCCTGTACCGATGTAGAGTGCGTGCCGCTTTGCATCGATCGCGATAGGACCCCACACTCCGACACCGCCCGTACCGATATATTTCCTCCCATCTGGCGTCGTCCGTGGAATGGGCTTATCGGGCAAAGTATATGTCTTCCATACCTGCTTGCCCGAGGAGGAGTCCAGCGCCGCGATCATTCCCCGGAAGGTGCAGCAAAGATAATTCGCACTAGAAGATTCCGGCTCTTCCAGCGAAGACACCGGCACGTAGAGCACACCATTGTAGAGGAGTGTAGCTCCGGTGATTCGCGATAACGGGTGCTCGTCAACGGCTACCTTCCATATCTGTTCTCCTGTGCTTGCATCAATGGAATAGACGTTGCCGCGAATGTCACCGAAGAAGGCTGCATACTTCGTAGATCCGGGCTTGATCGGACCAATGCTGATCGCACTGCGAACCCCTGTCTGCGCTTTGAAGGACCAGTGAACACAGCCAGTGGTTGCGTCCAGAGAGTAGATATACCCTGCGTCTGAACTGAAGAAAACTCGACCGTCCACCACGGTTGGTTGACCATAGACCGAGGACGCAGACGGAACGCCGAATGCCCATTTCAATTTCATGCGGCGAACTCCGGCGGGGGAAATCTTTGCAGCTTCACTGCTTTGCATCCGCGTGTTCTGCACGTCAGGGCTCCATCCGCTCCATGAAGGTACGGAAGTCAGGTCTTTCACCGGCGGATTGTTCGCACACGGATTCGACATTGCCTTCGCGTCTCCATTAGCCTCCGCGCCTAGTTTTCTTCCTCCCACCCACTCTGCGATGTCGCGCTTCTGACCATCGCTAAGATCCTTTGCGATGGTCTTCATGTCGCCCTCGGTAAGGGTGGAGTAAATCTTTTCGGGAGTCATCTGACGTAGCGTTGCCGGCGACGGAGCCTCGGCAACTTTGGGATTGCCATGGCAGTTCTCACAGTAGTTGCCAAAGATGGTGGATCCGGCACCCTCACCGCCGCCTCGTGCAGGCGTCGAACTCGGTGTGAGTGTCTGGCCGCTCTGCTGAAGAAAACGCTCTTCTTGTCCGAGAGGCTTGGTAGCCTGAGCAGATACTAGAGCAGGTGCCGCAATGGCCATAAACATGGCAAAGAGCTTTACGTTCGAAGACGCTCTCATGAAGAATTCCCCATTCCAAAATGGTCTGGACGGCGCGAACAATGGCTTTGTTGCTCTAAAAACATCAATACGTGATGTCAGTATTTATATATGAGACTTAATCCAGAAGAAACTTATGCCTGACGTTAGTTCGTTGTCAACCGAAATAACGAGATCTCTGCTGGAAGCCGAATAAAAGGGAACCATGACCTGCTGACGACTACTACGAAGCGGATGTCATTTCCATCACTGCATTGAGCGCCGCAGTAATGCGCGCCACGTTTGGAAGCAGCTGTTCTGACAGTGCCGGAGCTGCCGGAATTCGCACATCTGGACTAGCAACACGCTTGATCTTCAGTTTCATGTCGCCCATGGTTTCGTGAAGTCGCGCTGCAATCTCAGCACCGAAGCCTCCGGTCTGATTCGCCTCATGGACGATGACAACGCGTCCCCCTGCCTCGGTCACTGCTGACCGCAGAGCCTTCTCATCTAATGGAGAGAGCCAGCGCAGGTCGAGAACAGCAATTTGAACGCCATCTTTCTCAAGAGAGTGAGCAGCCTCCAGTGAAACGCGGACCATGGTGCCCCAGGTTACGATCAATGCGCTCTTCCCGGATTTCTTCAGATCAGCTCTGCCAATCGGTTCAATCGCCTTTGATGTGACCACAGGACCAGAGACCTGGTACAGACCTCGCGCCTCAAAGAGGATGCAGGGGTCCGGATGAGCTACAGCAGATCGAAGTATGTCGTAAGCATCCTGAGGGGTCGAAGGCAGGGCAACCCGCAACCCAGGGATGTGCGCTAAGAGGGCCTCTAGACTCTGGGAGTGTTGAGCACATGCTCCCGGCGTCGATCCTTGTTGCGTGCGAACGACAAGGGGAACGGTGCTGCGGCCGGCTGTGATGTAGCGAATATTCGCAGCCTGATTGATGAGCTGGTCGAGCGCCACGAGCATAAAGTCAGCCCACATGATTTCGACAATCGGCTTCATTCCCATCATGGCGGAGCCTACAGCCGACCCGAGGATTGCACTTTCAGAAATGGGCGTGTCGAATACGCGATGCTCGCCGTACGTCTTCTGCAGATTACGAGAGGCGCCGAAGATTCCTCCAGCATTGCCCACATCCTCGCCATACACCAGGACCTCCGGTCGCGTTTCAAGCTCCTTCGACAAGGCCTCGTTCACGGCCTGAATAAAGCTCATCGTCTTCGGCTCGGAAGCCGACGACTTTTCATCCCTGGAGGTTTCTTTGTTCTCTTCAGCCCATACATGCTGCTTCGCGGTTGTGATGTCAATCGCAGGGGCATCAAAGACGGAACTCATAACAGATTCCATCTTTGCTTTCGCGTTACTGAAGAGCATATCTAGCTTTTCACGATCCAGCGCACCAGCTTTGATCAGTCGCTCAGAGATTGCGGTAATTGGATCGGCCTCGCGAGCGGTCTGACGATCTTCTTTTGAGCGATAGTGTTCGATATCTCGGTTATAGTGCCCCCAAAGACGGGGCACACGGCATTCGATCAGAATAGGCCCGCCGTTCGCACGAGCCCTCTCCGCGGCTTTTCTGACGGTTTCTCTGATTGCCACCGGATCAGTTCCGTCAATCGTCAGACCGGGCATGCCATATCCGGAGGCTCGCTGCGCAATCCGGTTGACCTTGATTGTCTCCGAAATCGGAGTCATCTCCGACCAGCCATTGTTTTCACAGAGAATGAGTACTGGCAAATTTCGGGCGACCGCATAGGCCAGTCCTTCATGAGTGGCGCCCTGATTGAACGCCCCGTCACCGAGAGAGACCACAACCACCTGGCCATTGCCTTGTAGCTTGTTAGCCTGTGCGACGCCGCATGCAATCGGCAGCCCGGCACCAACGATCGAGTTCTCTCCGATGAAACGTCCCCATGGAGCCATCATGTATGCGGATCCACCGCGGCCACCGTTTACCCCGATGCTCCGCTGACAGATCTCTCCGAAAACCTCGACAAGAGGTAGTCCCGACGCGATAGCCCAGCCATGGCCTCGGTAAGTCGCTACAATTTGATCCTTCTCCTGTAACCCACCGATCGTTGCGACCGGAACGGCCTCCTGTCCTGCACAGAAGTGCGCGGATCCCATAAATCGTGGGGGCGTCGTTTGGCTTAAGTCCTGTGCAAACTGTTCTGCCGTGCGAATCTCTATGATCTTCGTGAGCGCGTCCAGAAGGTAGACGTGCTCCGCATCCAAGTTTGTCTTCAATTCAGGAACTGTAGTTTTAGCCGTAGACATACCTTAATCCTTGTTGCTCGAAATAGTCATTTCGCCCTTTGCGAGAGCGGTCGAGACGGATGTCTTCGGTGTTCGCTAAATGAGCGTAGTGTGAGAGGCAGAAATTGTCAATAAAACATACAATTGTCATATTTTGACAATAAACAAGAAGACCGAGAAAACTATTAGCGCACAGACGGGTACCGGCACTCGCTCCCAATCAGCTAAAAATTGATGCGGGCAGCGTTCTTTAGAACCGCAAGGTATTGCTCGAAATTCGTGTCAAAGCGGGCGCTAGGCACCGATATGCCAAGGACGAATCTTCCTCCTAAACCATCGATAGGGACTGCGAGGCAGCGGATGCTGTCGTGAAACTCCTCATCATCGGTCGAGTACTCGCGCTCGCGGATCGTCTGGAACTCCTTGACCAGGACAGCACGATCCGTGATGGTTTTCGCTGTTCTCGATTCAAGAGGGTGGCAATCGAGATAGTTCTCGCAGACTTCCCGATCCGCTATAGCTAGGAGTAGCTTTCCTGCTGCCCGCGCATGGGCATGACCGCTAAAACCTTCTGGAATCTGCGCGGCCCCCACGGGAGATTGTCCGCGCGCAGTTGAGAGAGCAACGATCTCTCCATCAACCCATCCGCTGGCGTATGCAGCCTCATCAGTAGCAGCGACAATGGAACGCACCCGGCGAGCCAAATGCTCTGGGGGAGCGAGTTGGCGATGAAAGCCCTCCGCAATCGCCATTGAGGCCAAACCGAGAACATAACGGTTGTTCTCGTTCTTATGAATAATTCCAGTGGCATGAAGGGTATGGATCAGGTGATACGTTACCTGTCGCGATAGGCGAAGCTTTTCGGCGATGTCCCTTATCTTGAGGCCGTTCGGACTCTCGGAGACGGCGAGCAGAATCGAGATCGCACGAAGTGCCGATTGAACGCGCGGCTTCGCGTCCGCCGTTTGGTCTTCTGCCACTGCTAGCGCGACGGCTTCATCAGCTTTCATTTCTTTTCGGAACTCATCTTAACTTGGCTCCTGCTCTCAACTATTCGTCGGCGTAATCACAGTCGTACGCGTACAGACTGCTTGACCTTTTCCATGTCTCATACATAACGAGTGCAGGTCGATAACAGCGGTGGCGCCGTGGCACGCCTTAGCGTGGTCTGTTGTCAATGAGATTTGATCCGCCATGGGAGCAAGGTTGGATCGCACCTTATCCATTACAGTGTCCAGCTTGCCGCTGGATCTGTTATGCAGATGGGACCGGATGACGTAAGTCGCAAACACCTGAGCGATATACTGGGGCCCATAAATCCAGCTCCGATCACCGCAATCTTGTCCTTCATCAAAATCCTTCCTAACGGCAAATTTGATAGGACAAAGAATTAAGCATCATATTCTGATGCTCCTATAAAAATATGCGATACTTTTCGGAAAACTATAGAAAGCCCATTCCCCTTTAAGTGGTTATCAACCAGATTGCATTCAATTCAACGCAACTCGGATATAAAAGTCCGAACGGCTGACCTGATCGGAGGCGTGGGTCAGGACAGCCGCGAGGCAGACTCTCAAGTCATTCGGGCAATGTGGTTAACCATTATTCTCCGAATGCGAGAAGCAGATTTCCAGGAGCACCATTCTGGAAGCCAGTGTAGCCTGAGGTAACGAACAGCATCCCGTTTGCGACGGTGGGGCCGGCGGATCCGATAGACCCACCGTGAGCTGTTATGCCGTTCACGGTTTTAATTTCCCGGGTAGTGTCGTACTGCCAGAGCTGCCTTCCATCGAACGTACCGAAGGCGTGAATCATGCCATCCAATCCAGCCGCGAAAACAACGCCAGGTATCACCGAGATAGCAGCACTGAATCCTGGATGAGTACTCATAGATTCCTGTGCAGTCACTGGTGTGTACCATCTCTCCAGACCATCTGAGAGCCTGAGAGCTGCAACTCCGCCTGATCGGAATGCGAAGTATGCGTTCTCTTCGTCCATGGCTCCCCCAAAGACGATCTGTCCGCGGGAGACATCTGATCTCCACATCAGCCGACCACCATTATCGGGGTCATGTGCCCAGACCATGCCAGACTTCTGACCCGCGACAACGAGCCGCTTTCCATTGGGCAGATCGGCGATCATGGCTCCTGAGGAGAAGTCCCAATCCGGACCCTCGGGTTTCGGACAGTAATAGCTATCCGGCATCTTTGGAGGAGTGAAGGCACGTGCCGTTGCCGGACGAGGAGGCTTCGGGGCGAACCCTGGCGGTGCCGGCCCTTGAACACATCCTGTATGCCATACATCTCCAGGCTCGTCCTGCTGAACCCACAGGATCTTGCCGCTATCGATATCCATGGCGATCACTGCATCCGAGCGGCCCACATCCGGACCGGAAAATGTGTTTCCAGTGCCGATATAGAGGGCGTTCTTTTTTGTATCGATGGAGATTGGACCCCATACGCCTACACCGGCGGGCCCCATATACGACTTCCCATCGGGAGAGGTTTGCTTCTTGGGCAAATCAGGAAGGGTATAGGTTTTCCATACCTGTTTTCCTGTTTCCGAATCAAGTGCGGCTACCATTCCTCTGAACTCACAGCAAAGATAGTTCGCACTCGAAGACTCAGGCTCTTCGAGCGACGCGACTGGTATATAGAGACGGCCTTTATAAAGCGTGGTTCCCGCAGTCACGCGAGAAAGCTGATGCGGATCGACCGGCACCTTCCATATCTGCTGGCCAGTACTCGCATCAATTGCGTACACGTTGCCTCTCACGTCACCGAAGAAAGCCGCAATACGAGAAGAGCCCAGCTTTAGGGGGCCAACGACGATTGCACTACGGATGCCGATGCCAGCCGGAAACGACCAGTGAACACAGCCGGTCTCCACGTCAAGGGAGTAGACAAATCCCGTATCGGAGGTAACGAAAACCCTTCCGTCTACAACGGTTGGCTGTCCATAGACTGAGTCAGCGGCGGGCAATCCAAATGCCCACTTCAGCTTAAGTCTCGCTACCTTCGCCGGCGACAGATCCGCCGATTTCGCAGACTGAAAACGCGCATTGCCGAGACCGGGACTCCATCCGTTCCATGATGGGACAGTACTTACGTCCTTCATGGGTGGATTGTTGGGGCATGCGTTCGGCATCTTGCTCGCATCACCACTTTCGGCTGCGCCTAACTTGCGCCCGCCCACCCATTCCGCAATGTCTCTCTTCTGCTGATCTGTGAGGTCCTTCGCCATAGCGACCATGTCGCCTTGGCTTAGGGCGAGATAGATATGCTCTGGCGTCATCTTTTTCAACATTGCAGGTGTAGGAGCGCTCTCCACCTTGCCGTGGCAATTTTCACAGTGGTTGCCGAAGATGGTGGAACCAGCGCCCTCCGTGGTGCCGCCTCGCGATGCCGTTGCGGTCGGAGCCGTCTGTTGTGGCGCCGTTTCGTGCTGGGCGCGGACATACCCCGCGCACAGCAGAAGCGTTACCGAAAACACAATGGATGATCTCTGAAGTATTTTCATTTTTATTTTGTCCCTTTAGAAGCTGAGTCGCGCGCTCAACTGAATACGCCGAGCCTGATTCTGTGTGCTCTGGACAGTGCCGAAGGTCGATGAATCGATATTCGTCGGCGGCGCTGCGAACACAACGTTATTGACCAAATTGAAGATGTCGGCTGCGAACTCGAACTTCCCTCGTTCGCGAATCGATATTGTCTTGCGAAGAGTCGTGTCGATCTCCCAGTTGGTGGGAGCGGTGAGACCGAACGGAGCCGAGCGTGACACGTTGCCAAACGTGTAGGGTGCGGGATTCATGAATGCGGTCTTGTCGATGTACACGAAGGAACGATTCAGGTTGGATCCAACCGACGCCTTATAAATGCTGCCCGCAAAGTTCGGGTTGACGCTAACCATGCAGGTCGAAACGATGCCAGGGGTCTGGCAACCGCTTCCCGTAACGCCAAGCGGCATACCGGTCACGAAGCTGAAAATGCCAGTAGTTGACCATCCGCCGATGACGCTTCTTAGAATCGGGTTACTCCCGCCGAGCCGTCCCTTTCCGAACGGAAGCTGATAGAGTCCCGTCCAGTGAAGGTTGTGACGGTGGTCGATAACGCCGAGACCGCGATCCAGTTTCTGGTCATACGGGTTCCGCGTTCCACCCGTGACTGCACCGAGCTGACTCGCCGTACCGTTAATGTTGTCGATCTCCTTCGCCCACGTGTACGCAAACTGAGTCGTTATACCGTTGCTCATTCGCTTTTGCACGGTGACCTGTAGAGAGTGGTAGCTAGAGCTGGCAAAGTTGCACGAGTAGCAAGTGATGCCGCCGGAAGAACCGCTGAGGTACTGCGGGAAAGGCGTCAACATAGTCGCGATCGTTCCCTGGAAGTTGTTGAACGGAAGGGCAATCTCTGGGAATTGCGCCTTCGCCATCGCTACATTGGACGATGTTGCCTGGCTATTCAGGAGACTGCCGAGTGCAAGATACTTCACTAGCATTGAATTGGAGTACTTGCCGACAGCGGTATAGCGCGGAAGATAGTGTGCCACGCTGGCGGAGTAGGTCATACCGAGAGTGAGATCTGCCGGAAGCTGCCGCTGGAACCCAAAGCTCCAATTAATGTGCTGAGGGGATTTTCCGGCGATATCAGGAAGGACGAGAAATGGTGCAATTGCACCTGTCGGATTGACGGTCGAGTTACCGGCACCGAATCCAGGGGTTAGAACTGGGAATGGCGTTGACGGCAACACTGCACCCGACTGCCAATAGTAGGCTGGCTGACCGGTGACAGACGAAGCAACTGCGCTCGGCGGATTGAAGCCGATCTGTCCAGGTCCGTTTGGACCATTGCCACCAAGACCTAGAGTGCCCAGGGTGTCAGTGATGAGAAATCCAGCGCGGATGACAGTCTTATCGTCAAGGGAATAGGCAAGCCCGATGCGCGGTTGGAAATTGTTCCAGTGGGTTGCCACAAGCTGCTTTCCATATACGAGAGCGCCGGGAATGTTTCCAGCAGCAGGATTCGGCAGGTTCGGATCCATGAATGAGAAACGGCCATGCTGCTCGTTGAACGGCACGTAGACGTCCCAGCGTAGACCAAGATTGACAGTCAACTTAGGAAGTAGCTTCCAGTCATCTTGCGCAAACAGAGAGAAGTTCTGGAAGCGTGAGCCGGTCTGAACAATATTGTTGTTGACGATCGCTGACGAGTCCACCGCACCCAAAAGATAGCTTGCATAGGAATTTCCAGTAGCCGAGAGCAACGTGCCTGTTGACGAGAAACCCGACGTCGCATTGTTGTTGAAGGTGAAGGATGCGCTCGAACCCGAAGCAGGATTAGCACGATTGTCCTGGAGATTTTGGTAAGTTCCGCCAAACCGAAAGATATGGTTGCCATGTACCCAGTCGACGCTGTCCTGCACTGTGTACGCATTCTCCCATTCGTTGAAGGGACCCGTGCCCGCCCAACTGTTCAGGGCGTTGGAACCTGCGAAGTTGATTGCGGGGAAGCCCAGGGCGGCTTGACCATTTCCAGGCATTCCGTTAAGTCCCGCCTTCTGCGGGTAGGTGCCCGAGGCTGTAACAGACAGGATCGGGATCGAGAGCCGGGTCGCTCCAATACCAAAGGTATTCAAAAGGCTCGGGGTCAACGTCAACGTGTCATGCAATTGAACGATGAGAGGCTTCTCGATGACGATGCCGGGAGTCTGCGTATAAGGTAGCGGCAAAGCTGTTCCGGTTGGTGTTAGATTGCCGGTGTAGTCGGTGCGCCAGGTTCCATACGCGAACACACCATAAAAGCGGTGCTTGTCGCTTAGATTGAAGTCCACTCGCTCCGTCGTGTTCTTGTTGGAAATCGAACGAGGCAGTGGGTTTACATAGTTGTTGAGAAAACCTGAACTAGTCGGCGTCGGCAGATAGGAGGAGAACGACTGAGACACACTGGATATCCGATTCGCTGGAATTATATTTCCAGGGAACGGCGACTTGGTGCAGATGGGAGAGCATACCTGAGTGGCAGGATCATAGATGATGGTGTTCGGAAGCAGCGCGCTGAAATCACCTGCGCGTGCCGCGAGGCTAGGAATAGAAAGCACGTTAGGAGCTGTCGACGTCTTGAAGATATAGGCATCGATGTTTCCGAAGAAGAAGATCTTGCCTCTTTTCAACGGACCGCTGATGTTGCCACCGAACTCGTTCTGATGGTCCGCAGGAACGTAGGTTGCGAAGTAGTTCCGAGTGTCAAGCGCCGTATTCCGGAAGAACTCGAAGATGCTGCCATGAAATTGGTCGGCTCCGGATTTGATGACGTAGTTGTGGAATCCCTGTCCCTGCCACTCCGCCTTCTCTCCATTGATCTCAACCTGGAACTGATTGACGGCATCTACCGATACCGCGAGCGCGATCGGCCGCGTGTCACCCTGCTGGTTTGGAAACGAGATTGGAAGACCCTCAAAGTACAGGCCATTTACTTCCTGCTGTCCGCCATTGAACGAGGTGTAGGAAGGCCCGGCAGACTGAAGAACTACCGATGCTACTCCGGGAGCCAGTCCAATGAACGACGTCGGGTCGCGGGGCACGCCTTGGCTCATTGCCAGAGGAAGGGCGGCATATACCTCGTTGCGCATAGTCGTTCCGAGAGTCGCGTTCTCGACTTGAATCCCTTCGCTAGTTGCAGCGACGGTCACCTCAGTAGTAGTGCTTCCAACCGTGAGTGGAAAGTCCAGTGTCACGGTGGCCAGTGCGTCAATCGTGATGCGTTCGTGGGCGATCGACTGGAAGCCGTCAGCGCTGCCGGTCACACGGTAATCACCCGGAGGCACCAGAAGCACATAAACACCAGAGGCGTTGGTAATACGCATGGTTTCTACACCGGTAGACGCGCTTCGAGCCATAACCTTGGCATTCGGCACAATTGCACCGCTATTGTCGGTCACAGTCCCAGTAATCGTTCCACTGCTCTGGGCACTGGCGATGTTTACTCCAAGTATTACCCCAAGTAAGAGAAAACAAATACGGTTCAGACTCTTCATCTTTCTTCTCCTATTTCCAAAAGCGTGTCATATCTGGAGTTCTAGAGTCTCGTCGCCACGTGAATTTAGCATCACTATATGATGATTGGATCTATATCTGACACATCTCAAAATGGTGCGAGTAACCTATGCCTGAGATCAACTCGCTGTCAAGAACTCTTTTTCTGTGATTTGACGATTAGGTTTTCTGCACTTCCAGTTTGCCCTTATGAGCGCCGGTGCAAAACTAGGCCAAAGTGCGCCGCGTAAGCGGAGCGCCGCGGCGGAGTAAGAGTAGTCCACGCCGGAACTTGGTTTCGTGATCATTTGCCTTGCAGGCATGGTTCATGGAACACCGAAGGGATGTTCGAGGTGGAGCTCTACGGACGTGTACGTGCCGCAATCATGAAATAGACATCTGACGCGGTCTCAGTTGGGTGAAGTTCGCGATACTTAGCGACAATGACTCCTGCCTATCCTCGGGAATACGAGCCTTAACTAACTGCCCGCATCCTAAGCGTGTCCCAATCAAGCGAGAACAGTGCTGGATCACCGACAGAAAACACTCTATGTCCTAGGGCTTTGCTTCATGGCCGCCTGGAATGTACTCGCCGGGAATCGTCACATCCCATACTTTCGATAATCGAGCCGAACCCGCTGGCCCCTCAACTAACAAAACGACAACAAAATCGCCAGCATACTTATAAGCATGTATGGGATTCCGTTCCACAGACTGCGTACCATCGCCAAAGTCCCATGTCCATTTCGTAATGGTTCCGATAGATTGATCGTGGAAAGCAATGAGTCTGCGCTCCATATCGATCACCTTAAAGTCCCACTGGGCATCGATAGGCTTTTGGAATTGTGGCTCCAACGGCATCAATCTGAAAGCGCGGAGTTGAGAACCGATGCCGAACATCGTGTGCTTGCTGGAGAGGTTCCAGAAACCGCTGCTTTTCCCGGGCCCGTCCTGGTCCAGGATCGCCCACGATATCCCGATTGTCTTGTTTTCATACAGCTTGGATTCAACCGCTCGTTCCGACCCCTCGCAGCCGGCATAGTCAAAGGGAGTAATCCAGAATTCCATCATGTAGTGTCCGCCTTCACCGTGTCTGAAGGTGTATGGGGCAGCGGCATGGTTTGCATAGGGCAAGTCTTTGATCCACGGCTGGCAACCCAACTCCATCGCCCACTCCTTGTCTTTGGCAGGCGTGAAGATGTGATAGTTCTGCGCGCCGGTGCCGAACATGGACCGGCGCGCAACAGCGTTGCTCTGCATTGGATTCAGGCGAAAACGGGGGTCCAATGGTTCACCTGACAAATCGCCATCTACCACGAGTTCAAAGATGTCGTTATAGAGACCGGGATCAGCGAAGTCATAGTAGCTGTCAGTCGATTCATAGAGGAAATAGAGGCGGTCTAATCCCTTCACCCAACCGACCTTTACCTTCACGTCGAGAACTTTCTTAGGATCGGCAGAGCCAACATGTTCGTTGTGAAGTTGATCGATGCCGATGGTGTAACTATCAGGCACCATCTTCCAATCGGTTACCTCGCCATCAATCCGCGGAATCATATTGGCTGGAAACTGAAAGACTTTGAATGGTTTGTCAGGCTGATCTTGCGCTGCTAAGTGCAAAGGCACAAAAAGAGTTGAAACTCCCAACAAGAGGCTTCGAACGACGGATGATCTTCTCATGGCTTTAAGATTCCTTTTATATTTCGCTGCGAATCGACTCTTATTCACTTGATGTGTTTGGGGTCCCGTCAGAATACGGACCACAGACTACGGTAAGCAGCAGCGCTTGCTGAAAATAAACAACTTTGTTGTGCCGCGCCTTTATACTTCCATACCGCCTAAGCGCCCCGCTGTAAGCCGTTGATCTCATTGAGCCACGAAGTCCTAAACGTGCTTTAGCCAGTCGAACTTCACAAAACAATATCAGGCTCGAAGTAGCTTGCCCTTTCTCGTTCCTGCACGTCGGAACAGATGACCTCCACTTCGACGAGGCGTACATCGACGGCGCTGGCTTGTACAGGGATTATGACGAAGTCCGCCATCGCAATCGAACCGACGACGGTCGACCATGGTTGATCGGTATGGATAACCGGCGCGCGCTGCAACTGCTTACACAAGCTCAGGTCTACGCTCCGGCTGTCGTGCCGGGGCGGGTTCTATGTCTACAGCGCGGCGAAGTTGCTGGGCCATGGCGAGACGATAGAAGAGGCTCTGGCGGATGCGAAGGCGAGGGGGTACATCCCAGACCTTCCGCCTCGGCCTATGTTCCTCGCGGAGGCTAGGACGGTGACGCGGCGGGGCGAGGTCGTGGCAACGTGTAGCTCTCGAACAATGGCCGCGCGGATCGCTAACTCGCTAAACCGGTACAACCCGAATGAGAGGGGGATTTGACGGCTCGGCGGATCGTGCGCCAATTGGCCGCTAGGGTCGCACAAATGAGGGGGCATGGGAACCATTCCCAAGCTCCTCATCACGCTTAACGCAACCTACTCGGCGCTGTAACGTCGGGACTGTTGGGAGGTAGCGGCTGAGTCTCAACCGCTGCTTTCCGTTCCTCGGAGAGTAGCGGCTTGCCCTGAGCTAGTCCAGGGGCTGCAAACAAGAGAAACGAGCACATATTTCTTAGCGTTTTGCGCAATCCTATGTTCTTCCTCCTCGCGATATCGCGACTACGCAACCCGCACCGGGTTTCGTAGTCGCCTTTGTCATTCTTCCAGCTTTCCTGAGTTGCGATGTTGAGCCTTCTGCGCCCTATGGGACAGAATTCATGGACTACGTCTTGACGCACAGTGTGCTAACCACCATATTGGTACTACTTAATTCCCGTCAGCGGAACTGTGGTCCTATTGGATTTTGAGAACCACTGATCACGATTTGCTGTTCCGCTCCTCCCGCCAGCGTTAGATTTTCAAGGTCGTTACTGCGTAGTTGTGGATAACCGATCTTTCACGCCTTACACAATGGGAGACTATGTCACAAAAGGTGAAAGTAACTTTTCACGCGTTATGACGATAGAGAGAGACATATGTCACTGACATAGCTATCCATCCACTTAAACCCAGAAATCCAAGTTGAGCAGTAAATGGAGAGATTCACAATGGAGTCAGAGAAGCAAAGAACTGGAAATCAACCAGCCGCCCATGCCAAGCCCGGCTTTGACCACCTCGTCGTCATCATGTTCGAGAACCGATCGTTCGATAACCTCCTCGGATACCTGTATCCGCCCGGCAAGGTGCCCGAAGGACAGACCTTCAACGGTGTGGCCAATGGGAACTATTCAAATCCGGACCATAACGGCAACCCGGTAAAGGCTCACATCTACGATAAAAACGATCTCCTTTTCAGTAGTCCGCAGCCGGACCCGGGCGAAGAATATCAACACGTCAACACGCAGCTATTCGGCACGGTAGATCCACCGAGCAACGCCCATGCTCATATCGAGGACATGCAGCCTCCCTTCAACGCACCGCCGCCCAACCCCCCGGCCCAGATGAACGGCTTCGTTAAGGACTACATCAACAATATGAATATGGCTCTGGACAATAATAGGGTTCAGAACAATCGCGAGCCGGAGCCCGATTACGAAGTGATCATGGGCTCGTTCAGCCCGAGATGCTGCCGGTGATCTCGACGCTTGCTCGTGAGTTCGCGGTCTACGATAACTGGTTCTGTGGCGTGCCCTCACAGACCTTTTGGGGCCAGTCTCAGAATACGGACAGCAGAGCACGCTGAGCCACAGCAAGTATTGAAAACAAATCACTTATCGTGCTGCTCCAAACCGTATTCGCTTACGGCACTTTCGCCTTGTATGTTGATCGTTCTATTGGCATGTGGCGTCCTAAACGTGCTTTAAAGTCCGAATCCTGACGGAACCCCAGAACCAGCAGCGCCGACCGGTGCGATCCACATTGAGTTTCCGGGGCGAGCAGCGATCAGCGTCGAGCACGGCGCAGATAGTTCTTTGCTGCGGATG
>Ga0193743_1001229_pt1 | contig 19161 bp, 22 predicted proteins | sample L2c2metaG_FD_143038 | JGI IMG/M metagenome (GOLD analysis project Ga0193743, IMG submission 143038) | Soil microbial communities from a riparian zone of the East river system, Colorado, United States - L2c2 | ecosystem: Environmental > Terrestrial > Soil > Riparian zone | place: USA: East River... | reverse complement strand
AGGAGGAGGAGGAGGAGGAGGAGGAGGAGGAGGAGGCATGGTTCTCGAGGTGTCTTCAAGTAACACAGGCAGTGATGAGGTTTCGAGGGCACCACCATCGCGATTTGATAAAGATTTACTTCTCAACAAGATCTGTTTATTGAGCTGTTCGGCCAGGGAACCAGATGCTGGAACACGAGAGCTGAGAGATGTAGACATACTACGATCAGCAAGGTCGCTACGGGTCGACCGACCGTATTCGTTTTCATAATCGTTCCCAGGAGACGATGAACGGCTCAAGTCGGCTGAATCGTTGGATATAGTATCATCAAGTTTAGGCGCCAGCAGGTATCCGGGTTTAAAGGTGTCGGTAAATTGAGCTCGTTCTGTACGGCGTGGGGAACCACGAATGCTCCTAGAACCAGAAATTGAACCAATGTGAGGAGAGTACTGTCTAAAGTATTCAATAAAACACAGCTTTTCCTGGAATCTAAGACTTACAAGCTTCGCACCAGCAGCAAGTTGTTGCTGTACTTGTTCTAGCGCATCCGCTTCATCTGCATCCATAAACTGTGAAACCCGTCCACTGTCATCTACAATGATGTTTTTTGAATGGACTTTATAACCTCTTTTGCCAACACTACCTGCAATCTTGGATTTTCTAAGGCTAAATTTTCCAGGCGTCGCCTCAGTATCTTCATCATCACTATCCAAGGCATTAACCGCATCTTGTTGTCGCCGGTTCGGATCCTCCTTTCCTTCGAGTATACTGATTGTTCTATGTCGTTGAAAATTGCGCTCCAACGTTTGAACAAGGGTTTTGCGATCCATCGATCCTCCATCCAAGATTGTCTCAACATCTTTTCCTACTTCTTTCAACATCCTAAATAATTCCATGATTTGTGCTTCAAGCTGGGCGATCTTATGCTCGTAGGAAGCCCTTTGGTCTGCTATTTGACTATGTAACCTGGAAGTAGTCTCCCTGGATACGGATAGTTTCCCCTCCAAACTTGCTATGTGAACCTTGAGGTTTCCCACCAGCCCATCGTGCCCTTGTGATATCTCGTCTTCTAATGCCTCCTTTTCCAAATTTAAGCGTACAGCCAACGCTCGAGCTTTGGCAGCTTCATCTTCCATTGCCTGGTACCGATCTGCATCGTTGAACTGAGCTATAATTCTGTCGACTGAGCGCCCCATACGTTGTTCCGCGCCACCAAGCTTGTTATCCAGGACGACATCGGTAACAATTGAATCCAGAAGTCGGTAGTAATGAACCATTGATTGACCGTCTTCCCGAATCAAGAGCAAGTGTTGCATCATAGACAAGAAATAATTGCGGGCTCTCGTACCGTCCGTTTTCGCATAGATGGCATCGAAGACATCTTGAGGATTGGTTAGGTCTTGGAGTATACCCTGATCCAAACGTTCACGTAGCATTTTCTCGTCCTCCGCGAACAGTTCTTGAATCCTTTTGATCTGTAGGTCAATACCAGGTACCCCAAAATCCATGCATAGTTCGATGATTTTTTGTAAACCCGCCGATTCCATTTGTGAGCGATGGTGGAATCTGAGGTCAACATCATCCATTACGGAGAGAATACCATTTATAAGAAGCAAATTAGTGAGCTAAGCAGCAATCAGAAGACAGTAAGTTAGCAACTATGCGAGAATTCAGGCAAAAAACAAACCGCATATTCATTTAATGAACTATCAATGCCGCCCGTTCGTTTGATTTCTTCGCTAGCCCCAACTAGACTACCCATCATTCCTCTCCCTGAAAGGCTATGCTCCAAAGACTTGAACCAAGAATCGTAGCAACCCCCGCCTTCATTGTGTGAAGCACTTAGGGCCTCAAGAGCCGCTAAGACAAGACCATGAGCTTCTCCGTCGTTCCAGTATGTCACAAAACAGAGAAGATCGAGTGACGATTTACGAGTGGGAAGGTGAGGCGATGTGAGCGAGGAAGCCATTTGGGTGACAATGGACGGGTGCGTCAAGGCCTCATTCGCTGCATCCTAAATATAGAAGAGTGTGCAGTTTAAAGACCTAGTAAAACTGAAAAAACTTTCAAGGTACCTTAGTATTGAGGATTGTCTTCAGGCATTTCACGATTTCATACTCCAGGTTAATATCAGCTTCGCGTCTTCGAGGGTGGAAGAACGTATAGTTCAGATGTGAAGGCTAAAAAATAAAGGAAGGGGTCAACTACCTTGACAATCCTTTACGGCTGATATGTTGGAGTGTTTGAGCTAGAACCGACGTTCCTTGGATTGAGATAAAGTGCTGAAACCAACTATAACTCATAAACACAGGCGCAAAAACGGCTAAAGACAGTTCGTACCTCAGCTCTCTGCTGCGAAGGGACACAAGTAAACTTGATGCTTGCTTTGCTGTAATAGTCTTGTCGAGGAATCTCTTGATGTACCACTCGGGAGTTTCTGTCATGATGGCTACAGATTGCCCCGCTTCATTCTGTTTTCGTGATTGCTCTTCCCGCTGTTTCTCTTCTTTCCATCGGATTTGCATGTCATTGTAGACCATGTGCCATTTTTGGTCCACTGAAAGATTCGGAAGTTCCGCCAGGTCACGGGTGCGCTTGACATTCTCGAAGAGAACTTCAATTTCTTCATCCGTCTCGGGTCGAGGAAATTGAAAACTTTCGCTAGGGTGATGCCGATGGTAGAATTGTGATAGGTGTGACAGGTGTGGACCTCCTTCGGGCGAAGCAAGCGAGGGTGTATATTTCGAATTTCGGTTTATGTCAGATCGTGATGATACTACTGACATGGGCCGAACAGTTGCGAAGCTGTTATATATCGGTGACACGGGGTACTGGCCGAAGTCTACCATAATTTCGCTTCGCGAGGACGAAGTTGATGCTTCACTCCGGTGCAATTGCGTTGACTGTGAATGCGGTGAAAGAACTCTACTTGATGAAACTTCATTAGGACCTGAGCATAGCGTCAAGGAATCTCCTGTTGAAATAGATTCACTGCGCGAGTCTTGCCGCAAATGATGCCGTTCGTGTAAATTGTCCCTTTCCAGCTTGCTTCGCTGCATAGTAAACTTGTTTAGCTCAATCCCAGAAGTTGTGAGCGCCGGGTTTGTGCTTGGGGCGGATATTCCTTTCAATCCTTGGTTGATAGTGCCCACGGCTATTGGCGAGCGGGAAGGAGCTGAGAGTTTATCATAGGGAACCGATCGTTCATTGAGATCCTGAAGAGAGACTGAGGATTGCCGAGGTCGGGACTTCTTGCGACCAAATAGGCTGTCCATATTGGTGCCTCCAATAAAGAAGGCTTTCTATATTGAAGTTCGAGTACACCGGTTATAAATGAGAATTGGGTTGACGGTATTAAATTGGTCAAGATTCATTATTTGAGGCTGTTGATTCGCGTTCGCCCGTACAACTCCTTGTCCTCACGTGACACAACCTGTTTTCTTTATAACGATTTAGCGACCGCAACTTAGTGCCAAGGACAGGACAAGTCATCGCTCGTTGCTCATTAGCATGGCAGAAAACATATATAGCAAGGGTACTAGGGTATGGTTCGAAGACAAAGACCATGCTTGGATATCTGCCGAGGTCCTTTCAGCCACCAAGGGTACTGACGATATCATCAAGCTCCTATTTATCGACGAACGCGGCAAGGTGCATCCCCTCTGTCTTCTCTGTCGTTTAATTCTCATCTCTTGGAACTGATTCAGGAGATCGCCATTAATACAACAGGAAAGGAGATCAAGGAGGGAAAGGAAGGTCTACCACCACTTCGTAATCCTCCTCTTCTGGAGACCGCCGACGACCTTGCAACCCTTTCCCATCTGAACGAACCGTCAGGTATGTATCTCATGCGCCATTCTACATTCCTTTTCTAACGCAACAAACAGTGCTCCACACCATCCGGAATCGATACGCACAGCATAGCATTTATACTTACAGCGGCATTGTATTGATTGCCGTCAATCCTTTCCAACGCGTCACATTATATGGCCCTGAAATTATCCAAGCTTACAGCGGCAGAAGACGAGGAGAGCTTGAACCACACTTATTCGCAATCGCCGAAGATGCCTATACAGCGATGCAAAAAGAAGGCATGGGGCAGACCATTATTGTGTCAGGCGAGAGGTACGGCTTCACCAAATCTCGTTTTGAAGCTACTCACTCCGGCCCAGCGGTGCGGGTAAAACGGAATCGGTTAATTTCTTTCCACTTCATCGCCAGCATAATGTGCTTACTTTCCCATTTCCAGGCCAAGTTTATCATGCGTTACCTTGCATCCGTCAATCCGCCAAACTCAAATGCCAAGTCGAAGACCAAATTCTCTTTGGATGATTCAAGCGAAATCGAACGTCAGATCTTGGCAACGAATCCCATCCTCGAGGCTTTTGGAAATGCAAAAACTACTCGGAACGATAATTCATCTCGCTTCGGAAAATATATCCAGGTGAATCAATGACATCTCACCTCCTTCATCGGGTTCCTTTCTCAAAATTTCCCTAGATTTTATTTGACGGTAGACAAGAGATTGTGGGGGCCCGCATTCGCACATATCTGCTGGAGCGTTCAAGGATCGTCTTCCAACCACTCACTGAACGAAATTACCACATTTTTTATCAACTTTGTGCAGGAGCACCGTCAAAAGAGCGCAAGGACCTCGGTTTGGACTCAGATATTACCAAATTTCATTTCTTGAAACAAGGAGGTCCTTCGTCCACGCCTATCAATGGCGTAGATGATGCTGAAGAATTTCGCGCAACTCAGCAAGCTTTGTCTACAGTCGGCATCAGCGTTGAGAAGCAATGGGCTGTCTTTCGTCTCCTGGCTTCACTTCTTCATCTAGGCAATGTGAAAATTACTCAACTGCGAACCGATGCCTCAATTGACGATAATGATCCGGCGCTTCTTCTGGCAACCCGATTCCTGGGCGTTAATCTTGCCGAATTCAAGAAATGGACAATCAAGAAACAAATTCAGACTCGATCAGAGAAGATAGTCACATCGCTCAATGCTGCGCAGGCAATTGTTGTCAGAGATAGTGTGGCCAAGTTTGTCTATGCATGTATGTTTGAATGGCTAGTCGCAATTGTGAATGAAAGCCTTGCTGGAGAGAACGGTGATGCAGCCGAACGAGCGGAAATGTTCATTGGGGTGCTTGATATATATGGCTTCGAGCATTTTCAGAAGGTCTGCATTCATGTTCAGTTTCTCCGAGGATTGGCTGATTGTATGTGCAGAATTCTTTTGAACAATTCAGTATCAACTATGCAAATGAGAAGCTACAGCAAGAGGTATCCATTTTATCTTCATCTAGCCGGATCGGTCCCTTTTAACATGTACCACTTTCAGTTCAACTCTCATGTTTTCAAACTCGAACAAGAAGAATACGTGAAAGAAGAAATCAAATGGAAATTCATAGATTTTTCGGATAATCAACCTTGCATAGATGTCATCGAAGGAAAACTTGGAGTCCTCGCGCTTCTGGATGAAGAATCTCGCATGCCTGCAGGGAATGATACCTCATTCTTACAGAAACTGAACACTCAAATCCTTGGAAAACTTGAATACAAAGCAGTTTACAAAAAGCCACGATTTGGCAACTCTGCTTTTACCATAGCACATTATGCTTTGGATGTGACCTACGAGGTGGAAGGATTCTTGGAAAAAAATCGAGACACAGTACCAGACGAACACATGGTGCTGCTCGCGGCTACAAAAAACCCTTTCCTTAAGGAGGTCCTCGATGCTGCACTTAATTCCACTAAGCATGTCGATGGCCCTCAACCTAGTTCTCCAGCGTTCTCTGATTCGGGGAGTGGTGGTTCTCGACGATCATCTGTAATCCCTGATCCTGGTCGCCAGTCTTTCGTCGCTCAAAGTAACACAGGTTCCCTTGCTAAACGGCCAGGAGCTGTGAACAAGAAACCAACCCAAGGTTCCATTTTCAAGGCTTCCTTGATCACGTTGATGGAGACGCTCAGTACAACAAATGTGCACTACATCCGTTGTATCAAACCTAATGAACTTAAAAAGCCATGGGAATTCCAGCCACAGCAAGTTCTTGGTCAATTGAGAGCGTGTGGTGTTCTGGAAACCATTCGCATAAGCTGTGCTGGATATCCAACTCGTTGGACATATGAAGAATTTGCTGAGCGGTATGTTGGTCTCCTCTTGCTAAACCACACGCTGATCCGCAACTGCCAGCTACTATATGCTCATTCCTTCCTCAAACTGGCAACCCATGATCCAATCCATGGATCTACGGCGGCTTTGTTCAATTATTCTTGCAAAAACTATAGCAGATCCCGACATGTATCAAAATGGTCTTACTAAGATTTTCTTCCGAGCAGGCATGCTTGCAGCATTGGAGTCCTTCCGCTCCGACCGTCTTAATTCGATGGTCACGGTGGTGCAGAAGAATATGCGGCGAAGGCTCGCTATGAAGAAATACAGTCAACTTCGGCAAGCTACCATTAAAATTCAAACATGGTGGCGGGGCGTCCTTGCACAAAGATTCGTCGAAAACATTCGGCGGGAAGTATCAGCTATTCGCTTGCAAACTGCCGTCAGGTGCTTCATTCAGCGAAATCACTTCTTGGATACCCGCCATGGATTTATATTATTACAGAGTCGTACGTGAAGCAAGTGTATACAATTATTTGAATCTCATAATTCTTTAGGCATCCGTGGCAAACAAGCACGCCAACGTTATATTCAGGAGAGGACCTCCCATGCAGCTACCCTTCTTCAAAGTCTACTACGCGGCGTGTACGTGACACAATACCCAGCCATTTGATTTGAACTGATAGTTTGAATAGGTACTCCCGTCGCCGGTTCCAATCCGATGTACAACACGTCATCTATATTCAATCCTGCATCCGTCGTCGGCTTGCGCGTAAAGAACTTAGGGCACTAAAAGCTGAGGCACGTTCAGTATCCAAGTTCAAGGAAATATCGTACCGGCTGGAAAACAAGGTTGTCGAACTCACGCAAACCCTGCAAGAACGCACTGCAGAGAAGAAACGTCTCCAGTTACAGCTCGCAGAACTAGAGCAACAGCTGCTTCAATGGACCAATCGTCATGAAGAAGCGGACACGCGTGCCAAGCAATCTCAACTCACCCTGCAAACGACTGAAGTTGAACTTTCACGGCTCAGGGACCTGCTTTCGGCGAAACTAGATGTCGAGAAGAGGCTCGAAGAGGCTACTACTAAAGCGGTGGAGAAGGAAGTCAGCATTCAAAAATTAACAGAAGATATTCTTCGTCAGGCTTCTCAGTTAGAGGCCCAGCAAAAGATGATTGATGTAATTCCTACTCGCAATCAAGACGATAATTCAGTCATCATGACGCTGAAGAACGAAGTCAGCAGCCTCCGCGAACAGTTAAATAGATCAAATGCTTTGAACTCCCTGACAAGAGGTTCAAGAGCCGATCCACCCCTTTCGCCAACTTTTTCTCCGGCTTTGCGAATAGGAGAACCCAATGGACATGCAAATGGTGCTGGCGCCCTCACTCAATCCCGAGGACATCAACGAAGACATAGTTCAGCTGGTGTTTTCTCCAATGGCCCGCCAGATGATCGCACATCCATTGACGAACTTATGATCAACGTGAAGAGAACCCAGGCCTCGAACCCTCGTGCTGTGTCTATCGCCTTTAACGGAGAAGATACTAATTATTGGCGCGGGAGCGCCAACGGTCTTTCTGATATTCGTGATTATGATCCTTCTGAGGAAAAGATTCGATTAATGCAGGATATGAAGCGACTAGATGAAGATGTCTTAGACGGACTCATCCGTGGGCTTAAGATACCTGGTCCAAGCTTGACAAACCCTTCGGCAGTCAAAGAAATTCTTTTCCCTGCTAATTTGATCAGTCTGGTAACCAACGAGATGTGGAAATATGGCCTCATTTCTGAAAGTGAACGGTTCCTTGCAAATGTGATGCAAACTATTCAAACACATGTCATGGTTCGTTGTACCTTTTACTTAAATTCTTTGCTAATATGTATGTCCAGTCTTTTAATGGAGAAGATGCCATCATACCAGGCATTTTCTGGTTATCAAATGTCCACGAAATGCTTTCTTTTATTTGCGTTGCTGAGAGCGATATGCTTCAAGGCATTGGACCGGGGGAGGAAGGGTCTGTACGTGGGTTCGACTGGGACGACTATGAAAGGCTAGTCTCTGTTGTCAAACACGATCTCGACAGTTTGGAGTACAACATCTACCACACATGGATGCTTGAAACAAAGAAGAAACTTTCGAAAATGGTCATTCCCGCTTTAATTGAAAGTCAATCATTGCCGGGATTTACTACAAGTGACGGTGGCGGCCGTTTGTTCAATCGCCTCTTGAGCTCCAACAGCCAGCCAGCCTTCAGCATGGATGATATCCTCAACTTGCTAAATAAGGTGTGGAAGAGCTTAAAAAGCTATTATATGGAGGAATCCGTAGTGCAGCAGGTGGTTACTGAGCTCCTGAAACTCATTGGAGTTGCAAGTTTCAATGATCTCCTGATGCGACGCAATTTCTCATCTTGGAAGCGAGGTCAGTGATTTTCCCTTTGACCAGAACGATCTAATCTGATATCGGAATCATGCAGCAATGCAAATTCAGTATAACATCACGAGGATAGAAGAGTGGTGCAAATCTCATGATATGCCAGAAGGGACCCTGCAGTTAGAGCACTTGATGCAGGCTACCAAGTTGTTGCAATTGAAAAAGGTAAGCTAATAATGCCCTAATAAATTCAGTGGACTTACCCGTTTATTAGGCGACCCCTGCTGACATCGAGATTATCTATGATGTTTGCTGGATGCTTAGTCCTATGCAAATTCAAAGAATGTGCACAAACTACTATGTTGCCGATTATGAAGTTCGTTTCCGAATTTCCTGCTTACCTTTGATAGAAGGCTGACATCTTCTGATACAGAATCCTATATCGCCTGAAATTCTGCGAGTTGTTGCATCAAGAGTTCAAGCGAACGACCGAAACGATCACCTACTTCTCGCACCAGAGACAGAAGAAGTTGGACCATACGAACTACCTCTACCACGAGAAGTTTCGGGATTGGAGACGTATGTACCAGCGTACCTGAACGTTTCCCATCTACGGCGCCTAGCTGCCCTCGTTTCATAGTGCAATACTCACGGACTCTGTTCGTTTCGCGTAATATACCTCGTATTGTTAGGTTGTAGCCTTACTCGCAATGCTGTATTAAAAGGTTGCTATTTGCTCTCTTTGAGAGAGATCAAGTCATCAGACGGACAATGACAATTGAACCATCCTCCACTTGATCAATCAGGGGCAGATCATTGCGCAAATGTAAACACTCGTCCTGGCCAAGTAGGACTTTACAGAGTTGCCTTGCCTGCAGAGAGGTGAGCGTTGACCTGATGTACACCATGAAACGTACTCGAGTATCATAGGGCGCCACATTGAGCAGTACAGAAATAAGATCAAGTGCCTTTCCTGTCACGAGCATCTAGGAAGAAATTGTAACTTGAAATTTTCATTGGATTAAATGGCAACAAACTGACTTTCCGAAACCAGAAAACTCTTTCGACGTCGTCAATGGAGATCCTTAAATGCAATCGTTGGTCTGGCGGTACAAAGGCTGAGCTGTCTTTGAAATCGCCCGGAGAAGCTCGTTGACGCATTTTCAATGATTCCATCTTTTGATATTGCGCGAACTTGAAAGGGTCAGCCGGTATTTTTTTATGGCGAACTTGAAATGATTTATTAGATGGCGAGAGACCGGCTGCTAATAGCGTCTTTTTTGGTTCCTTCTGATGCGAAGACTCAGAAGCGAGAGATTTGGGAGAACAGGAATGTGTCTCTGGGTGTCGATGACTATTCAAGTTCGCCATTCAGATAACTTGTCTCATTCAATAAGATAGAATATGCACTTTACACAAAACGACCTGTGACAGGCAGAACAAGTCTCTTCTTTACTCAAACTAGCCTTCTTGCATCCGTCAAGGGCACATACTACATGGAGTTTGTCGGTGTTCAGACTGAGTGCAGTAGGATTGGCGAGACAGGCATGGTAATCTGGGTTAATATGTGCAGAGCAATAAAATTTATTGCATCGGCATTTAATTGGCAGGAAATCGAGAATATTACAAGCATCTAGGGAACAGTGAGCACCGATTTGTGGAAGATCCATGATTGTGTGTGACTCGGGTGTATCAGTGTTACCTGCTCTTATACACCCACGCAATGAATCTTATCGTAAGCTCACAACCAATCTTTCATCTCCTAGGTCTCAATTTACCGCCAGGAAACCCTCTTTGGTCGCACAGTCACTCCAGCAGAGCGACTCCGTCAACATCAGCGTTCCCTAACCAAAGCTCAGCGTGAACTTGACCGTGAGCGCACAAAGCTCGAACAGAGCGAGAAGAAACTCATCGTGGATATTAAAAAGAGTGCCAAAGCTGGACAATTGGTTCGTTTCACGTCTCTTGCGCTTAATTAAATCAACATAAACATACTTTCTGCAGAACGCTTGCAAAGTTATGGCGAAGGACCTAGTCCGGACACGCCGATATGTCCAAAAATTTTATCAAATGCGCACCCAATTACAAGCTGTTAGCCTTCGGATACAGACATTGAGGAGTAACCAACAGATGGCAGATGCAATGCGAGGAGCCACTCGAGTGAGTTCTCGAAAGCCCTGGCTAATATGTAATACATCCATGCTTACAGGAAACTAGGCCATGGCTTCAATGAACCGTGGTCTTAACCTCCCGTCTATTCAACGCATTATGAATGATTTCGAGAAAGAGAGCTCAATGATGGATATGAAAGAGGAGATGATGTCCGAAGCTGTTGACGACGTCATGGACGAAGAGGATGAGGAAGAGGAGGGGGACAAGATTCTAAAGCAAGTCCTGGATGAGATCGGCGTTGATTTATCACAGCGGGTAAGATCTTGCACGTCTCAATGCTATTGCTACTTATCCGGTGTCAGTTAACGGAAGCACCAACTGGCATCGCTGCTACAACCACATCAATTCTCGTAAATAAGCAACCAGTAGCATTGGGAGAATCTACTGGCGCGCCCCATCCAACTAGACTTGGGGACACGACAGGTGGCGATGCCTTGAATGTGGGGGCTTTGTCGGATGAGGATGCTCTTCAAGCAAGGCTGGATGCTCTACGACGAAGTTAAACAACCAGCTTCGAATTATAATTTCAGGCTTGCGATTGCCCTTGCTTCATGAGGTCCGATTTTCCACGATATACCAGACTCATTGTAGAACTCATCTACATCTTCATCCTTCTCGTAAAATGAGTTAGTATGGTTCACCACCGATAGAGGAACAAACATACGCTATCCAGGTTAAGTAAAGTTGAGATCTGTTGTAGCCTCAAGAATTTTTCCCTTATCTCCCCAAATGTTGTTTGAGATGCCAGATATGTGATTATAGCTCTCAAGTCACGATCAAACCTCACGGCACCGAGCTAGGAAGGAAGTAAAGTTTATCCTTACAGATAGGCAGATGCTGCGAACCTCCGTGTATTTTAGACCCATCACAAATTTTTCCCATGGCTTTAGTAGAACATCCAACGTGAAACCGATAAATAGACGGTAGTTGCCTTCAGAGAGTGTTTCCTTGTGAAAATTTGATGAGGTAACCATCCACAGATCTTGTCGAGCGGTTTACCTTGTATCCATCTACCAAGCCTTCCCATGCTTTGATGAATTGTTTGCGAGCTAAGTCTTGATAATCAGCAGTAGCATACCCTTCCTCGTCCAACATATAAGAGACGTCCCTGAATACATCAGGGATAGAATTGCGCAGTTTGGGCCGTAAGAGCTGGTTGAAAAGTTGTTCTATACCAGCCTGTGATTATCAAGAGTTTGAGAAAAAGTAGATTGAAGGTGGAGAGAACTGCTCACTCTCAGTGATGACCGAAATCTGAGTGTCAAAGTTGAAAACGATAAGATCTGATCCTTGACCACTGTTTGCTCCTCCTCTAGGAAGTATTGAGCGATAGTAGAGCTTTCCACAAGGTCGCGGGTTAGTCGCTCCAAATGGGATGATGATACGTCGAGGTCATTCAAATAAGTCTATTTCAATATCAGAGAGCGAAAGAAGTCCGGAAATTGGCAAGGACTAACAATGAATGTGACACGGTTCTCCCTTTCAACTCTGTCAGGTCGAGCGTTAGAAGTTACTGCCCCAGTGTTCTTATAAACTTCGTCAAGCCTTCCTTTGATAACACCTATATAATCGCGATCAACAATGTCCCTAAGTTGTTGCATAGTCCGCTGAAAGCCATAGGAACAACCAGTCGAAATCAGACGCATTATAACAAATTTTAGGATGTAAAAAACATCATCAGGAGTTGTGGTCGTCACAGGAGATTGGAACAGGTCGGAGGATGATAACCTATGTGCCTAAATAAGGAATGGGATCGCGTGAGCAACGGAAAGCAAAGCAGGACGACATATAACTAAGAATACCTTATCTATGATGATCCGTGTATACCAGGTTTCAAGAGGAATGTAGTACGTAGTCATCAAGTCTTTGAATAAGGCCTGAGATGCTGTTTGCCCGGTAACGTGGGGTTCAATTGTGGATGAAACACGGACGGCACTATCGAGCGAAGGTGGGATGGCGTTGATTACATCATCCTGACAGAAATGTTAGATAAATCGGGGCTACAGTGAGATCATTTGGAACCTTCAAATCTTCAGATAGAAATTTCTTGAACAAGTGCCATCGTCCAACCATGCCTGCCAACTCGGACAGTACTTTGTCAATCTCGCGTGGATCTAGTGGAAGCTCTTCGGAAGAAGCTTGTAGCTTACGTGGATTCGATGGAAACATCGGTATGGGTGGATTGCTTGTTATATCTACGAGCTTCAATGGGGGGATTCAATATATGAATATAAAGCATAGTTTCATGATAAAAAAGACCCTGACCTTACGCTGCATAGATCTATCTTCTTCCCATCCGGTTTTCAAAGTCTTCGTCACTCTGTCGCATTCCTCCAGAAGTCGATCTACAACGCTTTTCATTTTCCCTCGACCGTAGTATTTCTCTACAACCGGTTGATGTTGATCCACGATCATTGCTATACTCTCAAACAAAGAGGTTAAAGCGGTAATATAATAAATCGGTGACGATGCTGTGAAACCCATATATTTAGTACATGCAATCGAGTATAAAAATCAGGGCCACTTTTAGATGAAGCAGGAGCCCTGGCACGAACGAGGTCCACGACAAATGTTGCGTAAACTTCCAGACCTTCCGCCTCCCAACCTATAGCAGGGAACAACTTGAAAAATCGGCTAGTCGCGTTTGAATCCCGTGACTGAGAAGCGTTTTCAAAATTCTGACGAAATACTAGAAGCAGTTTCTCTCTCGCAGCCTGCAAGGTCTGCGCAGGTGGTAAATGACTTTCCGAAGTTGGCTGCATAAGTCAGAATCACATTTTTCCACTAGAAGAATAGCTGGAGACTTTCACTGACCACAGCTATTCCCGCGAAAGGACCAGAGAGAACATCCTGGGGCAGGGACATGGCACGAGCGCAATGCGTGGCAGCTGATTCCCAATCTTGGCTGTCAACAGATATATGAAGCGCGGAAAGGGACGACTAGACAAGAACAATATGGATATCCTGCATTGAGTCTGGTTATGACGCTTGAACACTACCTTGAGCTCCATGACTTGTGCCACACGATCGCCTGCCTCACGAACGCGTCCCATTTCTTCATCCAAAGAGCGTACCCGACTGCCCACTCTCTCCGCCGTTTTTGCAGTATTCGATACTTTTCGATTTAATTGTGTCGCGTCAGTATGCAGTTCGTGAAGCTGTGATACCAAAGACTGGAGGCGATTTAACGAGACAACAACTGGATCTCTTGCTTTGAGTAGCTCTGCCAAAGAATTGGAAAGTTGAGCTTCTTCTGACTGAAAAGATGAGAGGGATGAAAGAATCTCTGGAAGACTGGTGAGCGTTCTGGGATCCCGGCGAAGATCTGAGGACATAACGCCAATCATTCAAGTAGCTAAGGGCAGCCAAAACCAAGCCACCTTCTGTCGGCATTTATTTGTTGAACTTTGTATGTAGAGGAGTTTTGATGTTTGCACCAAGGCTCTGAGAAACGATGACATTGGCCCCCAAGCTCAAATCCTTTACCCTCGCCTTGATACAATTGGGGAAAATTGGCTCAAACAAATCTGATAATTTGAACCATGCTCGAGCCATGATTATCAAGGCTGCCGCTCGGGACCATAAGAAACCTGATGTTATCGTACTTCCAGTATGCCACAGTCTATCGAAGGAATAAAATTTGATCATTGCATACCTCAGGAATGCTTTAACTCGCCGTATGGACACACTTATTTTCCCGTCTATGCAGAAAATATTGGTTTTAAGCCTGGAGAACCATACGACATACTAGGAAGTGCAAGTGAGAGCGTCAAAATGCTCTCAGCTGCAGCTAAGGAAGCTGGTACCTGGCTCATCGGAGGTGTTTCTTATTTTTCGTCTTTACATTCTGCTTCCACCGCCCTGAGTACCTGTGTTTAGGATCGATTCCAGAACATGATGGAAAGGATGGCAAAATTTACAATACGTGCACTGTTTACAACCCAGACGGTCCTCTACCATCTCTTTTTTGACTATAGATTGTTTTGCCTGAACAAATCAATAGGGGAATTGGTCGCTATGCATCGAAAGATTCATCTGTTCGACATAGACATTCCTGGAAAAATCAAGTTCAAGGTAGGAACTTGAATACTTTAGTGTAAACGATTTAATTTGTGGTCTTTAGGAGAGCGAAACTTTGACCGGAGGAATCAACCTTAACTCATTTGATACTGGTAACCATTATCATATCATAAGCTTTGACGAATTGCTTTTATTTATTTTAGCACACTAGACTTTGCGAGAATTGGACTTGGGATTTGTTATGACGTTCGATTCCCAGAGCTGGCGATGATCGCAGCACGTCAAGGTAGTGTACGAGTGAAGGCGATGTACTAAGAACTTGCTCATACAAAGTTGATAGGCTGCCAGATTTTGATTTACCCCGGGGCATTCAATTTGACGACTGGCCCTTTACACTGGGAGCTTTTGCAACGCAGCCGGTTCGTGGAGTTATCTCAGCTCGAGGGTTCAAAGGATAATGCTTTGCCTCCGCCAGAGCTGTAGATAATCAAGTTTTCATGTCGATGTGTAGCCCTGCACGAGATATGAATGCTGGGTACCATGCTGTACGTACAATCTATCTGTGACTTTGTTTATAGACATTGATTTTGGCAGTGGGGTCACTCGATGGTGGTGGATCCAATGTTTGTTTTTATTGTGCTAGACTTGTGTGAAGGGTTGTTACTGATAGACTATTATAGGGGAAAGGTTATAAGCGAAGCTGGAGCAGGAGAAGAGATCGTGTATGCTGATATCGAGGCGGACGTTCTTTCTGAAACGCGAACTGGGATTCCAGTGAGTAAGCAGCGACGATTTGACGTTTATAAGGATGTGAGCAAGTAAAATAAAATAGTTTGTATTACCCAATTTGTAAAGATTGTGATGGAAAGCCGTAGATGGTTGTAGAACGATCAAAATTTTCTGTCATAAAACTCGACACCCGCCCGTCATCCTTCGTCTCTTCCTTCCCTCTGAACAATGGTTCGTGAAACGTGAGCCTCTCTCTGCTCTTTTCACTCAGCCAGGTCTACTCACGTCCAACTAGTAAATACTACGATCTTCTCGAGGTCTCTCCAAACGCCTCCGAGGCTGATCTCAAGAAAGCTTATCGCAAAAAGTTCTCAGTCCTGCAATTGCCCTTTCCAATTATATCACTCATCGCTCTTCAGAGCTCTTAGATTACATCCTGACAAGGGTGGTGACCCCGAACTATTCAAAGAAGTAACCCATGCGTAAGGTCGACTCTCTTGTCCATGGTTCTCCCTAACCAATGAAACACCAACAGCTATGAAGTCTTATCAGATCCAGACAAGCGCAATATATACGACTCGAGAGGGGAAGCCGGTTTATCAGAGCAAGGCGGTATGGGCGGTATGGATCCCCAAGTATGCCCTATATTTCCTAAATTGCCTCCTGTACCATAACCTTCTCATCTTCGCAGGATCTCTTTAGTCAACTATTTGGAGGCGGTGGTGGATTTTTTGGTGGCGGCAGAGACGGCCGGTCGCAAGGACCTCGAAAGACAAAAGATCTCGTTCATCGCGTACACGTCACCCTCGAAGATCTCTACAAGGGCAAAACCACGAAACTCGCTCTAACAAGGAACGTCATTTGTTCCAAATGCAAAGGGAAGGGTGGAAAAGATGGAGCTGTCAGATCATGTAACAACTGCAGTGGTCGCGGCATCAAAGTAACCCTGCGCCAAATGGGTCCCATGATTCAGCAGATACAATCGCCTTGCGACGACTGTCAGGGAACGGGAGAAGTGATCAATATCAAGGATCGATGTTCAAATTGCAAAGGGAAGAAGGTTCTTCCCGACAAAAAGTTCCTTGAAGTCCACATCGATAAAGGAATGAAAGGTGGACAAACAATACAGTTCCGGGGAGAGAGCGACCAATCACCAAATGGTGAACCGGGAGATGTAGTGATTGTGATAGAAGAGAAAACCCACGACCGCTTCCGACGCCAGGAAAATGACCTCATTACGGAGGTGGAGGTTGACCTTTTGACCGCGCTTGCTGGAGGGCAGTTTGCCATCAAACACCTCGATGATCGTGCTCTCCTCGTGAATATAGAACCCGGGGAAGTTGTCAAGCACGGTATGTTGCTGGTAGCACTTTACATCAATATTGTACTTACATTACCTGTTTGCAGGTGAAGTGAAAGTCATACATGGCCAAGGCATGCCTTCACAACGGCATCACGAACATGGAGACTTATACATCAAACTCACTGTCAAATTCCCCGACACAATTGAACAAGCCTCCATCCCCCTCTTGGAACGTGCTCTGCCACCTCGGACACCTCTTGAGAAGTTTGAAAAGAACGTTCTTCTCGAAGAAGTCACTCTCGACGACGCGGACACCCGATCACGAGGTGGTATTCAGGACGAATCGATGGATGAGGACCGTGACGAACCCCGTGTGCAATGCGCGAATCAGTGATCTGAGAGCAATCTCATTTCTGTATTGCGTAGTGCGGTTTCATTAAACGTTTACATGTATAGATTCCATGTTACATTGTCGATACACTCATATCATCTAATACAGATTCAGGCATCCCAACTGGTCTACATTATTCAAGTCAATCTGTGATCTAAAGAGTTATCAGATATGTTTCTGCCTACTTTCGGATCAAGTTTGAATGCTTCATAATCGCGACGGTTGAAGAAGCTAACTTCGGTTTCGTTCTCTAATAAGAATGTTACGCCGAAAGAAATATCTCGAATCAGTGAAAATACACCCACCAAAGCCAACTTCTACCAAGGTTTTATCGCCTTCAGCTAATATCCAGTCGTCATGATCGAGATTGATGATGAGATTAGATGTCTGAAATAACATAACTCAAGTGAACAACTAAATTTATGATGTCTATAAAAACCTTCGCTCCATGGGCCTTGGTGTAGAGCTTCAGCGTATCTGCGCAGGAATTCATATAGTGTGATCTCAACGTTCGGAAAAGAAATAACCTAGGACAACATTTCGGTACGGTTTCCAACCTGGTTGAGTGGCCACATCTAACAACTTTCGTGTGAGTAGTCATAATTCCTGGACTGGATAATAACGTACTTTGTCTCGCGATTTCTTTTAATTGAGTAACTGTCGTCGTCACTAGATTGACATCGTGAAGAACGAAACTCCGTTCCGTCCTGAATGTAAATGATTTAATGATACGTATTGTGAGTGTGGCAGATGTATTTGGGCGAGCAACGTTGGTTAGCACATCATGGTGTGGATCAGACATGGAAAACTCTTTGATCGTGTCTATCGAGGGACTCGGCGGACAAAAATACTTCACCTTCAAATATCCACCATTTTCGCGTTTTCAACTTGAATTTATGCTCCATTTGGGTATCTCACAGGCATTTTCATCAATTTCCACATGATTTACGGCTCCATTTTGGTTTCGAAGACTTCCCATTTCCCTTATGCTGATTGCAACTTCAATTTCATGACAACCACTGCAACTTTGCAACATCACTTCGTCCTGATGACTCTGATTTTGCAACTTTGTCGTTTGTAGCTTTGACCACAACTTCAGCTTCAACTCTGCAGCTTCGACTTCAACTTTGCAACTTCAACTTTACAACTTCAACTTTACAACATCAATTTTGCAACTTCAACTTTGCAACTTCAAGTTTGTAGCCTTAACTTGGTGATTTCACTCTGCTCAGTGACCTAGGCTTAGTACCTATGTTGAGATACGATTATTTTGTGACGATATGTAACGACGTGTGACGGCGTGTGATCCTCGACAGGATATGCGATAATTGAGATGCGAATATATGAGGATGTAAGTAATAAAATAAGCAATAAGAATTTAGATATTTTGCGGGGACAATGTTGGGCGAAGGCAAGCAAGCTTTTTTATTTTATTTCGATGTTACAGAATATATATACATGTTTTACCTTGTCTCAGTCTGGTTCAATCCCAGATACTCCACTTTCTGAGGTAATTAATCTCAACACTCCCCTTCAAGCGGGGTATAATCCTAAAGACTTCATGTGAAGTTCATGAGCTTGCTTAGGTAAGGCTTTGGTAAATATATCAGCAGTCATTTGTGCCGTTGGTAAGTATTTAGTGATCATATTTTTATTATCAATTTGATCACGAATATAATGATGCTTAATATCAAAATGTTTGGTCCTTTTATGATAGTGCGGATTTTCAGCAATGGCTAACGCACTTAAATTATCGCTGTATATTAAAGTCGGTTCCTTTTGTGGAAATCCGATTTCGGCATATAAATTACGTAACCATGTAGCTTCTCGTGCTGCGTCAGAAAGACACACATATTCGGCTTCAGTAGTTGATAGGGAAATAATATTTTGCTTTTTAGATCCCCAAGTGATTGCACCTCCGGCTGAAATAAATCCATAACCTGTTAGGGGACGCTCCACGTCCTCCGATGTTTCCTCCGATATTTCTCCGTCACCTTTGTATATTCCTCCTCATCGTCGCCAGCCCAAGACGGAGTGCACTCGCGGCTCCGATACCGGAGTCCGATG
>Ga0193743_1001227_pt1 | contig 19179 bp, 27 predicted proteins | sample L2c2metaG_FD_143038 | JGI IMG/M metagenome (GOLD analysis project Ga0193743, IMG submission 143038) | Soil microbial communities from a riparian zone of the East river system, Colorado, United States - L2c2 | ecosystem: Environmental > Terrestrial > Soil > Riparian zone | place: USA: East River... | reverse complement strand
TATCAAACAGGAAGAACAAAGGGACAAACTATAGATCCACATACCTTCTTCCGAACCCGAAACAAATGTCACGAGGGTCTTGTTGTACGTCTGGACCCAAAAATCTCTCGGGATTGAAACTCATGGGATCCGAGTAGACTTTCGGATCATGCAGCATGAACCTGCGGATAAGAATCACAGTTTCAATATTTTTCGAGTCTTTCCTCTTTTTTTTGACGTAATTTACCAAATATTGGCGAATATCAAGGTACCTTTTGGTATCAAGTAACCGTCGTGGATATCATCTTCCATCACACGATGGGGTAAGCCTAGAGTCCCACGTTTTGGTGAGCGACGCGTCGATTTTAGAGGAGGAGGGTTTACCAGTGGGTGCGACACAATGCCATCGCAATATTTCGAGTGCAACAGCGTTTATATATGGCAGATTTTCTCTGTCAGAAAACTGTGGTAATCTGTCGGTTCCAACCACAGCGTCAAGCTCTGCCTGGGCCTTTCGAGCAACATCAGGATAAAGGGTCATGGCTAAAAAGAACGCATAGATGGTAGATACAGTCTATTCATTCTATGTGAGTGAAATTTCAGCTGGGTTAGCGAAAAACTTGCCGTATCTGCGCCACCTCCATACAGTGAAAGTGCAGACCATTTAATGTCGTGATCTTGTTCAGCACTGACATGAGGCTCGTCGAGCAGGCGTGAAGTAAAAGATGGTTCCGCGGTTCCTGACGCCTGCAAGGAGGGGAGAACACTTATCAGTGAGGAAAGTGAGTATAAATTATGCGGCTCGCCATTTGTTGTTTGACATATTGGTGTGGACCTTCGACCATGGCTGTAAGTGTCGCAGCCCAACGAGCCGCTGTCCGCTTGAAGCCAGCTCCAGGAAACCAAGCTGGTATATGCCTCACTGTAGAGCTTTCAGAAAATTCGTTCCTATGAATTACAGTATAAAAACAACGCACATGCAGGAACAATGTCGACAAGAAACGCACTCGGCGCAGCTGCAAGCGAAAATTGCAACAGCGCCTCATCAGCCAGAGCAACAAAGGGATCATCCCTTTCCTTGACCTCGTACCCGTGAGATATGCGGAGAATTATCGCACCAGCAGTTCTATCATAGACAAAAACACAGATCGAAAGGCAGAGGGATGTGAGCATACCCTTTATATCTCAAATAGCGGGGTGACTCACTTGCGCACATGGGCTGCCAAATCGTCTGGGTTTTCCGCTATCCGTTTCAATAATCTGTTGGTTTCAAGTTCTTCCACTGGGTAAAACAAAGATGCCGAAGGAACGTTGCCGATGAGCTGGTGGAAAAACTTGCGATAATTGCGAAATTGCTCTCCATATGGGAGAAAAGCAAGTGAGTTTTTCCAGCCTACTAGCTCTCCTCCCATTTGGATAACGGGTCTGTCAGAGTAAATTGAACTCTTTTTGTCCAGCATCTCTGCTGCTGTTTTCGCAGAGTTTAGGATCACCATATGCTGACCGAATGCCGAAATGGAAACAATGTCACCTAATCGTCATGGTCGTAAAGTCCTCAGACTGGGAGAGGTACAACTGTGAGACACGTACCCCATTTTTCACCCCAATCTGAGAATGTAGTCCATGCTTTACCGGTAGGCAAGTCCAACAAGTTACCGAGAAGAGGTAGTTTTGATGGACCTGGCGGCAAAGCTATCGAGCGTTTAGTGAAGATCTTCTTGAGCAATAGGACCGTAGATATAGCGAACGCGATGTCGAGATAAATAAGGCTGCCCATTGTGTACAGAAGGCTGTCAGTGTCAAGTGTTCACTGTTGTGGGTTATATAGTACTTATAGCCTTTCAGTCGACTTGGTGGGGTTCTAACAACGTGACCAAGAGTTCGACATACGGACTGCCAGGGTGGTAATATATGGCTCAAACAAAGCCATGAGATGCAGGACCCCGGGCAATGGTAGGCGAGGACAAAGGCACCTTTTGTCCGAACACAGGCTTCGTCATTTTGTCCGGATTGCGAGTCCTGGCCTCATTTTTTTTTCCAAAATTTGTCCGGGTTGGGAGGATTTGGCCTGGAATCGCTGCAGGCGTGGCGGGGAAGTCAAAAATGCAGGTCCTGGCCGATGGTTGTGTCGATGATAGTATGTCCGGATTGCGGACCTGGCTACATAATGAGATAGAATTTCTGTCCAGAAATCTGGCCTTTGTGTAATTTCTGAAAAATCCGTCCAGTTGTTACCAGGCCTCACCTATCATTTCCTGGGGTCCTTGAGATGCATGAGAGTCCAAATTCCCGGTACTATCTGTCCATGGAGGCTAAAAGTTTTACTTTTGATTTAGACCGCCAATTGACTCCGGCAAAGAGCTCGCCTGAGACCGGTTTTCCCACATTGCTCTCATTAACGTTACCATATGTAGAAATTCAGAATACTGTTCAATTTGTAATGAAGCCGAAGGAGTCCCAAAGGTAGATATACAAACTAGTATTAGGGTACGTATAGAGTCTCAGGTCGGGAAGGAGGTGAGTTTAATCTGACGTTTGACTCCTTCAATCAGAACCGTCAAACCAAATCTGCATTTGGAATGTTAGCCCACATATGGTAGAATCAGTTTATCATTACTAGCACTTGTTACATAGCTCAGGGTATCTATGAGAGTGTTGCTTATAACTTGTTGAACATAGGCTCGCTGTTACAATTCATCAGCATTGATAAGATCAAGCGCCGTCTGTGAGCGCGCCTTGATGGAGCACTTGAAAGGTTTAGGATGACTAACACAAAACGATCAACATTGGGATCGGGTCGTCGGTACTTCGACTCTCACCTGATGGTCCCCGTTGTCTGTTCAATAACGGGTTCAACAACGATCCCGTCTTTCGAATATTTGGTGATGTCGAAAACGGCCAAAGCCATTGCGCAAGAGATGAAAAGAGAAGAGTCAGCGAGAACACGCCCTGTTGTAAAATGACAGTTAGATCTGGGAGAACGACAGGATATTATATTTAGTGGCCGAACTCACCAGGGCAAAGCCTATGAAATTCGTTTGAGATCAACATCCAGGAAACAAATTTAGGGAATGATTGATCGTCTACATACCTTCGACCAAAGCCAAAACAAACATCAAGAGGGTCCTGTTGAGGCTGTGGGCCCAAAAATCTCTCGGGATCGAACTTAGAGGGCTCTGGGTAAACCTTTGGATCGTGCAACATGAACCTTAAAAGAAGCATGAACATTAATCCTCTTCGTTAAACAGAAAAAAATACCAGATGTTCGGGATTATTAGAGTGCCTTTGGGTATCAAGTAACCGTCATGGACGTTATCTTCCATCACACGATGAGGGAGACCTGATAATCCGTATGTAAGTCATAGAAGGATAGGATCCTGGTGCGAGAAAATTACCAGTGGGAGTAACGCAATGCCATCGCAGCACTTCGAGTACAAGGGCGTTGATGTAAGGTAGACTTTCTCTATCAGAAAAGCTGGGTAACCTATCCTGTCCAACGACGGTGTCAAGTTCTGCCTGAGCTTTCCGCACTACATCAGGATAGAGGATCATGGTTAAGAAGAATGCATGAATAGCCGATACAGTCTATTCATTTTCCGTCAGTCGGGTTGACATTAGACTGGAGAAAAGAAAAGGACCTGCCGTATCCGCACCACCCGAATACAGTGAAGCCGAAGACCATTTGATATCGTGCTCTTGCTCGGCTGTGATCGGAGAGTCGTCGAGGAGGCGGGAGGTGAATGACTGTTCCGCGGTTCCCGCAGCCTATGAGGCAAAAAAGTATAAGAAAAAATTGCGACAAAGAAATGTATGGTCTACCATTTGTTGCTTGACAAATTGGTGCGGTTGTTCAACCATAGTAATGAGCGACTGGGCCCAAAGGGCAGCAGTGTGCTTGAAACCTGCGCCGGGGAACCAAGCTGGTATATGTCGCACTGTCCAACTATTAAGGAGAGCATTTCGGTAAATGACAAAAAACTTATACGCACGGGAGGGAACGAGGTTGACCAGGAAGCCTCCTGGGGCAGTTGAAAGAGAAAATTGATTGACTGCCTCATTAACGGTGGTCAGGAAGGGATCGCTCCCCTCCTTAACATGGTATCCGTAGGCGATACGCATAATTATTGCGCCTGCAGTTCTATAAAAAGAGACCCGAGGTATCAATAAAATATAGATATGTCCGTCATGTTCTGACGGACAGAATTGATCTCATGGGACTTACTTGCGTATATGAGCAACCAACTCATCAGGGTTTTTCAAAACTAATTTCAAGAATCGATGGGTTTCAAGTTCCTCCACGGGATAGAATAGAGACATGGTAGCGTTGCTGCCGATGACCTGATGGAAGAGCTTGCGATAATTGCGATGGCGGTCTCCATACGGAATCAGGACAAGAGTGTTTTTCCACCCGACTAGTTCTCCTCCCATTTGCATGACGGGTCTATCAGAATATATCGCGCTTTTTTTGTCCATCATCTCCATTGCTGTTTTCGCCGAGTTCACGATGATCATTGGTTGACCAAATATTGAAACGGTTACCATATCGCCTAAAACAGATAAATCAATGAGTAAATAAAAAAATAAAAAAACTAAAAAATAAAAATAAAAATAAAAAAATGGAAAATAGATTCCATACCCCATTTCCTTCCCCACTCTGCGAAAGTGAACCACTCCTGACTGGTAGGCATATCCAACAAGTTTCCTAGGAGAGGAAGCTTCGATGGTCCTGGTGGCAAAGCACTCGAACGCTTTGCAAAGATCTCCCTTACCAGTATGACGCCGAAGACTGCGACCACGATATCTAGCAAGATGAGACCAGCCATGGTGGGAAGGTGAGTCTGGGTATGTGGACGAGATCAAATTTCTTCTTCCAAGATTATAACCCAAACACAATCCGAATCCGTGTGGCCCTTTGTGGTCATTTGAACTTCCAACCCTGAGTTCCTAAAGACCCCAAAAAATCCATGAGACTCTGTTGACCGAAGGACGGACGACCTGCAATACACAGCCAGCGCCCAGGCCAGACTGAGTTGGCGACAAGTCATGCCGTGAGATACTCTGAGATCCCAAAATAGAGCATGCCGCGATCAGCGGCTCCGAGTCATCGTGGACAAATATTCAAAGCCGCGGACTGCCGCGGGACGCCAGAAAAGCGATATTAAAGGAGCCGAACAGGGTGTGGATGGCCATGGTCTTCAACAAGCTTAAAATCTTCCCATGACTGTACATGGACTGGCCAGCTAGTATCACTTATCTCCATCTGTGTTTCCGGCGGTCACATCTTGGTTCAATGAATAGACTCGCAGAAAAGTATCTTTGTTAACAATCTCCTGACGACTTTTGCAAGTTTTCAAAATACTACATGGGGATGTTGACACTAGTACTTAGCGTCATGCTACTGAAAGAACTGACGTTCTCCAGAGTTCGAAATTTGTATATGAGTAGAAGTCATCCCCGTTCACCCCAAGAAGGTTGGTTCCAATGGGTTCTTTGAGCTAAGGTTTTTAGACTACAGTATTCACTGAGAGATGCCACTTATGGTACATGTTTCGGGGCTGCGCTCGCAGCGCAAGTCGAAACGACTGCGAGTTTGTATCGAGTGGCGGTATGTAACAAATAGATGCTGTTCAAGTTTTGTAGGTTTGTTTCTACAGTCGAACCCCTCTTAACTCATACCTCTCGTAACCCATAGTGGCCCTAACCCAGCCTCAGGCGTCCACAGAGCTGTATGGGTTAAGAGGGGTTTGACTTACTTACGGTAGTACTCCCCACTATGCAGAAAACCACGAAATTGGGCGAAATTGGGCGCAAATGGCAATTCAGATCCAGTGTTGACCCCCCTCCATACTTGATGCTCAACCGTTCAAAATTTCAAGCTGTGCAACGAGGTCGATGATGTCAAGACGGCTGACATTGGCATCGGGGTCCACTTCTTTATCCGAATCCTCATCGTCAATTCCTATAACTTCTCCCTTGCGGACTTGGATTTCGTGTTGGACCTGAGGCATGACCGATGATCAACTATTTCGCCCCACCGCATCCTTTGAGGTATTTATTAGAGCAACCTTTGTCTTCCGAGCATACGGAGCTGGTTTCTGTCGAGATTTTCGAGATTTTTCTGCGTCCTTGGGTATTGTAGAATGTGAAAGTGGGCTTGGGTTACTTGGAAAATTAATTATTATTTCTGTTCTGGTCTGAAATTCAATACCATCTATACTTGATTTAATTAGCCAATTTTATTTAAATTGCCTCGAACTTCATCAGAACGGTGTCTCAATTATCAAAATTTGAATATTGAGCATTGATGTAGAAATGATGTCCCTAGGCCACTAAAAACCTATCTGATAATGCATATTCGGCTCTCCAGCCCATGCATGCGCACTATGCAGTATTCAATATGGATGCAATTTCTTTGCATCCTAACCTGGTTCCGGCCCAGAAGTCATGCATTATGGCATACAAGCCACGACCCGTCGTGCCTTCGGCACGGCTCCACTCAGGCTTGTGACGTTATGCGTTATGAGAAGGTCGACAGTACCCTGAAACTTGTGAAAGTCCCCTAAAATGTTCAATCCAAGATAGCCAAAAATCCGCGAGCTTTATCGGTTTTTCGGCTCAATCCTGGGCGGCGACTCATTTTTATCTGCACCAATAGATCAGAGATTCGGGTGCGATATTTTTTTTTCCTCCTCGCTTCGAGGGCCTCTTCTGTGGGTGTTCTAAGATGTTCTAGGATAGCTAGACTGTGTGCATCTATGGTTATTTAAGTGGAATATTTTTTGGATAACATTGGTCCTTTACTGTATCTCTTCAGCTATTTCCCTGGGTAATGCGAAGTAGTTTGCAAGCCCTGTAGGAAATTTTTGTCAACTGCAAGCCCTCTGTATCCGTCTTCGATGGCCATAATACTGTCGCATTTAATTCCTTGTCATGCTATCATAGTCCGGCAACTCAAAAATTGTAATCATTTTCATCAAAGACCACATTTGAGATCTGATTTTGGATTTTTGAATTTAAGAAGACTGGTTGTAACCCAGTTGGCAGTTGCACTGCCTTGCCATGTGACGGACTTTCAGACAAGACCGTCCGTACGTGGGCGATCTTGGCACGAGACTACTACCAAACGGCCAATTTTTAATCCGCAGAGGCATTTGGCCAAGAATACTAGGTCGACTGTAGCGAGCGACGAGCGTCAAAAGGAATATGGACACCGTGGGAAAAAATTAAACACTGAACAACGTAAGTACTTGTGGTGGTGGCGGTGGCGGCAAGTGATAAGAAGTACTTATGTATCACGAGTTGGGAGTTTCAATCTAAATCACGAATAGAAAAGCATCGACAGCACCTTTCTCTAATCGGACTTTGGAAATCGACGTGATAATATATGAACTAGCCCAGGCCTGAAGTATCGCCTTGGCATAAGGTGGTTGGGTAGTGCGCCAAGCGCGGCTGGCAGATAGCAATTGGGTGTGGCAAGTAACACATTAGTTCCTTCATTGCCCTTCACGCCAGAATTTGAATCGACATAATTGTGATAATTAGATATAGTTAGGTACAACCTAGTAAACTTCAGGTACGATATAATGACTACAGAGAATAGGAGAAAGAAATTATTGAGCGGGCAGATAACTGAAAGATAACAACCCACCATATGACCGGCAAACTGACAGAAGCAACCTGGTAAGGAAAGCACTATGAAGTGACAGGCTCTAAGATCTAAGCCAAATTTAAGCCTCTACGTACACATACCTAAGGGTAGCGAGACTGGAATCTCATTATTCTCATGGCTTTGCCTCGGCCTATATTAGCAGCCTGGCAGTTCGAATTTTGGTCAGCTTCACCAAGCCTCGCAAGCCGAGTGGAAGGCTTTAAGTACAGCTGATCCACTGCGGACATCACAACAGGCAGTCACACGCAATGGGCAGCCTTCTTTTTCTCGACATCGTATTCGCTATATTTGCAGCCGTATTGCTCAAGAAGATCTTCACTAAACGTTTGCTAGCTTTGCCGCCGGGTCCATCAAAACTACCTCTTCTCGGTAACTTGCTGGACTTCCCTACCGGTAAATCATGGATCACTTTCTCAGAATGGGGTAAACAATGGGGTACGTGCCTCACAATTGCGCCTCTCTGAGTGTGAAGCTTCACAATCATGAACTTCGATTAGGTGACATTGTTTCCATTTCGGCACTCGGTCAGCATATGGTGATCCTAAACTCTGCAAAAACAGCAGCAGAGATGCTGGACAAGAAGAGTTCGATTTATTCTGACAGACCCCTCACACAAATGGGAGGAGAACTAATGGGCTGGAAAAACTCACTGCCTCTTCTCCCATACGGAGAGCGATTTCGCAATTATCGCAAGTTAATGCACCAGCTCTTGGGCAACGTTCCCTCCGCATCTTTGTTCTACCCGGTGGAAGAACTAGAAACCCGGAAATTATTAAAAAGGGTCGCGGAAAACCCAGACGATTTGGCAGCCCATGTGCGCAAGTGAGTCTCTTTAATATTTAAGATATAGAGAATATACTCACATCCCTCTCTCCCCATCTGTGTCCGGCTATGACAGAACTGCCGGTGCAATAATTCTCCGTATATCTCACGGGTATGAGGTCAAGGAAAGGGACGATCCTTTTGTCGCTCTCGCTGAAGAGGGGATGCTGCAAATTTCACTTGCAGCTGCGCCAGGTGCGTTTCTTGTCGACATTGTCCCAGCATGTGCGTTGTTTTTATACTATAATTCATCGGAATGAATCTTCTGAGAGCTCTACAGTGAGACATATACCAGCTTGGTTTCCTGGGGCTGGCTTCAAGCGGACGGCAGCTCGTTGGGCTGCGACGCTTACAGCCATGGTCGAAGGTCCACACCAATATGTCAAGCAACAAATGGTTAGTCGAATAACGTATGCTGACTTGCCTCACTGGTACGAAGCATTATTCTTCCTTGCAGGCATTAGGAACCGCGGAACCATCCTTTACATCCCGCCTGCTCGACGAGCCTCATCTCACTGTTGAAAAAGATCACGACGTTAAATGGACTGCACTTTCACTGTATGGAGGTGGCGCAGCTACAGCAAGTTCTTTTTTCTTTCGTTAACCCAGTTGAAATTTCACTCACATAGAATGAATAGACTGTGTCTACTATCTATGCGTTCTTTTTAGCCATGACCCTTTATCCTGATGTTGCTCGAAAGGCCCAGGCAGAGCTTGACGCTGTGGTTGGAACCGACAGATTACCACAATTTTCTGACAGAGAGAAATTGCCATATACAAACGCTGTTGCACTCGAAATATCGCGATGGCATTCTGTCGTGCCCATTGGTAAAACTCTTCCCCTTTTTAACTCGACGCGCCGCTCACCAAGACGCGGAACTCTAGGTGTACCCCATCGTGTGATGGAAGATGATATCCACGACGGTTACTTGATACCAAAAGGTGCCATAATATTCGCCAACCTTTGGTAAATTGCGTTAATGACTTGAATAACTTTTGAAAATTATAACTTATTTTCATCCGCAGGTTCATGATGCACGATCCGAAAGTCTACTCGGACCCCATGACTTTCAATCCCGAAAGGTTCTTGGGTCCAAACATGGAACAAGACCCTCGCGATATTGGTTTCGGTTTCGGAAGAAGGTATGTAGATATATGGCTTGTTCCTTTGTTCTTATGGAATCGTGATTTGTAGAATTTGCCCTGGTGACACTGTCTCTAACTAGCTTCCTTGTGCCATAATTGATGGTATGTCTCCAAGGTCGATTCTTGGCTGATTCTTCTATTTCATCGCGTGCGCGATGGTTTTGTCTGTTTTTGACATCACCAAGTATACCACCAAGGATGGAGTCGTCGTCGAACCGGTCATTGGACTGACAACAGGGTCTATTTGGTGAGAATTTTCAACAACAAACACACTGATCGCGATCTTAGAAATCGCTTTTCATAGCTATCCTGAGCCTTTCAAATGCTCCATCTTACCTCGTTCACGAAAGGCGCTGGATCTCATTAATTCTGACTTTGAATTGTAATAGTAAACCGTGTCCAGGAAATATCGTTGCGTCTACTTAGTGAGTGATAGTATATTCCAAGCATTTGATGGTAGTGTACTTTTGCTCGTTTCATTTGATTGTACTTTTGCTCATTTCATTTGATTGTACTTTTGCCATTTCACCATTTACATACTTGGCGTACTCCCATGAGGTTGACATAGGTTTAGTATGCAAGTTCCCAACTTGAAGACTCCCCAGCTTACCCCTCTTAATCCCCTGCAAAAACATGTTACATGTTGACCAAATAAACTCATGACATCCAACGCAATCACGAGAAACTTTGAAGGAACTACTTGGAGGTTTTATCCAATTTTGTATGCAAAAACGCTTGACTTCGGGACTCGAGGGAAATTTTGACGCCCCGTCGCAAGTTCTTGAAGCTTCTTGAGGTTGAACAGCCACGGTCATTAGTTGCCTGGGCAATTTGTACCTCTTTGTACTCACTGTCAAACTTACACTGCCCTCCCAACCAGTACATGCAACAACTACGGAACCCAGAGTCTGAAGGACCTTCCTTTACCATACTGCCATTCGCAAAGACAAAGCGGTCCGACTCACGAAGACACTGATGTCCACCCCAGATGCGCCCGTATGCTTGGGTATACCAATGTCAGTCCAGGATAAACTTGAATTTTTGCTTTTCTGGGCGAGTGGGAGCTGAATAAAAGTGAATTTTTTTCTAGTAATACGGATATCTCGGGTATCCAGTTTTGCTGAATGTCTGCGTCCACCTTATCTCATGATGTCTTTTTCATTTAGGTCTTGGTGTACGGGTAGCCCTGTATCTGCAATCTATTCTTTCCGGTGCGTATCTTTCATCAGGCGGACTTGATCACACTTGCTGAATCAATCATCGATCTCAACAGTCTTGCTGGTCCGTTTTTCTCCACCAGCTGCGCCAGGTGCGTACTGGTCGATGACTTCAACCGCAATCGGCTTGGTCGTGTCGGGCTTCATAACTGCTGCTAGGAAGCAAATCTCATTACTGGATGCTATTGTTGTCGTTTATGGCAAGTTGTTTCTATGATCTAATATGGATCGTACATAGCTCAAGGCATGGTCCTAGTTCTTCTCTTGCCTGTCCTTGCATCGGCCATTGGACTCGCCGAGATTATGGCCGCGTCATCAGCCAAGAAAGTTACGCGTTCGGTACACTCTCCTCTTTTAATACTCGCAAATTGGACGCGCTCAGCTCTGACGTATGCATTCGCCATCTACGTATGGGTTACTGCACCCACTTTTGGCTCTGGGTCTCCTGAATGCAATGCAGCAACCCGTTTAATCTTCTTTGGAGCTAGTCTCCCAGCACTGGGTAGTGGAAGGATACTCAACTTGACTATATGGGGCATCTTCACGTTGCTTTTCCTCTACAGGGCGATCGCAGGGTCCAAAACGATATTCCTTGCTTTTTTGGCGCTCTTTTCGGCTACTCAAAGTCAGGCTCTTTTAAAGCCTAAGCAACCTCCCAGGAAGGTAGTCCATCGCGAGATGGTTACCAGAGTTGATTTCGCTACGGGAGAAAGAACCGAAACGTGGGTTTTTTTTTGACCTTCTTCGTCTGCCTTTCCAGTAGTCTTTTTACTCAAAGTGCTTAGGAATCGCCTATTTCGCCCTCGACAGATTTTCCATGAGTTGTTGCGAAGTTTGATCAGTCAAATTCTTGATTGGGCGCCTTCTGGGACGGGAAATTGGTACCGAACTTATGGGAAAACGATTCTAGTCACCTTTGTGCGTTTATGTATTCCTATAGATCGTAAAAAACGGATTCACACATGCATCTAGCTAGCTGCCTGGTCCATTATAATGACTGAACTCGAACTTGTTAGAAACAATTTGCAAGGGAATCCAAATAGGCCATTGGGATTTGGTCAAGTATGGCACTCTTCTTCAAGCCTTATTATACTGAACGCTAACATGAAACATAGATCTTACCCTTGGTTTTAACGATCTCACCACTCTTTGCTTTGTACGAGTCAGTTCTGGCTCGACGTTCATCAGGACCCGCCAGCGAATCCCGTAAATTGCGGATCTCCATTCGCAATGCCAAAGGTCTTCAACGTCCGCACTGCGAATTGGATGGTTATACCGAACACGAACTTAAGGACATGCCTGAGGGCAGGGTCAATGCGATCCGAGCACCTTCTTCATTTGCAGTTATTACGATCGATGAACGCGAAATGTACACCACTTTTGAACAGGAGAACACCACTCACCCGCATTGGAACGAGACCTTTGATGTGGACATCGAGGATTTGTCCACTGTTGTTATCCGTGTCTTTGATCGCAAGTGTATCGACCTGAATTGGACCGCTTTCATTGGTTTTACGACTCTTCTTCCCTTCTCCCTTCTCCCACCTCCTACAGAGCAAGATCTGAATACTTCGTCACCCGACTCTCCTGTGGATATCGATGATATTCCACTTGTTCGTGAGGGTGTTACAGTATCTGGCATGTCTGTTAGCATCTCGCTTTCTACTGATACTCGAGTTCCACCCACGTTGCCATTTGTACCTCCATATCTCTATGGCCCAGAAGAGAACCATGTAGAAAGGAGGGTAAGTTTGTTCAAGTTTGGTAACAAGACCATGGGTCGGAAGAAGGTAACAACAACTCGAGTGTACCAGCTAGAGTAAGTCGTTCATTTGCATTTGCCCACTCAAGTCATCATAAGCTGATCATGATAATGTTAGTGCATGAAAACGTGGTGACAGGTGTCGTTGGTCAATAGTATAGTGATTAAATTGGGGTATCTATAGGCCTCAAACATACTTACACAAGATATAAATGGACGCTCATGATAGTTATGGTCGTATAGAAATGAAATCCAAAAATGGGCACCTTCTTGCCTTTTTGGGACATGGGAAAAACACAATAAAAAAAACAAGTATATATGAAGCTACACCACTAAAAAAAGAAGTTCAAATACCCCACCTATGTCTCGATCCTTAGGGGACTCGAATTTTATTGACGTTTAAGCGGGTGCACAGTGTGGCTGCGAAAGCATTAATGGATAAATAATAGCTTTATAAGAGTCGCCAAGGTAGCGAGAATTGTTATCGACCCGGACCACCAAGTGCTTTCAACTATTTCTAGAACTCCAATACCTGACACAACTTCTGAAGATCTGAAAGCCCACAGTGCTATCTTTTATTTCCGGTTACCATTGCAGAACTTAAAAAACAATCGAGTAAATATCTACCAAGGCTGTATCTATCTTTCTAGCCAGCTGCCAGCAGCGACACATAGCATAACTAGAACTGTCATCTATCGACTACAATTGAGAAAGACTACACAATATAGCGAAATAAATATCTAACTGTAGAAATTGTCACATTCCCACATACAGAGACTCAAACGCCTCCGCCACTCTTTTCCACGGGAATGCTTCGCCTAGTCTTACCTTTTATCGGAGTAGGCGCAAGCGCAACTTCTTTGAGATTGCCACAAATCTTAAGATCACAGGAAAACCAGACTTTTAACAAACGGACCCAACCATAACTGAAAAATGCAAAGAACGGCTGCTCACCTCAATAAACTGATCGAAATCAACTTCTCCATGTCCCTTCAACCCTGCTTCATCAAGCACGTAATTCAGTTCCTTTCTCGATATCTCCGAGTATCCAGTGGCATCCTTCAAAATATCTAAAATGTCCTCCGTCTTCAACTTCAACTCCCCAGCGATGGCAGCACCACCTTGCTGTGCTCGCGCATTGGTGATAAATGCATTTCTCAGCGCGGCTACTTCACCACCTTCAAACTTGGAACGGCCGTACGCCTTCTCTCGACTCTCAATGTTACCAAACCCAAGGATGTGTACGACACCTGTGCCGGCCTTCCAAAATGCCTTCTCTATGTGTTCTGTTAAGCCTCTCGGTTCAGGTTCTGGGATAAACGCAGATGTCATGAAGGCGGGAGGAAGCCCCATGCTACCCAAAAACTCGACAGCCTTTGTGATTTGGTTTTTACGCTCCTTGTATGACCAGCCGAGCTCGTCAGCCATGATGTCAACAACCTGGGGGAGGGCGTCGAGAGCAGCGCGGGCGTTGAGGAAGGACAGCCGGGTGCGTCGTGCGAGAACGTCAATAGCGGTCAATGCATACTCGTGGCGAACTGCATAGCGTACTTCCGCATCGATGACTAGAGGTGAGGTTAGTAGGCGGGAAAACACTTGATCAATAAAACGGACATGGGTAGGAGGAAATCAATCGTTTTCCGTGCAAAGGCCAACTTTCGCCTGTTGATTCAGCAAGGGAACACACTGTCCATGCACGATCGCCGTAGTTATCAGAAAGATGTCTTGCTACATCGGTTTCAAGACCATACTAGATAGGAGAGTGAATGTTGATTAGTATCAGCCCATGTATTTGAGGGCTTTAAAAAATTCACCGTTTGGATTAGCCCAATGAACATATTTCGACTCCACCCATCACTACCCACCAATCTCAAAGTATCGGTTACACAACCATTCTTCACCTTTCCACTTAATCCAAACGTCTTCACAGCGGTGTCGATCGTCTCTTCAGCCATAGCCCTATAAGTTGTCCACTTCCCACCAGCGATCGTCAGAAGCCCACTTTCACTGACATGGATCATATGATTCCGAACCAGGCCTTCTGTACTTGCCGCCCCCGGATTACGCACCAGAGGTCTCAACCCGCTCCATGCACTAAGCACATCGCCCCGCCGGACTTTAATATCCGGAGAGAGATAATTACGGACTTCTTCCAGTACCCAGCGGATATCTTCCTCTGAGGCACGCGGTTCCCGGGAAACTGTGGCGGGCGTGTCGGTTGTGCCTGCGATGGTGTTGCCCTGCCAAGGGAGGAAGAATATAACCCGACCATCGGAGGTTGCCGGATCGAGAAGACCCATTTTTCGGGGCGAATAGTAGTTGGGAAGAGTTATGTGAATTCCCGACGAGGGCTGTACAATGGGTTTGTGTGAGGGGTTGTCGAGAGTCAGAAGGGCGTCAGTGAATGGACCAGTTGCGTTGATAACACCCTGGATATAGGTCAGGAAGCAGTTTAGAGAATGGAGAGATAGCCCACCTTAGTACGAATATCCCATTCCTCACCAGTGAGATTATCCTTGACCCGGGCTCCGTTGAGTTTACCATTCTGGTCCTTGTTTAACCTTGTAACCTCGCAATAATTCGCAACAATGGCGCCATGTTTCACAGCACTCATTATCAACGCAATATTCATCCTGGAGTCATTATGCTGTCCTACATTGAGATCAGATTTACAGGCTGATGGTATTAAACATAGACATACCATCGTAATAAACTATTGCGCCAACAAGACCAGTACTTTTCAACATTGGAAAAGTTTCCAGAGCTTTTCCTTTGGTCATGACATATGAAGTCTCCATGTTCTCCTTCCCAGCAAGAATGTCGTACATTTTGCATCCGGCCCAGTAATAAGGGACTTGCCAGTACTTGTAGATAGGCAGCATGATAGGGAGCATGGAAGAGAGGTACGGAGCCGTTTGCAGAAATATCCGCCGTTCATGCAAGGCTTCCCGGACCAACTTGTATTGGTCGTAATCCAGTTCGAAAACGGCCTTTTGGAGATATCTCACTCCTCCATGAACGAGTTTTGTGGATTTTGATGAAGTTCCTATAGAAGACAATGAAATGATGATAGTCATCGATAATGGCTGGCCATGATGTACCTGCGCCAAAATCATCTCGTTCAACCAAGGCAACTTTCAGGCCACGACTGGCAGCGTCCACGGCACATCCTGCCCCTGTGGCACCCCCGCCCACTATCAAGAGATCAAACTCCTCGTCTTGAGGTGACGGCATTCCTTTAGAGACAGTTGTGATCTTTCCTGAAGCCTTGAGTTCCTTCAACATCTCTGACCTCGAAGGTGGGGTCCATGGGGGAGGTGGCCTACGTGTTATCTTGGTGGATGCAGGATATGCAGGGCCCGAGTTTAGATATGAATGTCCACCTCCAATTAATAGAAGTGATCCTGCAGAAACGTAGGCCAAAGTTCGACGGGAGAAAACGCTACGAAAGGCCGACATGTTTGTAACTGAAACTTTTCGTAACTGGCGAGCACCAGTTGATCGCCTATACTAATTCAATGGTAATCTATATATCCAGAAATCAGAAACACGAATCCTCATTCGTTCTGGCTATTGAACGTGCGTCGGGTTTACCATGCGTTTTCACTGCCCAGAACTGTACCGAGATCCTTCCATAAAAGTATTACAACTTTTGCAAGTTCCGTATGAGAAGACGATGCTCACGTTCTGATATAAAACAGGAAATTTTCAGACTTGGGAGTTCGAATTTTTGTGTTGGATGAATCTGATAGGACAATGTTTCAGCCCATACTTTTGATCCGGTATCATCTGGGTATATTACAAACACTGGCTGGCTGCTGCAGAGAGGAAGACCAGTGGAGCCAGTCCTAGGCTTCAGGCAGGCCTGAGAGTAGCAGTGATTTTTTGCTACTCAATCATTCTCGCTTACAGGAGTCCCTTATCCGTTCTCCGTTCAGTTCCATCCTCTCAACATACTGGCGAATTCAGAAAATCAGATAATTGATTGGAGTCCAAGAATCTGCTCTTCCAACTTGCACAAAAATATTCCCAAAACTGCAACGACTCGCCTTCCATACTCCGAAGCTGTCATTACGGAGCCCGCAAATAATATTTAACCCACAGTATCCATTGGATGCCATCACTCAATACCAGTCTCTCTGTACATTCCTTCGAAATTGAATGTGAACGGCTCGTTCACATACCCCGCAAAAACGAGATAGCAGGAAGCTTTTCCCATCTCGCGTGGGGACCTGCCGCAACCAGGACGTTCAGTTGAAGCCTGAGATGGGTTGCATCCGTTGTGGAACGAAACTTACTTTCATCCTAAATATATGGCTCAATCTTTTTGTGTTCAGCTGCGTACGTTGGAAGAATCAGATCCCGTCGGTTTTTCTATTCCGATTCGCCAATTGTACATAGGCCAACGGAACCAATTTATTCAACTCTGAATGGACTGTTATTGATGCAATGTTGTGATCCAGGTCTTGGACTTGCAGGTGTCACGGTATCTGATGCTTCGATAGAAGTGCACATCCCTTGATCTTTGTTTATTGATATGCGATAGGCGCCTTGATAGACGAGGGATCACCCTCCTTTCCCAATTCCTTCCACCTTGTTCTTTCATCGTATCTCATTCGTCCTATGACTACCTCAGACACTACGCCTGGTATATTCGTTCCACATTCCCCAGCCAAAGCCAATCAGCCACCTATTAAGCGTCATGACAAGTTCTACATATCGGACGGTGGAAGTACAAGCATCTTCCTGGTGAGCTACCAGTTTAACCATCATTTTTTTTAACTACGACCCTCTCAATTGGTATATTAGGTCGGGGATACACTTTACAAAGTGCATCGATACTTCTTAGCTCGGGAATCCTCCGTCTTCCAAACAATGTTCGATTGCCCTCATCCTGCTGAAGGTCAGGACGGGGAAAGTGATGAGAAGCCAATTCATCTTCCTGGTGTCTCTTGTTCTGAGTTCGAGGCCTTGCTCGACTTTTTTTACAATGGGTGAGTCTGATTCTTCCTTGATTTCTGCGATGACAAACCTCCTCATGGCTAGGATGTTCACACACGAGCGCAAAAAATCAGAGCATAATGCGGAAGGCAATCTGCGAACAACTTTATATGATCTTCTCTCCATTTCTCTCCGCTTTGAGCTCGATCGAGTGACTAAGGAGGTTGTGACCCACATCGATGATGGCGCCGATGATACGGACCCAGCTATGAAGATATGCCTTGGGTTGGCCCATGATTCTCTCCGACATTGGATACCACCTGCATACAATGCTCTGATCGAACGCAGTTATTTTTTAACCCGGGATGAAATCATACGCCTTGGAGCTGGAAGGACCGCAATAGTCGGAGAGATGAGAGAGAGTTATAAACGGGGAGAATTTCAAACATACGCATGGGATCGGGATTTGCCTTCTAAATTGGAATTGGAAGTCCCCCCCGATTTTTACTCTGCGTGAAGGGCTAGGCTGTTATGTATATGTCATCGTCGTTGTTTCCAACGCCTGAAATCGAAGCTCAGAAACAGGTCACATTTGGAGTGAGTTCATTTCGATTCCCCCCCCCGGTATACCGGAATGGAGTGCTTCAGCAATTTCGTCCGCATAGCAAGTATCCGTAATCGTGGTTGTATATTTGCCTCGAGGTAAAGGCGCAAGTTGTGAAATCGTGTTTAGATTATTATTTACTATAGTGATTCAATGGGTCCTTTCGTTCACCTGGTATTTGGGACGAAGTCACATGGCCTCTGAGTCTCCTGCGGGCGACGATACTCATAGATGCGCGCATATTTGCACTCTGACATACGAGCAGTGCTGAGCTTGCCACTCCTCTCTCTTGCACCTAGTCAGCTTTCCCTCATCTGTCGAGCTGTTCGCAATTGCCCACCCTCCCACTTTCAGTCTATTTTTTGCAAACTGTTGTATAAAGGATGCCCGCTTTGGCATCTGCATTCGACAGTAATTGCTGAAGTCATGCCCTCAAATCCAGGCGTATCAAGGGTAAGATCAAGGACGGCCAGCGCAGGGGCCGATCGAGGACCGACAGGAAAGGTAGGAATGACGGCGTTGCTGGAAGAAAGCCTAACTTATAGCTTCAAACTTCAACGTTTAAACGACAGTGGAACAGGTCCCTGGTCACCGTGACATTCTGAGTCTGACGCTAACAGTCCGTGGACCGTCCATTTAAGTAGTATGTGATATCGCGACGAGGCGACCAGACTTCTCATTACTACTGTCCAAGACAAGCCCCAAATGTTCAAGTTGTCCGAATCCATCATCACCTTGCAGGAGAAATTTTATTTCCCTGATTCTGCTGCTGGTCTCAGTGTCTTCAAGGTAAATATCCAAACCTAACCTATTATTTGATTCGCCTTCAACTATTGATATATGATTTCCTTCTTTAGGTCGATGGGACTTACTATAAAGTCCATCGCTATTTGTTAGAACGAGAATCTCCTGTATTCAAGGCAATGTTCAGTTCTCCCTCGCCGTCTGAGGGACAGGACGGAGAAAGCAACGAAAAACCAATCAGTATCCCGGATGTGAGTCGGTCAGAGTTCGAGGCGTTGCTTGATTTTATTTATAA
>Ga0193743_1001226_pt1 | contig 19183 bp, 20 predicted proteins | sample L2c2metaG_FD_143038 | JGI IMG/M metagenome (GOLD analysis project Ga0193743, IMG submission 143038) | Soil microbial communities from a riparian zone of the East river system, Colorado, United States - L2c2 | ecosystem: Environmental > Terrestrial > Soil > Riparian zone | place: USA: East River... | reverse complement strand
GCCATCAGAATTGGGTTCAAACCACATGCATGACTTGAATGACCCTCTGGATCGCCCCAATTCTTTCCAGGTGAGCATTGATCACTTTATGTCTTGACTGCATATACTTAACAACCAAAAAAAAATTGCAGGGTGCTCCCACTAGCCCATCGCCACCTCGGGTTTATGCAGAGTCTTCAAGGTTCTCAAAAACCGCTAGGCAGCGGAAACCAGTAAGACTGATTCGTCCTTGGGGGACTGTTCAAGTGGTCTCTCAAATTCTGATTTTCTCTTTTCGTTTATCATCCTTCTTATAGACCACTAGATGGCGAAGCGGACAACAGTTCCATTATCCGCTGCTGGCCAAGGCTGATTCTTGGGAAACGTGCCACCAATTGGTCGAAGAATACGACCAAGATTTATATAAAGCAAGAACAGAGGAAGTGCAAAACCTCCTCATCTTCGTGAGTAATTTCTAGAAATCCTCTTTCGTCCTCTCTTTTTTTAAAAAATATATATATCAATATGCTCTATTAGGCTGGTTTATTTTCAGGAGTTGTCACTCCTTTCACAATCAACGCTTTCAAATGGCTGCAGCAGGATCCTTCAGTCCAAGAACTTTACTTCCTCGCTACTACAATGAACATCCTCATTCATGGTGCTAACGCCACACTACCTTCTCCCCCTCCACCATTCAAGCCAGAAAGCAAATTTATTCGAATCAATGTTCTATGGTTTATCAGCCTTTCACTAAGCCTCACTACCGTGCTGGTGGGGACATTGTGCATGCAATGGCTGCGTGAATATCGACATTATGATTCCTTAACTCACAGGGATGCACTTCTCCTCAGACAGATGCGTTAGTCCTGACTCCTCAGATGGAAAGTCCTGACTATCATCTCTCTACTACCCACTCTTCTGCAGAGCGCCTTCGTTCTTTTTTTCGCGGGCATTCTTCAACTCCTGTGGACTACAAATGCGACCGTCACCATTGCAGTGGCTATCGCAATCGCCTTTGCACTTCTTTTCATGCTTTTGACTACCATCGTGCCAGCCTTTCAATACCTCGCAGACCACCGCGAAGAAACCGCCCATCCAAGTACCGCACAATGCCCCTATAAATCACCGCAATCATGGGCGGTTCTTCAAGTGATAATACAAACGACCATTGCGATGCACCACATGAAGCAGTGGCTCCGCTCCTTGTACTACTACGACGACATAATGACTGCGAAGTCGGATTTCTCTCGTTCGATCGTCCTTGCGCGTAACTGGTTCCGTTTCGATTTAACATGGAACCGTAAACGAAGATCCTACGTCAACATGTTTGGTAAAGTGCCTACTCCTGTGAATCACGACATGGTGTCTAGTCTTCGATGGGTTGCGACCACATTTGTTGAAAACATGGATGCCGCTCAAGCTGTGTATCAATGTCTTCGACAGCTCGACCCAGTGCATGCAATGGCCACGCTTTCCAAGATCGAACACGACGATTTCTCTTTTCTCTACCAAATGCTCCACACTACCAGCTTCACCATACTTACTAGAGAAGGAAAGCCGATGCTAGTTGACCAGACATCGTCATTGATACTAGAGCACATTGTGCGGGAAAACCCTCAGTTTGAACCCCTGCTTCTTAACCACCGTGTCGAGCTTTACACCAGAAGCAAGGCTGAAAGTATGCGACTATCCTGTGCTGGATTACCTGGTATGAAATGTCCCGACCTCAGCCGACTCCATTATTTACTCCCCGACGGTATGTTCTTTCCAGCTTCTCTTCTATGATGGGCTGACAACCACTGAAGAGCTCAAAATTCAATACCTTCTCTATTCTGAAACTCTCCTCACTCACAAGCCATCTGATCAGACCCATATCAGTAGTATCGTACACGATGTTGATGCCGGTTGGCATATTGTCACCACAATCATCTTCAAGGACCCAATATCCGACGAAATCGACTCGACGCTGTTGCAAGCACTCAGCTTCTTCTTCACGGCACATCAGGAGTGGTTCGTCGCTCGTAATCTGAACCACGTCAAGGAGAGACGCCTCAATTACTGCCTAACCAAAGTCCTTAGCTGTCATGTTACGCTCCATCATTTCTACAATCTCCTTGGACAGAGCACTGAGCGGAGAAGCGATATTCTTGACTTGAAGACGTCCATTGAGGACCTTGTCCGGGGTCTCATAACAGCAAGTGAGATTATCAATATCCAGCACGATTTGTTGAGGATGCCCAACTGGCTTCAACTCGTATCGATGTGTGGATCATCAGATCACCCGCCTACACATAAAGAGCACTAGATTTATAGGTTAGGATCAGGAGTCAAATCAAGATATAACTTTCGATTATGGGACATCTTTCGCTCTCATCGTATGCTTTTTTTTAAAAACTCATTTAAGGGTAGAGAGTAATGATTGAAAACATTTTGTAATAGCTATTGATACGTTAGTTAAATTAATTTACATGAGTTATTATGTTGACCCATGTGACGGACGCACTTTAGTCCACTACCGCAGGCAATCCCTAGCAGGAGGGTGGACTAGATAAATAAATAGCTGGATTTGCAGTATACAATGGCTCGAGCTCGAAGTTATTCAATCCGTAGTAGATTTGAATAATAATTTGTCGAGGTGTCCCATAAAAACACGGAATTTCATTACAACAGACATACTCTTGATAGAACGGAAAGCTTAGGAACTAACAAAAAAAATAACTACAAGATAGGGACGTACTACTAAGGGCCGGAAAAAATGCTCAACAAAAGGAGCAAAATCAAAAAATTGTCAACACCACACCATCGAAGGGCATACTGCGTCAAAGCATGTCACGGACACAACCACGAAGGAGATCCATGCCTACGATACTTGATGTCGCACCTTCCGTGCACTTTGCCTCGTACGCCCGTATAACCGACCAACTACAAGTTTCCTCATCAACGATGCATGCTCGGAGGTAAAGCCCAATCACTGGTAAATTTGAGCCTAGCAGTGAGATGTAATGAGCAACCAACGAACACCTGCCTGCATGAGGGGGAATGTAGGTATCCTATCAAATCCATGAGCAGGCACCTAGGATGCCTGCCAACCCAAATGCAACTCGAATCGATGACAAGCACGTCACAACCATCGAGGGACCAGCACGAAGACACCCTCCTACGACTTTTTGCCATTAAAAGGAAGGGGTACCCTGTCTTTGTGCTTTGCGGTCCACAAGTATCGAGTACAAAGTCGTCGTGTTCCAAGCAGTCACCGCTCATCGTGACCACACATAATGGAGCATATCGCCGACCGCAGATATGTACTCTTCAAGCGCATCGTCGATGAATATACGACCAGTCATGAAGGAACTCCATAATTGGAAGAGACCTGAGTGAGGACTACTACAGTCTCCAACAGTCCTGGTCCAGATAGTCGAGCAACAATGTTCCCCGACCTCTTTGACCGAAGGAAAAGCGTAGTCCAGAAGGGTTGTTCCTCACGCCATAGCATTGAAGATATGCCAGCCAGCACTTCCACTGCAAAGTAGCGAAGGGACCTCTAAGCCAAAGGATTAGCAAAGATAGCCATAGGCGTCGAAAGTAAAAGTGCTCAGGATATCCGATGCACACCGTCGATCCTCAGCGGCTCAACATTCTCGAATGGAGCGAACGAGGGTAGAATGCTGCCATCTCGCGTATAAAGAGGTAAACCTGCGAGCAGGAAGCTCCTGTGCGGAACGAGAATCGTAGCGATGGCTTTGGTGTGTGAAGCAAGCTGAAGAAAGACTGGGAAAGAATTGATTTATATACCCACATCAAACTTTGGTCCTATTTGGTTGTTACGGCGGACAGCGCCGACGCTGAGCGCCGAGCGACGACCATGGGGCATACTCAGGCTGAAGCGCCGAAGGACGGTGATCTGCAATATGCCTGCCTTTGCCCCATCAGATTTAACGTTTAAATGATGTTGACGAAGCTTGTATTACGATCAACATTTAACTTTACTGATATATGACATTATTATTTTTACTTCAAGTTTGGTGGTGGTGGTGAACATTAGGTATGGGAGAACTCAGGGAGAGGCATATTTAGATAATTGATTCGAAGAATTGCTCCGTTCAGAAAGAATCTCTGCAATAAACAACATAAATCGTGGCCGATGATCTTCCACGCGACCAGATCCGATACCCCCGGGGAGCAAGGCATTTTCGGTGGCTGTTTATGGGAATCAAAGTAGTAGTAACCATACCCGAATAGTCGCTGGGGTCTGAGAAGACGATGCCTTGAGCAAGTGAGGTGGGTCTACGGCGGCGCCACCACCGTCCAACAGGCATAAGTTCATCATATGAAGTTGAAAGAGGATAACTACTAGACGGCAGTCAAAACCATTCTGATAGAGAGAAAAGGCAAGAAAATTGCCCTGTATGGTTCATCCAGCTGATGGATGAATGAAGGATGAATATCTATGAATAGTCTTCAGAATCAGGGGTTTCAGCTGAACAAGGTTCGATTCGCTGATAGAAGGGAAGGCAGGTTCAAGTCAAAAGAGAAGGTCTTACGACGCATAATGAGTAGAACTATCTTGGTCTGGTACCGGCGTACCCTTTGAAAAAATACTTGTCGTTGTTGTTGCCCAAAATGAACCAGGGAGGCAGGACTCAAGCTTCAAGCTTGTACTAGGTTTCCGATACAATTACGTGCCACGAGCTCCCTGACTTTGATTATCATTCTTAATTACTTATGACAACTCTACATTAGTAGTTTTGGATAGATTTCAAACGTACAGTAATTTATTAAAGTATACAGTGCGGACAACATTTGGAATTCCAAAGAGACTATGTTAATCTTCAGAATCTCTATTTGCAGCCCAACAGAAATGACCGCATCCAGCTGCACATGGATGTCCTGCAAGCTTGGCTGATTTGTGACTTGGTTGTAGTGGGCTTTCAGTAACAGATGATAGGTCAATCGGATTACTTTGTGAACTAATCGTCGAACTAGAATCATCTTCATTGTTCAGTTGATTTCGTGTCGATGTCCAATCTTTAGAATCAGTCAGCGGAGGTAAGAAGGAGGATGGCAAGTCGACCATGGGTTGTCGCATGTAATATTCACGGTAGCAAGATTGATGTCCTCCGTGGTTGCAAACAGCGCACTGAAAGAGTAATGTTCGTACAGGTAGGCGGCTAAAACGTACGACCCTTTTAGTAAAGACGGACGAGACTGGAGAAAAAAAAAAGGTACCAAATAGAGCACGTGACACAAGTTCTCGCGCAAGCTAAGCAATACGAAAATCCTCCTCGACGAAGTTCCTGGGGGTTGGAGGCACCAGCTGGTAACAATAGGGGTTTCCGACATTTTCCACATGAGGTATATATTGTGGTCTCCAGCTATGGAAATTAATTGAAGAAAGTTGATCCATGATTTGACACCCCGACATACCAAGGTGACCTTGCGGATTTCCTCTTTTTGACAGTACTTGCGCAAATATGCAGCACACGTATGCAATCGTAAACGCGTCAACAGTTCTACAAAACCCTATGAGCCCCTTTGTGTCTTGAGCAGCGATCAATACAACACACCTATATACGAGTCCAAGAACCGAGTCCCTCGAAGTCGAGATACTTGAAGCTCTTCAGGAGCAACAAGTGCAAGCATGGCGCACATTTGTACATCGCCCTACAGTACTGATTTCAGCCAGGTAAAAAGAAAAAAAACCACGGTTGTGACAAACATACCTCCTCCGCAAACGCTTCCAAACCTTCCCGCAAAGCGCATAAAGTCGTCTCCTTGAACCTTACTTCCTCAGCCATTATAGTCTCAATTCGTCTTTCCGATAAACGACTGTCATCAGGCGAATCGTTTCTCTCGTCTTGATCGATCACAGGTGCCGATTTTGTTCCATTAAGCATCAACTCGGACATGGCCTGGGATCTCTGCCTACCATGGCCTGTAAGACTGCGTTGATGGGGGCTGCTATTATCTTGCTGAAACCCATTGCTTCCTTCTTGACCATTAAAGGATGTTTCCCCTGCAGTGACCGTCCGTATGCTGCTATGAGAATCTTGGTGGATCAATGGTCGTGGGGGCGCTGGGAGAGAAGCGAGAGTAGAACTTCGACTACGTGATTTTATACGTCCTGTGCTTCTTCGCGATAACATTGAAAGCCTTCTGGCCTTACTTGGAGAACTGGACCCTTCAGAATCTGTATCAGTGGATTGAGGTGATGGTGATGAAGCATCATCGTCATCGTTATCGTTGCCCTCCCCGCCAAGCTCATCTTCCGTCCACACGTGACGGCCTGCCACTCTGGACAACGGACTTGGAGCAGGCATCATACGCAGTGCAGATAAAAGAGGAGAATTTAGTGGACGAAGGCTGATTTCTGGATCACTGGACTTCACTCCGGCTGTCTCGCTTCCCTCCTCATTACCATCACTTCCGGACGGGGAAGAATCGGAATCGTCCAAGACTCCTTCCCCTACGTGTCGTAGGCTGGAAACACTGCGATCACCCGAATTGATAGAGATAGAAGCGCGTCGAAGATGTATGGATGCGTGGCTTGATGCATTAGAATCTACCGACTCTCGTCGACTAAATAGGGAAGTTGAGGGTGGAAGGGACACGGGCAGATGGCGTGGTGAGGGGGAAGTGGAGGAAGTTGGAGTAAGCCTGCGAGTGGTGGATGAAGAGTGAACTGCTATTTTGGAAACATCGCCATTGCTAGTCGACCTTCGACCAGGGCTTATTTTATAACCAGATGAGGATGGTTCGGCTGTTTTCTGGCTGGAAAACGCTGGAAAAGAATAGCCAACAGAAGCTCGAGGGGAACTTTGAAGATTTGAAGGGATGGGCATGCCTTTTGATTTCAAAGGTGGAGAAGGAGGCGGGGAGGGAGGGAAACTAGGTAGATATCTAGCCAATGTAGCCCCGAGGAGCAGCCAAAATTGGGCCGCAGATTCGTGACCTGCTGAAAAAGCAACCTAAAATTAATGTGAGCGCAGCTTCACAACGCGATGGTAAATAGGCTGTACTCCAGAATTGTAAGCACATATGTCGGTCCGATCACGACCTTCGAAGACATATGTTTTAGCCAGAGTCATGAAAGTTTCTAAATCAGTGGTAGAGGAGTCATGACCGTATGTAGCCATGGACTGTGTCGTGACCCGGGCAGGAGGATCCCCAAGTGCTTTTGAAGGTTTTCGAAGCTCTGAACCATAACGTTGCGCATCGGGTCGTCTGACAATACACATCTGTGATAAACCGACGACATGAAGGTAGCTCACACTCACAAATCATCATAAGGGATCTCCCAACGATCCTTTTTCTCAGTCACGAACGCAATTGATCCAGTCACTTCCCATGTCGCTGCCACCCGAGGTATAGCATCAAGCGGCTTCGTAGCATCTCTCAAATCGATCTGCGAGAAAGATCCACTCGCATGCTGAGCCCAGATCGCATGCGAGTCGCCAAAGGCGAGATCTATCCTCTTTTCAGAACTTGTAACTTGAAGAAGAAAAATCAAGATATTGCCCCTTACCCGAGACTCCACCTTCAGCAGCCGAGCCAGTCACGGACCACTTTGCTATCCACCCTCGTCGAACATCCCAAATCTCCACAGAATCACCAGCTCCAGAAGCCGATGTCAGACTTTTAGGTTCTAGAACAGTTGGGACAATGAACTTGTCTTTGGCAGCATAGACACTCTCAAGGCCGCTAGACCCTCGGAAGACCGAATCTAATCCTGAACTACTTCCAGCTCGAGTCAGCAATCCAGAGGGGTTAGAACCTGGGGATGCCTGGGAAGAATCAGAAGAACCAGTCGCAAATTCTGTGCTTGAGACAAGAGCAATTTCACATTCATATCCCGGTCGCCATGCAACACGGCGAACAGCAAATGTTGGATGAAGGGTATACGTCGGTCTGTGAGGTATATGACTGCCTGTTCCAGGAGCAGTGAGGTCCCATACCTGGCCCAAGAAGTTAAAATTGGCCAAAAGGTATATATATGTACTGGAACTGGCTACTGACCTTGACACATCGGTCAAGTCCGCCACTCACAAGCCATCCAAGCCCAATATTCTCATTTGGGCCCACAACGCCCATAGCTCCGGAGCTTTGTAGATTGACTCCCCCAGCGCAGCACCAATCCAAAGAGGTCACAGATGCAGTATGAGCGACTGGAAGCTTGTCCAGCTGGCCTCGTTGTCCCATTTTGAGATCCCACCTGATGGCAGATACGTAAATGAATATCCAGCATGTAGTAACAAATCATACCGATATATACTGCCATTATCTAGGCCAGCTACCGCCTGCAGAGGTTGCCAATAGCTTGGGGAAAAGACAACACTGCGAACCGATGTGGGATGGTGGACACGCATGATGGATTTTGTTAAATCCCGTAGGTCCTAAACCAACGTTCATATTTTTCTTGTACATTTACATACCAGTTAAAATTGAAGCTCACCCAAACACGCAGATCCCCATCTGCAGAACCTGTGATGCAGTAATGATGGACAACTTGGGACACAGACATCTTGTTAATTGAGCGAATGTGATCTTTCGTTCTCCGTTCTTCACATAATTTAGTATAGCTCAAGTATTCGCGAAAATCTACGCACCATATTTAGTGACCCCAGATTTGTTAAGGTCCCATAATATTAGTTCGCCGTTGCGAGCGCTGGTCAAGATCTTATTGTTGAACACTATCACTGGTATCAGAGACGAGACGTAAGTAAAGTAAACGAATACCTACAGCCATGACCCCATGCAACATCGGTACTTGCGCTGTCGATTTTTAGACCACTCCCATCCCAAAAGTTCCTCGACGCGTCGACCCTATGCCCTCCTTGCCCAACAGCTGATTTGTGGTCTGAATTTTGGACTTGCAAGTTATCAGAAATACGAACAATCCTCAAAGCTATACATGAACATTAGCAGGTCATAAGAAAGTAAGCAATGACAGAAGCCTGATATCTACATTCTTTGCCTGTGATCGCGCATCTTATGCCGTCCTCACTCTTCGCTATTGCACCTCCTCCTGAGGGTGTAACCCGGCCCAAGCGAACATTTCGTGAGCTACCCTGGTAACCGTGCTTTCTGGAGTCTGTAAAGGGATCAAAGGGGTTCAAATAAGCCTGTATACTGAGCTGAGGGATGACTGGATTCAATGGAAGGTGCATGAGCCGACAACGTCTTCATTAGGGCAACATTTGTTCCAGAAGGCGGAACCAAACAGGCCATCCGAGGAACTGGTCAAGGAATTTCTATACTCCACCGAAATCAAACGCGGGTGGGTTGCAGGATAGCGGTGACATTCAACTTGACCATTGAAACGTTTCTCACTCAATTATTTCTCTTGAAGCCTCGCTAAAGAATTTGATTGAAGGGAGTCACCTTTGCAAAAACCACCCAATCCCAGTAGCGCTTCTTCCGATATTCCATCGGATGCCGCTCTACCGGATTGGCTTCCTTCCACGTTGCACAATAAAGTACGAGAGGTAATATATCGAAGGAAAATATGACGGCAGACACGATTTTGTAGATGTCAATTTCATGCTTCTTCAAGTGGCCGTGAAGGCAATAATATACAGTAATATTAATGCTGAGGATCTTAAAAGCCTGTTATTCATGTCTATTACGGAACACAGAGGGTACGAACCGTGGCTGATTGACATCCTTGGCTCAAACGTATGGTATCAGCTGCAAATCAAAAAGCCAAAAGGCCACATTTTATTGGCTATTCCAGCTTCATTTGAACTTACTGTCTAGGTAGTGTAGGTACAACCGTTTGGCGCAGTGTAGTAATAGTAATGGCCGCACGTCTGTCAACATCAGTTACCCGAGTACTAATCGATAGAACATATCACTCACTGCGTGCGTTTTTTAGTAGAAGTCCATTATCGAACTAGCTAAGTCGATCTCTCTACTATAATCGAAGGTGGCGAATACGTCACAGAACAAACGGTCAAGTCGGATTCGATGTCATGCAATGAGCTCGAGACTAGTTTTATGGTGTGGCAAATTCCCCAGAATGTTCCATTTCATCTGAATTCGAAAGCCAATGAAAATTTTCGAGCCTTCAAGCTTCTGCGCTCATGAACCTATTCACCACTGTAATTGCGAAATTGCCACAGGCGTGCGTTGATGATCTACTTGAAGAACTTTGCCTCGCGTTGCTGAAAAAGGTCCGAAAAGCTCCTGAAATTCATCCATAGATGCAAATTTCAAGGCGATCGAAAGAAAAAAAAAGTCTATTATTGGCCACTTTTCGTCCACACCAAAACTCCCGAAATGAAACTCAAGTATCTTTAGGACTCTTTACCTTGGATGAAGGTCGACTGAGAGAAGACGAGATGTCTCCTCCCAGTCTAGCCACAATTAATGTGCAAAAGGAAAACCACAATCTGTTGAGTGATATCAGCTTCATTTGATCAGCGCCGTCTATATGTGGCTTGACGACGCACATGTTTGGACAGACCCAGAACTTGAATGTGTCTAGAAGGTGGTCTTTTCCCGACAACGAACAACCTCCGCAGAAATATTCCTGCAAAACCCAGATAGTCGTCTTCAATAATGTGAGACTAGCGCCTGAAAACCCCAAGAGAGGCGCGATGTCCTTGGGCATTATGTGCACTGTGTACAAGTAAGCCAGCTGGGATACTATGATTTAAATTTCAGTCTCCACGGCACATGTATATGGAGACTAACATTCAATGATGTCTCGATAAGGTTCGAGATAGCTGGAAACTGATATCAGACGGCGGCATATCTAGGGCTTGCCATCCGACTTACCAGCGGCAGGGGCAAAACCTGCCCTATCATGATATCCTTTGACACTGTATACCTTGAGTGAGGTAAATTCCTAGGCGCGATAAATTTGAACAACGTAGGATGATATGGCTTACTTGGTCAATTCTCTCAAATATTTCGAAACTAGTCCAAAACCAACGCAGGTCGCCGCCCTCCATGGAACGTGGACTGAATATGATGTAGATAAGAACGGTTAGACCACTGAAACAAAGTAAGTAACTCACCGCATAAGGACGTAACCAGCATCCCAAAGGATGATAGGTGCTGTGATAAGAAACCACAGTGATATCCAGCTGTACTTGTTAGGTGCCATTGTGGATTGTCAGCGCCGGAGGATAGTGGGGTCGAGAGGAGGGAGAGAGAGGAATCCAGATGATTTGACACCAATCGAGGGTGTCGAAACTTCTAAACTTGTGAAGGTTCTTTGTCTTCTGAAGCCTTTTGAGGATGTCGCGGTAAGTTGTTGAAAATGTACATGCTTGCCAGATGTCCTTCAAATTCCCGTCGGGATCAAGTTCCGATTTAGATAATTGTGGGTCGATGGCGATTTCATTGAACGATTGAAGTATTGCGGTGATTGGACGCAGTTTGATCTTAACTTCTCGACATCCCATTAATATCATCCATGAAGATTGAATTGACAGTGTGCTGGCGATGTAATTTTCACATTAATGCGTACACGTCGGTGAATCATTGTCATGATTGCCTTCGAAGAGCTGGCAAGTAGTCAAAAAAACAGTTGATAAGAATCAAGATGGCGTTATGCCGATTTAGGATATTAGTTCCCACGTGTCTCGTCGTGCTTTCCGAAGAATTTACTTAGTCACTGAGCCAATTTGTATGGGCAACTTTACCTTCTTCAGCCTTACTCCACATGTTAATTTCAGAGTTCCGTCTGTTGGGACTCTATGCAGCTTCATCAATTCATTGCTTAACCCGTGACAACCTGGCCAAGTTCTTATGTTAGTTGATGGCCTGACATCTTGCCTTGATAACGGGTTGGAAAGTTCTCATAGCTTAAAGAATCGCGAGACCCCCCTCTACCAGTATTCGTCATTTACTTTCATCCACCGGCATGCCTGGTCTACCTCCAAAAAAAAAAGTTCCCATTCTCATGCAGAAGCTACCAGTTGGCAACTTCCGACCGTTGAAATATGCGGCTGTAAAGCAACGCAACTCCAGAACTCTTGGGAATGATAAATCGTATGCCGTAGCGATCGATCTCTCTACCGCGAAGACTACCTCCGTCGTTATTTGCATTGCAAACGAAACAAACTACATTATGTATCCATCTTTCACAGAACCCCTAACTCAAATGAGCGTTGTGGCGTCGCACTCTGTACAAGAAGCACTGTCGAAGGCTTTCCAAAACAGGCATAAAACCCGAGTATTTCTCGTTATCAAGTAACTCCTTCGTTTGTCTTTGGCGAACTCTTACATCTCGACGATCACAACAGGGACCACAGTCCAGCTCAGGCTTTCAGGTACGTTGGATCCTACCTCATATTCCCCATATCCTGACTTTCTGACAAATTATGGCTCAGGTCTAGTCCCGTCGCCCTCGCTCATTCTCACGCTGACGGCATTGATCATCTGTTTCTATCGGTTTTTTGCTAGGAATTTTTTACATAACATGGCTGATGTCCTCTCAAAATGTGGTCTAAGGGTACACCGGCACCAAAGCAAGATATTAAAGGTTACTCATTATGCGTCGAAGACGTTTGCTTTTACTCGAACCTGCCTTTTTTTTTTTCTCTATCAGTGAATTAAATCTTGTTGAAACTCTCAATTCTGACGACTCTTCAACTTGCATTCCAGAGTGAGATCAGCTGGATGAAGCATTTTCTTGACATTTTATTTTCAGAAGGGTCCGACTGCCGTCATGCATTTCTTACAGAAGGTATTGAACACAGAACTAGCTGGTTCTAATAGAGGCCTTCCTTTTATTCTGAACACTCAAAGTCCTCCCTTGTGAGAGCCAGATATCTGCCTACCCGCCGTACAAGCTTCTCTCAAAGTTCCACCTCCATGGCACAATTCTTCATTTTACTAATTGTTTCACTTCTCCAACTGTTCTTTTTTCCTTTTGCAGATTCATGACAAAGTCATACTAATTTTCACCTTTTTACTTCTCGAGTTTGTTCTGACCTTGGGTTTTTTATCACCGGTTAACCACTCTCCTACACCCTCTGAGCCCGCTCTTCATCCTATTACTGTTCCTTTGGATCACTTCCAACTTTCCGGCGCGTGTCTTTTATTTCCACCCGACCTACTTGCGACAACCATGTTTCTATAGAATACTGAGTTTATGTCATTGTCATATATGTATATTCTGCCACACGCTTACTAGTTCTGGTGAAATATCGATAGCATTTAGATTAACTTGGCTGCGGTCATTATACTTGAAAGTGAAAGAATAACGACATCACCATGTAAAGTCTAACTTTAAATTATTATAATCAGTAGAAATGACCCACGGAAATTTAACTGTCACTGTAGGGAGACGATGAAGGAGCGATAACCCATGCCGTTCTTTGAAGAAAGTGGGTAGCTGATAATGCGAGAGATTACGGAGACATTGCCAACCACCGACCAGTAATAGAGATAACAGAAACACTCGGAACATCAATTTCAAGAAATTTAGACGATGCCAAAAACAGTAGAACCTGACTATATTATTATTAGACGACTCACCTGTATATGTTTACGATGGCGGAACGCGATATTTGCATGGTCTCTTCATGAACGCAATCCTTATCACGACACTGAATACACACACTTCCTGGGAGCAGCAATTAGCTGAGGCTGGTGAAGACCGACTTCGGTCTGCCTGCCATAAAGAGAACCTCGAAAGCGTCCCCAGCCAAAAATATAAACAGGCAAACAAGAACCTAGCTTTGGGAATTCAAGAAGAAAAAAAAAAAGTTTATGTAAATCGATATTCCAAAACTTTTGACGGGAATGACAATAAAATAAAATAAAAAATTAGTCCATTGCGGCTACTACATAAAAATAAAAATGTCCGAGTTACATTGATGTGTGAAGGAGTCAAAAAAAAAAACAAGATATAATAACAAGGCAGTTATAGGAAATGTCCATCTGTGATTGTCCGTGAAAAGAAAAAAAAAAGAAAAAAAGGCTGATAGCGGTGACTAGAACAGGAGCTGGAGCTTATGAACAGATAATGTGAAGCCATTATTATTCTCTTTGGTACCACATGAAGCACCATGATTATCCTGCCGAAGAAGCCCGAGTCCTGGCGGCGCGTCGGCATGTTCGATTAGCACCAGCGATGATACAGAGTTGCTTTTTTTCGACGATCGCGAGCGTCTGAATAAATCTCTAGTGAACTTGGAGACAAATCGTTTGAACCCAGGACGTGCGGAAGGTGTGGGAGTTATGGAGACTTCAGGCGACGGGACCACATCAGTAGCTCCAGCCTCAGTGTCAGCGTGGATGGAGCTTGCTGTCAGCGGTGAACCCATTGACGGAGCAGAGAGCTGGGATCTGAATGACTGTTTTTTATGTGGAGGATTTAAGCGAGTAAACGGGGATGACCACTGATGTCGTGGAGATGGTGTCCCGCGTGGTGAAGAAGAGGTCGAAGGAGGAGTTGGAACCTCCACAATATCGTAAAGTGGTCTTTGAGCAAAGTGCGAAGGTTTGAGGAACTGACTTGAACTTTCAACACTTTGAACCCCGCCGCAGGATGAAGCGAACGAAGGCTCAGTTACAACGAGGGAGGGGTTTTCACATTCTTGACTAGATCTTCTAGACTGACGTCGATCAGCGTCAATGCTTCCCGGAGAAGAGGTCTGTTGCCGCCATGATCGACGAAAAGCTAGAGGAGACGGTAAACCCAAACCAATTTGCATGTTCTTGTTGGATTTGGAGAGACCCTCAGACCTGGGATGAGTTACAAGGTCCTTGTCCATAGCGCTTCCAGAGGACTGCTTGATATCCAGTCCAGTCGAAGTGGTGGCGCTTCTCATGGGAGAATCCATCTCGCACGGGGGTTTTATAGAAGTAAAAGTTAAGAAAACACGTTTCAGCGTTGACTGGTATGGACTACGAGGATCATCCTGTGGAGTGACAGTAGGTGATGTCAGATCCAAATCATCTCGACCTGTGCGAGGCTGAAAATTTGCCAATCGTTCCAAACCAAGCTTCTTGAGCGCTTGGCAAGATCTCTTCGAGAATATGCTCCGTTCATTCGAGACAGCCCGTTGTTTCACTGAACGAGGAGGTTGCTTAACCCCAACAAACTTATTGGTCGTCAGGGTGCACGGACTATTGTGGTCTTGCCGAGGGGAGAGAGCAGGACTTGAAAAGAGGGGATTGTGATTAAGCCGTTGTGATTCGGAATGATTGTGCGACTGTTTTTTTGAGAGACTAGCGAGGAGTTGTCGCTCTAGCTCAGTTCTTTCCTCGATTTGTATAGGGGGTGAATAAGAAAATATGTGGTTTAGCAGTAGGTCTGTATGCTCGAGGTGGTAGAGCGCAGATTGCCTTTCGAGTTGGGACGCATCAAGTTCAACACTTTTCTGAACACCCGAAGGCTCGAAGAGAAGAGAATCCTGGACCTGTAGATAAAAATCGGAGACTGGAAGAGGAGCAGCTTCCACTTCAGTGACAGATTCATCGGCAGAAACCAGATGATGTCTCCCTGTGAGAGTTTGGCCCATATTAAATTTTTTATTTTTTAGGGATTTAAAAAAAAATTGCGTACCGGTAGTGGGAGAAGGCTCAGCGGGCGGTAGTTGAGATTCGACTGCGGCCTCAGTCAGGCCACCAAGCCTAAGCCCAACAAGGGATTTCCCAAAAGTGATTGGTGACGTATGATTTAAGGGTGTATGTGCTAGCGAGAGCGCCGCTTGCTCGACCTGAAAGGCATCACTACACTCGAAATCAACCTCTCGTAGAAGCGGTGTAGGTTCGACGCAGCCTTCAAGTGGTGAATAAAGCGGCGATTCATTTATTTCGAAACTGAGTCCAGAGATCTCTGTTTCTACGTTCTCATGCAGACTAGGTTCGTTGATGCTTCTTGAGAGAATAGCTAATGACGTCTGCTCGATCTCAAACATTTTGTCGTCAAAGGATTGATAACCTAGATCCCGAAGAGAACGAGAATTAAGAGTTGCTCCAGGTGGATGGTGGAAAGGGAAGAGTGTTGGTGGTAAAGGGGGATGGATAGCGGGCATTGCAACGCCTAAGCCAATGAGCGTCCTCGTTTGACTAGCGCGCGGGTGGAGATGATCCGCTGAAACTGTGGAAGCGATCTCCAAACGCATTACGGTGGCCACATCCACATCGCCCTCGGGTGATCCCGTAAAGGGTTGTCTCGTACGAGTTGGGAAAGATAAAAGAGTACGCATGATACGAGCCATTTCTTCCTCGTCGACCGACATGTTTGCCGGCGAGGAAATCGGACTCGGGGGCGATTCTGCCATAATAGTAGAGAGAGAGGAACAGGAACCCTCCCATTTAGAACTCAAGTCAGGAGTTCCAAGAATGAAAGGAGAACAAGGGGAGTCCAAGGTGACTGGCTCAAGAACAGGTTTTGACGGAAGCTTGAGGAAAGACTCCTGGCGCATAGGAGATGATACGATGTCTTGCTCTATTTCATCAAGAAGGCTGCGGTCCGACGCGCTGGGAAAGAGAATGGATGAGTGAGCCGCAGCTACTTCAAGAGCGTTAAGCCAATCTTCATCAAGGTCACTCCCTGGGTTGCTGGGTTGGTCCATGCTAGTATTGACATCAGGCGAAGATTCGGGACAGACCTAGAAGGAGCCAAACAGTTCCGTTGGAGTGGTTCGTTGGCAGCACCAGCAGACAGATAGACACGTACTTTTACGTCCCTTGCACTGCCAAGCTCAAAATCGTCCGACCAATCTTCAACTGGAGAGTCAGGCCCAGTGACGACCACCGTAACAGGTGCCGCTGCGGCTCCTCCAACACTTTCATTCGGACATGTCGCTGGCGGACGACCACCCAGATCCATAAAATCCAGCGCACGCCTTGTCGCAACAGTCGGATTTCCTCGTTCAAGTCTATTTCTTAAAACAGTGACAGCGTCGAAAGTATCCTCTGAATCAGGATGACATCTTCGGTCTTCATTCCTTGCTACGGCTATAGGTATCAACGACAAGAATGGAGTCCCCTTCTGGCTGTAACTGCGCGCAGAAGATCTAAACCCGAGAGCGCAAGCTCGATCGAGACGACTAGATCGATTGATGAGGGACACACTCGTACGTTGAGGCAGCCGACTCTGTGGAGAAAATAATGCATGATTATGACGGCCCCACTTGCTGTCTGATGATTGGGATACGCTAACTTCTCCTTCCATGTTGCCAAACTCTGCAGTGAATGGCGTAAAGGGGGAAGAAAGATCGGTTAGACACCCAGAGGAAGCACCAGAGGTTCTGTCGAAAAGAGATGATGATGATGTTGAAGATATAAAAGAGGATGAGTTTGAGATCGCCTGCGATTCAGAGACTCGAAGGAGAGTGGGAGGTTTAGGGGTTAGGTAGGAGGGTGGTGGCATTTTGTTTAGAGAATGTGTAATAAAGAAAGAAAAAAAGTTTCAAAAAGGCTAGGGAGGCAACAAACCCAGACAGCGCTTTTATATAGCCGGTCAGAAAGGAGACGATGCATGATCGTAGGTCAATCTCACGCCGAGAATTTCAACACGCACTAGAAAGGCAAAACAGTCTCGATCAGAAAGCAACCAAGAAAAGAACATATGATATATTTAGCAAATATTTGACTTGACTTTCGACTTTGAAAAATTTAGGGATGATTGCGGCTCTTCCACTTAGCGCAAGGCAAGATTTTCCCACCAGACAGATTTCAATCCAATACCTTGCAAATCGGAAGCAAAAGCTTTGAAGGTAAGAACAACACGATTGCCCTTCGAATCCGGCTTCTTGTCAAGTGAAATCTTCCAGTCAATCATGGACATGATACCATCGCCAAACTAGAGTTTTGTTGAAGTATGGGTTGGTGAGGGATATATTTGACACACCTTATCTTAGATGAGGACCTTGATCGCATGCCCGTAGACAAGCACGCCCTACGGAAGCTATCGCCAACGAACATATCTTCAAGATCAAACGCTACACCTACTTCAAAAAGTCGATGGGGTGGGACCGGCCTTAAGCCACGGTTTGGCCACCTATGCTCTCTCAGTCTCCCAGGGATCTTGTCGGAGGGATTTCTAAGACCTTGGAAACTTTAACGAGTTCCTCTTCGGTAATTTGGCTTGCACAGTATGAAATTATATATCGTGGAGGATTTCCTTGGCAATCTGAAGGATCAGTAGGAATGATGAGAACTTGTTCCGAACCCTCCAGAGTTCTACGTACCCTTGCGAACTTTCGTCTCAAATAAGACGGAGGTCAAAGATTGGTTGTCTGTCTAAGAAGGAATGTTTTGGTTCGGCAAACGCGAGACCGAAAATCTGACCGTAGAAGAAGACTTTCTGACTGCTAATGACAATGCAGTGGCCGGATCCATGTTCACAGCGTGAGAAATGGAAACACAGTGACATCGCGAGCCCAGTTTGCCGTCTCGTACTGGAACGAAGAGGTGACCAGAGGCGATTGAGTTTTTCGTTACTGGGTATCTAAAACGGGAAAACGCGAGAAAGAGGGAATTTAGGGAGGTTCCTCGAGCGTTGCGGTCACTCCTGGTACTTAGGATTTAGAGTACTTCTCTAACCCAAAGGGGGGAAAGAAATTTGATAAGTGGGTGGTGTGTAGCAGTGATCATATTTATGTAATCACAGTAATAATATTGTCACGTTTGCAGATCAAAATTCACAGTAACATACTTTTTTGGTGCAATTGATAGCTATACACATTTATCGAGAGATCGGAATATTTGGGATTAACATAGATATGACATATTCAAACAGAACCAAAAAGGAATCAAGGAAATTGCTTTAAATTTAAGCCTAGTGATGTGTTTGGACTCGTTGAATGGGGCAACTCATTGACTGGTGAAGGACTGTATTACATAATACAATTCGAACTCGACAGAATACTGAAGGAAGTACTCAAAACTAATGTATAGTCAGTTGTATTGTAGATTTCAACCAATACATTGATAGATGATTGCGAGCCCGTTCAGGTTCTAGTATAATGAAAGCCGTAAGCACCAGGAATAGATTGAAATAGAAATGACTGCCAATCTATAATGAACAAGCCCCGAACCCGTGCCTACGGCATGGCTCCGCTCCGCTTCGCCTGCCTACAGCACGGATTCAGGGCTTGCTGGGGGTGACGCCCCCAGACCCCTGGCTGCATCACAACAGTGGAAACAGTCTCCACTCCCAATAATTAACACAGTCTCTAATCCCAATAGTCCACACAGTCTCCAGTCCTAATAGTCAAAAATCCTAATAGTAGAC
>Ga0193743_1001225_pt1 | contig 19185 bp, 20 predicted proteins | sample L2c2metaG_FD_143038 | JGI IMG/M metagenome (GOLD analysis project Ga0193743, IMG submission 143038) | Soil microbial communities from a riparian zone of the East river system, Colorado, United States - L2c2 | ecosystem: Environmental > Terrestrial > Soil > Riparian zone | place: USA: East River... | reverse complement strand
TCATCCTGGCCGGGGTGCTCAGTGCACCGCACCGGTCATTTCGATGGTCAGCACGCCGGCCACGATGAAGGCGATACCAAGCCCCATCAGCCAGGTGAGTGGTTCGGAGAACAGGAATCGGGCGATGAGGGCGACGAGCGCGACGCCGCAGGCCGTCCATACGCCGTAGGCGACGCCGACGGGCATGCCCAACGACAGCGAAATCCACAGCAGATAGAAGGACGTCACGTAGCCGACGACGACCGGAATGATCCAGGCTCTCTTCCGGAAACCGTCCGACGCGCGCAGGGACAGGGTCGCGATGACCTCGATGAGGATCGCGCCCGCTAGCGCCAACCACATCACGGCGTCGTCTTGCGCGCGGCGGCCCGCTGCGATCCGAACTCGATGAGCAGGACTCCCGCGATGATCAAGCCGATGCCCATCACGATCGGCCAGGTGAAGGGGTCGCCGAAGATCACCGCGGCCAGCACGGCGGTGCCTGCGGTGCCCAGAGCACCCCAGATGCCGTAGGTGACCCCGATCGGCACGCCCGCGCGAAGCACCACAGTCAGCAGCACCAATGCGCCGACGTATCCGGCGACGACCACGACCAGCCAGGCCCAATGGTCTTGCGACGCCCGCAGAGACAGCGTCGCCGCCACCTCGATGGTGATGGCTGCGCTGAGCAGCGCCCACTTGCGCACTAGTCAAAACTAGCCGACGGCAATCGCGACCCTGCGCAGGCCGCGCCGTCCTCGGCGTGCACCAGACCGAGGTAGTAGTCGGCCTCCTACCCGGGGAATTCGCAGCTCAGAGGCTGTCGGGGGCCGCGCGTAACCTGGTTTCCAAGGCGTTCGACGCCCGTCGGATCGAATGAAGGAGCACCACATGACGGATTCCCAGCGCACTCTCATCGCCGTTCTGCTCGACCGTTCGGGGTCGATGGAATCCGTCAAGTCCGATACCGAGGGCGGGTTCAACGCGTTCATCGACACCCAGCGCGCCGAACCGGGTGACGCGCGGGTGACGCTGGCGCAGTTCGACACTCACTACGAGGTGGTCTACGCCAACCGGCCGATCGGCGACGTCCCACGGCTCGAGCTGCAACCCAGGGGTGGGACGGCCCTGTACGACGCGCTGGGCCGGTTGATCACCGACGTGGGAGCGGAGTTGACCGCGCTGTCCGAGGACGAGCGGCCAGGCACCGTGGTCGTCGTGGTGCTCACCGACGGCCACGAGAACTCCAGTCACGAGTGGACTCACGACGCCGTCGGCGCAGCGATCCGCAGGCAGGAGGGCGAGTACGCCTGGAACTTCCTGTTCCTCGGCGCCAACATGGACGCCGTGCAGATCGGCACCGCGCTGGGCATCCAGGCCGACCGGTCGATGACCTGGGACACCACGCGCGGCGGAGTCGTGAATGCCATGGCCTCGGCGGGTGCCTTCGTGGCGCGCAAGCGATCCGCCCCCGTCGGTGCCGCGGTGGAGGGCTTCTCGGAAGCCGACCGCACGGCAGCCCGGGGTCGCGCGAACAAGTGACGGCCGAACAGAGCACCGGGCAGCTGGACGGGCACCCCGTCGTCGACACCGGGCACGGGCCCGTGCGCGGCGTCGACGACGGAACGGTCAAGGTGTGGAAGGGAATTCGTTACGCCGCGCCGCCCGCGGGTGAGTTGCGCTGGCGCGCACCGCAACCGCCGACAGCGTGGACCGAACCCGCCGACGCCACCCGCGTCGGGCCGGTATGCCCGCAACCGACCGATCCGCGCATCCCGATCGACCTCGGCGCCCCCCAAGGCGACGATTGCCTGACGCTCAACGTATGGGCGTCGTCGAACACCTCACCCGGGGACGGCAAGCCCGTGATGGTGTGGGTGCACGGCGGTGCCTACATCCTGGGGTCGTCGGCGCAGCCGCTCTACAACGGGCGGGTGCTCGCCTCGAGCGGCGACGTCGTGGTCGTCACGGTGAACTACCGGTTGGGTGCGCTGGGCTTCCTGGATCTGTCACCGTTCTCGTCGTCGAAGGCGACGTTCGAGACCAATCTGGGCCTGCGCGACGTGCTGTTCGCGCTGCACTGGGTCCGCGACAACGTGGCCGCCTTCGGTGGCGATCCCGGGCGGGTGACGCTCTTCGGCGAGTCGGCGGGTGCGGGCATGGTCACGTCGCTGCTCGCCAGTCCGGCTGCTGCGGGACTGTTTTCGGCCGCCATCGCGCAGAGCTCACCCGCGACGTCGATCTACGACGCCGCCCGCTCGCGCGTGGTCGCCGAGCAGTTCCTCGCCGCACTGGGAGTCGACGACGCCGCAGGACTGGTCGCAGCCCCGACCGCCGCGGTGCTGGCCGCTTCCAAGCGGGTGTTCGACGAGGTGCCCCTGCGCACCCCTGGCACGCTGGCCTTCGCGCCGATCGTCGACGGCGACGTGGTGCCCGATTACCCCGTCGCGGTGGCACGAGCCGGCCGTACCCACGCCGTGCCGTTGCTCATCGGCACGAACAAGCACGAGGCGGCGCTGTTCCGGTTCATGAAGTCACCGCTGTTGCCCATCACACCGCAGGCGATCAAGGCGATGTTCGCCGAGATCGCCTCCGAACAACCCGGCCTGCAACTGCCCAGCGAGGAGGAACTGGGCGCCACCTACCGTGGCCGCGGCAAGACGCCGGGCATGGGTGTGGCCCGTGACCTCGGCTTCCGGATGCCGTCGATCTGGATGGCCGAGGGGCATGCCGCCGTCGCCCCGGTCTACGTCTACCGGTTCGACTGGGCCACGCCGATGCTGCGAATGCTGCGCCTCGGCGCGGCGCACGCCACCGAACTGCCCTACGTGTGGGGCAACCTAGTGGCGGGGCCCAAGGACCCGACGTTCAAGCTCGGCGGACTGAAGGCGGGCACCGCGGTCTCGGAGCGGATGCGGGCCCGATGGCGGAACTTCGCGGTGTCCGGCAAACCGTCCGGACTCGTCGGCGAACCGACCTGGCGGCCGTACCGGCGCGATGACCGGGCCACCCTGGTGATCGACAAGCAGGACGCCGTGGTGGACGACCCGGACCGCGCGTTCCGGGCCGCCTGGGGTGACGACGTGCTCAGTTTCCGCTGAGCCGGGGCGCTACGCTGCCCTGGGAGGTGTCGACGTGGACTGGACGAATACGTTCTCGGGGTTTCTCTCGGACGTGCTGCCGCCGCTGATGCACGACCCGGTGATGTACGCCGTGCCCTTCTTCCTGGTACTGCTGATCATCGAGTGGGCGGCGGCGCGCAAACTCCAGCACACCGAGGCCGGGCAGACGCCCGCCGGGGCCTACCTGAGGCCCGACGCATGGGCCAGCATCTGGATGGGCGTGGTGTCGATCGGCACCAGCGGTGTGCTCAACGGCATCGCGCTAGTGGGCTACGCCGCGTTGTACGTCTACGTGGCGCCGTGGCACCTGTCCGCCACCGAGTGGTACACGTGGGTCATCGCCATCCTGGGCGTCGACCTGCTCTACTACGCCTACCACCGGATGGCCCACCGGGTGCGCATCTTCTGGGCCACCCATCAGGCCCACCACTCCAGCCAGTACTTCAACTTCGCCACCGCGCTGCGGCAGAAATGGAACATCAGCGGTGACGTCTTCCTGCGGGCGTTGTTGCCGCTGTTGGGCGTCCCGCCTTGGATGGTCTTCCTCAGCTTCTCGATCAACCTCGTATACCAGTTCTGGATTCACACCGAGCGCATCGGAAAACTCTGGCGGCCAATCGAATTCGTCTTCAACACACCGTCGCACCACCGGGTGCACCACGGCGCGGACCAGCAGTACCTCGACAAGAACTACGGCGGAATCCTGATCGTGTGGGACCGGTTGTTCGGCAGCTTCGCCGCGGAGACATCCCGGCCGCACTACGGGCTGACCAAACAGGTCGACACCTTCAACGTCTGGAAGCTGCAGACCCACGAGTACGTCGCCATCGCCCACGACGTCCGACACGCGCGCCGCTGGCGCGACCGCGTCGGCTACACGTTCGGGCCGCCAGGGTGGGCACCGCCGCAGAGCGTGCGGCCCGAGGTTCCGGCGCCGATGACCGCCGCCCAGTAGGTCATTCGCTGGATGGCGGAGACCGGCGCCGACCCGGCCCTGACCGCACCCAGCCCGCGAATGCGGCGCGGGCGACGGCGCGCTCGGCCATCCGTTGCCGTCGAACCGAGGGCTTGCCCGCTCCGCTCGCGCCGGTGAGGAGAAACAGCACGAGTCCATCCTCACCTGCGCGGCAAGTTGATTTGTCGCCGTCGTACTCGGCGAGGCCGTAGTGTCACGCGGTGTGGAGACGGTGTTCGATGGCTACGTGGATCCGGCGATCGTTGAACGGTCGCTTGCCCCAAGCACCTTCGGTTCGATGTGGCTCGACATGGAGCGGCCCGAGTACCCACGACTGCCGGGCCCGACCACCTGCGACCTGCTCGTCGTCGGCGGCGGCTACACCGGGCTGTGGACCGCACTACATGCCGCGCAGCGCAATCCGGACCAGCGCATCGTCCTCCTCGAGGCCGATCGCATCGGGTGGGCCGCATCCGGCCGCAACGGTGGTTTCGTCGACGCCAGCCTGACTCACGGCCTGGCGAACGGAAAGACGCGCTGGCCCAACGAGATCGACCGACTGACCCAGATGGGCCTGGAGAATCTCGACGGCATGCAAGACGAGATCGGGCGGCTCGGCCTCGACGTGGAATGGCAGCGCAACGGGATGCTCGCGGTGGCGACGGAACCGCACCAGGTGGAATGGTTGGAGGAAGCCGCCGAATCGGGGGAGGGCAGGTTCCTCAGCCGCGGGGACGTGCAGAGTCAGGTCCATTCGCCGACGTACCTGGCCGGGCTCTTCGACGCCGACACGTGCGCGATCGTGCACCCGGCCAAGCTGGTGTTCGAACTCGCCCGCGCATGCCGGGAGGCAGGCGTGCGGATCTACGAACACAGCAACGCCATCTCCCTGGACTCCGGTGGCGCCGCGCTGCGCGTCGACACCGGCGGCGCCATCGTGACGACGCGCCAGGCCGTGCTCGCGACCAACGTCTTCACCTCGCTGCTGCGGCGCAACCGGCTTCACACCGTGCCCGTCTACGATTACGTGCTGGCCACCGACCCGCTCACCGATGCGCAACTCGACCGAATCGGGTGGCAGGGCAGACAGGGAATCGGTGACTGCGCCAACCAGTTTCACTACTATCGGCGCACGCAGGACAACCGCATCGTGTGGGGTGGCTACGACGCCGTCTACCACTTCGGCCGCAAGGTCGACGCCTCCTACGAGAACCGCCCCGCGACGTACCACCGGCTCGCCGAGCACTTCTTCATCACCTTCCCGCAACTCGACGACGTCCGGTTCAGCCACCGGTGGGCGGGCGCCATCGACACCAGTACCCGGTTCTGTGCGCACTGGGGCCTGGCCCGTGACGGCAGGGTCGCCTACGTGAACGGCTTCACCGGACTCGGCGTGGGCGCGGCGCGGTTTGCCGCCGACGTGTGCCTCGACCTGCTCGCGGGCACGGAGACGCCGCGTACCGAGCTCGAGATGGTCCGCAAGCGCCCACTGCCGTTTCCGCCCGAGCCGTTGGCCAGCATCGGAATCCAGGCCACCCGGTGGTCACTCGATCGCGCCGACCACACCGGAGGTCGCCGCAATGCTTTGCTGCGCACGCTGGACGCGCTCGGCCTCGGCTTCGACTCCTAATCAAACGCAACCGATTGTTCGCCAACCGTTTTGCTCGTGCCCAGCCGAACCCGCCCACGAACCTCGTGGAGGTTAGTAAGCTCGCAGCCGTCAATGAGCGGAAGGGGTACAGATCGTGGGAGACAGACTCCAAAAGGGCGAGAAGCTCGAGGTTGGGCAGTCGTTGACGTCCGACAACGGGGCATACAAGGTGATCCTCCAGGACGACGGCAATCTGGTGCTGTACGCCGGTGAGCAGTCCGTGTGGTCGACGGACACGAATGGCGAGAAGGTAGTTCGCGCCGAAGTGCAGGAAGACGGGAACTTCGTGCTGTACACGGCGGACAAGCCGGTGTGGCACAGCGATACCAAGGGCGCCAAGGACGTCCGGCTCGTCCTGCAGGACGACCGCAACCTGGTGCTCTACGGTTTCGACGGACCGGCATGGTCATCCGAGACCCACACGGACGATGCGCCACCACCGCCCCCGGCGGCGGCCGAACCCGAGGTGGAGCTCGCGGCGGTCGAGGAGCCCGCACCGGTGGCCGAGGAAGCGCCGGCACCGCCACCACCGCCGCCGCCACCTGCGCCGCGGACGTACACAGTGGTGTCCGGTGACACGTTGTGGGCCATCTCCGAACGGTTCTACGGCAACGGCAACAAGTACCAGCAGATCGCCGATGCCAGCGGCGTCCCCAACCCCGACCTGATCCATCCTGGTCAGGTGTTGACGATTCCGTAGTGCGATCAAGCAAATGCGGTCCGGCCCTTTTCGGTCCGGGCCGCATTTGCATGCGGGTAGGCTGGCACGGCCATCTACCTTCACGGATCGGAGAAGCCATGCGGCGGTGGTGTTTGCGCGTGCTCGCAGTGGCGGTCGCTCCGATCGCCGCCGTGCTGATTGCGCCTGCCGTCGCACCGCTGACCGCGCACGCCACCCCCGGTGTCCAGGTCTACCCGGGCATGGAGGTCCGCCAGGACACCAACCTGTGCACGCTGGGCTTCGTCGACATCGAGACGCGCACGGCGTTCACGGCGGGCCACTGTCGTGGCAGCGGGTCGGTGGGGGACCGCGACGGAAACGTGATCGGCCACCAGACGCTGTTCCGGGACAACACCCCCAACGGGGCCACCGTGGCGACCGACCATCCGATCGCCGACTGGGAAGCGATTCAGCTTGCACCAGAGGCCGTCTTGAACAACGTCCTGCCGGGCGGGCGGGTCCTCGTCGTCGATCCAACGGTGTTACCGCAGCAGGGTCAGCGTGTATGCCACTTCGGCGTGGTCACCGGTGAAAGCTGTGGCACCGTAGACGCCGTCAACAACGGGTGGTTCACGATGGCCAATGGCGTGGTGAGCCAGAAGGGTGATTCGGGTGGCCCGGTCTATGTGCTCACCGACGACGGACGCGCTGTCATCGTCGGCCTGTTCAACAGCACGTGGGGTCAGTTCCCTGCGGCCGTCTCCTGGCAGGCCACCGACCAACAGATCCGCGAGGAGCTCTTCACGACCGCCTCGGGCACCGCGAAGGACACCACCGCCAAACCTCCAGTCCCGCCCAACGCACCGGCCTAGGCCGGCGTAGCGCCCGGCCAGGAAGCAGTCATGCCGGGTAAATCGGGACCATGGTCCCGTCGACGGATCACGATCGCCGTGCTTGGGTCGCTCGGCATCCTCGCCATGGTGGGTACGACGCTCGGCGCGGTGGTGATGCCGTTCGTGGCCAAGGAGTTCGGAGCGCCGCCCTCACGCTCTGCGGTCGCCACACCGACGTCGACGACGCCCGCCATCATGGGGAAGCCCTTGGCGGTCCGGCCGGTGGTCCAGGCGCTGGTGGCCACGCCCGAGGAATGCCAGCTGCCGCCTCCGCCTCCACCGGACCAACCCCAGCAGGCCTGCGACCTGGAGAAGACCGCCCGCTATGACATGGGCCCCGTCGCCTTGCAGTTGAACCTGACCGGAGCCAAGGCAGTGAAGCTACCGATGAGCGAGTTCTACAGCGTCCAGTTGGCCATGGATCCCGGCTCCGGTGCGGCGTTCGGCGGCTACACCGCCGCCAACGTTGGTAAGCAACTCGCATTCGTCAGGGACGGCGTCGTGCTCGCAGCTCCCGCCATCGACCAACCCATCCAGGGGCAGTCGCTTCAGCTGTCCGGCAACATGACCGCGGCCACTGCCGAGACGATCGCGCGCATGCTTCGCGACGGGTCCTGACGGCGGACCGGGCTAACGGGACGTCAGCTCGAACACCGGGATCGACGGTGCGGCGGCGCGGAGTTCGGCATCCGTCGACTCCGGGGTCAGACCGCCGGCGTGGCCCTTGACCTCCCAGTACCACCGCTGCAGGTAGCGCTTCAGGAGTTCGGGCTTTGCGTCGTCGGCGAGCTCGGTGATGCGGACGTCGCGGCCGTGCCAGCGGGGACCCATCTGTACTTCGCCCGCGGTGCGTGCATTGCGCGCCCACTGGGTGTTGCCGCGCGGGGACACCAGATAGTCGCGCCCGTCGATGGTGAGCAGGTTGACCACCACCCCGCGGACCTTGCCGGTCTTGCGGCCGCGCACCCGCAGTGCGCGCGTGCCTGCAATGCCGATGCCGGCCTCGGCGAGCCAGCGGAAGAATCCGTTGGCGGCCTTGGCGGCGAGGTTCGGTTCGTCGTATCGAGTGGTCATCACGGGCTCCTTCAGGCATTTGAGACTAGAGAGCACTGCTCTCGTTCTCCAGAATGACACGGTGGGGTGGATAAATCAAGAGCAGTGATCTCGTTCTGTGCCACACTCGGGCGGTGGGCAAGCGGCAGGAATCGCGTGAGCGCATCGAGCGCGAGATCACCGCGATCGGTAGGCGCCACCTCGTCACCGAGGGGGCGGCCGGTCTCTCGGTGCGGGCCATCGCGCGCGATCTGGGCATGGTGTCCTCAGCGGTGTACCGATACGTCGCAAGTCGCGACGACCTGTTGACCCTCCTGCTGATCGATGCCTACACCGAACTGGCGGATGCGGTCGATCGCGCGCACCAGTCGCCCCCGGGCTCCTGGGCCGATCAGGTCCTCGCCATCGCGCGGGCCGCTCGCCAGTGGGCGGTCGACCAGCCGGCCTGCTGGGCCCTGCTGTACGGCAGCCCGGTGCCCGGCTATCACGCTCCTGCCGAGCTGACGGTCGGGCCCGGTACCCGAGTGGTCGGCGCCCTGTTCGGCGCGGTCGCCGCGGGAATCGACGCGGGCGACATCGTGGTGCCGAACATTCAAGCGGCCCAACCGATGTCGGCCGACTTCGACGTAATCCGGGCCGAGTTCGCGTTCGCCGGTGACGACGCCACCGTGCTCAAGTGCTTCCTGATGTGGGCGGCACTGGTCGGCGCGATCAGCCTGGAGGTGTTCGGTCAGTACGGTGCGGACACCCTGACCGACCCCGCCGCGGTGTTCGACCGCCAGATCGACTTGCTGCTCACCACGCTCACGGGGTGAGCGCTACGCGCGCTCCAGCCTGGTCAACCGACCATCATTTCATCATTGACTTATATAAGTCAGTGCTTTAACTTAGGGTGGTGCACGCGTTCGACGTCCTGGGGGACCCGGTGCGGCGCCGCATCCTGGAACTTCTCGCCAATGGCGAGCGGTCGGCGGGCGCCATCGCCGCGACGATCCAGGACGAGTTCGCGATCACTCAACCGGCAGTGTCGCAGCACTTGAAAGTACTGCGAGACAATGGGTTTGCATCAGTCCGGCCGGACGGTCAACGCAGGCTGTACGCGGTCAACGGTGAGCCGCTGCGCGACGTCGACCAATGGCTGGACACCTTTCGCCGGTTTTGGACACCACACCTCGACGCGCTGGCCACCGAGGTTGCGCGCGGCAAACGACAACGCCGAAATCAAGGAGGGCAACATGAGTGACATCGACGTCGACCATCAGATCAACGCGGTGCAACGCGCCGTCGGGACCCGCACGATCGACACCGGAGAGGCACACGTCGTCACCGTCAGTCAGTCCTACGACACCGACCCGGCCGACCTCTGGGATGCGGTCACCAATATCGAGCGCATTCCCCGGTGGTTCTTGCCGATTTCGGGCGATTTGACAGTCGGCGGCTCCTACCAGCTGGAGGGCCAAGCCAACGGAACCATCCTGACGTGCGACCCTCCGAAGAACTTCACCGCCACCTGGGAGTGGGGTGGCAACGTCAGCTGGATCGACGTCAGCTTCGGTAGCGACGGCCCCGACCTGGCGCGATTGGTAATCGAGCACATCACCCACGGGGACGACGAGACCTGGCGCGAGTTCGGACCGGGTGCCGTCGGAATGGGCTGGGACTCGATGTTGCTCGGGCTGGCCATCCACCTCGGTACCGGAGAATCCATCGACCCGTCGTTCGGACAGCAGTGGACGGGCACCGAGGAGGGTCGCCGCTTCCTGACGCTGTCCGGCGAAGAGTGGTACACCGCGAGCGTCGCCAGTGATGCGGACCCCGCGGTGGCGCGAGCGTTGGCTGATCGATGCATCAAGGCGTACCTCGGCGACGAATAAACTAGAACACGTTCTAGCCAGGCGCGCACCCCGGCGATATCCTCGAACCGATGCACGCCCAGACACCTGTCCAGATCGCGTGGGTGACGCGCGACCTCGATGCCACGGAGGCCGCCCTCACCGGGCTGTTGGGCGCCAAGAAGTGGATCCGGATGCCCGGCGTCCACTTCGCCCCCGACGCGTGCACCCATCGCGGCGAGCCTGCCGACTTCGTCGCGCACATCTCGCTGTCCTACGCCGGCGACACCCAACTCGAGCTCATCGAACCGGTCTCCGGCACCAGCCTCTACTCGGAGTTCCTCGACCAATCCGGTCCAGGGCTGCACCACGTCTGCGTGGCCGCTCCCGACCCGGAAGCCTTCGCCGCCATATGCGAGGACGCCGAGCGGCGCGGCGCACCCGTGCTGACCAGAGGCACCATGCCCGGCGGCATGCAGTTCGCCTACGTGTCCGCTCCCGACGCGGGGGTGCCCTATCTCGAGATCGCCTATGTCCCACCCGACATCCAGACCTTCTTCGACTACGTGAAACAGGAGCAACAGTGACCGCCGACGAGCGCTTGCGCGAGGAGAATTTGATGAACGACGAGCGCTTGCGCGAGGAGAATTTGATGAAGGACGAGCGCTTGCGCGAGGAGTATCGATGACGCAGAATCCGGAAACCGTCCACGCCGCAGGCGTGACGGACTGGTCCGACGACGTGGACGTCGTCGTGATCGGTTTCGGCATCGCAGGGGGTTGCGCCGCGGTCAGCGCCGCCGCCGCCGGTGCGCGGGTCTTGGTGCTGGAACGCGCGGCCGTGGCCGGCGGTACGACGTCGATGGCGGGCGGGCACTTCTATCTCGGCGGCGGCACCGCCGTGCAGAAGGCCACCGGTCACGAGGACAGCGCCGAGGAGATGTACAAGTACCTCGTCGCGGTGTCCCGCGACCCCGAGCTCGACAAGATCCGGGCGTACGCGGACGGCAGCGTCGAGCACTTCAACTGGTTGGAGGACTTGGGCTTTCAGTTCGAGCGCAGCTACTACCCCGAGAAGGCGGTCATCCAGCCCAACACCGAGGGCCTGATGTTCACCGGAAACGAGAAGGTGTGGCCGTACAAGAACGAGGCCGTACCGGCACCGCGCGGGCACAAGGTGCCGGTCCCCGGCGACACCGGCGGTGCGGGCATGGTGGTCGACCTGCTGCTCAAGCGCGCCGTCGATCTCGGCGTGCAGATCCGTTACGAGACGGGTGCCTCCGCGCTGGTCGTCGAGGACGGAGTGGTCGTCGGCGTCGGTTGGAAGCACTTCACCGAGTCCGGCGCGATCCGCGCGAAGGCGGTCGTGATCGCCGCGGGCGGCTTCGTGATGAACCCCGACATGGTGGCCGAGCTGACCCCGAAGCTGGCCGAGAAGCCGTTCGTGCTTGGCAACACCTACGACGACGGGCTGGGCATCCGGCTCGGCGAATCCGCGGGTGCGGCGACCAAGCACATGGACCAGATCTTCATCACCGCCCCGGCGTACCCGCCGTCGATCTTGCTCACCGGCATCATCGTCAACAAACTCGGTCAGCGCTTCGTCACCGAGGACTCCTACCATTCCCGCACATCGGGTTTCGTGATGGATCAACCGGACAGCGCGGCGTACCTGATCGTCGACGAAGCGCATCTGAAACATCCGGAAATGCCGCTGATTCCCCTGATCGACGGCTGGGAGACCGTCGAGCAGATGGAATCGGATCTCGGCATACCCGAGGGCAACCTGGTCGCCACGCTGGACCGGTACAACGAGTTCGCGGCACGCGGCGAGGACCCCGACTTCCACAAACAGCCGGAATTCCTTGCCGCACAGGACCACGGGCCGTGGGGCGCCTTCGACCTCACACTCGGCAAGGCGATGTACGCCGGATTCACCGTCGGTGGCCTGGCGACGTCGGTCGACGGCGAAGTACTGCGCGTGGACGGGTCGGTGATTCCCGGCCTGTACGCGGCGGGCGCCTGCGCGTCCAACATCGCCCAGGACGGCAAGGGCTACGCCAGCGGGACCCAGCTGGGCGAGGGGTCGTTCTTCGGGCGGCGGGCGGGCGCGCACGCCGCGCGGTAACAACCCCCGGGTCGCTTCGCTCCTGCCCGCCGTACCTAGACCGGCACCGGTGTCTCGGTGACAGGGCCGAGCCGCCAGCCACCACCGCCGAGTAGTTCCAGCCGCCTGTCGTGGTGCTGTTCGACGGTGCCGCGGTGACTGACGCTGACCACGATGCAGTCCGGCAGCGCGGTGCGCAGCGAGCGATACAACGCAAACTCCTGTCCTTCGTCGAGTGCCGACGTCGACTCGTCGAGAAACACCACCTTCGGTTTGGTCAGCAGCACGCGCGCGAACGCGATCCTCTGCTGCTCGCCAGGGGAGAGCACCTTGGCCCAGTCCTGCACTTCGTCGAGACGTCCGTTCAGATGGGCGAGTGACACGGTGTCGAGCGCGGACCGGATCGCATCGTCGGAGAATGCGCGCTCTTCGGAGGGATAGGAGACCGCGGCACGCAGATCACCCAGCGGCACATATGGCAACTGCGACAGGAACATAGTGTCGTCCTGCGGGCTGCGCAGCGTGCCGGAGGTGAACGGCCAAAGTTGCGCCAGGCTGCGCAACAGAGTGGTCTTGCCGCTGCCCGAATTACCGGTGATCACCAGCGACTCGCCAGGATCGAGCCGCATGTCGAGCGGATCGACGAGCCGTACACCTGCCGGTGTGCGCACCTCGACATCGTCGAGTTCCACCGAACCGTCGGTGCTCGGTAGGGACGTCAATGCCGGTAGCGCTCTTGCTGTTTCGTTGGCGGTAATCAGCCCGTGGAGGCGGATGATGGCCGCGCGGTAGCCGGCGAACGCGTCGTAGACGGCACGGAAGAACGACAGCGAGCTTTGCACCCGGACGAACGCGCTCGACGATTGCGTGAGGTCGCCGAACTGAATTTGACCGTCGAGCAACCGGGGCGCCTGAACGACCGTTGGCAGCGGGTCGACGATCTGGTTCATCGACCTGTTCCACCCGAGGAACGCGATGCTCCGGCGGACGAACGCGCGGTAGTTGGTGATGATGGCCGCGAACCTGGTCATCAGCTGGCCCCGTTCGGCGCGTTCGCCGCGGTAGAGGCCGACGGCCTCGCCGGCATCGCGAAGCCGCACCAACGCATAGCGGAACGCGGCGTTGGTGAGCTCGTTGCGGAAGGACAGCCGGATCAGCGGGCGGCCGATCCAGAACGCGACCACCGTCGTGAAGAACACGTATACCAGTGCCATCCAGAACAGCGCCTTCGGCACGGTGACGCCGAAGATCGTAAGTGGGCCTGCGAGATTCCACAGAATCGGCGTGAACTCGACCGCCGACACAATGGCAAATATGCTGCCGAACACCAGCGTTTGGGCCGTTCCGACGGTCGGCGTGTTGGTTTCCGGGCCGGTGCCGGTGGTGAAGATGTCGATGTCCTGCTGGATGCGCTGGTCCGAGTTGTCGATCGGATCGTCGATGAACCGCCCTCGGTAGTAGGCATCACCGTCGAGCCAGTCCCCGGTCAGCCGGTGAGTGAGCCACACTCGCCACCGGATGATGAACCGCTGCACGAGGTAGGTGTCGAGCAAGGTGCGCACGATGTCAGCGATAATGAGGGCAACGAGAATCAAGATCGAAAACCAAAAGCCGTTGATCGCAACGTCTTTCGCGGCCCCCTCGCCCTCGAACGCGGCCTGGAGTGCCGAGAACTGGTCATTGGACTGATAGCTGAACAGCACGACGAGGCGCACGTCGATCATTACCGACAGCAGCAGCACGCCCAGCCACGACCACACCGGAATGCTCTCGCGGCCCTTGAAGTAGTCGCCGGTGACCCGCCAGAACTGCCTGCCCCAGGTGGTGAACCGGGCGATCAGCGTCAGAGCGAAGACCGTGCACGCCGCGCTGATCGCCCATGCCTTGGCCACCCAGAACAGCGAACCGACGATCTCGGTGCTCCAGTCCAGCGACGGGGTGAACATCTCCATGGCGGGGAAGTTACCCCGGCGGCGTTAGACCAGCGCCGGTTCCGGTTTGTCGCCGCCCCCAACCTGGCCAAGTCGCCATTCGCCGTCGCCGAACAACTCCAGTTCGTGGGTGTGATGCTGCTCGACGGTGGAGCGGTGGCTGACGCTGACCAAGATCGTCTCCGGCAGCTCCGTGCGCACCAGCTGGTAGAGCAGGAACTCCAGGCCCTCGTCGAGCGCGGACGTGGCCTCGTCGAGGAATGCCACCTTGGGCTTGGTCAGCAGGATGCGCGCGAACGCGATCCGCTGCTGTTCGCCGGGGGAGAGCACCTTGGCCCAGTCCAGCACCTCTTCGAGTCGCCCGATGAGGTGTGGCAGCGCCACCTTCTCCAGCATGCTTCGCAGCGTGTCGTCGTCGATCGAACCTTCTTCACCCGGGTACGTCACCACGGCGCGGAGGTCGCCCAGCGGCACGTACGGCAACTGTGACAGGAACATCGTCTCGTTGGGTCCGCACGGCCGGGTCAGTGTGCCCGACGTGAAGGGCCACAATTCGGCCAGGCTGCGCAACAGCGTGGTCTTCCCGCTGCCGGACGGGCCGGTGATCACGAGTGTGTCGCCGATCTCCAGGCGCATGTCGAGCGGCTTGATCAACTGCTTTCCGTCGGGTGTGCGGACCTCGACGTCGGCGAGCTGAACCGTGCCGTCGACGCATGGCGTGGTCGTCACGGTGGGCAGCGCCCTACCCTCTTCATTGGCGACGACAAGGCCGTGCAGACGGATGATCGCTGCCCGATAGCCGGCGAACTGGTCGTAGGCGTTCCGGAAGAAGGACAGCCCGCTCTGGATGCTGCCGAAGGCCGATGCCGACTGACTCATGTCGCCGAGCTTGATCTCGCCGGCGAAGAACCGCGGAAACTGCAACAGGTAGGGCAGCGGCACGATGATCTGACTCAGTGACAGGTTCCAGCCGTAGAAGCCGACCATCCGGTTCACGTACCTCTTGTAGTTGGCGACGACGGGTGCGAAACGCCGCCGCAGCCCGGTGCGCTCGGCGATCTCACCCCGGTAGAAGGCCACCGCCTCCGATGCGTCGCGCAGCCGCACCAGCGCGTAGCGGAACACGGCGTTGAACTTCTCGTTGTTGAAGGCGAGCCAGATGATCGGCTTGCCGATCCAGAACGCGATGACAGTGGCGAACAGGACGTAGGCCAGCCCAATCCAGAACAGCGCCTTGGGGATTGTGATGCCCAACATCGTTAGCGGTCCCGAGAGGGTCCACAGGATCGCGGTGAAGGAGAAGATCGAGGCGATCGCGTTTACCGCGCCAAACAAGAGCGTGGAGGCCGCGGTGTTGTTCGGCGTGTTGGGGAGTGGTCCGATTCCCGCCGTGAAGATGTCGATGTCGGTCTGGATCCGCTGGTCCGGGTTGTCGATCGTGTCGTCGATGAAGCGGGCCCGGTAGTAGGCCTTACCCTCGAGCCAGTCGCCGGTGAGCCGATCGGTCAGCCACACCCGCCAAGCCAGCATGAACCGCTGCGTCAGGAACAGATCCAGCATCACCTGTGCGACGTAGACGGTCACCACGACGGCGAACACGGTCATTGCCAGCCAGAAGCCAGCCTTGCCGGAGTCCTTCACCGCAGCATCGCCGCCGCCCACACCCGAGGCGATGACCTGGAAGCTGGTGAACAGGTCGTTGCTGTAGTAGCTGAGCAGCACGTCGATCCGCACGCCGATAATCACCGACACCAACAGTGCCGAGAGCCAGATCCAGATCTTGACGCTCGACCGACCGGTGAAGTACGCGCCGGTGATGCGCCAGAACTGCCTGCCCCAGTTGGTGTACTGGCAGATGAGAATCAGGATCGCCAACGTGGCGACCGCGGCGATGGCCCACGCCTCAGCAACCCAAATCAGTGACACGAGCCACTCGTTGCCCCAGTCCCGCGTCGGGGTGAACATTTCCATCCGGGCAAGGTACCCCGACAAGCTGCTGCCAGCCCTGCGGAGGTGTCATCTCGTAGTGGCGAGCCGATCGAGTCGCCATTCGCCATCGCCAAGCAGCTCGAGCTGTCGGTCGTGATGCTGGTCGACGGTGTCGCGGTGGCTGACGCTCACCACGATCGAGTCGGGCAGCTCTGCCCGGACCAGGCGATAGAGCATCAATTCCAGACCCTCGTCCATGGCGGAGGTGGACTCGTCGAGGAAGACCGCCTTGGGCTTGTTCAGCAGGATGCGCGCGAACGCGATGCGTTGCTGCTCGCCGACCGACAGCACCTTGGCCCAGTCCTTGACTTCGTTGATGCGGATGATCAGATGCGGCAGCGCCACCTTGAGTAGGACGCCCTGAACCAAATCGTCGTCGACGACCCCCTCCGGAGAAGGGTAGGACGCCACCGCCCTCAGATCACCCAGCGGGATGTACGGCAGCTGCGAGATGAACATCGTCTCCCGCGCCGCGATCGGGTAGCTGACGCCTCCGGACGTGTATGGCCAGAGGCCCGCGACGCTCTGCAGCAGAACGGTCTTCCCACTGCCCGACGGACCCTTGATCACCAGGCCGTCACCTGGATCGAGACGCAGGAAGAGCGCGTGGACGAGTCGCTTCCCGTCTGGTGTTCGCACGTCGACGTCCTCGACCCGCACCGCGTCGTCCGCCGAATCCTCGGTCATCAACCGAGGCATTGTTCTTCCACGTGCGTTGGCGTCGATCAACCCGTCCAGGCGGATGAGGGCCGCCCGATAGCCTGCGAACGAATCGTAGGCGTTGCGGAAGAACGACAGCGCGTCGTGAATCGCGTGGAAGGCGGTCGCCGATTGCATCACGTCCCCGAACGAGATCTGCTGCGCGAAGAGCCGCTGCGCCTGAACGATGTACGGCAGGGGATTGATCGCCTGACTCGCGGTGAGGTTCCAGCCCAGGAACATCACCATGCGGTTCAGCCACATCCGGTAGTTCGCGATGACCAACGCGAGCCTGTGATCCAACTGCCCTCGTTCGACGTCCTCGCCCCGGTAAAGGCCGATGGCGCTCGCGCTGTCCTTCATCCGGATCATTGCGTAGCGAAAGCTGGCATTGCGCAACTCATTCAGGTAGCTCAGTCGGATCAGCGGTCGACCGATCCAGAATGCGATGATCGTCGCGGCCAGTACGTAGACGATCACTATCCAGAACAGCGCCTTGGGCAATGTCGCGTCGAGGACTGTCAGCGGCCCGGACAGGTGCCAAAGGATCACCCCGAACGCGGCGACGCTCAACACGGACTCGACGGCGCCGAACAGCAAGGTGCTGCCCGAGCCGTGGGACGGCGTATTCGGCTCGCCCATCACGGTGGTGACGATGTCGATGTCCTGCTGGATGCGCTGATCGGGGTTGTCGATCGGTTCCTTTGCGAGTTGGCCCCGGTAGTACGCGTGTCCATCGAGCCAGTCGCCGGTCAGCCTGCGGGTCAACCACACTCGCCAGCCGATGATGAATCGTTGGGTGATGTAGAGGTCGAGCAGAAACCGAACGGCGGCCACAGTGGCAAGGATGGCGAAGATCCCCATCGACGTCCAAAACCCTTGGACACCAGACTCCTTCAGTGAATCCTCCGGGGAACCGCTGCCCTCGAAGGCGATCTGCAACGCCGAGAACAGATCGTTGGCGTAGTAGCTGATCAGAACGCTGATCCGCACCGACATGACCGCAGAGGCCAGCAGAACCGCCAACGTGATCCACACCGGCACGCTCGCGCGCCCGACGAAGTAATTCCCGGTAATGCGCCAGAACTGGCGTCCCCACCCGGTGAACCGGCGGAGGAGGACGAGCACCACCACTAGGCAGAGCGCTGCGATGCCGAATGCCTTGAGCACCCACAGCGTCGAGTTGACGAGTTCGTTGCTCCAGTCGACCGAGGGTTTGAATCTCTCCGAATCCATCCGACGAAACTCCTCTGCAGGCGTCCGACGACACCGCTATGCGGCGAAGCTACCGCAGCGTCGTGCGGACGGCGGAGAGGTTTGGCCTCGCCGCGCGGGGCGGCACGGGCCGCGGTCGAAAATGGGGCGCCGAGCAGGTCGTCCTGTTCACCGACCTGGCCAATCCGGTGTCGATGCCATCTACCAGCGGATCGGGTTCGACCCCGGTTTCCGATTGGGTGACGATCGCGCTCTCGGCCGGTGACCCCGGCCGCGTACCTTGAACACGTGCCCAAGACTGCTCCCAAATCCAAGACCAGTGCGCCGAGCCGGCTGAGCAACCGGTTCTGGAAGCTGCTCGGCGCCAGCACCGACAAGGATCAGGCCCAGTCGATGGGGCAGGTCCGCGCCTCCTCCGAATTCGAAGAGAAGGCCGCCGCCCTCGACGATGAGCAGCTGCGCAAGGCCGCCAAGCTGCTCAACCTCGGCGACCTGGCCGAGTCGTCCGACATCCCGCAGTTCCTGGCGATCGCCCGAGAGGCATCCGAACGCGCAACCACGCTGCGGCCGTTCGACGTTCAGCTGCTCGGCGCGCTGCGGATGCTGGCGGGCGACGTGGTCGAGATGGCGACCGGCGAGGGCAAGACTCTCGCCGGAGCGATCGCCGCGGCGGGCTATGCGTTGGCGGGCCGCAGCGTGCACGTGATCTCCGTCAACGACTATCTGGCCCGCCGCGACGCCGAATGGATGGGGCCCCTGCTGGAGGCCATGGGCCTGACCGTCGGCTGGCTCACCGCCGACTCCACGCCCGACGAGCGCCGCACCGCCTACGCCTGCGACGTCACCTACGCCTCGGTCAACGAGATCGGCTTCGACGTGCTGCGCGACCAGTTGGTCACCGATGTCGAGGACCTTGTGTCGCCGGACCCGGACGTCGCGTTGATCGACGAGGCCGACTCGGTACTCGTCGACGAGGCACTGGTGCCGCTGGTGCTGGCGGGCACGACGCATCGCGAGCAACCCCGGGTGGAGGTCATCCGACTGGTCGGCGACCTGGTCTCGGTGAAGGACTACGACACCGACCCCGATCGCCGCAACG
>Ga0193743_1001224_pt1 | contig 19201 bp, 20 predicted proteins | sample L2c2metaG_FD_143038 | JGI IMG/M metagenome (GOLD analysis project Ga0193743, IMG submission 143038) | Soil microbial communities from a riparian zone of the East river system, Colorado, United States - L2c2 | ecosystem: Environmental > Terrestrial > Soil > Riparian zone | place: USA: East River... | reverse complement strand
AACCAGATCGGCACCGGCGCTCCCGACGTCCTCAAGGAGTTCGGCCGCTGGTACATGGTCCACCACTACTACGACGCCGCCGCCAACGGGGTGATCCGCATGCAGATCCGTGAGATCGAGTGGGACGACGAGGGCTGGCCTTACTTCTCACCGGACAGCCACTAACTCGCGCGTTTTCGGCGTCGCGGCTCGATCAGGGCCTAGTTGTGCGGCCCTCCGCCGGGCACCTGATCTACCGCGGCCAGCTGACCGAGGCCATGCGGTACGAACCCGCCGAGTACCAATGGGTGCTCCCCGCCGTCGCGAACTCCGAGTCAAGGGTCCCAACAGCGGCGTGCTAGACCGACATCGATGTCGAGCTATGAAAAGAGGGCCCCCGCAAGTCGCTGACCTGCCGAAACACTCACGCTGTCGGGACGGCGAGATTCGAACCCACGACCCCTTGACCCCGCACCGCGACCCTCCCAGCGCCGTGGGGTTAACGTGTCCGAGATACCTCAAGCATCCACACCAGGATCACAGCACGAGTGTTCAAGACCAGCACATGACGTCGGCAATCAAAGCGACACCGCGTCACCCGCGCCGAAGAACTCCAGGGCTGACTGAACGCGCATCCCCGCGCGTGCCGCTCGCCGGCTCGATTCCACTAATGGTGATAGGTGAGCACGCCGGTCAGAGCGAGCGCTCCGACCCCGGCAACGCCTAGCCCCGCAATCAGCCACCGAAAGCGTGGCGGTCGGACCGCGAGGATCATCACCCACATCGCCACCAGCGACAAACCGAAGAACAACGCGGCCATCTGGATCGATTCTGATCGGTCGTGTTCGGCTGCGTAGCGCAGGGACCCGCAGCCGCAGAAAGCCACCAGGCCGACTGCGAAAGCGACGGCCTTGGGCATCGCACCGGCCACCGGAGGCAACGAGGCGGGAACTCCCACGGCCGCCCCCGGGGTCAGCGCGACCGCCACAGCCGGCACCACGCTGCCAACCCCAGCGCCGGCAACCGGGGCAATCCCAGGCGCTAGGCCAGCGGCTGCAGGTGCTGCAGTGGTGGTAATGACAGGGGCGCCGAGCAGATCCTGCTGGATGAGGGTAAGCAGGAGACGGTGTTGTTCGTGATCCGCTGAACCCAGTGCCTGCGCTGCGCTGTTGGTCGGATCTCTTACCAGGTAGAAGGCTAGCAAGCCGATGGGCACCGGGCGCATGTTGTTGCGCTTGGCAAACCGGACGGCTTCGGCGATGGCAACCTCACACGAGATGGTAAAAGGTTGACCCCTCCAGTAGCCCCATGTCTGGGGGCGCGCATCGATCAAATCCGTGGCCGACGCGACGGCGTCCTCATTGGCGCCGTGCAACCAGATTCGGCTCCACGCCCGGGGACCGTCCAGCAGCATCAACGCCGACAGCAGCAAGCGGGTGTCGATGGGTCTAGCCGTGCCGGCCTGAACCGCGGCGTAATCGAGCGCGTGGATCACGGTGTCGGTGAATACCGGCTCCGCATTCATCGCGTATTCCTGTTGGACCCAGGCGGTTTCGGCGAAACTGAACGCCGCGTCGATGGCCGCAGCATAGGTCCACCCGGTTCGCTGCTGAGCCGCCCAGGCGTGCCAACCGGTACTGCGCGCGTGGACCAGCACCAGTGCTCCGGGCGGTACCCAGCCCCTAGTTAGCGCCTCAAACGTGGCGTACTTCTCGACAGCTTGAGCGAACAAGCCGAATCGCTCGGACACCCTGTCGGACGATTCGTACGGACCCAGCACCAGCACGATCCGGCCGTGGCTCACTGTGTTAGCCAGCATGTCGAGCTCCCACAGCAGGCCAGGTCGCAGGTCGGTCGGGGTGGCTGACACGACGATGGCGTAGGAGTCTTCGGCAAGCTGGGTGATCTGCTCCTGCCAGTGCTCGTTCGGCGCCATCTGCTTGGCCACGCCGAGCGTGGGCAGGCGCAGGCCCGGGTGGTTGAAGCCGATCACCGGTCCCCGCCGACCGAGCACCCGGGTCAGCAACTCCTCGAATCGACGCTGCCGGATCGGGTTCGCCCAAGCAGTCAGCAGCTGCCACAATCCTTGCCGGCTCAGCGGCGAACTCGGCACCTTCAGCTCGTCGTCGCCAAAGTTGCGCAGGTACAGCAGCTGGCGCTCCGGCCGGTCCACTGTCAGCTCCTTGGCGGTGCGAGCGCGCAGCCGCCTGGCGAGGTGGTCGATTCCGTACCCGACCGCGGCGGCTGCGAACGAGAGCCCGGCGATCAGCGACTCGTTGCCGTCGCCTAGGTCGATCAACGACATGAGGACCAGGAACGTCACTGCGGCCAGCGGAAAAGCCACGGCCAGCGCCGCGAGGAGCAGGGTTAGCAATGCGGCCGCAAGCCGGCGCGGATTGATCCGGTCAAGCCGTGGCCAGTAGCGCAGCCAGGCGGCGGTGAGCTGCGGGTGCCGGCAAAATCGGACCAGCGGCACGCCGATGATGAGTCCGAAGGCCGCGCAAGCGATGCCCGCCACATACACCTGCCGGGCCAGCACCCCCGACACGACGACCAGGGCTAGCGCGCCGACGCCGATGACAATCAACACATGGCCTGTACGCCGGCCGCGGGATCGCCAGCGCAGACCTTGTGCCGCGGCATCTACCCCGATCACGCGGGGCCGATTCGGTCCAATGTCAAAACTCGGTCGGACAATCCTGTTGCGGAGCATCGGCAGCCCGACGAAGAGCACCCAGTAGACGAGCACCGCGCCGAAGAGCGTTGACATGTCAGGCAATGGGGCGGCGGCGATCACCGGATCATCGGTCAGCTGTGCGGCAATGTAGGTAGCCGCTTGACCCGTGAGGTCCAGGCAATCGTCGATGCGTCCGGCACAGGGCCAAGCGCCGAGGCTGATCACGTAGCCCGGCTGCAGCCACTCGCGCACGATGAGCCGGTCCTCGATCTGAGTCACCACGTCCGCTCTGTTGGGCAGCACGGCGCGCACCGATTGTTCCCGCGACTGGGTCACCCGGGTCCGCGCGTGCGTCCGCGCGATCGACTGGATGTCCTCGTCGCCGCATGAGAACCAGGTGAAGAACAGTTCCATGCCGTCGGCCCTGATCCATTTTCGGCTCATGCCGGCGCAGCCCGCGCCCGACGCGCTGGCTATGTGGGCAGGCGTCGCCACTTGGTCCTGCTGCCACTCACCCGCGAGCACTCCGACCGGAGAAAAGGACGTCAGAATCGGCGTCGGCACCGGCGGAGCGTTGGGGGCGGGCGAGCCAAGCGTGAACAGGATGGCGAATATTGCGTTCTTCACTGGAGTGCACCCCTCCCGGCGTCCGACATTCAGCCTCCGAAGCCAGCAGAATATGGGTGTCGGGCAGCAAGCACAGAGGGCTGATCAAGTGGTCTTAAATCATCTCGAGGGCGACTAGTCCAGCTGATAGGCTGATTACTTATTTGTCAACTCTCGTTTTCGTGAATTTGATTCGCAATTGAGTTGACGTTGACGAAAGTCAGTACCTCGGCGCTGGCCAGCGGCGGCGTGAGCGCCACCAGCGCCACCAGGAAGTCCCGGTCGGCGTCCTGCAACTGACCGGTGCCGTCGGTGAACTCGCGCGGGAACGGCCCCAGGCACTGCCGGATCAAGCTGCGGATGACCTACCGGCCGGGCCCCTGAAACAATGCCAAGATCTGACTGCGCGCCCAAATCGACCCAACTAAGCTCACTCAGTCGAGCCCCGCAGCATGGCCCTTTATGAACCCACCTGGCTGCCTGTAAGCCCAAAGATGGGAGCGATGTGGTGACGGCAGATATTGATCAGCAGTGGAAGAATGTGCCCAATAAGGTGTTTATTTCGTACTCCTATGCCGACAACGACGTGTTCAACCATGTCTTGAGTAAACTTCCGGGCCTGGTCGAGCCGGTTACTTTTTATCGTGCCGATCCAGGTCCTTCTGCACCAGTTAGCGACGGAGTCGTGCCAGCAATACTGGAATGCGAAGCAGTAATCTGCCTCTGGACTCGTGCTTCCGCTAATTCTCTGTGGGTTGCTTTTGAGTGCGACTTCGCTTTGCGGGCGGGCAAGAGTGTGTATTTATACGACGTTGAGTCAGGAACCATTCATCGCGACCGGAGACGGGAGGTGAACTTGTCGACGAGCCTAATTGTTAGCAGAGAAATGGAGGAGCGCAGTCGGGAATTGCTAAACTGGCTAACAACCGCGAGGCATTTCGACATTGATCCAACGCCCGTCAAGCTGCGGCTGCGGGAAGTACCTTTGCATATGTTGGAGGCAATTGAGACGCATCGGCCGATGTTGTGGCTCGTCGACAGCTACGTCGCGGCGCTAGCGCATCTAGCGTTCGAGGTAGATCCGCAGATGTTGCATGATATTTACTACGATCCCGAGGTTCCTAAGGAGAGGTTTGATGGTTACCGAGCATGGGTGATGCAAAACTCGACCTTCGCGAGAATCGACCCGGACTGGGTTCCGGGTGCAGGCCTCGAAGCCTTCGACACCGAGGAGCGTCATTCGATTTTCGAGGTAGATCCTTTCTATCTCATCGAGGAGCAACTTTCAGCGCCGAGAGGCTCAAAACATTCAGTCGACCTGGTCCGAGACGTTCGGCCTGGCACACACTTTGATTGGCATCGCGCCGACGATCTGATCATCAGGATGACCAACAGGGCACAGTCTTTCTATAGTCTGATTTGACCGCGCGCAAGTGGAACTCGATGCGACCGGCCGCCAGAGTCCGCCTGCCGAGGGGAGTTCGGCCGTGAAGACGGGCGGCGATTCCCAACTCGTGACCCATTTGCAGCGTCGACACGATCGCCCCAGACAGCGCGGACACGAATTCCACAGGTTTTGATCCCCATACATGCAGATTCGCAACATCGTTTCTCTCCTCGGTGTTGATTGGCCTTCCCCACCGGTTCGCTGTCTACCATGTGAGCCACAGTCGATGCGAGCGACCTGAGAACTGGAGTCTCTATGGGCAAGAACATCGTGATGTGTCTCGACGGCACTGGCAACGAGGTGAAGGCCAAGGGCGCGACTAACGTTTTCAAAATCGTCGAGCTTCTGGATCTGACCGATCCCACGAAACAAGTCGTCTACTACGACCCTGGCGTGGGCACGTTCGCCTCGCCCAGCGCCTGGAGCTGGCCGGCGCGCATGCTTTCGCGGATGGGTGGCCTCGCGCTGGGTCATGGGCTGCGGCAGAACCTTGGCGAGGCGTACGGCTATCTGATGCGGGCCTGGGAGCCGGGCGACCACGTCTTCGTGTTCGGGTTCAGCCGCGGTGCCTACACAGCACGGGCGCTGTGCGGGATGTTGCACCGGATCGGTCTGCTGCGGCCCGGCAGCGAAAACCTCATCCCGTATGCGTTGCGGGTCTATGCCAGGCGCACTGGCAAGGATTCCGACCTGACTCGGCCGGAGGGCTGGGCACGGATGAACCGGTTCGCGGCGGCGCTGTCCGTCCGGACGCAGCCCAAGTCGGTGGCCTTCCCGATCGCGTTTCTTGGCGTGTTCGACACGGTCAAGGCGACCGGCCTGCTTGGGCGCGACATTCACTGGCCATACACCAACCAGCTGCCCAACGTCGCTGTGGTCCGGCATGCAGTGTCCATAGACGAGCGGCGCAGGCCATACCGGGAGTGCCTGGTCCCGGTGCGGCCCGCGGGCAGTGATCCTCGGGTTACGGAGACCTGGTTCGCAGGCGTTCACTCCGATGTGGGTGGTGGCTTCGACGACGGTCCTGAGTTAGGCAAGGTGTCGATGCGCTGGATGCTCGATGGCGCGGTCGCCGAGGGTCTGCTTATCCGCTCGCGACGGTACGCCGGCCGCTACGCCGTGTCGGATTCGGACGCGTTGGGAGCCGTCCACAAGATGGGTTGGTTGTGGGCTTTGGCGACCTTCCGCCGCCGGCCGGTGCCGTCCGGGGCGCGGGTCCACGCCAGTGTCCGGACGAGGATCAGCACAGACGAGGCTTACGCGAAAAACGTTCCCCCTGCCGTGGTGTGGGACGAAGACGCGTGGCTGCCTCAGGCACCTACAGCGTGATTCTCAGTCCCGACGTGTTGTCTTCCGGGTAGTGCGTGGAGTAGCCGTACCGCTGCCGCAGTGCATCGTCGTCCCAGAGACCGCTGAACTCGCTGCGGTAGTTGAAGTACAGCGCGACTCCGGGTCCACCGCGGGTGATGACGCGAGCGATTGCGGCCCCGTCGGGGTGGAAGTAGCCGCTGCCGTCCGTAGAGACCAGGTATCGATCGCAGTCGAGCAAGCCCAGGAGATCCTTGGTCGTGGCGTTGGCGCTGCCGTGGTGTGAGAGCTTGAGCGCGTCTAGCCTTAGCGGCTGAACGTCGTGACCGCGCTGCTTCTGGAGGGCGCGTATCGACCCGCTCAGGATGTCCGCGTGAGCGTCGGCCGCGAGCACTACCGCCCGGCCGCCGAACTCCGCCAACAGCGCGATGCTGCTGAGGTTGGGCACACTGGAGTCTCTCGTCGGCCCGCTGGCCGCAAGCGCTTCGAGATCGAGTCTCGCTGGTTCGGATAGCGGAGCAGGTCTCGCCCGTCCGCCGAGCATCGCTTTGGCCGGATCGAGCTCGCGTAGCGCGGCATTCCAGTCCCGGGCGAGGCGCCTTAAACCGGCGCCGGTCGGCGAGAGCACCGTCAACCGCATTCCTCCGTCCAGCGTCATCTCTGGCAGGCCGCCAGCACCGACCTCGATGGGCGGGGGTGGTTCGCCCGCGCGAGCCGTGTTCCAGAGGAAGGGACGGTCGAAGCGATCCAGCAGCGCGGAGAACTGTTCCCCCTGACGAACACCGAGGAAGCCGCGCAACTGGTTCCAGCCGTTGAACCAGACGTCATCAATGCGGGCTCTGACCCCGTCGTCGGCGAGGAGCTCGATGGCGCCATTGATGTGGTCGGCGTCGATGTGGCTGAGCACGAACAGGGCCAACCGCGGTACGGACCGGATACGGTCGGCTACCGTGGATGCGAGAGAGCGTGAACCGCAGTCGACCATCATGTGATGAAGGGCATCAGGGTCTGTGCCGTAGGTGATCCACAAACAATCACCGTTCCTGGCTGCGAGCATCTCCACGTCGAACGTGCCAGCGTGGGCGGCGGGAGGTGCCTGCGGAGCACTAACTGCGGTGGCCGTCCGCGGCGTCGCCGCGACCGCGAGGGACGTGCGCGCCTTCGGTGCCGACCCGGCCGCGGTGAAAGCTTGGACGACCTCTGTCGCGGTTCGCAGAACCTGCCGACCGTCCCACGAGGCCTTGCGACCGAGTCCGCAGGCGCGGAGCGCCTCCTCGAAGTCTGGGGTACCCCACCACGTTGCGTAGCGGCGCATCTGGCGGCGCGTCAGCTCGACGTGTTCGGCTCCGTAGCCGAGCAGCCCGACGATCTCCTGCGCGTGCCGGACCGCCTCCGCCGCGACCGCCCGGGGTGGCCGCTTGGTGGAGGTCACAAGCTCGCAGAGGGCGAGCTCGATGAGGCTGACGATAGCCCAGGCTCGTACATCGGCGTCCAGGTTGTCGAGATCGAGCCGGGCGGTGAGCCGTGCGGTGCCACGAAGTTCGTCGTTGTCCGGTCGTTCGATGCCCAGTATTGCCCGCAGCACCAGGACCTGACCGATGATCCAGTGGTATGTCACCTTCTCATGAACCTGCTCGCGATTGTCGGCGAGCAGTGTGTTCATGGTCGACGTGTAAAGGTCGAGGGAATGCTGGAGGGTCACTACCACCAGACCGTGCAGCTCGCTTCGCCGCTCGGGGGAGGCGTCAGCCGCCATCGACAGCCAGAAGGCCACCTCGGCGGTCCGCTTCAGCGCAGCCGCGCGCAGCCCGTTTCCTTCGGCTCCGTAGGCTCCGGCCGAAGGCAACTGCGACCGTGCTGCCATCGCCGCGTCAAGCCGTTGTTGATATTCGTTGGTGCTCGGTGAGCTGAAGTCGTCGGAGAACGGCCGACCGGTCGACTCCAGATTGGCGGTCCGCTCTTCGTCGCTTGTCGCTAAAGCCTCGAAGTGCCGAAGGGCCTTTTCGGACGCGCGCCGGGACTGCCAGTATCGCAGTTGCTCAAGAAACGTTTCGAAACCAGATGGAAGCGCTTCGTACACGACGACGCTTCCCCACGCGTGTTCATCCGGAAATGAGGTGGCCAGCTCGCGCCGGAGATCGCAGACGGACTCGAGGGGATGATCGCCCCGGAGTTGGCCGGCGTAGAAGACCTCGACGAACGGCACGGACGCGTCCGCGCTGAGCGGGAACTGCGACGCCAGAACCAACCCGATCCCCTCGGAGTGCAGCGCGTGGGCGATGCTGCCCCCAGGCGTCATCACCGATCCCTGCGCGGCGCTGTCACACGACGCCAATGTGACAACGGAGGGAAGCCGGCCGCGTCGCCCGCCGATGCCGGACAGAGCCGTGGCGAGGTCCTCGCCCCGAACCACGCGGTCACCCAGCGCGATCCCGTACCGCGTCGTGCTGCCGTCGTCGATAACATCGCCGTGAGCCAGGATGTGCACATGCGTGAATTCCTCGCTTGCGGCGACCCGTTTGAGGTCCTCCACGGTGCCGTCCCGTAGGACGCTGAGGACATCGCAGCGCGACAGCCGGGGGTTATCCGGATCGCTAACCAGCGGCTCCTTGCGCCAGGGCTCCACCACGCGCAGCAGTGCGTCCAGATGACGCTCGAATGGAACGTCAGGCCCAGAGACGAAAAGGATCTTGGGATAGTTCGACCACGTCTCAATCGGGCTTCGCACGGATCGCACCCGACGGGTGAGGCACACAAGGCGATCACCCTGTAGGGACATAAAGCCCACGCCCGGTTGCCGATCACTGTCCAGGTTCCTGCACAACTCCAGTGGAAGCAGGGCGAGCTCCGACGCCGATATGACGATGCGCAGATGCGTGACCTCGCCGACGCCCGGCACATTGGTCAGCGACCCTGCGAGCCCGCTGATCGAGGCGAGCATCTTGGCCAGCTCTTCACCAGCCTCGTCCCGCGCCCCCGCGGGACGGTCCGTGGGTGTGGCGGAGGCGACGTCATAACGCAGCTCGCCTAGCAAGCGCAGCAGACGCGAATGTTCCCACGGAACCTGCACGGTGCAGGCTGGAGAGTCGCCACACACCGCGAGGTAATCGGTCAGTGGAGAGAGAAATTGGTTGTGTTGCGGACCGCGTCGCAGGAGTTCGACAACAACCTGATGCACTTCACACCCGCCTGAGACCGGCGCGAATCCGTCTTGATCGAACACTGATGGCACCTGATCGATTGATCATGGCAACTCCGGTCGAGCGAGGATACTCAAGGTCGAAACGTCACGATATCGCGATGGAACAGATTTTCGACAGGCTGGCGACCAGTCAACCCGTCCGCGACAAAGCGCGCGTCGGCCGGACGACCCTATAATTCGACAAGCCCGGTGCGCGGCGCTCGCCGAACGAGGAGTTGAGATGGCTGGACAGGGACGGCTATGACTCGCATCGGAGTGACTGGCCACCAGAAAATTCCCGCGGCGGCCAGGGGATCCGTCTCCAGGATGGTTCGGCAAGCGCTGAACAGGTTCACCGCACCCGTGGCGGTGTCGTCACTGGCCGCCGGAGCGGACCATATCGTTGCCCTGGCGGCGTTGGACGCCGGCGGCTCGCTGATATTCGTCGCGCCGGGCGCGCAATAACGCACCACGCTGACCGGCGACAATCTGAAGCGGTACGACGAACTGTCGGCGCTCGCGGTCGAGGTCGAGCAGATGCCGTTCGACGGGCCCTCCGAGAGGCGTTCATGGCGGCGGGCAAACGGGTAGTCGATATCTCGGAGCACGTCATCGCCATCTGGGATGGCCGGCCGGCCGGAGGCTATGGCGGCACCGCCGACGTCGTGGCTTACGCCCACGCGGTGGGGCGGGACGTCACCGTGATCTGGCCGGCAGGTGTCGTACGCTGAATTGTCGGTCGTGGGCGTCGCAGACAGGCGAGCTGGGGGCGGGCGAGGCCGACGGGACCCCGCGACGTCTGGGGTCCGGCACCACCCGAAGGGCTGGCACGCCTAGGACCCCGAAACGGTAGTCTTTCCGGGATCCGGGTGGCGGGACCAGCTGCTCGCTAAATATATAGGACCTAACCTCTTCCCTCAACGGGAGAAGGGTCTGGTGTATTTCTATTGAAGCGACGGCCATCTCGCTGAAGATTGAACGAGTGACGTTGTCTAGCTTTCCGGGACGCTTTGGGCTGTAATCGACTCGATGACCCCTCCACGAACCAAATGGCCCGCGGTACTCTACCCTTTCGCCATTGAAGGTAGACGACGCTGCTTGAAGCGACGGTCGCCGTCAAGAATGGGCCGACCAGGCGTTTGAACCAGTCGATTGCATCGCTCTGAAGGAATTGCACCGAGAAATGATTCGGCGTCGCGACCTGTACGACAACTCCCAGCAGTAGGACTGTGAGAGCGAGCAACGACAGCGCGAGAACAAACGCAGATGACGCGGTTTCCCTAATAGCGGAGGCCAGCCCTCGTCGTTCCCGAACGGCGCCCTCAAGAACGGGTTTCCTATTGCGTTCCTTCCAAATAATCATTGCTCCAACTCTGACATCGGGGAGGACCCAAAGGAGCAGGTTGGTTAAATCTAGGCCGATCGTCGGCAGCCGCGCCTCCAGTTCAGGCGTGGTGAATGCGCGGATACGAAGGCGGATGGTTTCCCGGCCTCCAGGCGCGGATTAGATAGTCTGGACGCCGCCGGTTAACCCGGCTTCGAGAGCGCGACTGCGAAATCCGAATGCCACGTGACTCAAAAACTGGTCCGCGTCGTCTCGGGGAAGCTGACCAGCCAGGTCATTTACGAGGCTATCGAGGTCGCGTCCATGTATTGGCGTCCAGTCGCCAGCGCTATCAATGGCCAGTTGTGCGCGCTCGACTAGGTCCTCCTTTATAGCGGCCGCAGATTCGCCTCGTTCGACCTGCCGCTTTAGGTCCAGATAGAAGCGCATCTACTGCGTCTCCTCCTCGAATACAGTTACGATATTCCATTCTCGGCCCGCCACCGGTGATATCCATTGGAGCTTAACTGCCGCATTGCCATGGCGGTCTATTTCTGCTGCGCTCACGTCGGTCTCCGGATCATGTGTTACGCCCACCAGGACGGAATCTCCAGGAAGCGCGGCAACCAGTCGGCCGCCAGCACTAAGGCGCCTTTCGTGCGCTACAAAGGTACGATCAAGGGCCCACAATGCTGGACTTGACTCGGGGTCTTGCTTACGGCCGACTGCTCGTACATCTCTCAGATCCTGGTCGGAGACGTTCTCTACGAGTAAGTAACGTCCGTGAACGCTCACCTTGAGTTTGGTCGAGCCCGCCTTGCGTTCATGAAATGGTGCAGGAACTAATTCGTCTAGATATGCTTTGAAGCCATCATCGATGTCGCACGCAAGCGTTTCTGAGGCATCCTTCACGAATCTCAATACCTGGCTGGGATCGCCTAAGTCGTTCGCGACCCGTGCTGACAGACTCAACGGTAGAGCGCGCACCTCCACGCCGAGTGCGCGCCCGACCAGGATGGGCTTTTCTCTCGCCCGAGCGGCGCCAAGCTCCCAAGACATCCATTCGGGTTTAGCGATTGAGTGAGGCGTCCACAGTGAGATAAACAGAACGGCCTGATCGATGCACTCTAAAATGGCATCCTCAATGCGGAGGCCTGAGCCGAGGCCTTGCGACGCGTCGGCGGAGTTAAAGAGGTTAACGTGATCAGAAAAGGCGCTCAGAAGGATGCGTTGAAGGTGCCCGGCAGCCTCAACCTCGCTATGGCTGATGAAGATGTTTTTGCGCGAGTCTGGCACCAATCAAGAACTCCTCACTCTGTCGGATGAACTGAGCCTACCCATGTGTCAGACGACGAAGACCTTTTGACCCCGGTCGTAGGCCAGAGGCGCTGAGTACTTCATCAGATGCAGGAATGCTAGCGAGTCCTAAGGCTTAGGTCGATGATGATCTATCGCTTTTACGGTCCTCTTGGCTGGACGAATGGCTCGGCTGTGCGACGATGTGGGCACTGTGGGGTACCGGTTCGGAATCGACCTGGAACCGGGGCGATGAAGTCGAGGTCGGCAGCTGGAAGGATCGTTCCGATTCCGGCAACGCTTAGCGCCCGGGAACCGCCGCGAGTCCGCCTGCCCGTCGTGCTCGCCGGTTTACAAGCGCGACGCGGGCCCAGTTCGCGGAACCGGCCTGGCGATTTCGTTCCGACGTCGATCCCGAGCTGGCCATCCGGCAGCGCATCGATGTCCTTGGTCGGTATCGCGACGGTCGAACTCTCATCGCCGGTGGCCACTTTGCGGGCAGCGTCTTCGGGGAGGACGCAACCCACTCACCATCGACATAGACAGCGGCAGGTCGCAGAGGCCAAACACGCTGCTCCTCGGCAACAGATCGTTCGCCTCACCGGTCGTGCATCACTCCCGGTCCGCCCGCCTGTCAGCGGGAGCACTCTCGTGCCGAGTTGCGTGCGCTGTCTGGTGAGGTCGGCCGGTCGGCCGGTGGCGCCTGTCCGCGAGACGTCGGTGGCGCGGTACACCCCTCCAGTTGTCCCGAGCGGAATGATCGCCCGATCGGTATCTTGGGTAGCTGCGGGAAGCGGGCGCGGCGTTCGCAGGCAGATCGGCTTCTACGACCTTCCCGCCGCTAATTGGCCCGAATACAACAAGGGGCTCACGCTGGCAGACGCCATGTCGGCGCTCGCCGCCCTGGTCGCCCATCCCGGCTGCGCTGGTCTGACCGTCACGGAGTTCAACCCCGACCACGGCGAGCCAGACGGCTCAACCGTCCGTACCCTCGCCGCCGCGCTGGCGACCGCGCTGTCCGGGCGACCCTCCTGACGCACCATCTGGCACTTCCCACTGGCTGACCGCTGACACCGGCTGCATGCCGCTGTTACCGCGAACGCCTCGTCGCGTCCTCATTTGCCGCGTAGCGGCGCGTGCTCTTCTGCCGCGGTGTGCGTTGGCTGTGATCTATGAAGGCGACGCACCGTGAAGGATGACTATCTCTTCTGGTTCCGCTCTGGCCGCAGCCGATCTGATCCTGCGAGCGGCAGTTGCCGCGTACCTCGGGCGCTATCGAGGCCCTCACGGCTACACACCGCGGCGCGGCTGTCACCGAACCCGAACGACTACGCCTTGATCGCGCTGCTCGGCCTCCTCGGACTACGGATCTTCGAAGCGTGCGGTGCCAACATCGGCGACCTGGGCGAGGAACACGGCCACCGAGTTCTAGGATCTGGGAGATATCCGAGCGTCTCGCCCGTGTGAGATTCCCTGCCTGAGGCCTTTCCCATCCTGTGGCCGTGGGCATGGCAAAGTTGGCGCATCTGCTCGGGTCCGAACTGGACGCCGCGGCGCTTGCTCACCGCGCGCTGTTGTTCCTGGCCTTTCTGGCTGTCGTTTACGACGTTCTTGCCGTACGCAAGGTCGCGGACGGGCAAACCCGCGTCGTCGCGCTCGTCGCCCACTACAGCGGCGTGCTCGGTCGTCGGTGACGAGCCCGCCGACGCGCGCCATCAGTTCGGCCGCGCTTTGGGTAGGCCGGGACTGTGGGGCCGTCCATGATCTGACACCGCGCCTCAGTACTGGAGTCGCACACTATGGAACGAAGCGCAGTGGTGGCGCCGCAATTCAATTGATCCTGTCCGCGGGCAGGTCCGCCACGGAGATTACTAACAGACACGATGCCGGCGTGTCCGTGGCGCCCCTACATCGACACGTCGGCATCGCGAGGTCGTGGGCATGATGTGGCCGTGGTCGCAACAGTCCAGGGTGCTTTGGTTGGAGCCGAATCGTGCCCTGACCACGCTGTTCGGCGGCTTTCTCGTTGTTGCCGGCACCGGCGTTCTCGTGGCCACGTATCTCTACCAGGAAGGCCGATGGCCCGAGTCCTGGCCACCCCAATACGTAGGCCCGGCAGGGCTCGACGCCGCTGCTCTGGCCGGCACCTTGGTCGTGCTGATCGGGGCCATCCTGGCCGTTGTCTCAGGTCAGCGCTGGTACATCAACCGGATCGTCATCGGTATGTCGAAGAATCCCGCTCTTCGAGGGTTGCTACCGGACTGGTCGCGGCCGATGCGGGTGCGCACCGCGGCCGTGGTCCCGTACCTGCGCACCGACCGGGTCCCGGGCAAGTTGCCGAAGCCGCGCCGGCTGCAGCCGGTCGACAGCCAGCACAACATCATCGGCCGGCCACCGCTGCACATCGCCTACTTGCGGCTCTTCGAGAACCAACCGCGCGGGCGTACGTTCATTCAGGGCGCGTGGCGCGAGTTCGGCTATGTCTACCTCCTCCGCAGCGCTTACTCGGTGACGCCTTCGGAATATCGGCGCTTGCGGCAGCGGGGCATCGCCTCCGGTTTCGTCAATTCCCCGGCCCGACTCCGAGCGACCTGGGCCCGATCAGTCCGTGCGCCGGCGTATCGCGGCTACCGCGTGTTCAAGAACATCTCCGCTACCAGCATCAGGACCTGGGACCAATACGGCGGCTACGAACCCGTTGCCGTCCTGTGCAGCGGACACTACTGGCGCCAAGCCGTCGATGAACTGCTCCGCGAGGTCGACGCTGTCCTTCTTGACCTCTCCGGCTTCCGGCCCTCGAACGAGGGTACGGGCTACGAGCTGCAGCGCACCATTGATCTGGTGCCCATCGAACGAGTCGTCTTCCTTATGGACGCCTTCAGCGACGAGAAATTCCTCAGGGGTGTCGTACAGGACGCCTGGACGCGCATGGCGCCCGATTCTCCCAACAGCGGCCCACATCCGAGGACGGCATACTTCGCCGCCACCGACCGCTTCGTCACCACAGTTCAACGCGACGAGAAAGGCCGGGAGACGCAACGTCAGACACGACTCGTCGCACGCCGGTCCGAAACCCGACGTCTCGCCGCATGGCTGCAGACCTGGCTGGAGGGCATGCCGCCGGTTCGGCGCCCGCCACCACCCGGCGGCGACCGGCCACTGCAGTGGCAGCTACCCATCACCGCGATCTCCGTCGCAGCTGTGGTGGTGGGCGCGCTTGGCCTGCTCGCCCCGTTCGTGATACCTCGCGTGATCGACGGGCCCGGTCCGGGGCCTACGCCGGGGAAGCAGTTGAACCTCATCGCCGTCCCGGACCTCCGGGGACAGCCAGAGGCGGCCGCCCTTAACGTTCTTGGCGCGGCCGGTTTCACGCCCGTGGTCGAGTACGACGCAACGGCCGCAGGCGCGTCGGGTCGGGTGGTCGACCTGAAACCCGCTCCGGGCACCCGCCTTGACGTTGGGGCCACCGTCACCATCGTGGTCGCGCGCCACGGCGCCACGCTACGCACCGTGCCGCGGCTGGTCGGACGACCAGTTGACCAGGCAGTCGAGATTTTGCGTGACCGAGGCCTGCGGGTCGGTGATCGCTCCTACGAGAACTCCTCGGCGCGCGGGGACGTCGTGTTGCGGTCCACACCCGCGGCCGGCGCCAAAGTGCAGCCGGGGCGGACGGTCGATCTAATCCTTGCCACTGGAAGCAACACGATCCCGGACGTCCGACGCATGACGTTCACGGACGCGAGCGAGAGGCTCCGTCAGGCCGGGTTCGAGCCGACGGAGCGGGCCGTCGAACCGAGCGGCGATGCACCCGGCACGGTGATCGACCAGAAGCCGCGGGGCGTGGTCGCGGAGGTTGGCTCGACCGTCGAGCTCCTCGTTGCTCGCAGCCCAGTCTCAGACCCGCCCTCGGCGCCAGTGACCCTCCCGCCTTCCAATTAAGGGCGACTCTGTGCCGGTCGCTGTGGTGGTCAGCCTTCAATCCGCGGCGGCGGTTGCCGGACGGGGCACCGGATGCTTCACCGCGCGACACCCGGCGGCCATATCACGGTGACCTCCCGGCCGAGCCCTCGTGCGTACTCGACGACGTCCGCCGTGCCGCCGTAGCCGGCAGCCGGAAGCCCGTCCCAGATCGCGAGGACGTGCTCGGACACATCAACGACTCGTTTGCCCGCCGCCATGAATGCCTCTTCGGAAGGCTGGTCGAACGGCAACAGCTCCACGTCGATAGCGACCGCGGAGAGGCGGTCGTATCGCTTCAGGTCGTCACCGGACAACGTGCTGCGGTAGTGCACGCACGGCACGATGAGCATTAGAGCGCCGCCGGCCGCCAGCGCGGCGGAGGCGACGATCTGGTCGGCGCCAGCGGCGAGTGAGGACACGGCAACGAGTGAGGGATGTTCGGCGAGCGCATCCCGAGCCAGCCGGGAGACGGCCGCCCGCGCCTCCGGGGGAATGTTCTGGTGGCCGGTCACTCCGATGCGTGTCATGCCCGTCCTCGTCTGGCCATACCAACACCTCGCTCGGTAGGCGCTGTGTCCCGATCTTGCGGAAAGTATAGATGCTCATTACCTTTCGCTCGCCTGTCACGGCAAGCCTCGGACGGCTAGCTGAATCATGTGAATCTCGTGCACTGTGGTCTGTCGATCGCGCCTGGGAACAGGAAGGACTTGCCCGCGCATTAACGATCAATCGTGACCCGGGCCGACGGCGATGAGTGTCTGAGATTCGACACAGATGGTCGCCGTCCGTCGTGACTAGAGTGCTTGCATGCGTTCGGAGGTCGTCATCGCCGTGGCGCGCCAACTTCACGTCGAGTGGTAGAGGTTGGCGACGACGAATTCGAAATCGCGTCTCGACTTCAGGCCCTGATCACCGCGGCCGAGTCGGCGACGTCGCGCGAGGCACTAAAGGATCTCTGCGACCGAATTCTGAAACTGCTCGCTGAATACGACGGGATCCGGTGGCTCCAATTCAACACAGGCTGGGCGTCCAGCGAGGGCGTGACTCGGAGCGGCCCGACGTGGAGGCCTACCGCAGACGTCCGACGTTCGCCTTTTCCGCCGACGGGGCCGCCGCAGGCTCATCCGCTGCTGGCTGCGGCTTCTGAGGTCATCGTCGGCGCTCCGTTCGACCTGCAGGTCGGCATATCGCCCTTCGAGGTGGCCGGTGTCGCGGGGGAGCGGCTTTGGCTCGCGGCATCCGATGCGATCATCGGGGTTCAGGTGATCGCGGACGGTTTCCGTCTGGCCAAGGGCGATTCCTGGCGTCGTGACCTCCACGTCACACCCGAGCAGCCATACCGCCGCACCGTGTTCCAGCTCGTTGCGGACGACCCGGGCGGAGCGGTCGCTGCCCGCCAGATTCGAGTGAGCTACACCGTCGGCGGTGACGTGGTGGGGTTCGGCGCTCGGTCGATAGCTGTCCTGCGTTCGGCGGCGTTGCTGGGAACTCAGCCGCCGTCCCGGCAGGAGTCGCCGGCCCACATGCCCATTGCTCCTGGCGGTGAGTCCCCGGCCGATCTCACCGTCTTGATCACCTACGCCAACGACGTCGGAAGGTACTGCTGGTCGTACGAGTCGCCCCACGTCGCACCGCCCGCGGACACGTATCGACTCGGTGTGGACGCGCAGCGGTTCGCGCGCCATCTCATCGAACAGGTCCAGCGCAAAGACGGCGACCCAGACCTTTTACCTGTTTCTGCGGGGAAGGGCTCCCGACATCCAGGACAACGTGCCGGCCGGTTCTTCGCCGCGCTCAGGCAGGTTGCCGAAATCGTCGGACCACGCCGACCCACTGTGCTGATCCAGTCGGTGGAACCGTACGTGCCATGGGAGCTGGCCGAGCTGCCGATCCCCGTTGGACCCCTCCCTACCCCCGTTTCTTGGCTGTCAGGCCACGGTCGGTCGGTGGGTTTTGGCGGACAGCGGCCGCCCGGCCCTGCCTCCGCCCGCGCAGTCGCATGCAGACACCATGTCGGTCGTTTCCGGCGTGTACGGCGACGTCGACCCGCGTTGGCAGCGGCTGCAATGCGCCAAGGAGGAAGCGCACGAGCTGGCCACGGGCCGCGGCGCGGTGTCGGTGGATGCCGAGCTCGGCGCGATCATGGCCTTGTTGGGAAGCGAGACGATCCCGGACATCCTCCACTTCGTCGTGCACGGAAGCGCGGATCCGGGCGGCATCGAAGACGGGCTCCTCCTGACCGAGCGCAAGATCCTCAGTTCAGCACGATCAAGGGGAGTGACCTACCGACCGGCCCCTTCGTCTTCCTCAACGCCTGTCAGGTCGGCACGGGCGATACGGTGCTGGGCGACTACGGCGGCATTGCCGCTGCGTTCCTGTACGCCGGATCCGGTGCGGTCGTCGCGCCCCTGTGGTCGGTGAAGGACTGCGTGGCCAAGATCTCGTACTGGACTTCTACCGCCGGCTTCGGCGGCGAACGGCCCGCCGACGCGATCCGGGAGCTGCGATGTCGGGTCGGCGGACCGCAATCGACCGTGGCCAGCGCCCTCGCGTACCAATTCTTCGGCCACCCGACGATGACCATCGGAGCGAGACGTGCGCCAGACACTTGATCCCGCCGGCCGTCCCGTCCGCGTCGGTCGAGCGGCGTTGCGCACCCCGGGCCTGGCCGGCGAGATTGACGTCGCCGAACCGGACACCGTCGGGGGAGTGCGATCAAGTGACGACTTCTCGGCCGCGCTGCGGAAGGCAATCGACGACGCCGATGCGCGGCCGCTCGAAACCTATCGGATCGCCAACGCCCACGAGGTGGCGGAGCCACCGTCGGGCTCCCGCTCGACGGCCGCAGGGGACCCCGCGATGGAGCTCGACTTACCCGTGCTCGCCGCTGGATGGGAACAAGTCGTCCTGGCCGTGGACGAAGGCGGCGTCGCGACCTGGCACCGTCCCGAACCAGCCGCCAACGGCGCCAGCACGCAGCGTTATCGTGTCCGTGGTCATGTGCCAACCACGGTGACACCCGGAACGCGTGGCATCGCCGGAGCCGTGGGCGTCAAAATCGGGTGTCTTGGGCTGGCGGACCCGGTCCATCGGCGAGCGGCGGATCACTTCCTCGTCGACGGTGAGCCATTTGAAGAACTGCTGCAGGCTCTTGTGCTTGTTCAGCGCCGTCGACGCGGACCGGGTGTCGACCATCCAGGCCTGGAAGCCAGGCCCGCAGTGATCTTACGGATGTCGATGGTCGGCATGGTCAAATAACTCCGAGTCAAGGGGTCCAACAGCGGCGTGCTAGACCTGACATCGATGCCGAGCTATGAAAAGAGGGCTCCCGCAAGTCGCTGACCTGCGGAAACCCTCACGCTGTCGGGACGGCGGGATTCGAACCCACGACCCCTTGACCCCCAGGACGTGGGGTCGGGTGTT
>Ga0193743_1001223_pt1 | contig 19201 bp, 28 predicted proteins | sample L2c2metaG_FD_143038 | JGI IMG/M metagenome (GOLD analysis project Ga0193743, IMG submission 143038) | Soil microbial communities from a riparian zone of the East river system, Colorado, United States - L2c2 | ecosystem: Environmental > Terrestrial > Soil > Riparian zone | place: USA: East River... | reverse complement strand
GAGGCTGAAGGTGTCAGATGATATCCATTCGTAGTCCCAAGATGTTGCTGCGGCTGTGGTTGAGGTGTGGTGGGGTTCTGAGGTTTCGAACGAGGTGAGCTACTGTTGGCTGTAATTTCCACATTCCCGGACCCATTGGCATCTGGTTGTTGTAAAGTGGCAACCGCGATACCATTTGGTATAGCAGGAGGAGCAATGATATCAGTTGATTTATGAGCATCAACCTGAGGTAAATTGATAGCAGCGCGTGAGACGCCATTGATAGAGGAAAGCTGGGCGATCGGTACAGGAAGGGTTCGTGGAGGAGACATTTGATGAGGGGTTGACTGCAAATTGGAAACCGGCGCCATGGGAGGACGCATACCGCCATTAGAGGATATCCTCATCTGTACGCCTGCATTTGGAGGCGGCATCTTTTTGATCTGATGCCCCTGGGCGCCGTTCATTCCTGCTACGCCAGCAAGTGACCCGTTCATCGTTGGTTGGAAAGGACGAAGAATGCCTTGAGCATCTCGCCGCATCATAGGTTGTTGAAGCATCCCCAAACGGTAAGGTAGGAAAATTTGTGATCCACCTTCAGCGCCTTGAATAACAAGAGTAGGATCCGTCAACAAATTGGCATGGTCCATATCAGAGAACAAAGTCATCGTATGCCTCAAGTACCTATAGCGTGTGTTTGATGAGCTAGTCAGAACGGAAAAAGAAAGAAGACGCCCATACATGTTGTCATAATCATCTATCAGTGTTCTGTCCTGTTCTTCTGAACCATCGGGTCCAACAGGAGGCGTATCATCAACGTCAAATTTCCACCTTTCCTCCAACTGTCTCCCTCGTTCACCTTCAAGATCTTCATCAACATCCATTGCCCCATCAACGTCAAAAAGACTCGAACGTGGTAATCTGACAGTAGCCAGCGGTGGCGGGATAACGTTCCTACGGTCGAGGTGGATCCTTCCGCCTCGACCATAACGCATACGGACTGCTCGAGCCATTCTAGGCGCAGGAGGTGGAGACAGAGGGTCGTCATCCGTCGTGTCCGAATTGAACGACGGCCACGAAGGAGCATTCGGAGGAGGAATATATTTGAAGAGCCTGGACGCGTAAGGAACAGGGAAAGCCTTACATGGATTCTGGATGAATAAGAAAATGAGTATTCGCAAAAACAAATCAGGGATGCGAGAAAAAGTAACTGACGTCTACTTGATCTTCCCACTGATGATCAAGATCCTTCTGTCTTGCCAACGTAGATTCCACTAGTTCGCGGATCATGCCAACACGTTCTTTAGGCCGTAGCAGTACTTCCGGCCGCGATGGAGGATCATCGTGTGGCCTTATCTTGAGTCCAGGGACACGTCTAAAAAAAGTTTACCGTAAGATACATATAAATACGATAACAGGGGGTCACATACGATGTATCAAGTTTCTTCACGGGTCTCTCTTTGTCAACCAAAAGTTCCTCATCTAACTTGTCATTGAACGCAGGAAATTTCCGTTTCAAATCCGCAAAAGCCAGTCGTTTCTCCCAAATGCCTTGTGACTGCACCGCATTTTCCTTCTTCATAGTCTCCCGTATCAGAAGTGATTTGGCCAATTCTAGAGGGTATGACAACTCATGCTGTAAACGAGCAAGTTTATCGGAGGATGTCGCTTGCGATGCCCTCGTCTTGCGGACCGCTTTGATTTCTCTTCTTCTGAAACAGATGTATGATTCATTGAGGGCATCAGACTCATCACCCTATCAAACTCGTATAAGACCATGGATAAATGGGTGAAGATGACAACTCACGTTCAGAGTTGGGATAATACGATGACCACCCCGATCAACCCGACGCTCCTTCCAATGAGGGTAGATAGCTTTTGCAATACGAAGCAACGCTTGATGATCAGGTAACCACGAAGGGAGAGTATAAGGCGCGAAAGCCGTCGGTGCCAACGGTGATGAAAAAACATCCTGATAGTCCGCAAAAGCTGGAAATTCCATCCCGGTCTCCAGACCCTAATAATCACAAAAGTCAGAAGATTTGATAAAACAAAAACCAAAGAAACAACACACATGATGTAGATACTCCGTCCTCTCATGCGTAACTTTCTCATACAACCCCATCACCAACTCGAACTCGTCTTCGCTAATGGTAGCAGGTTGGCAAGGTTCAGGCTCTTTTCCTTTCGCCTTGGCACTGCGTGCGGAGGTTCTGGTACCCGAGATGGATACAGCTCCCTGCGCACTCGTTCCTTCTCCTCGTGCCTCCTCGTTGTTCTTTTCAAGCCACGCCTGATCTCGTTCATCCATGTAGTAGACAAATCCACCCGATAGCCCATTGGTAATTGCCTCTTCCACCGTCGTCGACGTACAGACATTTGTCGCAGGATCTTTCCATTTGTTGGATGGATACCACTCTTCATAGTTGTCAACAATGCCGGTCGAGTCTGGGGTAGGGATGAACGCTGATTGTGAAACAGCACCGGCTTTACTATCAGCTGCTGCTCCCCTTGTATGTCTGCTATTGACGTTGTTTCGATGTGCTGCTGACAACACCTCCTGCAAATGGTGCTCCTAGAATATGAATTAGTCAGCAATCCACGGATTGCACAGCCACTGTCGTGCTGACGCGGCAATCAACAGATAGGGCAGGGACTCACATTGGCGTCGTCAGCGTCCACGCCAGCGACAAGATTAGTGAGGCGATACTTCTCCTCGTCTTCGTCTGGGATGAGAACTGCATCAGCATCGAGGGAGCCCTGGTGTATCTTGAGCCGTGTCTTGTTTGTAATCCGGTTGCGGTTTCTGAGAGTAGAAGCGGCCGGATGATGATTTCGGGGCATATCATGGATGGTTCAACGAGAAAAAAGGACGAAGTCCAGAGAAATAATTTAGTCGCGTAAAACGTTGCAGCTCAGCGCTCCTCAAAGTCGTCAGGATGGGTCAAAGCGTCGGTTTTCCGCCGAAAAGTGGTTTCGGCCCGAAACGAACACGCGCCCTTCAAATGATATACACTATTTGTACGTGTGAACAAATATGCCCGGCATGTTCTCGGCCGTTCAATCATATTCTCACTCAGGTTGGCATGTCAAGTGAAAAACTCACAGGACACAAGAAAGATCTGTTCAATTAGCTTCCTAGAACTAGGAATGAAATCAGATCGATGACCATATAGATATAGGAGGCGTCCTTACAACAACAGCCAGACATTATGATTTTAAACGAGCCATGTTCAAGAAACTAGACAGTTCGTTAAAATCATTAGATGAGACGACAGACAAGTAGGTGCCCACGTTCGAGATTCAAACCATTGGCACATAAGCGGCTAAAAGGAACAAGAAACTGTTATTAGATCGATAGAGATCAAATAGGATAACACATAAACCATACCCAAGAATCCGGCAACATCGATAGCAAAAAGAAATGTAGTCTGGACGACGGCACATTGCATGATCAAACATTTGTTGAACAAAACTTTCCAGAAGTTACATCCCAAAAGAAGAGAAACGAGAGGTGAGGGGAAGCTGCGAATGGCGGTATCCGATGAACAGGACTGTTCGTTCATGAGGGTCCTAGAAATAGTCAAATCAAAATCAGGTCATGCGCAAAGAACCTGATGCTCAAGTTGGCGTTAAGTATAACGAATGGTGGATCCAATGGAAAGAAAGAACTTCCAGATGAAAGCTGGGGGGAAACGTCATTCAATGTACAAAGAATAAACCATGTAATCAGAAGATCTGCGAAGCAAAATGGGTGCTTCGAGAGTGCTCTTCGAGTGGCAACTTCCAATGACTAGTGGAACTTGCACGGAAAAGTACCATGGACGTAAGGGGACTAGAGAAATTAATTAGTCGTAGTTGGTGGATGATGCGGCCAACAGGATCGTCACACGGACCGATGGGAGATTACGCACCATGATAAACGGGTCCAACCCAACGACCTGAAAACACATAAATCCATCGATGTTCGAAATGCCTGCCTGCCCTATCGATGAGGATATAAAAAACCAAGCTGATAACCATTCAAAGTCATGCCAAACACACGATAAAGGATGCAGAGACGTGGAACCCTAAGACCCATTGAACACTCCCCAGGAGGCGAGTACCCTCATTAAGAGGCGCATATAATTATGTTTTGTCGAGGTCGTGGATTCTGAAACCATGTAGCAGAATGAACACCCCAATCACTTTGAGGGTAATAGGTTTCAAATCCAACCATGCATGTCACCAGACAAGGGGACTGGAATGGATAATCGAAGAATATAGACAATGAGAAGAAAAGAGATTATACACCAGGATGGTGGACAGCAGCTGGAAGGGCAGAGAGGTCAAAGGCCAGCAGCGAGAAGGTAGCTGTGGTCCCAGGTCAAAGGACAGTGGCGGAGTACTCTAGATCTCGACATCCTTCGCGAGGGTTCAGCCACCCGGCACGTGCCATTCTCCTTGCTTCGGTAATTCCCGCATTACCACAGTGGATCGAAAAAAGAACAAAGGCCCGTAAGTTAGGAGACTTTCAGAGTCAATTTATGACCTTAGAAACTCCCCAAGGTGTCGGTTTTCGATGCCGCTGTTGTTGGGAAAATAAGTACAATATATTATTCGCTGTGCAATACGACAAACAAGCAGAGTTTTGACAATAATTAATACAGGAGTAGCTATACATAATACATGTTTCCACATGGATGGTTTGAGAAGCGCTTGGACCAGTCACAAGGAAAAGGTCCGGTGGTACGTATCTGTTGGGATCGGGCCTTTGGTAACAGCGGTGTCATCTATACGAACTTGAAGGTTGAGCCTGAGGCCTGCGGGTTGAGGATGGAAGACTCATAGTATATGATCCGTTTGGGCAGCCAAAAATGTTAATGCAAGAGTCCAGAAAATCCGTATGGATACCTGAGGTGAGTGACGAACATGCTCGAGCATATGGCACAAGTAAGTTGTCGGTTCCGGCACCTCGCACTGCAGGACGATAATAATTTTTACATAAGTCTAAAATGTGTCCAAAATTACAAATTTTAACATCACGTTGATTGTCAAAATTTTGGTTTTTCCAACCCAATAGGATGGGTATCCACTTGTGAAAAAAAAAAAGAAGTCAAGAAGGGGGAATGTGAGAGGCTTATTGTATAGGCCTTAAAAAAATATTTCCAGTGTATGTAATTGTAAAAGTAAGGAAATATTGTCTTTTTTTGATTGCCGAACTACCTTTCGCGGTAACGCGCGCAAATCTTCAAATTAGTGAGGCTCGAGGCCAGATTTTATGTGCTCAATCAAAAACATATGGGCTTTTAAACTAGAATCTGGCTTTCAGAAATTGCTCTCCTAACTATTTTCTCCTAGCTGATGAAACCCACAACGCGAGCGGGAATCGCGGGCAATCACGTGGCTTCCCCTTTAACATTGACATTTCTAGGCAATCATTTAAGAAGCAACAGCTTCAAAACCACGGGAATCATGAAAGATAAACACCAGGGTTGCCTTCAAATACCATTTGGTTCTCCATGTTGTGCTTCCACGCTGCGGTGTGAGGATAAGTATTAACCCACAGGTACAACAAATCGCTTAACCCCCCAAGGATGGAATATGTAAGGGCCAATGACTCGATCCGAGTTCATTGATATCAGCATCTAATGGCATGAGCTATCACCCATTTAAACATCACCTTGAAGATCATAGGTTCTCCTGTAGTATTGCAAAGTCCCTTCGCAGGATTGTTGTAGATCTTGCCCACAGTTGGCTCGCCCACCTAATAATGAGGATGCTACGGAATTGAGTAAAAACCGTTTACTGCGCATTTTCTGAAATCTACTCAGAAACTGAGTTGGGGTTTCGATTAAAAATTAGACTCTAATGTGTGAACGATTCAAAAGTTGAGTTATACAGTGCAAAACACATACTACTTTACTTACATTGTCTGTCATACCAATACACGACCTGTGAGCCCGATCGATTATGCTTTTTTGATCTCCTAACATTATTCGTCTTTCATCCCTATTAGAGTTCTTTCTCGATACCCTCTCTGTTTCCTACTTAACAGTGAATAAAAAAACGAGTCCGAAACATACATGAAATCAGTCAACGGGAGTATTCACAAAGAAGAATTAGATCCTATTATATTTTTGAGAGGGGGGGGTGGGGGAAAATCGACACCTCCCAATGGATCATCTCTTTCCTTGTTGCGATTCGGCATCAGCCTCTTCGACGACAGATGAAATTATTTCATCGAGATTCCCCTCCGTCTCTTCATCTTCCTGAGGAAGAATAACGTTCAAGAGTCCAGCTACCACACCCGCAGATAGAACTGTTTCGTAAAAAAAAAAAAGATGATCAGAATCATAAAAATTCAAAGAACAATACAAACAAAAAAAACAAACTCACAAGGTGTACTGATTATAATCGATATCGAATTAAAAAGACCTTGTAATCCCTTATTAGGATTAACCACTCCATCAAATAAATGCGTGAAAATATTGGGCTGCAACAAGTTGGAAAAACCGAAAGAAAGCGCAGCACCCAAAACAAATCGATCCCTCCTCGTAAATTTATTATGAGCCAATACACGTAACCCAGAAACAGCCACACTCGCAAACAAAAACGTAGTCACTCCGCCTAAGACGGGATTGGGTATAGCTAGGAAGACACCCGAGATCTTGCTTATCACCCCGAACAGAATGAGGAAGAAACAACACCATCTCCCTGCGCCACGGTTGGCACACCGTGTGATGGCGATGACACCGTTGTTTTGGGCGAACGTGGACAGGGGGGTGACAGTGAAGAGGGCAGAAATGAAGCCGCTGATTCCATCACTGAGGATACCGCCTTGAATACGTGAGTCGAATTCTTCACCAACAACTTTTTGACGAGAAACTTCAGCGGAAGCGGTGATATCACCAATAGCTTCCATCGCAAGTGATACTGTTGAAGAAAAGAGGAAACTCAGAGTTTATTTGAAAGAAATAATCGTATAAACCGATGAGAGGAACGAACCATATACGGTCAGCATGGGCAGGATAGCAGGTGGGTAGACATTTATTTTAAATCGGTGGACCCATAAGAAAGTGATAGCTGGTGCGGCTTTAATCGTCGAGGAATCTATATAACCTGCAGCACCAGCGACGATACATCCGACAACAAGTCCGACAATGATGCTGATGTTCTTGAGGAACGGAGATCCAAATATTTCAGTGAGGATGATGGTTGAGAATGATAGAAACCCTAGTCCGATAAACTCTGGAGACCCCCATCTACATCGAATAATCTTAGGAATGAAAGAGGTATTGGGTAAATAAGGCCTACGGAAGTGGCCGAGGAGCGAAGATGGTAGGGCACAGTCTGAAAATACCAGACGTTGGGCGACTTTGGCAATTATTCGAGCCTCCACCCCAATTCGCAGCACCGGAGGTGCCAATGAGGGATGCACCGATCATAAGAATCACAGTTCCTACAAAAAAAAAGGATCAGTATCTCTGATTCACAGAATTTTAAAGTCAACTTCACCTGTGACAAGAGGCGGAAAGAATCTTTTCAAAATCCTCGGAGAGCAGAACGACATGCCAATTTCGAGGAAGGAACATATAAGGGATGTTCCTGTGCAAGGAAAACCACTTTGTCCAAGGGCAGATGACAAAATGACGGAAAATTCGTACCGAGAACCATTCCATATGCATCAGGACAAGCGTCGCGAGTGACGATTCCATCAGTAGATGTAGTTGATGAGCATGTACCGTCTTTGTACATCGCATCAAAAATCTATAGTCACTGAGCTATAAACAATAGAACGAGCCAAAAAAAAAGAAAAGAGGATTGCTAACCGCGTTGGCCGTGGAGAGAGTTGCAAAACTTGTTCCAACCACCGTAATTAACCCAGTTCCGAGATAATATCGACCGAAGAGATGGAGACGGGACATTTGCATCAGACTCAGGATACCTATCCACCAACAGAATTGTTAGAAACGCCTGAACACCAGAAAAAAAACTGCCGCTGAAACGTATGCACCGCAACCAATGAGAGAAGCAGAGATCATGTAGGAAGAAGTAGCTGCATCCAAATTCAATGCGGAAGCTAAGAGGATGGGTGGCGTGATGAGACCCGCCAGCATGGCAAGTGCATGTTGTAGACCACTCGAGATAGCGAGGAGGAGCGGTAAGTCATCGTTGAGAGCGTAGAAAGGCGGCATCCTTCGCTTTTGCTTCATAAAAGGAAGCGATGGCATGCATAACCTTATCAAAATCCGCGATTAGTATCAGACTCGCCACTATAGCTATCATTTTCATCTCCAGAAGACAAAAAAAAAAGAAACTTACCATGAATAATCATAGTCTCCAACCCACCCATCCTTCGTTGTAAATTTCGTACAGAATCTCTTCGCCTTCTCTACGATCTTTTTTGGAGGGTTTGGGGCGGTACCAACCCGTCGAGGCAAGACCACAGGCTCAGGTTGGGTCCTTACAGACACCCCGTAATCGTCTTCAGATGACATTTGCAGAGGAGATAACAGTCAAGGGAGAGGGCTGTTGTTCGAACTGGCAATTCAAGTATCCCCTTTCATGTGGTCCGAACATCGGAACGACCCTGAACGACCCATAATCGGTTTTAGACCAGATAACACCAGATCGTGTTGAGTGGATGCATATGGTTCAAACTTAGAAATTCCCAGGAGATAAGATAGGACCAGTTCCGTCGAGTCGGTTATCCCCTCCTCACCTCTATAATGTGCGATAACGACTTGGCAAGTACGCACACCAGGGAGAGTCAAATATCTTTTTTTTTCGTGCCTGCGGTGCATGTTAAACTAAGGCTCATATCATAATCTAGGTCGGCCTCTATCTAATCTATATTGTGGTTGTGACCGATTGCTAGCTATACATTTCGAACAAACAGAATAAGATATACAGTGTGTAATACATTCGAAACCAGAAAAGCAAAAGGTTTGAAAGAGTTTTCGATCCTTCGTGTCATGTGACCTCCGAAGGAACCAATCATCTGACTCAAGTAGACATCGGCACGTCCTCGTCATCTTCTTCACCTTCATCAGGCTCACCATCCTCACCATAACCAGCATCCAACCCACCCCTCTCCATAATCCTCGCCAGCTCAGGAACCATACCATACCCATACCCATTACCAAACCCATCAATATTCCCTCCCGCCATTCTCGCATTCACACTAGCATCCACCACACCCACCACATCATCCCACCTCCCCGGCACATCAGGGAAGAACCGCCTCTTCGCAGGCTTGCCAACCGAAGCGGAGCAATCAAAATGTGAAAACCCGTTTTCTTGTATTGGTATATCGTAATATTTCCCCGTGATCAGACTCATTCGTTTTCTTTCAGCGGTTGAGGTATATTGAGGTTGATGATTGGTGTACCGACCGTTTATGCGGGAGGCGGAGGATGAACGGTAAGGACCACGTCGCCAGTTATTTTGACTGCTTGATGATTCATCAGAGTCCCAGGAATCAGAACCTTCTGAATCTTCAGTTGTAGTGTCGGTATCTTGTAGATTGTACACGTATCTCGCATGTTCTGCATATAAAGAAGGTCAGGTCAACATTGTTTTGTGTCTGATGCAGAAAAATACTGACGAGCAAGTTGTTCGTCCAATTCATCTCTTCCTTCTTCTTCGTCCCTGCCAAAACCAAGGTGTTGGCCAACAGTCTCCCGTGGAACATCCTGCATCGGCACAGATGGAGCACAAGCCAGTTCCTGCAGCTGTTCCAACGCTGTAGCTCTGCATAAGAACATCAGGCAGTAGATCGACAAGAGAATAACTAAGCTGACCTGACAACATCCAACGACCTCTCTTTAACATTCAAATCATCCATGTTATTATCCACCACCTCCAAACGATACCTTGGGCCAAACCACTCAAAGTATTGATTCCAAGGTAGATTTGGGTCAATTTCTTCCTCAATACCCAAAGCACACGCCGTCTCGTATGTCCATGTTCGAGCAACATTTTTTACCGTGTAGCCACCCCCACCGAGAAGGATGAGAGGTACATTGTATTTCCGAAGAAACTGTACACAATGGGCATGCCCATGCATCGTCAAATTGAAACAACCCAGCTTGTCTCCTGCCAAAGAATCTGCGCCACATTGCAGAACAACCGCGGATGGTTGATATACATCAAGAATCTTGGCAATAACCTACATAAAATGCACGTTTTAATTGCGATACACAAGATGTATATCCGCGCAGAAACTCACAGGTTCGAACACGCTCTTGAACGCCTCATCCGTAATTCCGTCTTTCAGTGGAACATTCACGGCATACCCCTTTCCCCCTCCTTTCCCTTTATCCTCTTGTGTCCCAGTCCCCGGGAAATATTCCCCAAATTTGTGAAAACTGCATGTCATCACCCTGTCAGTAGTGTAAAAGGCTTCTTCCACCCCATCCCCGTGATGACAATCAATGTCGATGTATAAGACCCTAGGGTAGGTTCGTAGGAGTTCGAGAATGCCAAGGACGATGTCGTTGATGTAGCAGAATCCAGAAGCTTCGCGTTTTTTGGCATGGTGTAGACCACCTGCCCAGTTTATGGCAATGTCAGCTGCACCGGATGCTATTCGTTGTGCGGCACCTAAGATACGTGGTACGGCAAGTCAGCAGGGGAGTTGTGGTGGTGGGGGGCTGAGATGACTATCAATGTACCTATAGAACCTCCAGCTGATATAGAGCAGAATTCAAAAACACCGTCGAAAGCAGGGTTATCCTCTCCTACAAGAACTTGTGTAAGAAAAAAACAGAGTTAAGAACGTGATTGATACAAGGTAGTTGAAAGAACGTACATCGTGTCCCTTGATAAGTCATTTTCTCTGCCGTCTCAGGCGTAACGCTATGCAGGAAGTGCACATATTCATCCGTATGAAAGGAACTCATTACTTCTGGCGTCGCGCGTTTCGGTCTCTGGACATGGTCGGGTTTTTATAGTTTAAAGAAACCAATAGGGGGTAAAAGGCGTATATCTCACTAAAATGTGCATTTTGTCGAGCATGCCATAGGCCGTTACTAGATCATGGGTAACCCGTATCCTATGTGGTTTCATGGGGTGGCCAAGTCCATAGGTGTATGCCCCGACATCAGCTATCGGTTGGTGTGTCAGCTGTGAGCTGGCTGGACCGGGAAGATTGAGAGCTCACTGTCGTAGTAGTAAGCAACTTTTCGCTTAGACATGCTCTCGTCGCCGTCGTCGTCGTGGGGGGGGTTCCAACTTCCGTTGGATGTCTGTGCGCGGGTTAGTCATGTGATCAATAATATCGGGCGACGGGCCGCGACGCGTTCCACGTGCACGAGCCATTCACATCCGAATATCTATCTCAAATTTTTGCTCTATTGACACCAAACTTGATCTAGTACCTTACATTTATCCGAAAGTGTTTTTGTTTTGCGTGCAAAACTCAGTTGGCAGTGAAGAAATTCAAAAAAAAAGAAGCAATACCAGCGATGTGCCACTGCGACAGTTTGTGACTGGGCGATCTGATAGCGTAAGTAGGAAGGTTATATTTTGTAAAATTAAGAATAGATGGAGTGGTATATAGCACTTGATATTTCAAATGAGTTATTTTCGTAAGCATAAAATAGATGGCACTATTTCAGGCACAACTTGAAGCGGACCACCATGGTCCGAACAGTCGACTTACAATGGCGCCTGCGCTAATTGATAATCAGTTAGGGTTGCATATAAATGAAAAGAAACTGATCCACGGTGTCGATGCATGGGAAGAAAACCATGAAGTCAGAGCGAGAGGAAACTATCACGCTGCTAACGCCCCTTCGTAGGACCTGGGTTGACGGCCTAGGTGCTTATGGAACTGCAAGGTTTGATGTGGAAAACGCAGACTTCTTCAGCGTACTGTCGCTGTACAGTCGTTCCAAGGCGGTAGCTCAGTTGAACTGGATATCTGGGCGACATCTTGAGTATAAGGAGAGACCACATGATGCCGTCGCCGGGCACTGTTGCTAAGAATTCTTGAAATCCGCGAGTTGAGTCAACAGACGCGCACGCTCATTTAAAAGATGAACAGTACGTGTATACTGTTCATGCACAGCCAACATTCTTTGATTGGGACTTTCCAAACAGTTCGATTGATCAGAGTATTCTGGTCCATGTCTGCTGGAAAAAGACATGGAACGACTGCTTTCAAAAGAAGCAAGTTCAGCTCCCTCATCGACTGGCTGGATGAACCCTGTGGTGCGAATTCGTGTAAGAGATTGTGTATTGGGGTGGTCGTGTTCAATGGGTAGGGTGTTGGCAATGGAAGGGTGGCAGTCACAGAAGCTCCAGTTCCGATCTGGGGACGGAATCCGACCACTGTGTTGTATTTGGGGGTCAATGGAGAAAAGAAGAGAAGGCGAAGGAACTTGATGTATACATCGAGGAGGGTTGGTGAATGGATGGTGAATACTGTGGACATCCGAGATCGTATCCGAAATGGATCCTTCGTCTGGGTTTTCGAACGTATATACACTGGTCACCGAATCTCCTCCTTTTTCTTTAAGGAAAGGTGAGAAAGTCCGTTCTGATAATCTCTCCATCCCATTTACTGTTGAACCCGTCTGAAAGAGAGACTCTGCATCTAGATCAAGTTGTGATTTAGGTGAGAGATGTGGTTTGCTTGATGTTGGTTGGGTGTGTAGTTGAGATGGAGTAACGTCCGTAGTATCGGAGGCGGACACCAGACCAGCTCGTCGACCGACCCAACAAAGAAGCTCAGCAATAAACAAGACCTCTTCCCATTCACCATCTGCCAATCTTCGTGGGTCGAGATCGCTGAGTCCGACGTCCATTTGCAAAAAGTCGGTCTCCATAACACCTAGAAATATTTTCATGGCTTGAACTCTTTCAGCGTGGGCACGTCTCGAGCCTTTGAGTTCATGATTAAAGTTGATAGGCAAGCGGACGCCCATAAGAGATTCTAGGATTGCTATGAGGAGGCGCGGGGTAAGGTCTGTGGGACATATCAGGGGAATTGGGAGATGTAAGGAAGTCAGAAGTGTATTGAGCTGTTTTACCAGCGTTTCATGGTCGATAGCCGAGTCACGTTCAATCGAGGTCTTAAGCATGCTTGGTTGGTTGTAACCTTCTCATACGTGGGAAATATCTAGTAATCGCTCATCAATTTCTGTTGCATAGCATTCCCAAGGTATACTACCTATCTCCTTTCCATTAAATAAATACATTGGCGCTTAGTCCCTCATTTGTAGACTCAAGGCAGGAACCTGAACAACGGGGCCCTACGCATTGCAAAACAACAAAGGCAAATAACGCGTCCTTTCACCCTTAAACAATAATTAAGACGCGCTATAATGCCGCGTCGAGCTACTACATCTGAACCTCCGGACGATGTTACAACCAAGGTGGTAAAGATCAGAGTCAAACAGGAAAAACTCAAGAACAAAGGAAAGCAAAGAGCTCGTGTAGAGGAAGAACCGGAGGAAGAAGATCATGAGCAAGATGGTGAAGGAGATGTTGACGAAGATGCGCGGGGAGTGCAGGATGAAGGTGAAAGCAGTCCTCGAGGCAACAAACGACTGCGCGTAAATGGTGAAGGGGCTTCTCGTCCTAGTAACAGCGGCAGCCAGCAACAGCCCAAGGCGAAGACCTTACCTCGTGACACCGATGGGTACGCTTGTCTTTTCTTTCAGTTCTTTTATCAATAAAAATGACAACTTCTTTTTTTAAAGGTATATTCCCGGCTCTATCGTTCGCATACAACTACATAACTTTGTGACCTATGACTACGTCCAATTCCGTCCTGGCCCCTATCTCAATATGATTTTCGGTCCAAATGGAACAGGGAAAAGCAGTATTGCTTGTGCCATCGCTCTGGGATTGAACTTCCCTCCATCTGTACACACCATATTTCATCCAGATCTCGACTTGAAGAACTAACGTCGTTCATCATCTAGATCCTTGGTCGTGCAACCGAGTTAAATTCTTTCGTCAAAATTGGCACCAACAAGGGCTACATTGAGATCGAGCTCAAAGGTCCGAAGGGCAAGGGAAACTTTGTCGTTCGTAGGAATCTTAGCTCTACATCCAATAGCTCCACTTTCAGCCTCAATGGCTCAGCAGCTACCGGGCAAGAGATTAAGCAGAAGATGTCAGAGCTCAATGTCCAAGTCGGCAATTTATGGTGCGGGTTTTGCACAGATATCAAGCACTTCCTTGGGTTGATGGGTATTTTCTCAAACAGTTCTTTTCTTCCCCAAGATAAAGTGTCCGAGTTTGCTGCCATGAGTCCTCAGCAACTTCTGCGTGAAACTCAACGGGCAGCTGGCGATGCAAACCTTTCTAATTGGCATGATACTTTAATCAGTGCAGGAAAAGACTTGAGGCAGATGTTGCAGGTTAGTCATTATTTCGCCTAATAGTTGTCCGACAAGTCTCACACTGGCATAAAGACAATCAAAGGGGAAGAAGATACCTTGAAGCAGATGGTTGATCGAAACGCAGGTATAGAAAGAGATGTTGAACGATACAAGGAGCGTAAAAGAATTGAGCACGCGGTAATTACAATACTTCGATAACACGCTACCTCGTCAGAACGCTGATTTTATACGTTTCAGATCGCGCTTTTGGAAGTTCTCATGCCTGTTGCTCAGTACCGCGATGCCCGCGCAAAGTTTCTGGAAGTCAAGGACAAGCAGAGAAAACTTCACGCAAAAGTCAAAAGATTGAAGAATAAGAACGCTCCTGCTCATATACTTCTCAAGTAAGTAATTTATTTTGTTTTATTCTTGCTAATGACATTCGTCTGTCTTGGATCGACGTTTCTGATCACTCTCCTGCAGGAAAATGGAAGGAAACTATAAAGAAGCTGAGAGGGAAAGGGACGACCTCAAGAAGGCTACTCAGGCAAAGTTTGCGAAACTCAGCAATAACCATAAATCAGGCGAAAAACTGGTAAGATTTACTTGGATCTTTTTTTACTGTCTCTCTATGTTCATGTGTTTTGATATTTAGGACAAAGAGGCTGAGGACATTGTCAGCAGACTCTCCACCTTGAAGCAGGAGGAGAAAGAACGCGTGAAATCGATCAAGAATTTTGAAAACGAAATCGTCAGATGTGAGGCAGAGATCGCGAAACCGCCGCCCCCGAATTTGGGTACGATAGAACAATGCAAGGATGACACTGTATGTATCACCATCTTCTTATAACAGTTAGCTGTACTGATGATCTCTGTGTTATCAGAGAGCGATTAATCTAGACAGGAACGATCTGATACAACGCAGGGCCGAGCTAGACCACCAGCTTAAAGAATGCATTGATAGGAGAGCCAAGTCCAACACCATCTATGAACGCGCCCAAGAAGAGTGAGTTTATTGAGACTAACAATCTGATGATAGTTTACTAACAGACTACTTGTGTAGACTCCGAAAGCAGGACAATGCTGATGTACAGAAACTACAGATGATGCGCAAATGGGATCCAGACACTCACGACGCGATTTTGTGGCTTCGTCAAAATAAAGATAAATTCAGAATGGAAGTATTTGAACCGCCTTTCATGTGTCTTAGTATCAAGGATAGGAGGTATGCAAATGCTATAGAAGCCTGTTTCGCTGGTAATCAGCTCAAGGTATGACACCAATTATTGGACTGGTTTCGTGGATTTACTTATCCCGCTTTCTATACTAGACCTTTGTCACTCAATGTCAAGAAGATTGTGATACTCTCAATCACCACATCAACGATGAAAATGCTCTGCATCGCAAGGCTCGTGTGACCACCTGGTTCCGTGCTCACCAGGAAGATTTGCTCATTCCTCCGCCGATGAATCCTGAAGAGGTTTGGCAACTAATTCTTTCATTCTCATACTACCAGGCTTAACCTTTTTTGTCTCCAAGATGGCAAGTCTTCGCTTCGACGGATATGCTATTGACTATGTTGACTACCCTGCTGGTATGGAGTGGTTCTTGAAACGGGAGGTCAACTTGCACAGAACAGTAAATTACCTATCATTCCTCACGTCCCACCTGACTAATATAACGTTTTGTAGGCTATTGCTCTTAACGGCAGCGTTATTGACGTGAATAAGACTATGCAGCTTGTGGCAAGGCCAAGTCCCAATCATGGAGGGGGCGCCACTTTCATCAATGGCGCAACAATGAATATAGTCACTCGGTCTCGTTATGGGAAAAGGGCAATTGCGAATATGACCAGGGATGTGTATAATGCAAGAAATATGGTCGTGCCGACAAGTAAATTATATCTTTGGCTATCTGCTGCACAGCACTGACGTTCTTCTTTTTTATTTCAAGTCGATTTCGAAGTTAAACAACGAATAGAGGCTGATATTCGAAGAGCTCAACAGGAAATAGAGATGTATGAGAAGGAAAAAGTAGAAATTAATGAAGGAATAACGCAAACTGGAGAAGAGGATGAGGTTTTCAAGCAACGACTGGTAAGCCTTGGCTATTCCTGGTATTAGTCGTGTGATGCTCAAATTCCTTTTTGAAGAATGCTGTAAATGCACGTAGAAGTGCTATTACTAAGGAGGAAAAGCGTTCAGTCACAGCGAAAAGCAGGTTGTGTAAGTTTATGCCTTATCCTACCCTTTTTTTTTGACGCTAATAAATATAAATTTCGTCAGCCCGCGTCCAGAAAGAGCTAGTCGAGTTGCGGAACAAACCCTCTCTTGAACAGAAGAGAGTGGAGATGCGGAAGAGATTACTGCATCTAAGCAGGAAACGGATTCAGCATGCTCAAGAATTCACGGTATGTCAGGGCTTGAGGTGTCAAAAAAGCATTCTTTTTTCATATTAGATTTTGGCGTCAGGATCTTGTGCATTCCATCGTCGCTGAGCAAACACAATGTACCCTTGTTGGGCTTCAGTATCTTCAAATCGGTGCCAACAGGTTGGCGTTGCAAGAACTCTGTAAACGTAAAGATGACAAATACGAAAATGCACTCGTGGAGTTCAATGAGAGTTGCGTTGTTTTAAAGCATTGGGCACTGAGTCCTATCTCTAATTTTTTATTTTTATCAAGTGAATAAGCAGTTCCAGAAAATCAAAGCCGAATCGAAGGAAATCCTGGAGAGGAGCAGACAGGGCCTTGCAGCTGCCCCTGAGGAAATTCAAAAAGAATATGATGTCATTGAGGAGGTTCGATTACTGTATGAGAAGAACCTGGAGTTGGCCAAGAATCAGCGCCTTCCTGAGCCTGATGCGTCAGGTGTCGACTTCCGAACGGCGGATGAGCTGCAGGCCGAGCTTGAAACGCAACGTGCTAATCTGGATATGAATTTGAACACTAATCCGGGCGTTGTTGAAGAGTACGAAAAGAGGAAGCGAGATGTGAGAGTTCTATTGACGATATTTCCTGGCCCGTAACATGCTGATCTCTTTTTTTTAAATTTTTTGTAGATTGAAGTGCTTGAAAAGACTGTCGCTGACAGGAAGAAGAAAGCAGACAAGGTGGAACATAACATCAAGAATGCTAGAGTAAGTTTTGGATTGTTTCATCTTCTTCAGGTTCGTCGCTTGATTCATATTTAATTCCCTTCAGGATAATTGGCAACCCGCCCTTGAGAAACTCATTGCAAGCATCGGAGAGAAGTTTTCTGCCGCCTTTGACCGTAAGCATAACACTTTTTCTCATCAGAATTGAAACATCTAGCTTAGCTGCTAACTTGCGATCCTGCAGGTATCGGGTGTGCAGGAGAGATCCGTATCAGCCAACACGAAGATTATGAGAAATGGGCAATTGACATTCTTGTCAAGTTCCGTGACAGTGAGAAACTACAGCTGCTCACAGCGCATAGGCAGTCAGGCGGAGTACGTTATTTCCATTATTATTTTTTCGCCACGCGCGGACTTCAGGGCGGAATGGCACATCCTTACTTTTTGGCGAAGTCATATGTTTATATTTCTCTTTTCATTAGGAACGATCCCTGACGACTATTCTATATCTTATGAGTCTGACAGAAGAAGCCCGTGCACCCTTCTCTCTCGTAGACGAAATCAATCAGGTACGCCACCCCCTCCCCCGGCCCCCATAAACTCTAACCCTATAAAATTTTTCGACGATCTCAGGGAATGGATCAACGAGCCGAACGGGTGGTACATAACTCGATGGTCAACGTGACTTGCAAAGCCGACAGCGCGCAATATTTCCTGATCACACCCAAGTTGCTGCCTGACCTGATGTATCATGAGAGGATGAAGATCTTGTGCGTGAATAACGGAGAGTGGTTACCTGATGATAAGAATTTGGGTAAGATGATGGATATGATTGATGGGTATGTGGCGAGCAGGAGGAATGAAGCATAAGCAGAAATACGCCATGTTGGAATTGACAGTGTTGGAGTGGGAGCGAAACGTTCTCTTTTTTTTTTTTCCATCGATGGGAAAAGCTTTTGGACGGGTTTCTCGTTTCCCGTTGTCGCCGCCGGGATGTTTAGATGCAATGCGGGTATTCCTGTTCCTCAGGTCCCCCCCAATAGTTTCACCTCTCGGACCGATTGTGGTTCAACCTCTGCACATCTTTACCTGATATCATACATCACAACCCTATGATCAAGTTCAAAGTCCCACCCACGTTCTTCTCACCTTAAATAAATTTGGGATTATTCCACTTCCTACAGAATCCCAATAACCTAGTTTACCTTAGAAACACAAATTTGTCCATTTTTATTTACGTAGTAATCACGTAGTAACCCTACTTACATAGTTGTTTCTTTGCTAACTTATGACTTCACAGAAAAAGGAAAAAAAAAGCTCAAGTGTATATGTATATATATATATTCATTTGAATATCTGTTTTGATAGTACTTCTCTTCTACGCTTTGCACTTGCGATACATTCTGGGAGTGCATCTCTGTTGAGACCGCCTTCTGATTGAGACACGAGAGTTGAACCCAACTGGGATACGGAGATGAGTTCTCCTTGTTCGCCTACGACTATGGATATGGATGTGTCGAGTAATGGTTCTTCGAAGGAGGTTGGGTCTGCTAGGACGTGTTTTCTAAATGACAACAAAGAAGGCCGTGAGGTGAGAAGACAATAAATGGATCGGAAGGAAAAAGTAAAAAACGGATTACGCACGAGTCGAATATACCAAAGGAAACGCTGAGGGGGGTGTTGAGGCTCAATCGAAGAGGTAACCTGGGTGCTCGTCTGGAACAGATGGTAACGTTCTTTTCAGGGTCGAAGGCCGCTTGAGGAAGGAGTGCTACAAAACGTACGCCCACAGGAAGAGGGAGGGGGGG
>Ga0193743_1001222_pt1 | contig 19202 bp, 15 predicted proteins | sample L2c2metaG_FD_143038 | JGI IMG/M metagenome (GOLD analysis project Ga0193743, IMG submission 143038) | Soil microbial communities from a riparian zone of the East river system, Colorado, United States - L2c2 | ecosystem: Environmental > Terrestrial > Soil > Riparian zone | place: USA: East River... | reverse complement strand
AGCACGGAAACCGCAATCCACAGTTCAGGGCCGATCTCTGCAAGGCAAAACAGATTCAGGTCAACGGCTCCTTCGATGTCGTGCAGGACTTCCCCGCGAAGATGCTCTAGCCGCGTACCATTTTGCGACTTTGCCCACGAGGGCTTCTCGATTTTATTCAACTCGCGGATGACATTCGGAAGCTGTCGACGTGTTTGGGCATGCCACGGGATAAACCCGATCCCCGATACTTCAAAGGTTACTTGGGTCGAACCTATAAACTATGCTCGAGGGTGGAGGATTCATGAATACAAGCGATATCGTTCTTGCGATCGATGCTGAGATCGCGCAGTTGCAGAAGGTGAAGGCACTCTTGACGGGCACCGACCTTACCACGAAACGAAAGCCAGGCCGTCCAGCTGCGCCTAACAAGGCAACTAGCTTCAATCCAGTGGAATTTGCGAAGACGGCGAAGCGACGCACCATGAGCGCAGAAGGCCGTGCAAAGATCGCCGCGGCCCGGTATTCGTCTGAGAAGTCGCTGAAGCTGCCATTCAAGAGGTTGTTTATGTGTGTGCCTTCATGAGCTGCATCTATGCCGTAGGTGTCGCTGCCTGAAATCTTCCTGGGATCAAGGGTGACCTTCCAACCGGTGAGCTTTCCGGATGAATCAGATAGGGCATCCGTGTGTCCAGCGGCACTACCATCTAGCTTTTGGAACGTAACGCCTACGTTGTTCCCGTCGTTCTCGGTTCCGAGAGACTTGAGCGATGCCTGGAGACGATCCTTTTCAGCACCATCTTTCATGCCGCTGGCAGCCTTGGTTAGGTCCGCGAGTCCATTCCTCAGATTCTTTGCGTACTCCGAGCACTTCTTGTCCTGAAGACATCCGGCATCTAAGTTGTAGAGTCCGGTCGGGTCCACAAACTTTAGCGGGTTATTCAAAGCGTAAGCGTAACGATTCCACGTTTGAGGATTATCCGGGCGGCCGCTGTTGAGCATCGGATCAGGGCTCATCATTCTTCCCATGCTGCTGCCGTAGTATCTGGCCCCGAAGTAGTCGAGTCCGCTTTCTGTATCCCGTTCTTTGCCGGTATAACGAGATACACAAGCGTCGAACTCTGTCGTAGTTGAATCCGTGCGAGTCATAATGCTAGGAGGAACGCGGGAGTTCAATTCCTGAGGAGAATTTAGGCGGCTGAAGGCTCAGCAGGCGACGCGTTACAGCTCCCAAAAAGGGCCAAAATGCATTAATCGTAGATTGATCTCCCAAGAGAGTAGGGAGTATCTCTGACTTCAAGAGATCCGTTACGCGATCATCTGAAGATGTGGCCATCTCTTCTAAAAAGGACGCGGCGTCCTCCTTTGCTTTAACATCGTTCCTGCTAACAAGATCGAGTAGGTAGCGGTTGAAAATGACCCCATACACAACGTATGGACCTGCATCTATGTGTCCAATTAATTCCGTGTACTTCTTCTCGGCAAGCGTCGGAAACCGCTCATTGAGTTGATCATTCAACGAAATGTACGTAAGAGCCACAATTGCTCCTTCTACTTGCCCAACGAGTTCTTAAGATCAGAGATGATATGCCCGGCAATCATTTGATCGCTGCCGCTCAACTCTCCCGAATTGATTAGCTTTGTTATCGCAGTGATCATTTCGGAAGCCTTAATCGCATGGCCGCCGTTTATAAACTCGCCTGTCATCACCTCGTTCCGGACAGCGCCAGCAGTCCCTCCGGGAATTTCATCTTGAGCTTGATAAAGCCGGTTGATCAAGTTGAGTAAGGCAGGAGAGCTTGCACCGAGTGCTAGCCGCTGGAGACCCCACCGGCCTACAGCAGCAGCGGCTCCCGGAACTGTTGCCGCAGCACCAATTCCGGCGTAGACCACACCCGTTGTTACGGCGGCAGCAGTCACAACTTTGTCCGCAGCTCCAAGCGTCCGCAAACCTGCCATGTTGTTGCCCACATATGGGTCGATTCCGGGATTATCTCCGGGAACATATTTTGCAGTTCCTACCTGCTGACCACTGGAGTTTGTGATTCCGAGCGAAGTAAAGTTCCCATTGGCATCCTTGGAATTTCCAACCTGATCGAGTGTTGGAGCATTCAGACCACCCTGATTGTTCGCCTGCTGCGCTGCCTTATACGCATCATTGCTGATCGTGTTGCACTTGCCATTGTTGTCGCAAACCTGGACGTCGTGGCCGTCAGGATCGGTGTTCGTGACGGGATTGTTCAGCACATAGCTATAAAGATTCCAGCTTTGCGGATCTTCGGGACGCCCGCCCATACTGTCAGGGCTCATAAACCGGCCCATCGAACTCCCGAAGTATCTTGCGCCGAAGTAGTCGAGACCTGATTCTGTATCTCTTTCTTTGCCGGTGAAATGGTGCTGCGTGGCATCCTGTCCCGTACCAACAAGCGTGAAGCCATCCCCATAGGGAAGATTTGAGAAAGAAAGCTCTGCAGTGCCAGAAGACGAGATCTGCACGCGTCTTGAACCTAAGGGGTCAGAGGCCTGGAAGTGAAGAAGCTGCTGAGAGCCTTGCTGATCATATGTTGCGATCGGCTGGCCATTCGCGTAAACGTTGCTGTGTTGCCAGACATTCGAACCATCAACTTGCGTAATCTGCTCTCCTGATAGACCCAAAATATACTTTTCCGTCGGGACAAAATCCCCTGGAGTTGGGCAAGTCATTGCGCCTGAGGTTGGATGTCCCTTGGCAACTCGTTGGCCCTCAGCATTGTAGAGGTACTGAGTCACGGTTCCATCCATATTCTGAACGGCACAGACGTGACCCTCCGCGTCGTAGGAGATGTTGTTCAAACCATCGGAGTGAAGATTGCCGGAAACATCAAAAGCGCTAGAGTCAACGCCTGGAATGGACGAGCTGGTTATCCGATTTGTTCCATCGGCATATTCCATTGTTTGCGTAGTTGTTGTTAGAGGAAGATCGACACTCGACCCTGATATGGTCTGAGCCTTACGGTTTCCGAAGGAATCATATTGCCATTGAATGTTGGCGCCGTTGTAAGTCCCCGCAGTTGATGAAGCACTCCGCAATCGATTGAGACTGTCATACTGCATCGACCACGTTCCCGTATTCAAATCACTATAGTTCATCAGATTGCCGTTGGGAGCATAACCACCGTTTGGTACAGCATAACTATAAAGATTCACCGTCTGCGACCATGACATGACAGAGCAGAGGGAAAATACCGCTAGTGCAACGAATTTGAGCGGCCTCATTCTATCCAATCTCCTGTTCCTCACTCCGAATCGAAAAGCCAGATACAAGTTTCTTTCGCGACCAAATTAGTTGACCGTAACGGTACATTTGCTGGTCCCAACTGAGTTGATCAGCTGGTAAGATCCCGCAGGCAAGGTAAGCACTGTCGACCAAGTCTCAGGAGTTCCAACTTGAGTATGTTCGAGAAGATGCTTCGGGCTCGCATCCATCGTGACAAGTGAAATGCTTTGCGGTGTCGATGATGACAGAGCAACGGTGACAGCTACGCGTCCCGCACTCACTGAGTTCGTGCCTGGCAAGCATTCACCGTTTGTTACTGTGAATGATAGGGAGCCTACCGGCGGTGGATCGGTCGGAAGGCCTACTGCCGTTGAACTGAGGACAGCCAACAACATCAGCTTGCCGAGATGAGCGATTTTCTTGAGCGATTGATGTACTTTCATATCCTTCGAACCTTTCCTGAATACTTGTACTGTAGGGAAGATAGTCCCCAAATCACTGCGTTACTGTAATCGCCGTAGGAGCACTGTCCGCTGTCGCATAGGTTGCGTTTCCGTAATAATGGGCTTTCACTGTATGGGCTCCAGGAGTGAGCAAAGGAGTTGGCCAACCCAACGCATTGATGTTCAGGTTTCCGCTTGAATCGAGAACCCAAGATCGCCATTCATTTCCATCCACAGTCAGCTGCACCACGCCACACGCAGAATTGCAATCGACATGTACCGTTATAGGAGCATTGGCAGGATTGAAAGATGCGGGAATCGACAACCAGACGTTAGTTTGCTGCGTACCCACATTCTGGATCGCAAAACCAACGGACCGGCTGTCTGCGGGGGCATAGGTGTGATTGCCGAGATAGTGTGCCACCAAAGTGTGATTACCAACCGTAAACAGCGGCGTCCACCACCAAAATGTGTCAACCGACACGTGACCGTTGCTATCGAGTTGCAGCATCCGGTAATCGCTGCCGTCGATCGTCAGCCTGATTTGACCACACGCAGAATTGCAAGAATGCTGGATATTGATTTGGGAATCGTCACCCGTCGTGAACGATAACTGGCTCATCGTCAGTGAAGCGGCCCCTTGTTGGGTACCGACACTCTGTATGGTGTAGGTATGCCCATCGCTATCCGATGCAGGATAGTTCGAACTACCACTAAACTGTGCAACCAGAACATGCTGACCTACGTCGTCGAAATTGGGACTTGCGGCAGTCCAAAGCCAACTGTCAAGGACTAGGTTTCCCGAAGCGTCAAGGCTCCAGGAGCGCCAGGTTTGGCCATCAACAGTCAGGGTGATTTGGCCGCAGGCAGAGTTGCATGCAGCATGAACTTGGATTCGTGAGTTCTCACCCTCGGTAAACAGATCGTTGCTCATGCTGAGCGAGACAAATCTCGGTACTGTAACTGTCTTGATAGCACTGTCTGCTGCCGCATAGGTTGAGTTGCCGTAATAGTGAGCTTTCACCTGATGGCTTCCAGGTGTGAGCAGCGGCGTTGGCCAACCGAAGGTATTGATGCTTAGAGTTCCACTCGAATCGAGAGCCCAGTCCCGCCACTCCTGTCCATCTACAGTAAGCTGCACTACACCGCAAGCAGAATTGCAATCGACATGTACCGTGATCGGACCATCGGCAAGATTGAGCGTTGCGGGAATCGTCAGTGTGACGTTGGCTTGCTGAGACCCTACACCGTTGATATCAAAACCAAGTGGTGGCTGGCTGCTTGCAGGGGCGTAGGTGTGATTGCCAAGATACCGTGCCACCATGACATGGTGGCCACCTGCAAAGAGTGGTGTCCACCACCAAAATGTATCGACCGATGCATTTCCCGTGCCGTCAAGCTGAAGCACCCGATAAAAGCTGCCGTCGATCGTCAACTCGACTTGGCCGCATGCAGAATTGCAATCGTGATGGACATTAATTTTGGAGTTATCACTCACCGTGAACGATGTCAGGCTCATCGTCAGCGAAGGGATCACTTGCTGGGTACCAACAGTCTGTATTGTGTATGTAACCACGTTGCTGTCCGACGCCGGATAGTTTGAATTACCGTTATAGTGCGCGACCAGAACGTGTTGGCCGATATCGTTGAAATTGGGACTTGCTGCAGTCCAGAACCAGCTGTCGAGAATGAGATTACCCGAAGAGTCAAGACCCCAGGACCGCCAGAGTTGTCCGTCAACCGTCAGAGAGACCTGGCCACACGCCGAATTGCATCCAACGTGAACCTGGATTCGCGAGTTCTCGCCTGCCGTGAACTGGTTGTTGCTCATACTAAGCGAGACAAATTGGTTGGATGACAGCACCGTATAGGTTTTATACCCGGACGACGGCGCATGTGTGCTGTCACCAAGATACTGCGCCGTAACCGTATGTTGTCCGACAGCCAGAGCAGAAGCAGGAAACAATGTAGACGAGATCGCAAAGTTTCCATTGGCATCAAGTGTCTGGTTGCCTAAGTCTGTCGTATCGACGCGAATATCCACCTGACCGCAAGCGGAATTACAGTTCACATTAACTTGAACCGTCGTTGTGGACGTCGAGACGAAGGTCGAAGGGTTTGCCGTAACGGTTGTCGTTGTAGGTGTTGTTGTTGTCGAACCGCTCGAACCGAAAAGATTCTTCGCGATCAGCCTACCGCCGTTATCATATTCACGCTTCTCAGCAAGAGCTGCAGTTCCAGTGATTTCGTTTGCCCCATATTGGGCCGCAGTTAGGCCAAACGGACCGTAGGGTGTAAGTGTTTCTCCGTTAACACTTATTGGTGCATCCGCCTTGAACAAGATCGGCGGATGTCCTGGCCAGTCACTCACAATCTTTGACAGACTGTTCGCGCTGTCATAACTATTCGTCCAACCGGCCTGAGGCGATTGAGAATTGCTTAGCCCATTTCCTTGATGAGTGATGTTGCCAACCAAGTCGTAGGAGTAGGAGAAGCTGAACGGGCTGCCGCAGCCATCAATAACACATTGCTGCTCACTTTTTACCTGTCCGACCGCGTCATAGGCCAGAATCGATCGGCTTGCCAGCAGGCCGCTAGAAGGAATTGAGGAAGGGCATATTGCATTGCTCTGAGTCCACTCATTCGAAAGCCTCCCCAGAAGATTTGCGTTGGTTGACGCTAGGGACGAGTGGTCATACTGATAGCAAGCCGTTGGCGTCTGAGACGGATCGTTCGTGTAAGTTTTCGAGAGTAAGCGGTCCAAATCATCGTAAGCATAGTTCGTTGTGACCCCGCGTGCATCCGTCTTCGCAAGAAGATTTCCGTCTAGGTCGTAGGATGAAGAACAAGCGTCGATATTGGACGCTAACGAACTTCCATAACAAACGAGGCCCGTTTCCGGATTGTATGCGCCCTTGAGCTGTCCGAGTGAATTGTAGCGAAAGCTTCTAGACCGGGGCTGCTCTCCTGAAACACCCGTCTGTATGGCACCCGTAAGGCCGAAAACATTGTAAGAGTACGTTGTCGGGATGGTTGGGTCGAGATTAGGTTCCGTTGGCTCCAGCACCCAGGAAGTGCGTCCTAGAACATCTGACGTAATCCATTTCCGATTGTGGATTTCATCAGTAGACTTTGAAGTGAGACCGGCATAAGCGAAAGACTTTACGCCGAACGGGGTATCAACCTCGGTGATACGGCCGATAGGGTCGTAATGTGTTGAGGTTCCAGGGAATACTCCTGTTGAGCCCAGATGAGGGGTCGAGCTAAACGTCACACGGTCCCAGGGGTCATAGTTGGTGTCGGACTGAATTGCTCCGCCAGGAGCTGATTCTAGAATCGTGCTGATTACACGAGCTAAGCCATCCGCTTTGATGGTTTTTATGATCGTATCGGAAGCTGCGGAACCGCAGTTAGAACCGTCCGACGACGGTCCTGTAATCGGGGTAGACCGAGCCTGGAAGATCTTCGCGGTGTTCGTATCGGAATAACATAATGTTGTCGAAAACTGATCGCCGCTAAGTCCGGGCAACTGGATCGACGTGGGGCGCCCACCCGAGTCATAACCGTAGTGCGTTACCTGGCCGTTACTATCTGTATGCGAGAGTACAGCTCCGCTGTCTTGGTTGTAGGTGTAATTATCCGACTGAATTCCTTTCGATATCGATATTGGAAACACATGATAGGTGGGATCATATGTGATTGTGGTTTGGTGATTTTTGCCATCGTATTGGACGTCGGGCATGCCCTTATCGTCGTAATGGGTGTGCGTAGTAACGTTGGGCCCAGAATCGTTGACACGCGTAACGCCTGTCAGATGACCTCTGCCAGCGTTTGAAACAAAACTACCGTCGTCGTAGCTGTAGTTCGTCTGTGATGAACTGCTCGAATCACTCACCATTGTCTGGCTGGGTGCATCTATAAGATTTGCGGCTGCAAAATTGCCGTCGATCGTCCAGTTGTATGTCGTTGACGTAGTCTGCAGCCCGTTACTCACAGAAACGATCTGACCAATGCCGGTTGGAGCTGCAGTTTTGTATTGACAGGTCGAAGGGTTAAATCCACAGAGCTTAATTGCCGGATTGAATGAACTGTCATAGGTGGAGCTGTCGGTTTCAGCCGCAATGCCGTCCAATGTGGTTGATTTGATGCTATTTCGATTGACAAAAGAGAAAAATCGCTCAGCTGGATCACCCGTAAACGGTAGCCGAATGCCTTGAATATTTTCAACAACTGACTTGATGAGCTGCCGACTGCCACCACTACCGCTATAGTAATTATCCGTTCTTGTGTTGTTCTGATATTGATTATTGGCAGGGTCGGGAACGTAGGTTACGGTCTCATCATTTTGGCTAGGATCGGTAATGGTTATTGCGTATCCTTGCGAAGCTGGACCTGGTTTATATTGCCAGATAGATCGTCCTGGTGCTGACGCGAGAGATCCGCATTGATAATCAGGTGCAGTCGGATCCGAATCAACTACCCGCTCGCTGATGTACATTGACATGGCGTTTCCATTTGGCGTTGCCAATGCACCAGGCTTTAACCAATCATGCTTATAGCAATACCAGATGGAGCCTTTTGTAGGCAGTATGATCCGTTTTATCTCACCATATGCTTCAGTGGTTGTGTTACCAACTGGGGCGGAGTCGTATAAGAAGATCCACGCCCGCCCGTCTGGGAGCGTGATGCTCTGTAGGGCACCCGTTGGTCCAGAGTTTTCCATATATTGCGTAGTCACTGCGGCTGGACAGCCGGGATCACCTGCGCAGTCGCCAGGCCCGCTACTAATAACCGAAATCCCAGGACCATTTCCCCAAAAATTGGTATTTATGTTGAATTCAGTACCACAGAGAACATAGGGCGCGGCGTAGCCGGACACGGTAAGAGTAGTTTTACTGGTAGGTGCAGGTGCGCCCGATGGTGGAGTTGGACAACCGGATACGTCAGTATCAGGCGCTCGAGATATGGTGACCGACCTGCCTACGGTATCTTGCCAGGTGTTGTTACCATCTATGTCGGCCGTCCAAGAGATCGTGTTGCCGTCGTTGTCTTTAATCGTGTTTGTTGCGGAAGGCACGGGTCCCCAAGAGCTTGTGATCGTGCGTCCGCTTCTATCTTTGATACCGTCACCGTCGACGAGATAACCAGATCCATCTATAGTTCTGGATGTGCTGGGGTTATTTGCATCGACCCACAATTCGTGACTAGCACCACTATCATCTACCACGTAGGTTCTGTCGTAGGTGAAGAATTCTTGCGTTGCAGGGTTCTCAAACAGATAGTTCTTGCTGTTGGTATACGCCATGCCAGCGGGCATAATGCCAGGACCAAAGCCACCAATATTAGGGGAACTTACTAATAATGTTGGGGAGGGTATGTCGTGATTATAAAAATAGTTGCAATCATATGCGTTAGAACAATTCGAAGTGGCATACCACAGTGGCGTATTGGCTGTTAGCACAAAAGCCAGTGATCGGGACGAGCCTCGCTGCGCCCACGAAAACAGAGGGATACGGACGACCGAGGTCAAGTCGGACACATTTACATGATCCACATCGAAGTGTTGAAAAACTGAGTCGGTTTTGAAACCCTGTCCATGCGCTTGCTCTCCTGGCAACGCAAGGCAAATGAACAAAATAGCCAATACAAAGTTTTTCAAGGCAATCATCCTAATGTATCGAGAACTCGCTCTTGTCAAGGGCGCTATGGAACTGCGTTTCGGTGAAGGTTAACGTTCGTGTGTGACGCGTCATGACCTGCGTAATATCGACGGCACTTGGGAAGCGCAGCCCATCAGACGATTCGAACTGTTTGAATCTGGCGATCTGTGACACAACCGATCCGTCACGTCCTAGGACCGGGAACTCTAATGAGATGGGAAGACCAGATGAAGGATCGAATATCCATTTGAGGAGTACTTGCTTATTGGGGTAAAACTGAGAAGCACATAGCTGGAATATCACTTCCTGCTTCGTTTGGCTGGAAATATGATCATAGAAACTGCAAGTCGCCCTTGATAAGCCTAGCCGCAGTGCAACGGCAGGGAAAGTTAGTGCGATGTTTACAAGGTCATAATCAGGAGAGCTAACTTTAGGTGATGCCGAGTTTGCATAGGTCACCGCTTGCCGGTCATCTGACAAGCGAACAAGCTTACCTTGCGCTCCAGTCCACTCGCGTCGACTGTATACCTGTCCGCTGCTCCAATCGTCGCTCCACTTTCCAGTAGTGGGGGCTAGCCCATCTGACATGGCAACGGTAACTTCAGCCGTGGCAGCACCTACGCTTTGCCAAGCATTGCCACCCATCGCTGCTATGCTGCGCTCAAGCACCGGAACCGCATTATTCTGGCGAGCTTGAGCCGAAGCATAGTTCGCAAATAAGGCTAGGCTAATTACGACAAGTCTAAGTGGGTTCGTCATCAGGGTCCGTCAGAATCAGTTTGAGGGTGGTAACTGCATGCCAGTCGTTAAGTAAGCTGCACAAAGACGGGCGGCACGAGAAAGATTGCTCAGCAGGTTTGCTGCGCGTGAAGGCCACACGTTAGGGCGTAACCATAAGTGCTGCAAACAAACGCAGAGTTGCTGATTTATCTGTGGAAGTGCTAAGTAGAGACGTTGACTATCGGATGGACAGAGAGCAAGGTAGATGGGTAGACAGAAAGACACAAGACGTACAAGCGCACGTGGATTTTCCTCTATTGATTTGAACGATGACGCCTAAACATAGCTTACCGAGCTTTGCAGAGCAAGAAAAATATCAACATTATTGCGGAATAATGACCGCAGCAGAGCGGAAGTGGCAAGTCGAATTGTTCAATTTAGATAGCTTGATGAAGCTTATTGCCGAAACGTCACCATCCCCTTAGGTGTAGTTGCTTGAGGAGCTATTTGGCGTAGATCCTCATTTTGGGCAGGTTCAATGGCGACAGATCAGATTGAATTCCTGAGAGGCATCCGAACTGGCCTGGTCGCGTATGTCGATGACCTCCAGGTGCTCATCAATCATGCCGGTACACCGGAAGAGCAGATCGGACTCGTGAACGTGCAGCATTCCCTTCGGAACGCCATCGACGGCATTCAGGAGGTAATGACCAAGCGCTATAGGGCGGACAACGACTACGATTAGCGCACGGAAGGGCAGAGTTCTATTTAGAAGCTGCTCAGTGGAGTGCTGCGAATGCTCTGCAAGGCGCCTCGAACCCCCGTGGCTTGCGAATGGCACGAGGTTAGATAACCGAGGAAAGAAATCTACGGAGCCGGATATTTAGAAGGGCTGACGCCATGGAGCCATCCTTGCATCAAGTCTTCAATCAGCTCGGACAAATCGCGCTTGTCGCCTCGTGTAATGAGCTCATAATCACAGGCGGCGTGGGTTTTTCTTCGCAGGTAGACGGTAGACGGACGAAAATCCGGGTCCTTGCTCTTAGCCAGTTTCGGCGCGCTCTTTTTTGGGTCCTTTCGGGCAGGTGGTGTGGGAGTGGTTTTAGTCGCAGTTGGCATACTTACAAACTTCCTTTCGGGCCAACTCGTTAAACTTCCCAGGCCCTTTCTTGGAGTGTAGATGGTTGAACTCTTAGCCGTCTAGCCTTTTGGAATGCTAGGCGGCTAGCTGAATCAGGGAAGTTCCAGGGGAGTCGGCTTCGCCGGCTTCCCCTTCCTCTTCATCGTTGGCAAAGCTCTGGCCGGTGATGAGATCCACGGCACGCTGAGCGCTGGCGGCGGCTTGGACAATCAAACGGTTGTCCTGTTCAAGTTTGCTGATCCAATTCTGGATATAGGCGTTCGTATTCCGCTCGGTGTGCTGAGTGGCAATGCCTGCAATGGCGCAGAGGAAAGCAGCTCCAGTTTCCGCGACCAGCTCCTCTTTACTGTAGAGTTCATCTCCGAAACGCTCCCCAAACGTCCGGGCGAGGCGGCTTTCGTGGCCGGTGCTGTGGACTAGCTCATGGAAAAGGGTCGCGTAGAAATGTGCAGTATCCACGAAGCGGAAACGGGCGGGAAGATGCACGGTATCTGTACTGGGGCGGTAATAAGCACGACTCTCGGTCTCAACCTCCGTGCGGAGGGTGGGGCGACCGTTCCATCCGTTCACGATGGCTTCGCAGGTTGCATTTGCGTCAACTGGTTCCGTGGTTGGCTCCTCGATGGTTGGCATCTTCAAACCCTCGCACTGCTCAATGTTGAACACGGTGTAATGGTTGAGAACAAATGGTGCTCGGTCATTGGCGCTCGTCTCTGGCTCTGTCGTCGTCTCTTTTGCTCTGGTTGAGTGGCTGCGAAGCTGCTTATAGAAGACGATCTGTGAACCCTTTTCTCCCTTGCGGACGTTGCCGCCCAGCTCTACAGCCTGCTTGAAGGTGAGCCAGAATGGGGAACTGTACGGTGTACCCCAAAGAAGAAAGACATTTACGCCCCGGTATGGCTTGCCTGTGTGAAAGTTTCGGGGGAACGAACCACCCGCAAACGTAGGAGCCTTCCAAGGCTTCTCCCAGGGATGATTCCATCTTTGAGGCTCGCTATGATGCGATCGGTAACGATCTGGTAGACGTTTGGACGTTCGGTAGTTGGCTTCGCCTTGTTCATTGCTTTCTCCTGATTTGAGATGAATCGTTGAGGTTTAGCAGTGTTCCTGCACTGCTCCGTATACATATCAGACGCCTAAACGTTTAGATGGTTGCACTTTTATCATCTATTTCTGAAATATTTAGAGCCTTAGATACCTGAGGCGTTGAACGGGTAGGTTTCAGATGGCCAAGACAAAGGCCAGGGCATTCCACGGGGCTGGGTTTCTAAGCGTCTAAATGCTTGATGTTCTCTGAAGGCTCAGGGTCGGTGCGGCGCTGGCGCGGCGCTCGTGGACGCGCCCACGGCCCAGCTCGGCGCAGAAATTCCTGCACAGCTTCATCGAGTTTCGTCCGGGCGTTATGCAAGTCGAAGAGGCTCCAACACGCAGAGCATCCGCCTTTGATCCCAGCACGGCCGTCTTTCTCTGGGTTATAGCGGGGGTGCCTTGCGCACTTGGCAACAACGCGCTCCCGAACCTGTACCTTGTGGGTGAACTTCAACATGGGTTGCCGTCCTTTCGGTTCTAAAGCAGGGCCGGGAATGACCCCGGCCCATGATGGGTTAGGCTTTGCGCTTCGTGATGGCCTTCTTTGCGGCCTTCTTCTTTGCAGTCTTCCTGGCTGCGGCTAGTTCCGGTTTCTCTTTCGGAAGAAAGAGGTCTGCGGCTTGAGTAAGGAAGTCAATTTGCTCCTCAAGTGGGATATCGACGTGATCGGTGAGGGCAAGACGGGCCAGCAGTGCCGATAGCGCTTCATCATTGGCGCGTGTAATAACGCCGTCGAGCACTTCTTCATCAGATTGTTCGGTGCGTTCGTTATTGAGTTCTGCGAAGTACACGGCTACATCTTCAAACAGGTTGTAACCGCTGCTGTAGACGAGGGCGCGAAGTAGGAAGCGAAACTGATCGTTAGAGGGCCGTGGGGGAATATGGTTCATGAGGCCCTCAAAGGTGGCTTTGCGCTCTGCCATCTTCTTGACGCGTGCTTTCTCCTCTTTGACGCGCTGCTTCTGTGCGGCGACTTGTTCAGGGGTAAACGTCGGAACATGACGGAAACCATGAACCGCGCAGTCCTTCCCAGTGCAGACCTTCGTGATGGTGCCAGCGCCTTCACCGAAAGCGATGATTGCCTCGTGGGTGTATTCGCAGGGCTGCGGTTGTCCGTCTTCATCCTTGTGGCGGTCGATGCTGTTGTATGCGTTGCGAGCCAGCACAGACGGGTCGTCCTCTCTGCGCCAGTCCGTTGCAATCTGTACCAACTCGGGCCGTGCAGTAACGGTGTGCTTCACATGGGCTTCAATTTTGCCGTTGTAGCAAGTCGCCCGAAGGCACATATCACTGTTAACTTCAGTGAAGAGAAGGGAATTGAAGCCTGTCCGATGGGGGCAAGTAGTGCAAGGCCCTGCCTCCTCGTTGAGGGTTGCATCGTCAAGGGAGAAAGGGGCAGTGTCCAGCGAGAGATAAATATTGCTGTCGATCCACGCAGAAAGGTATTTCGCGGGGAGTAGATGACTCTCTTTATCGCTGTAATCTTTACGCCAGCACGATTTGAAAGCTTCGGGCTGCTGTTCTGCTGGCAGTCTGGCGATAAGGTTCGCGTGAGCGGCGGTGATACTGTCTTGCTGGAAAGCCTCGGCTACTTCTTCAATAAGCTGCAACAGGGCAAGGCGTGAATAGATGTGGCTCTGGCTTTTGCCGGTCTTCACAGCGAGAGCAGCAACGTCAAAACCGGGTAGCTCGAGCAGCCGTTGGTATCCAGCTGCCTCCTCATAAGGGTGTACATCTTGCCGCTGTGCGTTCTCGATGATCTGTACTTCGAGTGCCTGGGCGTCGGTGAGGTTGCGGACGATAACTTGAATGTCGGCTTGTCCTGCGAGTTTGGCGGCTCTGAATCTACGCGCACCGGCCACAATCTCGAAGCGTTCGGCGTTCGGCCTGACGGTGATGGGCTGAATGAGCCCGGTTCCTCGGATGCTTTCGGCAAGCTCGTGCAGCTTGCTTTCATCAAAGGTTCTACGTGGGTTGGTGTTCGATTCATCAATGCTGGCGAGGGGAAGGGTTTGATACCCTGTAGATGCAATTGCTGCGGTGTTCATGCCTTTATCTCCTGATTTGGGTGTGTACATCGTCAGTGGTTGGGGGCAGCGTTCCTGCGCTGCCCCACTAAAGAAACGGCCTATTTCTTTCCTTTGCCAGCGCTCCTCTTGTCAGAGGTTGTCTCAGACTCAGGGCTGGATTCCTCGCCCTTGGCTGCTACTCGATCAATCTCAACCGCGTGAATCTCCGGGTAGATCATCGTTACAGTCTCGCCGCCGATCTCCTTGGGGTACTTGTTGTTGTGAATCTTGCCCTCTACGAAAACTCTGTCGCCCTTCTTGAACTTGATGGCGTAGTTTCGGAGGTTGCCGAAAACGACGATGTTATGCCATTCGGTGCGCTCTTGAGGTTGGTTGTTCTCGTCAGTCCACTTCTCAGAAGTTGCAATACTGAAAGTGACTGGGGCAGTCGTGCTCTGTTGTTTTGCGTCGGCTCCGAGGTAGCCCATTTGGAGCGTCTTGTTGAGGTCGTTTACCATGATTCGTTTTCTCCTGATTTGATTTGTCTTACATTACATTAAACGTCTAAACGTTTAGATAATTGCGCGTTTAGTATCTTGTTTTTTGATCTATTCTTCTAATTTCTAAGCGTGTTGAGAGGGAAGGTTTTTGACATCTACAGTGAAGTTTTTAGCTTTTGATATGCCTCGATGAATCCCTGAGCGATAAGATTGCGGCTCCACATTTCGGAGAACTCTCGTTGACCACGGATCATTAACGCGTCGATTCTCTTGTCTTCGACAGCATTCTGCTCAAAACCTGCGTAATCGTTGCGGAAATAGTAAGGATGAAACTCTGTGGCTATACCGTCCACAATCTCCATCTCAAAACACATCTCGGGATCGCGCATAAGGTCGCCGTTCTGTTCTCCGTAGTGGCAGATAGACAGGGCGGGGAGGCCGCGAGGCCCTAGCCCGATGTTCTCGACCGTGAGGGTCATGTAAGGCGAGTTTTGAATCTTGACGGTAGTTTCTAAGCGGGTGAGCAATTCCGGCTGTAGTTCGGTGAGCTTCGTTAGAAAGTGCATCTTGCTTCTCCTTTTGTTCTTGCTTTTGCATGTCGTGGAACACGGCATGTACCTACATGCCGAACGCCTCCTGGCGAAGGCGGGGCGGCAAGGCGCAAGGGGAGGGGAATCACCCATTTTTGGAGCGGCGGCGAAGCTGGAGCGGAAAGGACGAAGCGCAGCGGAGGTCTGCACAAGCAAAGCGCGGAAGACTGCGGGAAACCCCTTGCGCCGCGCCAGGGCAGAGCCCTCAGTAGGTACCGGGGACATGGTTTACACGCAATACCGGGGACAGGGTTTACAGATACGGGAGGAGTGGCTCTTCAACAAGGAACAGACGCAAGAAGATGCGTTTATGTCCTGGAAAGAGAGTCGCGTTGTGGACCAACGCTTACAGTTCTTATCGAGCTATCAGAAGGAAGAGATGTCGCTGACGGACCTGTGCCATGAGTACGGCATCTCACGACCCACAGCATACAAATGGATCAGGCGTTACAACGAAGTCGGCCCAGAGGGTTTGCTCGATCTTTCGCGTAGACCCCATAGTTGTTCTCATGCCACATCGGAAGAGCTTGTGAATGAGGTGCTCACACTGCGCAAGCGCTTTCCATCGTGGGGAGCACGAAAGCTTAAAGCGCGCTTGGAACGCACGAATCCGAAAGTCGTGTGGCCTGCAGCGAGCACGATTGGAGAGATCCTTCGCCGCTCCGGGTTGACGAATCCGGTGCGCAAGAGAAGGAGAACCACGCCGTATTCACAGCCGTTCTCTGAGGTGACTGCACCCAATCAGCTATGGTGTATGGACTTCAAGGGATGGTTCCGTACGGGAGATGGCCAGCGCTGTGATCCATTTACGATCACGGACGCCCATAGTCGTTACTTGATTCGCTGCCAAGCCATCACCCGAATGGACACAACGCATGTCCGGGCGATCTGCGAGTCTGCGATGCGTGAGTACAGGGTTCCTGAACGCATCCGCACCGACAACGGAGCACCGTTCTCCGGGACTGGAATCCTCGGCCTCTCACGTCTTTCACTGGAATGGCGGCGACTAGGTATCGTGCACGAGCGTATCCAGCCGGGTAAGCCACAGCAGAATGGTCGGCATGAACGGATGCACCGAACGCTGAAGCAGGACACGGCGAATCCCTCGGCAAAGACACTCCGTGCACAGCAGAAGCGTTTCGATGAATTCCGTCGCGTCTACAATTACGAACGTCCCCACGAAGCGCTTGGCCACGAGACACCGGGAAGCCTTTATGCTCCGAGCACGCGGCTGTTGCCGCGCTACACAAAGGCGTATGTCTATCCAGCTAACTTCCAGACGCGACGGGTCAACGATGCAGGCGACATCAGCTGGCATAAGAGTCGGGTCTTCATTAGCGAGGTCTTCCGTGGCGAAGACATCGGACTTGAAAAGATTGAAGAGAACTTCTATCGAATCTACTTTTGCAATCTGGAAGTCGGCGAGTTCGATGCCAACGACCTGAGATTCAGACCGGGGCTTCGTTCTTGACCGCTATTGGTGGGATGGGAGGCCAGAAGAACGGCTGTCCATCCCATCGAAACCTCCGAGAGGCGTCAGATCACTTCCCACAAGGCGACTATCAGAACTAATCCGGGTTGGGCGGTGATAAGTTAGTCCGCTGCATCTCCTGGTCACGATACGCCAGATAGAAGCCGGCCGGAACGAGGAAGATGGTCAGCAAAACGGAAAACGTCAAACCACCGATTAATGCCTGGGCAAGTGGAGCATACGATTCGCTACCTTCGCCCAACTTCAAAGCCATGGGCAACAATCCTATAAGCGTCGCCAGCGAAGTCATCAGGATCGGCCGCAAACGTACACGGCAGGATGTCGTAATTGCCTCCTTAATGCTCATGCCCTGACCGATCAGATGGTGGGCAAATTCGACGATCAGGATGCTGTTGGAGAGCGCGATGCCGGCAAGCATGACGACGCCCATCAGCGACATCACGTTCAGGGTGGTTCCCCAAAGCAACAGAGCCACAATGACGCCCGTGATACCGGGAGGAAGCGCCAGTAAGATGACGAACGGATCGACGAAGGAACGAAACTGCGCCACAAGAATCAGATACAACAACGCGACAGACAACGTGAGACCGATAGCGAAGCTGCGAAAGGATGCATTCATGGAGGTAACGCTTCCGTTCAAGGACACATCGATTCCATGTGGCGGATTAGCCTGATCGACAATCTTCTGGATCTCCTTAGTGATCTTGCCCAGGTCTTCCTCTTGTGGACGCACATAGATGTCGAGATTGCGGCGAATCTGGGTATGGTCCATCTCAGTTGGCGCGTTGAACTGCTCGATGTTCGCGACCATATCCAGTCGAGTTGGCTGTGAGAGATTTGCGCCGTGAAGTGGAATGGCCTTTAGGTCTTCGAGAGACTTGATCTGGCCCTCTTTGTACATGACCGTCAAGAAATAGTTGTTTCCACTATTTGGATCGATCCAGATGGAAGGCGCAATCATCTGGTTCGATGTCAGCGCTGTGATGATGTTGGAGACAACCTCCTTCTCTGTCAAACCGAGTTCGCTTGCACGGGTGCGGTCCACCGAGATGCGTAGCGAGGGGTAGTCAATATCCTGTGGGATGTAGACATCAGCAACGCCATGAATTTGCCGTATCTGCGAAGCCATTCGCTGCGCGAGGCCGAAATCGGCCGTCTCATCGTTACCAGTGATCCGAACGTCGATCGGTGCCGGAGCACCCATATTAAGAACACCGTCGACGAGACTGCCAGATGAGTAGAAGGTCTGTACCTCTGGAACTTCCTTCGCGATGGCCGCTTTGACTTCGTCGATGTAGCGAAAGCTGCTGACCTTGTGATCCTCCGCCAAGGCCACCTGTGTGAATCCGGTATGCATTGCTGCGTTTGGCGAAAAGAGTGCGGAAAATCCAGGATCGACTCCAATGTTCGTCACCATGATGCCCAGATCATGTTTGGAGACGATGCGGCGGACAATGTCTTCGATCCGTTGAGCCTCCCCTTCCGTAGCCTCGAGCCTCGTTCCCGAAGGCGCTTTGAAACTGATGACGAACTGACCGGCATCGGTGCGTGGAAAGAACGACAGTCCCATCAGAGGAAAGAGACACAAGGAGACAAGAAACAGAAGACCCGCGCCACCGAGAATTTGCCATGGCCTCTCCAGAACTTTAGCCACCAAGCTGTCGTAGCGGTGGAGCATGGTGTCGAAACCTCGAGCAAATGCAGCATTGAAGCACGCCCACAGACCGTGATGTGTGCTTTTCGTGTCTGCCGTGATCTCTTGCTCGAACTCCGCAGACTCATGCACGACCTCACCATGAGGGCTTTTGATGAAGCGAGCACAGAAGAGCGGCACTACGGTCAGAGCGACGAAATACGAGGCGAAGAGAGAGATCACAACAGCAAGTGCAAGCGCGGAGAACAAAAACTTGCTCACACCATAAAGCATCGTGACGGGAAAGAAGACGACAACAGTAGTCAGCGTTCCGGCCAGCACAGGGAGAGCAACTTCCTTGCCCCCATTCTCGGCAGCGACAGCGGGTGACTCTCCCTCTTCCATGTGCCGGAAGATGTTCTCCAGCACCACGACGGAGTTGTCGATTAAGCGCGAGAGCGCAAGCGCAAGCCCTCCGAGGACCATGCTGTTCACTGAGCTTCCGGCCAACTTGAGAATGAAGAAGGTTGTGAACAGAGAAAGTGGAATGGAAAAGAAGACCGCCACAGTCGCACGGAGACTCCCGAGGAAGATGAGGATCATCAAGCAGGTGAGAAATAGACCTACGCCACCCTCATGTACCAACGTCTCAATCGCAGTCTTCACAAATCTCGATTGGTCGACGACGAC
>Ga0193743_1001221_pt1 | contig 19209 bp, 17 predicted proteins | sample L2c2metaG_FD_143038 | JGI IMG/M metagenome (GOLD analysis project Ga0193743, IMG submission 143038) | Soil microbial communities from a riparian zone of the East river system, Colorado, United States - L2c2 | ecosystem: Environmental > Terrestrial > Soil > Riparian zone | place: USA: East River... | reverse complement strand
ACTCCACCGAACTATTGAGCTTCACGGGAACGCTTCTTGGCGTAGCCATCTCGGTCATCTTCGGCGTCTTGTTTATTCGCGGCAGCGTCAAGATCAACCTCCAGCGATTCTTCCGCGTCACCACGGTGATCCTTTACTTCGTCGCCTTTCAGCTTCTCATCAGCGGACTGCATGAGCTGAGCGAAAACGGCGTTCTGCCTTCGAGCACAACAGAGATGCGGCTGATCGGGCCGATTGTGCGCAACGACCTCTTCTTCTTCGTGACGATGCTCGCGCTGGCCGGGCTGATGATGCTGATGGAGTACAAGCGGCGCGCTCCTGTAGCTCTTGCAGCGAACTCGACTGCCGCGGACAAGCGGCGCGCAGAGTGGAGCCAAAGGCGCGAGAAGATGTGGATGACAGCCGTCGTCGGTACGAGCTTCCTCTTCATCTTCCTCTCAACTGCCGAGTTCATCTATGCGAAGAGTTCGACTGCCCTTAGCCCGACGGCTCCTGTGACGCTGGTGGGCAGCCAGGTGACGGTGCCGACCGCTCAAGTAAACGACGACAAGCTGCATCGCTACGGCGTGCATGTCGATGACGGCAAGGGCGGCAGCGTCGAGGTACGGTTTCTGCTCTTCAAGAAGCCGAATGGAAATATCGTCTCGGTTGGCGACGCCTGCCGCATCTGCGGGCCGGTTGGCTTCTTCATCGGCAGCCAGGGGATTACGTGCAAGATGTGCGCCTCCCCGCTGAACGCCGCCTCCATGGGGCAGGAGGGCGGATGCAATCCTATCCCGCTCAAATCCACCGTCGGCGGCGACCAGGTCGTGATTCAGGCGGCAGATTTGAAGACGTTGCTTGCGGTCTTCGAAAGATAACAATGCCTTACATCTCCCACAAACCCGGGTGCCCCATCTTCGCGACGGCTTCATCGTCGCTAAGGTGGGCATTCGCGCAGAAACGCAAACCCTCTTTATTCCCCTTCACTCCCAAGCCGATGGAGGACCGCTGATGTTCTTTCGTCTCTTGATGGAGAGCTTCAGGCGACAGCGCCGGCGCAAGACGCTGGCGGGGCTGGCGATCCTGCTGGGCACGACCGCAGTAACGGCGATGCTCGCCCTGGCAACGACCATCGGAGATCGTATCCACAAGGAACTGGCTGTCTATGGAGCGAACATCGTGGTCTACCCCTCGGCAGACCTGCTGGATGTAAAAGTGGGCGGAGTCGATGTGAAGCCGGCCACAGGTGGGGCTTACATAAAAGAGAGTGACCTACCAAAGCTCAGGGGAATCTTCTGGGCGAACAACATTACGGGGGTTTCGCCCGAGCTGCCGATAAGGGTGCTCGGATCCACCACTGCGGGCACGGCTGTGGACGCTGCGGCAACAGGGCTTTGGTTCGATCATGCGTTGACGAAGGACGCCAATACGCTGCAAACGGGAGCTGTGGCGATGCATCCGTGGTGGAAGCTGCGTGGAGCGTGGCCGCAGGAGAGCACGGCGACCGCGACCGCAGCAGAGGCAGTCGTTGGAAGCACGCTTGCGGCACGTCTGGGGCTGAAGATTGGCGACACCATCAATACGGCTCTCCCTTCGGCATCCTCCCCGGCTGCTCCAAGAGGCTTTGCTCTGCATGTAACGGGCATCGTCTCGACTGGAGATAACACCGATGGGCAGCTCCTGCTGCCGCTGAATGCCGGTCAGACTCTGGCTGGATTGCCTGGTGCCGTCCGGCGGGTTGAGGTGAGCGCACAGACAAAGCCCGAAGATGCCTTCGCCCGCAAAGACCCCGATTCCCTTCCCCCAAAGCAGCGAGAGATCTGGTATTGCAGGCCGTATGCGAACTCGATTGCCTACCAGATTCGCGAGGCAATCCCCGGCGCGCAGGCGGAGCAGATTCGTCGCGTGGAACAGAGTGAGGGCAATGTGCTGGCGCGCATCAGCGGCCTGATGTGGCTGATAAGCGCAGCAGCGTTGCTGGCGGCTGGCTTTGCCGTGAGCGCTGCGATGGCGACGGCAGTACTGGAGCGTCGTGGAGAGATTGGCTTGATGCGTTCTCTGGGGGCGAGCAAGGGTTCCATCGCGATGCTCTTCTACGCGGAGACAGGCCTGCTGGCGGTCTTTGCGGGTGGGCTCGGATATCTGCTCGGGTCGGGGCTGGCAGCTTGGCTGGGAGCCAGAATCTTTGCAGGTGACGGTGCGGTCGCGATGAATACCGTGCTGATTCCCGTGCTGTTTCCCGTCGTCGTCGCGCTGGCGCTGGTGGTTGCAATAGCCGGGAGCACGCCTTCGATTCGAGCGGCCTTGAAGATGGATCCCTCGGCGATCCTGCGGGCGGACGCGTGAAGAATCATCTGAGCTTCGGACGAATGTTGCGCCGATCGCTGGTCCACCGCAGGGCGCGAAGCATCTCGGCACTTGTCGCCATGACGGTTTCGGCGGGTGTGGCGACGGCGCTGCTGACGCTGTACGCGGACCTCGATGCAAAGCTGCACAAGGAGTTCAGAAGCTTCGGCGCGAATGTAGTGGTGACTGCTCCGCCTTCGACTGCTCTTGGTTCGAACACCAGTCCGGCACTCCCCGCAGATGCTCTGGCGAAGGTGCAGCAGGCTGCCGGGGCGGATGCTCTAGCCGCGAAGTTCGGGTATGCCGTGGCTACAACGGATCGTGGAACGTCAGTGGTTGTCGCTGGGACGGACTTCGACGCGGTCAAGCGGCTGAACTCGTGGTGGCAGGTTGATGCATGGCCGCCAGCGACCGATGCGAATGCGGCGCTGCTGGGCCAGAGAGCCGCCAACTTCATCGCGGACGAGCACGCCGTCACGCTCAACTTCGCTGGGCATCCTCTTACGCTGCACGGCGTCGGACGCCTGCGGACCGGCGGCGACGAGGACAGCCGCATCTATGTGCCGATGGCGGCGTTCACCGCCTGGACCGGCGTGCATCCAAGCGTGATCGAAATACAGGTATCGGGCGGCGCCGCGAAGGTCGAAGCCGCGATCACTCGTCTGCGGCAGGAGCTTCCCGGGATGCAGGTCGAACCCGTGCGCCAGCTGGTTGAAGGCGAGTCGAGGATCGTGGACCGTACCCATGCGTTGATGTATGGGTCCGTGCTGCTGATTGCCCTTACAGTAGCGGTGAGCGTGCTGGCCACTCTCTCCGCGAGTGTATTGGAGCGGCGGCGTGACTTCGCTCTGATGAAGGCCCTGGGCGGAACACAGGTACAGTTGATGGGAATGTTCCTGCTGGAGGCACTGGTGCTGGCGCTGGCCGGGGTCATCGTAGGATTTGTGATTGGATCGGCGGCAGCCTGGGCAATTAGCCAGGTCAACTTCCATACGGCCTCCCTTCCCCGGCTGCAGGTGTTGCCGCTGGTATTGCTGCTGAATGTATTGATCGCCGCCATGGCGTCGTTGTTCCCGGTGCGGGTGCTGCGCGGATTGCAGCCCGCGGCTTTGTTGAAGGGTGAGTAAGCAATAAGATGAGAGAGTTCGCAATGGATAACCCCGTCGATCTTGAAACCCGCCCCGACTGCGCCGTCATCTCGCTGAACGGCGTCACGCGCGAGTACGTCGGGCACGGCGGCGTCGTCCGTGCGCTCGACCATGCGGCATTCACGATCGTCGCAGGCGAATGGGTCGCGATCACGGGCCCCTCCGGCTCCGGCAAAAGCACTCTGGTCAACCTCATCGGCTGCCTCGATCACCCGACCTCCGGTGAGCTGAAGATCGACAACGTGGATGTGGCGACCATGTCCGCGACCGAGCTGGACCGCTTCCGGTCAGACAAGATCGGCTTCATCTTCCAGCAGTTTCACCTGATCCCCTACCTCTCGGCGCTGGAGAACGTGATGCTGGCGCAGTACTTCCATTCGATGACCGATGAGGCCGAGGCACGCGCAGCGCTGGAGCGGGTCGGTCTAGGCAAACGCGCCGAACATCTGCCCAGCGAGCTCTCAGGTGGAGAGCAGCAACGCGTCTGCATCGCCCGCGCTCTCATCAACAATCCGCCCATCCTCCTCGCCGACGAACCCACCGGCAATCTCGACGCAGCCAACCAGAAGATCGTCGCCGAACTCCTGCAGGACCTGCATAGCCACGGTCACACCATCGTGATGGTGACGCACGACCCCGAGATGGCGGCTCTGGCCCAGAGGAAGATCGCCCTCAGCCATGGAAAGGTCTTCTGCCACCCTGTCGGCGGCTCCATGGTCACGCTGCGCCGCTAGAGCCTGTTATGAACTACGATCACTTGCTTCCCTAGGCCCCCTCCCCCCCCGGGGGGGTACTTTGCTGCAAGTCATCTGAATTCAGCGACTTAGGAGAATTTATCGCTGCAAAGTATTCATTCTAAATTGGTTACGGCTAAATTCGTCTTTCTAAAAGGTTTATTGGTTTAAAGAGAAAAGCCCCGGTGTTGGCCGGGGCTTTTTCTGACTCTGTATTAACTATAGCCGATTGAGTAAAACTAATAGGCGACTTTGCCAAAGATTATTTTCGGAGGCTAAGGCTTTGTTTTTGTTTGATTTGCGTACGGAGATGCGTCTTAGTTTCGGCTGCCAGGGCTTGACAGGAAAACAGGGAGCGGGGCTCAGGGGCAGAGGACAACCACTGCGTCAACAGCAAAAGGCACAATGAGGTCTCTAGGACAAAGAAACAAGCAAAGGCACTCGGGTCGCTGCGCTCCCCTCGCCAATACGGGGGTTCTTCGCTTCGCTCAGAATGACGAAGATTCTCGAATGGCGAAGATTGTTGAACGGCGAGATCACTCCCCAAATTCCCTAAAAAACCCGCCTGAAAATAAAGTTGGAAATAGTGGCATGTTTTTCAACGCGCGCAACGTCCATCCGGTGCCCGCATCTGCCACACACTACACCACAGCCTGACCACAAAAACACCACAACCAGACACCAATTCCGTCAAAAACCCCAGCAAAAAGCACCCTTCACCACAACAAAAAAATCAGCAAAAAACTACCGTTCCCCCCACTTAAGCTTGGACCGGAGAACGTTGAACAGCCCATTGGGCCGGGGCCGCAGCAGCCGCACGCTGTACTCCGACCGACAGCAGCTAACTGTATCGTTCAGCAGGAGTTCCACCGAAACCTGTCCATCCACAGTCAGGTAAGTCTGACTCGGAACTCCCTCGACATGAATGCAGATCGTCGAATCTCCAGGAACCACAATAGGCCGGATCGTCAACAAATGAGGGCAGATAGGCGTCACCACAAGCGCATTCACGCTAGGCATGACAATGGGCCCGTCAGCAGCGAGGTTGTAAGCTGTAGACCCAGTGGGAGTTGCGATAATAATGCCATCCGCGCGCATAGTAGCGACAAACTGCTGATCGATCTCAACCGTAAAATCGGCCATGCGAGCGATAGCCCCTTTAGCCACCACAATATCGTTGAGCGCGTCCCACTCATGAAGCAGCCTGCCGTCGCGATGCAACTCAGTGTGCATCATGATGCGAAGCTCAATGTCGGCGCAGTTGTCGCACCACGCCTGGAGGGTGCTGTAGAGATCGCTAAGGGGAATCTCTGTAAGGAAGCCGAGAGAGCCAAGATTGACGCCGAGGATAGGCGTGGGCGTATGAGCGAAGGCACGAGCGGCAGCGAGCAGAGTTCCGTCGCCACCGAGAACGATGACCAGATTCGGCTTATGCTTTGGAAGATCAGCCCGTTCGATGGGATTGGGAGCATCGATGTAAGCAGCGCTGTCCGGATCGAGCAGATAGCCGTAGTTGTGGGCTTCGAGCCACGCGACGAGGTCGCGCAGGATGCCGGCGAGTTCCGGCTTCTGGGGCTTGGAGATGATGGCAGCTTGGAGCATTGATCTCTAGTGTAACGGCAGCACGTGGCGCTTAGAGCGCAGAGCTTGAAAGACAGGAATTAGTGATTTGAAAAGCGAGCGTGGAGAAGGTATTCATGGTTCCCTTCCATGCCCTGTATGGGGGAGTCGATGACTTCGATGTCGGTGCCGTGCTGTTCAATGACGCAATCATGGACTCGCTGAATCGCTTGTTTGCGGGCTTCGGGATCGCGGACGATGCCGCCTTTGCCGACGTTGCCACGGCCGGCTTCGAACTGGGGTTTGACGAGGATGACGGCGGAGCCATGCCAAGGCCGATCCAAGGTGCTGAGGGCGCTCAACACCGCCGGAAGGACCAGCGTAGCAGAGATGAAGGAGACGTCCATTGCGAGAAACGCTGGAGTGGACGTGCCCGGCAGAAGGAGTTCTCCTTGCGTGAGGAGGCGTGCGTTGGTGCGCTCGCGCAGGGTGACACGAGGGTCGTCGCGGAGCTTCTGGGCGATCTGGCCGTAGCCGGTATCGACGGCGAGAACGGTGGCGGCTCCGCTCTGGAGCATGCAGTCGGTGAAGCCCCCAGTAGAAGCTCCTATGTCGACGCAGGCAAGACCAGTGAGGTCGATGGACCAGTAAGCAAGCGCCCGCTCAAGCTTGAGTCCGCCGCGGCTCACATATTTGAGATCAGACCCGAGGAGGCGAATGACGGCCTCTTCGAGGATGGGAGTTCCGGGCTTGTCGATGCGCTGGTCGTCGACAAGGACGCGGCCGGCGAGGATGAGAGCCTGGGCGCGCTCGCGGGAGGCGGCGTGACCCTGATCCACGAGAAGCTTGTCGAGGCGGATCTTCATCGGCTTGGTGAGACGCTATGCGAGTTCAGAAGTTACATCCGTTCTTTCAGTGTTCCTTTAGGTTACATGTTGGAAGGCCGTGGAATCGATGACGGAATTGAGGAGATTTCGGTTAGAGTTGCAAGGCGACGTTAGGGCCTGCATAGTATGTTCTGATCGGGCGCAAGTCTTCTGATATTCGGCAATCTGCTGTTGGGCTGGGTGCGTTTATGTATAGAGAGATGGGACTCGCAAATGCTCCACCACAATCCTCGCAGGATGATGCAGCTCTGCTGGCGTTGGTGAAGAGGGGGAACGAACATGCGATGGCATCGCTGTTCGACCGCTACTCTGCAGTGGTGTATTCCGTGGCGTTGCGAGTATTGCGGGATCCGGCCTCGGCAGAGGATGTTCTCCAGGAAGTCTTTATGCAGATATGGCGCAGCCCTGACGGCTTTATCGCAACACGGGGCAGCCTCGGCGGCTGGCTGGCGGTAGTGTCGCGGAACCGGTCCATCGATGCGCTGCGGCGGAAGAAGCCGACGGAGCAGGTAGATGAAATGGTCCTGGCCGCGCCCTATAACCTGGCCAATGAGTCGGAGCGGAACAGCATGATGGAGAAGGCACGCGGCGTCATCGACAAGCTGCCGGTAGAGCAGCGCAAGACGCTGGAGATGGCTTTCTATGATGGATTGACGCACTCGGAGATCGCGGAGATGACGGGCGAACCCTTGGGAACGGTGAAGACGAGGATACGCAGCGCGCTGACAACGCTGAGAAAGGCCTTCCAGTCATGAGCTCGACCAGACATATCGAACAGGAAGATCTCGCGCTGTTTGCCATGCAGCTGTTGTCCAGGGACGAATCTGCAACCATTACAACGCATGTGGAGCACTGCGCGGAGTGCAGGCAGCAACTGGCGGAGGTCCAGGGCGACCTGGCGGTGTATGCCCATACGGTTGATATACACTCGCCGTCGGCGCAGGCGCGAGAACGCTTAATGAAACAGGTAGCCCGCGAGAAGAAGGAGCTACCGATCGAACGTGCCTCGACCACGGGGGCAGGATCGGGATATAGAACGGGGCTTGACGGTGACCGGACGATAGAAGATGAACCGCAGCGAAGTTTTGGAAGCAGAAGCTTCCCATGGGCCGGCTGGGCGGTGGCGGCGGGTCTGGCAGTGGCGGCAGGAAACCTATATCACGAACGCGATGCCATGCACGGCACTCTGATGAGGCAGTCGGGCCAGATGGATCAGTTGACTGCGGACGCGGCCTCCGCGCAGCAGGTGATGGATGCGATGACCGACCGCACGGCAAAGCATGTGATGCTGGTAAAAGCTCCGGCCACTCCGACCCCGCCGGTTCCGCAGGGACGGGCAACGTATGTTCCAGAGAAAGGGACCCTGATCTTTCTGGCAAGCAATATGGAGCCGCTGCAGCCGAACAAGGTCTATGAGCTATGGCTGATACCAGCGGATGGGCGCAACCCGATTCCAGCCGGCACCTTCCACCCTGACGATCATGGGAACGCGAGCGTAATCCTTCCTCCCCTGCCGAGAAGGATTGAGGCGAAGGCCTTCGGCGTGACGATAGAAGACGAGGGCGGATCCCAGACGCCGACACTGCCAATCATCATGGCTGGGAGCTAATCCAGGGAATAAAAGACGAGAAAGGCAGAAGAGCCATCCGGGTAAGGATGGCTCTTCTATGTTTGTTGGCTAAGTTAGTGTGAGTGAGTTGACTATGGCGCAGTGACGCGAACCATAACACCGTTGCCTTGAAGGGGAATGGTTGTCTCGACTGTGTCGGTGTCGGTCCGAATGACCGTCATGTTGTTCGACTCCGGAGAGGTGACATAGACCTTGCCGGTCGGAGTGCCGGAAGTGACGGCGATAAAGTTCGGATGGCCACCTGAAATTGGAATGGTAGCCGTAACCGTATTGGTGGTCAGATTGACGACCGAGACACTGCAGTTGCCAAGGGGCTGCGCGGCGGTAGGCGCAGCACATGGGAGTGCAGGATTACCTTGATTAACCGTGTAGGCACGGGTGCCATCCTGCAGGACGGCAACCATACGTGGGTTGACGCCGACGGGAACATTGGCGAGAACCTGACCAAAGCCAACAGCATCAACCGGGTTGGTAGGGTCGCAGCCGGGATTGGTTGGAAGCGTGGCCGCGTTGCAGAGCGGAATATTGATGAGGCTGACAGAACCGGCGCCGGTGCCGTCGCCCGCGTTGGCTACCACTAGCTCATTGCGCGTTGGCGCAAAATCTGCCCAGAGGGGCTGGATGCCTACCGGGATTGGGTTGGTGCTACCTGCGGGAGCGATGTCGAGCTGATTCGTCTGGGCATTGATAACGCTGACTGTGCCATCGCCTTGGTTCATAATGAAGGCGCGCTTGCTATCGGCGGTCATGACTCCGTAGATGGGCGCTTTACCGACGGCAAGGGTGCTGGAGGGGACGATAGTGTTGCTGGAGGTCTCAATCGCGGCAACCTGGCCATTCCCACCGCCATTGTTCTGGCTGAGAACGTAGGCGCGGGGCCCTTTATCAATGCCGGCGATATACACAGGGGTATATCCAGTCGTAATCTGAAGCTCCTGCGAGAGAGCAGCGGGTGAACCCTGAAGCACAGCAATGGAGCTACGGCCAGGCTGGGAGATGTACGTAGTGGTGCTCAGCGGAAGAATGCTGTTGGGGAAGTATGGGAGGCAGGACGATCCTGTCGCAGGACAGTTGTTGGACAGCAAGGTGGTCTGAAGGACATCCTTGGTCTGAAGCGCGTTGGGAGGCGTGACAACGATCGGGAAGCTGTTAACCGTACCGTCGCCGTTGAGGGTGAATCCATTGCCACCCGTGCTGTCGAGGGCGAGGTAGTAGGGAGCTATGCCAAGGTTGGCGGTGACCAGGACCGTATCTCCGGAGAAGTCGACGATGGTAACGAGGCCGGGACTCGTCGGGCTGGGGCTGGAGACGGCAATGGCATACTTCGCCGGCTGTCCTGGAGGTCCGACGGGATTGATGGCGCTGACCACGGGGCGGTAGGTGTTGCCGCAGCCAATGACGGAGCCCAACGCTGCAGCGGCCAGAACGAACATGGATGCGGACCGAATGGACTGAGCCACAGACCGCAAAGGACGGCGGTTTGACCGCGTCTGGGTATTTTCTTCTGTTTCGATTTTTGCTAAATGCAAAACTGCTCCCGCGTTGGTACTGGTGTTGGCTATGCTCAAGGTTGATTGTAAATCACCACGCGAAAGGAGGTTGCAGGATGAATGAGGAAATAGGGAGCGCCGCTTGGAGAAAAGCCATCCCTGAGAGGCGGGACCGGTTGCAGTCGCGCGCACTGGTTTGGGTGGTTGGAGCTCTGCTGGTTGGGTTGATCCTCCATACCACTGCCTTCGCATGGCCGATAGTGGCACGGTTCCCTGGCTTCGTGTTCGGAGCCTTGGGGATTAGCCTCATGTTTGTGGGGGTTGTGTTTAGCCTGCGGGCTGCAACTCCGGCAGGCACAGCTTGCGGCGGGATGATCTGCCTGCTATTGACCTTCTGGACGGGGGCTTTCAACGAAAGCTTCCTGCGAAGCGGATTGACTCCGCTGGTGTTGCTGTTTGTTCTCACGTTCGCTGCGACGCGCGCGGGGAGGCAGCGCAAGCTGAAGGCGGGTTTGGCAGAGGGACGAAAGGGGCGAAGCGCCGCTCAGGTGATTGCGAACCTTGGCGTGGCGGGGTTGGCTTCGTCCTGGGCTGGGGCGGCGGCTTTGCTTTGGTGTATGCGTAGTGCAATTCATAGTTACGACGCACCACTGGCTCTGATCGGAACGGTAGCATTGGCGGCACTGGCAGAGGCAACGGCGGATACTGTCTCATCGGAGATAGGACAGGCCTTCGGTGGGCGGCCAGTAATGCTGACAACGATGCAGCGAGTGGACGCGGGTGTGGATGGGGCCGTAAGTCTCCTGGGGACAGCTGCGGGAGTTGTTGCTGGGGCAGTGGTGGTCCTCGCGGGGCAGTGGGCTCTGCGGCTAACGCCGAAGAATGCCGTAATTGCGCTGGCCGGCGGTGTGGCTGGGCTCTTCTTCGACAGCTTGCTGGGAGCTACGGTGGAGCGGAAGGGTTGGTTGGGGAACGATCTGGTTAATTTTGCATCGACCTTGTTTGCGGCGGGAGTTTCCCTTGGCTTGATGACTGCAGTGAGCTGATTGATCACTGCAACAGCTAGAAATCCAAGTCCTCCTTGCCTTCGAGCCAGCGATGGAGCCAGCTGATGTTGAGGCCGAGGCGGAGAGAGGTGTAGCTGAGAATCTCGTGAAAGTAGCGCATGGTCAGGTCGTAGTTGCTGATGTGACCGATCGTGGCACGGGGTGAGGTATAGACGTCGAGGCCGGCATCTTTGCAGAGTTCGCGGATGCGGAAGAGGTGGGTGGCGTCGGAGACGACGACGATATGGTGGAGGTTGTTTTCGCGGGCGATGGCGGCAAGCCGGTGGACCTGCTGCTCGGTATCGATGGAGCGGGTCTCGGCGATGATGTTGCCGAATGGAATTCCATTCGCCAGCAGGTAGTCGCGGCCTACCGCGCCCTCGGTATTGCCAGAGTCTTTGTCGCTGCCGCCGCCGAGAGTAATAACAAGGGGCGCGATCTGCTTGCGATAGAGGTCGACGGCGTGGTCGAGGCGGAGGTGGAGAACGGGAGAGGGCCGCCCGGAGTATTCCGCTGCCCCGAAGACGGCGATGGCATCGGCGCGCTGGGCCTCGTCCTCATTGGCTACCTCTTCGATCTGCTGGTAGACATAGGCAAACCAGCCGAGGGTAACGAGCAGGAAGAGCGCAAGAAACCAGCGGAGCGTACTGCCCGCAAAGGAGTGACGTTTGCGGCGCTGGTTGGAGGCAGATGCGGTCATCGGAGTTGGAATAGAAATCGGAGAATGGGGGACAAGAGATGAGTTTACGGCATCGAGGCGCAGAGTGGACTAGCGCTGGAGGGTGAGAGCAATCTCATGGGTGGGAATGGCGCCTTCACGGAGGATCATCCAGGAACTGCCGCCGCCGGAGAGGTCGACGATCGTGGTAGCAGTGGTACGTGCGGTGGGGCCGCCATCGACGATGAGAGGGATCTTGTCGCCGAGCTGGTCGCGCACACCGTTGGCGTAAGTGCACTCTGGGAAGCCGGAGAGGTTCGCAGAGGTCGCGGTGATGGGAAGGCCGAGCTTGGCGACGACGGCGCGCGGGATGGCAGCCTCGGGGACGCGAAGAGCCACATTACCGGTATTGGCGGTGACGCGAAGCGGCAGCTTCGAGCCGGCCTTGACGACGATGGTCAGCGGGCCGGGCCAGAACTTCTCGGCGAGGCGGTCGAAAGCAGAGTCGAGCTGGCGGGCAAGCTCATAGGCTTGGGCGACCTCGGCGATCAGCAGCGAGAGGGGTTTGTGGCGCGCACGAGACTTGAGCTCGTAGATGCGATCGACGGCACGGAGGTTGACGGGGTCAACAGCCAGACCGTAGAAGGTGTCGGTGGGCAGGGCGACGACGTGGCCGCCGTGCAGGCTGGCGACAACCTGGGCGACCAGCTCTGGTTCGGGTTGATCGGGATGAATTCGAAGCGTTTCAGCCTTCAAAATCGGGCTCCTGTGCCGGGTCTTTCGGCCGCCGGGGGCCGTGGTATGCGGAGTATGGCCGCAATCTCGGAAGATAGCATATTGTTGAGCTCAAAGACAGGGACCGTGGTCAGCTCAGCCTCCGCCATACACCCCTCGACGAGTAATGCACTTCTGAATAAGAGCTCGAGAGTAGGCGTAAGATTTGCGAAGATGGCTTTTTCCGAGATCGTGGTTTCGAGCAGGGCGAATGCGCGGGTGAAGCAGCTGCGGGCGGCGTTTCAGGGCCATGCGCGGCTGAGCGGTGGGCTGGTGGCAATCGAAGGCGACCACCTGCTGGAAGAGGCGCTGCTGAGCGGGATGGCCTTCAAAACCGTCTTCGTCAGCGAGCGGCGGGAGATTCCGGGAATGGTGCCGCATGGGGTTGAGGTACTGCGACTGACCGACGATGTGTTTGGGAGCGTGGTCGAGACACAGTCACCGCAGGGCGTGGCAGCTCTGATTGTGCCTCCGGTGCATCACATGGAAGACGTGATGAGGGGAACGCCGTTGATTCTTATTGCTGCGGGCTTGCAGGATCCCGGGAACCTGGGAACGCTGGTGCGATCGGCCGAGGCGTTTGGCGCTACGGGCGTGTTGACCACACCGGGGACGGTGAGTGCCTGGAACCAGAAGGCGCTGAGAGCCAGCGTGGGCAGCGTTTTTCGAATGCCGGTGGTCGGCGCAACAGTAGAAGAGATTGCAGGGTTGAAGTGGAGAGGGGTGCAGTTGTTCGCGGCGGCTGGTTCGGGAGCGACGACGGCGCAGGATGTAGAGCTTGCCGGAGCATGTGCGCTGATGATTGGAAACGAGGGAACGGGACTGGCCGTGGAGTGGATGGATATGGCGGACGCCCGTGTGACGATTCCCTGCCCCGGTCCGGTGGAGAGCCTGAATGCCGCCATAGCAGGATCGTTGCTGCTGTATGAGGCCTCGCGCCAGAGGGCTGCGGCTGGGGTGTCTCGATGAGTCTGTTCGACGCCAGTCCGATGGCGGCTGCAACGGCACATGCGCGACAGGCTCCGCTGGCCGAGCGAATGCGGCCGCGGACGCTGGACGAGTATGTCGGACAGGAGCATCTGCTGGGGCCAGGCAAGCCACTGCGGGTGGCGATTGAGAGCGACGATGCCGCGTCGATGATCTTCTGGGGGCCTCCGGGAACGGGAAAGACGACGCTGGCGCAGATTATTGCCCGCATGACCCAGGCCAGCTTCATCGAGTTTTCGGCTGTGCTCTCGGGGATCAAGGAGATCAAGCAGGTAATGGTGGAGGCGGAGAAGGCAGCGGGGTTCGGTTCGCGCACCATCCTGTTCGTGGACGAGATTCACCGCTTCAATAAGGCCCAACAGGATGCCTTCCTGCCTTACGTCGAGCGGGGAACGATCCGGCTGATCGGCGCAACGACGGAGAATCCTTCGTTCGAGATCATTGCGGCGCTGTTGTCGCGCTGCAGGGTCTATACGCTGGTGGCTCTGACGGAGGAGCAGATTGTCGCACTGTTGCGGCGGGCGCTGGGAGATGCAGAGCGGGGACTGGGGGCCTCTGGGGTAAGCGCGGAGGAAGATGCCCTAACAACGATTGCCTCGTACTCGAGTGGTGATGCGCGCAACGCCTTGAACGCCCTGGAGGTGGCCGCAAAACTGGCCGCCTCGCAAAAGGCGGGGGAGCGCGGCGAACGCGTGATCACGAAGACGCTGGCAGCGGAGGCGCTGCAGCGACGCGTGCTGCTGTATGACAAGAAGGGCGAGCAGCACTACGACATCATCTCCGCGCTGCATAAGAGCGTACGGAACTCCGACCCCGATGCCGCTCTCTACTGGCTGGGGCGAATGCTGGAGGCGGGCGAAGACCCGATGTACTGCGCGCGACGCATCGTGCGGATGGCGGTCGAGGATATCGGCCTGGCTGCTCCGGAGGCACTGAATCTGTGCCTCTCAGCCAAGGATGCAATGCACTTCCTGGGACAACCGGAGGGCGGGTTGGCGCTGGCCCAGGCAGTGGTCTACCTGGCACTAGCTCCCAAATCGAATGCTGTCTACACGGCCTATAGCGCAGTGCGAGCGGACATTGAGGCGACAGCGGCAGAGCCCGTACCGCTGCATCTGCGGAACGCCCCGACGAAGTTGATGAAGGAGCTGGACTACGGCAGGGACTACCAGTACGCACACGATGTGGAAGGTCGCGTTGCGGATATGGAATGTCTGCCGCCCTCGTTGGCTGGGCGGCGGTACTACCGGCCTACGGGCGAAGGGCGGGAGAAGCTACTGGGACAGCGAATAGATGAGATTGCGCGCATCAAGGCTGCCAAGCGAGAGTAGTGAAAACAGCCTTCAAAGAGTAGCGGGCTGTCAGTTGGCGTATTTCACAGAGCAGCCATAGGGACGAGTTGATGCCGTAGGGACGGGCTTACCGGCCATCGCTGACGTAAGGGCTTCGTTGAGATAGTTATGCGCCCTCTTGATGTCGGCCTGATCGGTCGTCGGCTTGTCGTCGATGGCACCTTGGTAGATGAGCTTGCCGGTAGGGTCGATGACGAAGATATGCGGCGTGGTCTTGGCCTGGTATAGATGGCCGATGGTACCCGTGGGATCGAGAATCGCCGCGGTGGGAGCGGCCTTCATGGTCTTGAGGTACTCGTTCTCCTCAGCGGGAGTGACGTTGCCCTGCTCGCCAGGGGCCGACGATATAATCGAGAGCCAGACGACGCCCTTGCCGGTCCACTCCCGCTGCAGTGCCGACATGTTCCCGCTGAGATAGTGCTTCTGCTCATAAGGGCAGCCCTTGTTGGCCCACTCCAGAACCACGTACTTACCGCGATATTGAGAGAGGGTTTGGCTGTTGCCTTTGGAGTCAGTGCCTTTGAAGTCGGGGGCGACAGCGCCGGGGGAAAGAGCGAGGGCGGTAAAGGTGGATAGCGCAAGGGCAAGGGAGAGAAGACGGCGGTGGGACATAGAGTCACCTCCACATCTGTGCTATGAATATTTTGCGACTGGAAGGGCGTCTCACGCAACATTACGGCGCCGCACGTCTCGTTATTTAGGCGGCTCGAGGAGGTTGGCGTCGCGCCAGATGCGCCATTGCCCGTCGTTACCGCGACGGAGGACAGTGAGGGTATTGCCGGCACGTTTGTTAGTGACTCCTCCGGCCAGCGGTGTAATCTCAACCTCTAGGCGGTTCCAGCAGATCGCGATGTCGCCGTTGACAGTAATCTCCTGCACATCGGAGCGACCCTCGATGCGGACAGTGCCCTTCATGGCCGCATTGAGGGCAGCGAAGTCTTTGCGGTACATCGGTGGATTACCGGGCGTGAGGAAGATGACGTCCTCGGTCATAAGGTTCATCACGGTGTCGAGATCGCCTTCCCGCGAGGCTACAGCCCAGTCATCGATCAGGTTGCGAATCTTCTGCTCGTCTGAAAGCGTTGCAGTGTCATTGTTCCGTGTCCTTTTTGAGAGCTGTCAGGACGATGTCCTTTGTCAGAAGTTCGGGAAGGACATCCGCGGAGGCAGTCGGGCTTGCAGGATAGATGACGTAGGTGGGGACACCGCTGCGGTTTAGAGAGGCCAGCTGTTTGGTGATCTCGGGATCGTACTGGGTCCAGTCCGCCTTGAGGAGGGTGACCTTGTTAGCGCTGAACTGGTGCTGCACCTCGGCGGATTTGAGGACAACGCGCTCGTTCACCTGGCAGCTCAGACACCAGGCGGCGGTGAAGTCGATGAAGACAGGATGACCGGCTGCGCGGGCCTGGTCGAGCGCCTGCTGAGAGTAGGGCTGCCAGGTGAGGGTAGTGTCCTTGGGCTGGTAGAGCGGAATGGCAATGCCAATCGCAGCAATGAGGACAGCGGCAATCGCACTGGACCAGCGGGCTGGCCATCTGCCGAGAACCCATCCGGCCAGGGCGAGCGCAAGGAAGCACCAGAGAAGATGGGTGAGGTGATCCACACCCTGACTCCCGGAGCCGGTAGAGCCCGACGAGTAGAGGCTGCCGTAAACCCAGGCCAGCCAGATGACGGTGCCGAAGAGAGGGATTGCGGTGAGTTGCTTCAGTATCTCCATCCATGCGCCGGGACGTGGAAGAATGCGTGTCCAGGCGGGCTGAAAGCTGAGCAACAGATAAGGTGTCGCTAGGCCAAGGCCCAGCGCGGTGAAGACGGCGAAGGTAGTCCATGCAGGCTGGGCGAGGGCAAAGCCGATGGCCGCCCCCATAAGCGGTGCGGTGCACGGTGTGGCGACGACGGTGGCGAGGACTCCAGTGAAGAAACTACCGGTGTACCCCTGCTTCCGCGCGAGTCCGCCACCCACGCTTGTAAGTGAGAGGCCAAGGTCGAACTGTCCTGCCAGCGAGAGGGCGAAGAAGAAGAGTCCTGCGGCGAGAACGGCGATGAAGGTTGGCGATTGAAGCTGGAAGCCCCATCCAGCCTGGCTGCCGCCGGCGCGAAGCCCGAGGAGCACAGCGACGATAATCCAGAACGACACCAGGATGCCAAGTGTATAGACGAGGCCATGACTGCGCAGGCGGCTACGCTCCTCACCCGAGGACTGCACCAGGGCAAGCCCCTTCAGGAAGAGCACAGGAAAGACGCAGGGCATCAGGTTGAGGATGATGCCGCCAAGAAAGGCCAGGCCGATAGCGGTGAACGTCGTAATGCCGGAGGTCGCTCCTGGATTCTTCGCACTACCAGGAGCGGGGGCAACTTCACCAGGAGTGACAGGAGCAGTAACGTCGTAGGCCTGCGTCTCACTCAGCCGGATCACTCCGTGGAGTTGGGCAGGAAGCTTGGTGAGCTCAGGAGCGCGTTTGACCCGGAGACGGACGCCGTTGGGTAGAAGGTCGGCGTCTTGTTCGGCGGCATTGGCAATCTGTTCTTGCTCGAAGGGGTAGAACTCGGCGTCGGTCTCGCGCTCGCCGGTGACGAGCGTGAGGACGAAATCAGATTTGCCGCCAAGGACACTGAGCTTCATCTCCGGAGGCAGAGGCTTGGGGATAAGGCCGAGCGCCTCGCCCAACGCGCCTACGGGCTGGGCCGGGGCAGTTGCCCCAGGAGCGACGGTAAGATTGAGACCGAGGTGGGCTTTGCCGGGGATGCAGACCTCGCGGCACACCAGCCAGTTAACCTTGGCATCGAGATGAATCGGGCCGGGCTTGAGGGTCTTCGCGGCGGTGAGTTGGACAGGAAAGGCAACGGAGTCTTCGTAGCCGAAGTCCATCAACGGCCCTAGGGGCAGGCGGGTGGGGATGGGAAACTGCATGGGACCGGCAGTGATGCCGGCGGGGAGCGTCCAGGTGATCTTCGGCGGATCGCCGGAGTCACCAGCGTTGATCCAATAGACGTGCCAGTGCTCTTCAAGCGTAAGGACAAGGCCGACCTGGAGGGTTCCGCCGGGAGCGATAGCAGGCGCCAACGAAACCAGCTCCGCCGTGAGGTGCTGGGCTTTGACCGGCCCGGGACCGCCGTCGCCGACGGGCTCGATCTGCGCCCTCGCGGAAGTCTGAAATACCAAGGCGCAAACGAGGAGCAGGAACGTGGAGATCTGGCGGCGAATGTTCATGAATCCTAATTGTAGGACTTGGGTCAGTAACATTTGTCACCCAATTATCACGTGCTGGTGTTCGACCATGATGCAACGGTCCATCACAACCTTGATTCCGCCGGCTTCGGCACGAGCGGCAGCTTCGAGGTTGATGATTCCCTGCTGGACCCAGATGTTCTTAAAGCCGAGAGTTAGCATCTCGTCGACGATGGCAGGGATGAACTTAGGCAGGCGGAAGACGTTGACAATATCGGGCTTGATGGGAAGATCGGCGAGTGACGCGTAAGACTTTTCTCCAAGCACACTCTCCACCAGAGGGTTGACTGGAAGGATGCGGTAGCCGTGCTGCTGCATATAGGTGGGGACGTAGTTGCTTGGCTTGCCGGGGTTATCAGAGAGCCCGATGACCGCGATGGTGCGGGGCTGGGTAGGTGGATTGCCCAGCATCTCGCGGATGGTTTGGGGTTCGTTCATCTCTTCTCTTTCCTGGGCTAAGGTTCTATTTGTGCCATGCGCCGAGCAGCCGACGAAGGACGATGAGTTCGCCCAGATGATAGGCGGTGTGGTCGGCGATGAGGAGAGCCTCGCGGAGAAGATTCTGGCCGTCGCCCCAACGGAAGGCCTTGAAGAGGTCCGCATCCGGCTTCTGAATGAGATCTTCGAAGTGTTTGAGATCAGCGCGGATGGCTGCGATCGACTGGTCCCACGCCTGAGCCGAAGGGGGCTCGGCCGACTTGGGCCAGTAGTCGTCCGGCCATTGGATAGGATGGTAGCCGCCAGTGGGCGGAGCGGAAAAATTCAGGATGTCGCGCTGCGTGATGCGGAGATGTTCCAGCAACTGCCAGGCGGAGTAGGGGAGATTTGGCGGCACGGTTCCGCGGAGCGCTGCGGGAAAGTCTTTAACGGCATCGTCGAAGGTAACGTGGGCCTGGCCGCCTTGCAACAGCTCGATGAGTTGCTTACGTAGCGTTGTAACCTGATCGACGGCTTGATTCTTGGTTTGATCTTTGGATGTGCTCATGACTCCCCTTCTCTTCTAAATTGGATGCGGGATGGAAGGACTGGGAATCAGAGGAAGGCATCGGAGCCAGTGAATTGCGTCAATGGCTCCGATGACAAATGTCACTGCTCGTCGTCCGCTGCAATCTCTGCCGGGAAGTTGCCTTCGCGGCGCATTCGCAGATAGCCGCGAATAAATGGCTCCAGGTCCCCATCGAGAACCTTGTCCACATCGCCAACTTCGACGCGCGTGCGCAGATCCTTGGCCATGCGGTAGGGCTGCAGGACGTAGCTGCGAATCTGCGAGCCGAACTTGATGTCCAGCTTGGAGTCTTCGAGTTTGCGGCTGATGGCCTTCTTCTTGTCAAGCTCATACTCGTAGAGACGAGAGCGGAGGAGCTTCATCGCCCTCTCTTTGTTCTT